>Ga0182021_10009062_pt1 | contig 11776 bp, 10 predicted proteins | sample 612E3MmetaG_FD_120493 | JGI IMG/M metagenome (GOLD analysis project Ga0182021, IMG submission 120493) | Permafrost microbial communities from Stordalen Mire, Sweden - 612E3M metaG (Illumina Assembly) | ecosystem: Environmental > Terrestrial > Soil > Wetlands > Permafrost | place: Sweden...
CCTTTTCCGTCCTTTTTAATAAGCTTGGCGCCAAGCAACAATTCAAGGTCGCGCAAAACCGTAAAACGGGAAACCTCGTTCCCCAAAAAAGCGGCAATCTCCGAATTCCCGGCGCTTTTGCTCCTGGAGATAAAATCGATTATCTTTTGCTGCCGTTCGTTTAATTGTTGCATAATTTTAATCTAATTGTAGCATTTTGATACGATTTCTGCAACAATTTGGCCCTACAACCGAAAAACCGCCCGAACGAGCGGTTTCGGCAAACTTGGGTGGCCAACGGGATTCGAACCCGTGCTGAAAGCTCCACAAACTTTCGTGCTGCCACTACACCATGGCCACCATTAGCACATAGCGATATTACACTATTTTTGGTTTCACTTCAAGGATTCGCTGCTCTTTCGCGAACGCTTAACGCCCGCACAATGCAATCATTTAATCTAATCGACGCTTAGCGTCGCATCAAAAAATACTTATTCGTGGTGGGACGCTTAGCGTCCCTGCAACCACGCTCAGCGTGGTGCCCCTGCCAGGAATCGGACCTGGATCTAGACCTTAGAAGGGTCCCATTCTATCCATTGAACTATAGGGGCCGACAAAATATCAAAACTAAATCCAAAAAATTAAGCCATAACGCTTTTTACCCGCAACTCTCCAACTATACCCTATTTTGGCGTTTGGTCAACTGGCACAAAATTCTGGAACGGATCATTGGTCTTTGCCTGGACGGTGTCGTCGATGGATTTTTGGCGCTGGTCCCAGGCTGAAAAAACGCTATTGCAAATCTTTGCCACCGAACCGCCCTTCGCAACGGCATGGTCATCCCCGACGGGTTGAACCACCAGCTGGTAATAGAAAAAAACGAAAGACCCGGCAGCCATTGCCATTGCCGCGACAAATCCGGCAAAAAACGTCAAAAAAGGATGCCTGGCGACCGTCAATGTCGCCCGCCACAAATTCTTGCCGATTGTCTGTTTTTTAATTTTTGGCGTTTGCATAAACCAATATGCTTAATGATGCTCTCAGCTGCCCGTCGGACGCCGGCACTGCCTCCTGCCCCGCCTGCCCATTGGCGCCGGCATTCTTTTGCGAAACCGTCGCGTCGCTGATCCTGACAAGATAATGGCTTGATTCGATCGTTTTGATAAACCTTACTATCGAGGGAAAGCTGCCGGTAAGCGACAATTGAAAATTCGCCGAGGGCCAAAGATCTTTCTTTTGCGCCTGGGCCGCCCCGGGGGAAATATCAAGGGCGACTTGAGAATCCTTGGCGGCGTTTTCCAAAAAATCGATGAAATCAATCGGCTTCTGCTGATCCACGAACGACGAATCAAGACTGGACAAATTGGCGTTCTGGCTTTTGTAGAATTCCCTGAACTCCTGGATTTGGCCGGAGCGCGCGATATTTGACGCGATTGTCGATTCTTGCTTATCGATGTTTTCTTTTATCGTTAGGAAATTGGCAATTTCCGGGCTGATGAAAAAAATAGCCAGCCCGCCGCAAACCAACAGCCACGCGGCAATAGCCGCCGGTATTTTATTTAACATTTTCATATTCCATGGTTGCGTTAAAAGAGATATTTTCCTGGACAATCCAATCCGACGCAGGCAAACTGAACTTTTTGAAATATGGGGTTTTTTCAATGTTTTCCTGCATGCTCTCCAGGATACTGCGATCGGGGCTTATCCCGCTTATCGATACGTCCTTGCCCGAAATATCTAAATTACCCAGGGCTATTTGGGACGGCAAGGCGCTGGTGAGGCGTTCGATAATATTGGTAATGCCGCTTTGAGCCGAGTAAAAATCGTTCATATTCTTGCAAAGGGAGCGGTAATTCGCTATTTGCGATTCTTCGTCCTTTACCTGCATCATCTCAAGCTGCTTGGCACTCCCCTGCGCCTCGACCGTTGTTGACCGCAATAAACCGTCAAAATAGACTCCGGTAGCAAAAAGCGCCAGGGCGAATGTCAATAAAATCAAGGCCGCCGTCATTCCCAGAAGATTGACTATCGCGAAATTCCGGTCATTGACCAGTTCCCTTTTTTGGCTGAAAGGTAAAAAATTAATCATCGATGTGTTCTTCTTTTAGGGCCCGCAACGCCAAACCGGCGGCAACGTCAAAATTTCCCGAAATCTTGTCGCCCCAAAAAGCGTTGCTCTTTAAAACTTCCGGATCCACTGACTTCCTAAAATCGCCGACAATGACCGGCGTATTCAGCTTCAACGAAACAAATTCGTCCAAACCCTTGAGATTGGCGCCGCTGCCGCACAAAATAACTTTGCCGACACGGCCCTCGCCGCCGGCTCCGTGCTCATGGCTGGCATGGGTCTTATAGTATTCCAGGCATTTGGCGGTTTGCTGGACAAAATCGACCAGGCCGGGGATCATGGCTTCAAAAATCATTTTTTTATCGGAAGATTTTTTTGGTTCGGCTTGGCCGCGGTCAAAAGTCGAAATACCCTGCGTCGCTTTCAGTATTTCGGCGCGCTCCAGCGATATGTTCAAGCTTTTGGAGATCCTCTCCAGGAAATAACTGTTGCTTATGGGTATCGAAAACGTGAATCGCGGCGAATTGGCGGCATAAACGATCAGGTTTGTCTTGGTATCACCGATCTGGATTATCAGGATGGATCCGGAAGTCTGATTTTTATCGACAATGGAACGGATGATCGCCTGGGATTCGGGCTCAAAAACCAGGGGCTTTAACCCCGCCGCCTTGATGGCCAAAACATACGCGTCGGCGGTCGTCCGCGGCATCGCCACCACCAAAACATCCGAATGGTCGGCGGGCGCCTGGGGATTGTTGATCACCTCAAAATCCAAATACACTTTATTGATCGGCAACGGAATATAGTTTTCGGCCTCATAGACTATCGCGTGGCGCAATTCAATCCCTGTCAGCCTGGGCATCTGGATGACTTCAAGAAAAGCCTTGCTTTCCGGAAGCGAAGCAACTACGTATTTGGCGGAAATCCTGTATTTTTTTGAACCGGCCAGGCGGCTGATCGCCCGCGCCAGAAGCTGCTGGTTTAAAACTTCGCCATCCTTTACGGCTCCGGCGGGCAGCGATGCGCTCTGGCAAATCATGCCGGCAACGACACCATTATTTTTTTTAAATTGCGCCAGGCGGACGAATGAATCGGTAATTTCCAATCCGAAGGCTTCGGTCTTTAGACTAAAAAAATCTAACATATATCTATGGATGAATGTAAAACTAAAAAAATCAATCCGGCGGATAGGCCCAAGCCTTGATCTCCAAAATGCGGGTCATCCAAAGGCTATCCGGTTTACTTTGATTTTTAATATTTACATTTTAAATTTTACTCTGTTTCCCGCCAGCTTACAATCTTGAAATTGGAATCGATCGGCGCCACAAACGGCGGCGGGTTGTAAATAAGGCTGGCATCGTAATACACGGCGGTATTCCGGTAGCCCGACAGGACGTTGCCATTGCCATCGACCCAGGTCTCGTTTGGCCGGCCATTGCTGATGTAGGAACCATAAACTTTGAAATTGGTGCGAATGTTGCCCTGGTAATGGTCGCGCTCGAATGTCCCGTTTTGCGCCATGTAAATTCCGTGCAATTCGATGCTATCGGGCGATTGCGGGCCAAGAAATACATTCCCCTGGCTGACCAGTTCAAAACCATTCGTGCCGTCATTGGCCGCGTAGGTAATATTATCGCCCAATATGGAATTGGTGTTACCGCTATTATCGATTAAATTCGCTGACGCCAGGACCACTTTCCCTTTAATCACGCCATCGGGCCAGACATTATCCTCGGCATAGATCGCCGAGCAGGCCGCGGGCACAGTATCGGTAGCGTAAAGCGATTCGGCCGCGATCGTAAACGCGTCCCAGCGATAAGTGCCGGCTTCCGGATTATAGCCCCAGGTGGAAGTCAGCGCGGTAACAATATAAACCTTTACCGTTCCGTCGCTTTGGAATTTAAGATGATAACCCTTTCCGGTAGCCTCATAGCCGCTGACCGTGTTTGAGCGGGGCAAATAGATGCCGCCGCCGGTTCGCGCCGCAGTTTTGATATTTGCCAGATCAATGGTAATGGAATTGAAATCGAAAGGCGGCACCGGATATTGGAATAAACTGGAATTTGAATTCGCGGTGGTGCTGAATACTCCGGGACAGATGCATTGACTCCCAGCAATCCGGCACTGGCCGGCGGCGGTCGGGCACGGGCTGCATCCATAGGAAGCGTCGCATACCCACTCAGCGTTGCCGTTCAAGATCGTAGCGCTGGAAACCAGCGACTGGTTTGGCCCGTCCATTCTTACTCCGCCGTTAGCCATAAAGGGACCGCTTAAGGCTTCGTCGTTGCCAAACCATACTCCCGCGTTGATAATACCCGAATAAGCGGCGACCGACCGGCGCCCATAAAGCGCTTTAATGGTGCGGCGGTTCGTGGGAAATTGGTTAGTCCAGCCACTGGAAGTGATCGTATAGAGGATTGATTGTCCACAAGCGGATGTAATAACGGCGGTTATTTGGAATTGGCCCACGGCATTGCCACTGCTGTCTGTATAATCTTTTGTACCGGTACAACCGGCTTGCACGCCATTGTTTAAACACCAAAGATAGTGATCGATGCCAGCCTCGGCAATATCCAAGGATTGGACAGCGGAAACTTTTAGGTTGGCTTGCTTTAGCTGCATCAGGATAAAACCCAAAAGCGCCGACAGCAGCATCAAAAATATCGCGCCAAAAACCAGCACGTAATCGATAATAACGCCCCGGCTATTTATTTTTTCAGTTCTTTGCATGATCTAAAATTATCATTCTTGGTTACTTTCTCAAATTTCTCAACTGCACATATTGCTCCAGCTGATAATCGCTGGGCGGCCGCGCGGGGTTAACATTAACCACCATTAAAAGTTTCATCATGGTGGTATTGCTTAATATCGCGGGGTTTGTGGTGATCTGGTTGCCATTGCCGTCATAATACGTAAAGATCGGCGGCACGTTGCGCACATAAGAGCTGATGGTGGTTATTTTTTCTTGAGCCGCCGGATAAGTTGCCGGGCTGCCGGTGGGTTTGATAACCCCCTTTTTGAGCGTGTTATCCTGGTTGGGGATGTCTTCCGTCCAGGAAAAAACAAACTGTGCCTGCAACGAATGGTTGTTAACAAGCCACGAACACAAATTTTTCACTGAACTTGTCCCGGTCGCGGCAAATTGGATCGAGTTGTCCGCCGCCGCCGCCGTAACATCAAATGTTTGCGTCCCCTGCCACGCCTGGCCGCACTGCGAACAGCCGGAAGAACACATTGTTGCCAGCGACAATCCGTCGGCGGTAATATCAGCTGTCCGCCCCGTAGCTCCAAAATAACCTTCCAAAGATACCTGCACCTGGGCCGACGTCAGGGTCGCGCCGGGGGTCAAAAAATTATGGAAAACAACGCTGCAACTGCCGCCGGTAACAAGCGACGAGCATTGCAAGGCTTGGCTGCCGGAATTGACCGTCGCCAGATAATAACGCACCCGTTCGACTTGGCCGTCTTTGTCGATATCGCTGTAAAAAATAAATTCTTTATCGGCCGCCAATTCGATCGGATAAGCGCCGTTATCGCCATTGGTAGCCTGCCGGATTTCTTTTGCCATCGCGTCAACTCCGCGCCTGGCTTCATCGATAGCCTGCGATTGCTCCATCGCATAACCTTGAGTTTTATAAATCATCACTATCGATTGCGCGACCACTTCCCAGATAAGCGTGAAAACAAAAATAACAACCAGCATTTCCACTATTGTGTATCCGGTTTTTTGCGCCCGCCTTCCACAACCCTTAAACCCGATTTTTGATGATATCGCCGGCATCATTGGATTTGATGGAGATTTATCAGCTTAACGCTTTGTCCCGAAACCTGGACGCTGCCCGAATAAGAATTGTAACCGCCCGCGTGGATTAGCAAGGTGTAACTGCCGGCAGAAAGCGGAGAAAAATATGTTTGTCCTTTTTGGTCGGTATACTGCGTTTTGTCGTAACCGGAACCATTTTTTAATTCCGCCGTCGCGGAAAACACCGGCGCCAATGTCTGGTCATCCTGGGCCGAAACCAGCAGGGTATTGGACGCGCGCAGATAGAGATTGATAGCGACTGTACTGTTGACCGGCACGGTAATCGGCTGCGGCGACGGGTTGCTCCCGATCAGCGTCAAGGTGCTGGTAGCCGTCGGCGAAAAATTGTAAGAATCGCCTTCGATATTTTGCAAGGTCAATTGCCCCGAACCATCGGTAACATAATCATTAACAAATTTGTAAACATATTGGCCTGAAGAATCCTTGCCCAAGTTGATATTCCCTTGCATATGGAAACTCGCGCCGGGAATAGGCACGCCCGAATTGGTCGTCCAAATAATCTGCCAGTTTAAAACGCTTGGCGTGGCGGTCGAGTCGGTGCTCGAAAGAATGCTTTTTATTTTCAGTTGAGAATATATCGATATATTAAGGCCCGAAAGATCAATCGGCGAAACGGTAAAACCGGCGCTGTTGCCTCCCAGATCAAGGTCCGGGACCGGGTTCCAATTGGAACCGTCAAAATACAGGATTTGGTATTTAGCGCCAGTTGATGGCGGCAAATTGCCGGAAAAATTAAAACTGTTCCACGATACCAGATTCGACGGCGCAATGGCGTTAGAGATCGCAAACCCGCTGCCCCCATAAGGCGGGCCGGCAAGCGTCAAACTTCCCGAGACAACCCGGGTGCCGCTCAAGATCGACAGCTTGGTTTGGTCGTCGAATGAATCGGCAAAATTGTCCTGGCCCGTCGGCGAAATCGCAGTCACAAAAACCTGGCTGACCCTGTCTATGGATAAACTTATCGGAACATTGCCGTTGACAAGCACTGTCGGGTTTAGGGTATTTGGCGTCGCGATCTCGTTTGTCCCGTAGCTGCGTGCCGTCGTATACCCGTCTTTAGTTACCACAACCCGGTAAGTCCCCGCGGCCAGCGGAAACGAATAAATACCGGTAGTCGGTGTCGCCGAACCGTAAAAGATCGAACCGCCAATATTATAAATGCTTATCAGCGGCGTTGCCACAATCAACCCGTGCGAATCAAACACGGTAACGGTCAAAACGCCGCCCGGCTGCGCCAAACAAGTCTGGGTCTCTTCAACCACGCTTTTGGGCGCTACGATCGTCGAGATCGCGACACTGCCGGCGTAAGGACCGCTCCAATACACGATAACCGAAACACTTTTGTAGTCCCAATTGCAAGGATCACTGGCACCCGTCCCGTCGGCTGGATCAATTACATATTCCACGCTAGTTGTTATCGTAAAATTTTCACCATCCAATGTTTCCGTTGCCATTCTGTCAAGGGTTCCGGAAACTTGTGGAAGAACGGCACCCAAAGTGCCTACCGAAGCGTAAGGCAGGTTGCGTATCTTCTCGATCTGGGAATTGGCGATCGCGGTCGCGACCACCTTGTCCTTGCTCAATCCCACCACTTTTAACGACAGGCGATAAGCGCCGAATATTCCCGAAAAAACGATGAGCATTAAAGCAACGCCGATAATAACCTCCACCAAAGTAAATCCGCCCGTTTTGATTGTTTTAATTTTATTATTAATCATGGCCTCGCCAGAACCATTAAAGTATAAGAACCTCCATAGAACGCCTGCTTTTGCCGTTTAGCAAAGCGGAAGTAATCTTCGATTCAAGGCAAAGCGTTTGGGTGCGCCGGAACCGTACATAAGTACGGTGACTAGCGCCCAAGCGCTTTAACGCAGAAGATGGGGTAAAAGCAGGCGTTCTATTTGACCGCGTCCAGCATCGAATACATCGGCTGGATCATCGATATCGCAAAGAAACCCACCGCGCTGCCGATAATGATCATCAGCAGCGGCTCGATCACCGCCGTCAGGTTCTTGGTCGCCTCGTTGACCTCGGTCTCATAGAACTCCGCCAGTTTGATAAGAATGGTGCCGGTCTCACCCGTTTCCTCGCCCACCGCGATCATCTGGATCGCGGTTGCGGGATAGATCTTGTCATAAACGGCGATCGCGTCGGAAAACTTTTCGCCCTTTTTGACTTTTTCTTTTATTGTCAGCAAGGCGTCGCGGTAATTTATGTTCCCGACGGTGCCAGCGGCAACCTCCAGGGCCCTGGGCAACGAAACCCCCGAGCTTATCAGCGAACTGACGTTGCGCACGGTATAAGCCGCGTTGATATTTTTTACTATTGGCGACAATATCGGGGCGCGCAACATGCCGTTGTCCATCAGGCGCCGGCCAAAATTGGTTTTTAAAAACTGCATAACCAAAACCACAGCAACCGCAATCGCCATAAAAGCGGCCCACCAAAATTTCTGCATGAACATCCCCGCGGTGATTATGAATTGGGTCGTCGGCGGCAAATCGGTTCCCAGGTCTTTGAACGTCGATGCCAGCTGCGGCACGATTGTCGCCAGCATCAGGCCGCCCACACCGACCATGACGATCAAAATAACCGTCGGATAGATCATCGCGCCTTTGATCTTTGATCTGAGCTCGTAATCCTTTTCCATCTGGTTTACCGAAATTTGCAAAACGTTTTCCATGGTCCCGGTCTCTTCGCCCACCTTGACCATGCTTTGGAAAAAATCGTTAAAGATATCCGGATAACGCGTCAGCGCCTCCGAAAAAGTAATACCCCTGTTTATCTCCTCCCTGATCTTGGTTATCGCCGAATGAAGATGCGCGTTCTTTGTCTGCATTTCAAGAATGGAAAGGGATCTGGGCAAGGACAGCCCCGCCGACAGCATCACTTGTAAATTCCGGCAAAAAAATATTTTTTCTTTTAGAGGCACGCCAAACGACGGCAATGCGAATGAAAACCGCTTCCCTGGACCAAGCTGCTGCGTGGCGCTGACAAGGACGAAACCTTCCTGGTGAAGAGAATGCGCGATCTCGCGCTCATCCTGGGATTCGATAACGCCATGCTTCTCCTTTCCATTGATTGATTTTGCGATGTAAAAAAATTGCGGCATAGAGTGTCCGTATTATTATAGTATAACGCCGATGAAACCGCATTCAAACAGCCGGCGCGATTTTTTTGGGCGAACCGACAAAAAAACCCGCGGCGCAAGCGCGGGTTTGCGGTATAGAGACAATCAATTTGACTTGCCATTAATTACCGGTACGGGCATTTCAAGCTGGCTGACGGCGGCGGTTGTTTGGCCGGCCTCAATCGAGTTCAAAGCATTACCCAAGACTTGCGGATCAAGCTGATATTCGAAACCATCCGCCGGTATGAGATTTTTATCTGCCGGACCGCCCGGTGATTGCTGATGCCGAATTCCCTGGGCGATATTCGCCTGTCCCGCGCCGATGCTCGTTCCCCCGCCCGCGTTAAAACCCGCGCTCATCCAAACAAAAAGCAATAAAGCCAACATCGCTCCCGACCCCAAAACGAACAAAAACCGCGGGCTGGAATAATTAATGGTTTTGGCCGGTTTGGGAATCGACATTGCCGGATTATTCAAAGAAGCAAACTCTATTTGCGGCAGCGAATATGTTTTCGCGGGTTGCAGCGCTATATTCGGCGCCTTAGCGTTATCGCCCTCCGCCCGGATCGCGGCATCTTTTTTCATCCTGCTGGCAACCATCTTTTCGTTCCATTCTTTCGACTGCAAGACGTAATCGTCAACCCAGTTTTTTGTGGTCATCCATTTGCGGCCGATCTTGATCGATTTTAATTTTCCGGCGCGGGCGCGCAATCGCAAATAAGCCTCGGAATACGGGCAATTTTTCGCCGCTTCGAACAATGTCAGGTAATTTTTTTCTTCTTCCATAACACAAAAAATTTGAATGATATATTTATTATAACCTTTTTGACCGGAAACAAAATCGCCAAGAGCATTGAGTGTGGATAACTCGCATATATTCTAACCCCGCGACAATCCGGTATCCAAATGAATCTCCCCGGGCTTACGACACAGGGTATCTTCTTAAACCGCCTTCCGTAACGCTGCAGGTGTTTAATAAAACAATCCAAAGATCTGCGTCATTAGGGCGAGGATGGTATAAAAAAGCAAAGATAAAAAAAGAATATGGATAAATCCCCTCTTTTTATCTTGAAACTTGCCCAACGGCAAGAAAGGAGCTCCAAGCAATATTGATCCTGCAATGGTTGCTATCATACAGATATTTTTGTTCTTTGATCAAAAATTTCACGTCTCCTAAAATTTTATCTTCAACCCGCCTTTCACTTTGAGCCCGCCTTTTATCCTCACGGCATTTGGCGGCGCGGCGACAGTCACATAACCGGTGGAAGACGCGAAGTATGTATCATTGACGTAAGTTTTGCCGGCAAGAGTGGATCCCCAGGTTCCGGAAGGCTCCAGAGACGCGCCAAGATATAATTGTCTGGTTGTGGAATTGGCGCCGGCCGCCAGGGCGGCCTGCGCCGTGCCGTTTATGGCGAGCGCGCCGGCAATCGTTGCCGCGGCGAAAAATGTTTTGCTGCCCGAACCGGATAAGGTGAGGTTATAGTAATTATTGTTATTCACGGTTTGGCCCGCGCCGGTGTAATTCACCGTGTTGCCGCTGTTGTTGGCAGTCAACGTGGCAATACCTGAAGTGCCGCCGATATAAAGATTCGCGTTATAATCCTGGGTCAAACCGCCGCTGCCGGATAAAGCAATGCTTACCGTCAATGGATATATGCCGGCGCATTTGTTGGTTGCCGTGATGCCGGTCACGGTCATGCTGGGAATCGAAATAGAAGCGCCGTTACAGATTATGTTCTGGCTGCCGATGTCAAAAGTTTGCGTGCCAGTACCGGCATTAAAATTGCCGCTATTGGTGATCCCTCCCCGGAAAATGACGGCTGAATTCGCGGAAGTGTTAGTCCATGTGCCGCCGGCGGCCACCGTTACCAGCCCGGTAAAGATCTTGGTGCCTGTGGCCGAGGAGATAGTGAGGTTGCCGCCGGTTCCCGTGCCGACCGTGGTTGCACCGCCCACGGTCAGATTGTAACCGGCCGCCGTGAAAGTGGTACCGTCGCCGATGGCAAGGTTGTCGCCAATAGTGGTTGCGTAGCCGGTACTGGTGTTCGTACTGCCGCTGGTGGCCACGTTATTAAATGTGGTGCTGGCGCTGCCGCCGATGGTCTGGGCCGCGCCACTGAAAGTCACGGTGCTGCCATTGGCGGCAAACGTGCCGCCGTTGTTAGTCCAATTGCCGGTAATGTTGGTGTTGGTGCCGGCGGTGTAGGTGCCGCTGGTCAAAACCAGATTCGCCAGATTGACCGTGGCCGGCGCGGAGAAATTGCCGACTGTCAAAGTGAAAGTGCCGGTCGATGCCAGTGTGTTGGTGGAACCGCCAACATTCAAAGTCCATCCGTTTTTATTGGATGTAATATTATTGAAAGTCTGGCTGGCCGCTGACCCGCGAATGCTCTGGTCCGCGCTGGTGCTGTTGAAGGTAACCGTATCTGTTCCGGGCCTAAACGTTCCCCCGTTATTAATCCAATCTCCCCCGATCGAAATATTGTAATTGCTCGCCCCGGCGCTCAAAGTAGCCCTCGAACCGATAGTTAGATTTCCATTGACCGTGGTTGCCGCCTGCAAGGTGTAGGTCGGCGTGCCAGTTGAGGGCGCGAAATTCAGACTGCCGTAGGCGGGCGTGCTCGAAACCGCTTGGTTTGAGCTGGACAAATAAGTGATGGTTGACGCGGCATCCAGCGTAGTGTGCCCGTTGGTAAACAAAGGAGGGTATGTTGTGGCGGTTGATGGCGATACCGTGCAGCTGGAGCCGCCCAAACAAAGGTTTGTCCGCGCC
>Ga0182021_10009063_pt1 | contig 11776 bp, 13 predicted proteins | sample 612E3MmetaG_FD_120493 | JGI IMG/M metagenome (GOLD analysis project Ga0182021, IMG submission 120493) | Permafrost microbial communities from Stordalen Mire, Sweden - 612E3M metaG (Illumina Assembly) | ecosystem: Environmental > Terrestrial > Soil > Wetlands > Permafrost | place: Sweden...
AACATCCAACTATATCGAAAACTACTACAGACAAACACTACCAAAAGCCTACAAAAAGAAATACAAAACCATCAACGGACTAATCAACTACCTAAAACTCAAAATGCAAAAATGGACCCAAAAACATAGAAAAAATCTCTAACCCCCAACAACTTGACAACCCCTTAATATAGAAAGGCATAAATTGATTATTGTTACTAATTTTGTTAAAATGATTATAATATTGATCATTCTGTTCTTTCAAAAAGTGGAATTGGGTCTGTAATCTTAATAATCTTTTCCAGCTCTTTTATTTTAGTTATATCATGGATTACTGCATCATAATACTTTATATCTCCTGAATTATCCTTAACAACAAAAGCAGAAACTGATGCTGTAAATATTTTTCCATCTTTCTTCTTGAATTTAATTTCCTCGTTTTTCACCCTTCCAAATTTCATGATCTTATGGTCGAATCTTATCTTATCATTACTTTCTTCATAAAGATACGAAGCCTTAATAGCCATGATTTCTGTTTTATTGTAACCGAACATCTCCAAAAGGGCAGGGTTAGCATCCACCAATTTACTTTGAACACCTATTGTACTTCTGTAAACTCCCACATTTATGTTTTCAAAAAGGTTTCTATAATCTTCTTGCGCCCTTTTAAGTTCTGTTATGTCGACAGCTATTCCCGCTATACGTTTTATTTTATTTCCTCCATTTTTAAGAGGAATTGCTTTGCCCCATATCCATCTAATGCTTCCATCTGGCCTTTTTATCCTGTATTCAATTCCTTGTTTTCTTTCTGCTCTCACTTCATGGGGTGTCCTGAATATGGTGTCTATTACCTGTTTTCGATCCTCGGCATGTATAGATTCTATCCAAGATCTTGGATTGTCAAATAAGCTTTCCCTACTGCATCCCCATACTTTTTGATATGCAGGACTAATATAAAGGAGCTGACTCATCTTTGTATCAATGATCCAGAAAACTTCTTCAATGTTTTCTGTCATCTGTCTGAACTTCTCTTCACTGCTTTTAAGTTCATATTCAACAAGTTTACGTTCAGTTATATCCCTGATTATTGATGTTGTGAATCTTTCATCACCAACATCCCATGCTGTAATAGATATCTCGATTGGGAATTCACTTCCATCCTTTCTGCGGCCGTATGATTCAAATAATTTACCTGAAAGTGTATGCCTACCAGTAAGTTTGAATTGTTCCTGTTTTCTCTTGAATTCATCCTTATATCTACCTGGCATCAGTATGTTAACTGATTCACCAATTATATCCAGTTCATTGTATCCAAATATTCTTTGAAGACTATCGTTACAGAAAACTATACTGCCCTCAACATCTGTTATTATTACAGCATCCACTGCAGAACTTGCAACTGTACGGAACCTTTCTTCACTCTGCTGAAGTGCATTTTCAGCTATTTTTCTCTCGGTTATATCTTCCACAGTCATTAGATACTCGTTATTTTCAAGCAAAACAGGTACAAAATCTATTATTTTTGTTTCGCCATTTTTGCAGTTAACCTCATAAGTTCTTGGCCTTTTTTCACCAGGAGATGCGTCTTTAAAATCACTTTTCCATGCTGATATAGCTTCCTGTATTTTTTCAGGTTCAATAAAAGCTTTTTTGAACCATTTTCTACCATTAGGGATATCCTGTAATTCATAACCGAATAATTCTTTGAATTTGGGATTTATGTATTTATAAACACCATATTTATCAATTAACACCATTCCAAATGGTGCATTTTCTGTTAGGCTCCTAAATCTATTTTTTTCAGCATGCAGTGCCCTTTTAGCCTTTTTGATATTGGTTATATCCCTTCCTTCCGGCACAATGTATTTAACTTTTCCATTATCACCGTAAACAGGGTGCATACTAAAATCAATCCAAATAGGACCATTTATAGTGTTTATCTGAATTTCGTGTACCAATGTCTTTCCTGATGCACAGAGATTTATATCCCTTTTTAAAGATTCTTTAACCTCTTCAGAATAATTCCAGAATGGAGTTTCATAAAACAAGACCCCCTCCAGATCTTCTAACTTTTTTCCAATAAGTTCTAGTGGAGTGTTATTTATAAAAATAATTTCACCTGTAGGTTTTAAAACAGCAACAAATGACTGCATATCGTTGAGAGTTCTTGAGAAGAAGTTTTTACTGTCGGTTAAATCCTTTTCAATATTCTTCTGTGCAGTGATGTCCCTTGCAACAAGTTGAACACTTGAAATAGAACCATCAAAATCTTTAATTGGTTGTAACTTTGTACTGAACCATCTTTGTTCGTTATTAATAAATGTTTTTTCATCAACTTCTATGCTTTCACCTGATTCAAGTACCTTCCATACAGATTTCATCTGTGAATCTGCTTTATGCTTAGGAAATACATCCCACATATTTTTGCCATTTAAATCTTTTGGGTTACTGCCAAAATATCTTGCCCCACTCTGGTTAACAAGAAGAAAAGTTCCATCCTTATCTATAACTATTATGGGATCATCTGCATTTTCTACCAGGAGCTTGTATTTTTTCTCGCTGTTTATTAATGCATTTTCCATTTTATGTTTATAAATGGCCATTTCCAAAGTTAATTTCAACTCTTTTGGTTCTACAGGTTTTTCTATGTATGAAATGGTCTTCGGAAATTTAAGGACATTATCCCATTTAGATGCCATACACACTACAGGTACATTTAAACCATTTTTAACAGCCTTAAAAACATCTCGGCATTTATTAATATTTTTAATAGCCGGATCAATTAAAATTAAATTTTTATTTAATAAATCTTCTTCATAAATTGCTTTATTTTTAAAACCAAAGGTACTTACACGATAACCCCATGAATCAAGCCACTCGGCTATTTTATTGGCTCCTATTGAATCGTCAGTTAAGAAAAGGGTTTTTTTATCGTTCATTATTACCATGTAGATATAGGATTTAAGAATGCATATCATTTGCTAAAAAAATCAGATAGAAAATTTTATATTTCAAAAATTTTAATATAAAATTGTCATTTTCAGAATAACAATAGCATTTTTCAAATAAAAAGCTTATTAAAACTTGCAATACCATCTAAAGTATAAAAATGAAATGATATTATGATGTATAGAAGGTGGTCACTCAATACCAAAAAAGTGGTATTTTGAATTCATACCATTATTTGTAAATAAAATTCACAAATTCCAGCTTTAATTTAAGATGACTCATCACCAATTTCTTTTATTATGGCCTGATGCATCCTCCTAATAAATCAATACGTTCTTCATACTTCAGTACGTCCAGATAACTCTGGGCAACCAGGTTGAAAGCAAATGGTGATGGTATCCTGGTATCAATTTTGTTAACATTCATCCGCCCTTCTTGAATCATCATCAGAACTTTTTTAGTGTTTTTAACGTCCATATAATCTTCTATAACCTCCCGTCTTGCCTCTCGCAGTATAGAAAAGTTATCATCAAGCTCTTTAACAAATTTTAGGAGGATTTTACCCTTTATTTGCTGTCTTGATACACTCTTCTCATTTCCCTTGTACCTCCTGAGTATCATGAGTGACCTGCCAGCACAGTGCCGGAACCTAGCTGCTAAAGTTTCTGTCTTATCAATGGCTTTTATAAGAATTTCCTCGATATTCTCTGGTTTTAGTTCGGTAAAAACATCCAAACCACCTACCTTTCCATCAGAGCTCAGATAAAAACCATTGTCTGAGACAGATATCATAACATCCCTCTTATATTTCTTTGCTATGATGTAAGCCACTGCCCTTGAAAGTGCATCGTTTACCCTGCGACCAAAGAGTGTGTGGAATATAACAAATTTCCGACCCCCATATCCCTTATAAAATTCAATGAGCAAATTTCTGGCGCTTGGTATCTGTGCATACATGAACTGTTCTCTGAAGTAACTGTAAATGGAATTGGCAGCATTGTAGTCCACATAAAGGTATTCATGTATGTAGTCGATTATTTCCCCCTTATTTTTGTTGCTTTTAAATTTAACATCCATTATGGCCCTGAAGTTCTGTATAGACATGGCTAGATCAAATGAAAGTGACAGCTGTTCAGAGAACCAGGAAGGAATGGTGGGCGGACCAGATGAAGGAGTTACATTAACTGTCATTCCCCTAGCATAGTTGAATCTGTAAATTTTTCCTCCCAGAACAAAGGTATCTCCTTTCCTGAGCTTTTCCATGAAGTCCTCTTCTATTCTTCCAATTACTTCACCGTTACATTTAACACGTGCAGATGATCTATCCGGGATAGTGCCTATGTTGGTTGAATAAAGCATTCTTGCAAGTTTACCACATTTTTCCAAACATTTTTTCATTGTAATCAACCCATATCTTTGCGTAAACATAACGGTCTTCAAGACTGGTGTAATCTCCAGCCAGATAACTCAAAACACTGACAAAATCGTTTTGTGAAAGATTTCTGTAGTTGTAACTGCTTTTAATTACATTGTACGCATCATCGATATTCCACTTGCCCTCTATTGACATTCCATATATCTGCTGTGACAGCACATCTAGACAGTTTTGTGGTATATGTATTTCATCTATCTTCCCTTCAACAGCATTTTTAAGTATCAGGGAACACTCAACAAGATCATCCCTTTCAACCACAAGTATCCTTCCCTTAGATTTATCATGGAGTTTATGGCCACTCCTACCTATACGCTGAAGAGCCCTGGAAACAGATTTTGGCGAACTTACAAGCACAACTAGATCTATATAACCTATATCTATTCCAAGTTCGAGGGATGTTGATGATACAACCACTTTCAACTCTCCATCCTTGAGTTTGTTCTCAGCTTCCAGCCTCAGTTCCTTTGAAAGTGATGAATGATGCGCCATTATATTTTCGTGGTTGTAAAAATCAGGAAATTTCTTTTTAAGGTTGAAAACAACACTTTCGGTGCCGCTTCGTGTGTTTGTAAATATAAGGGTTGTTTTATGTTCATTTACAAGCTCGTGTATGAGATTATAAAGAGCCTTATTCACATCTTCTGGATCCGACATCACTATATCCTCTACAGGACAGAGCACTTTCATATCGAGTTGTTTTAGGTAATTTACTTCAACTACTTTGCAGTTTCTTACCTTACCATTCTCATATCCCACAAGGAAGCTTGCAATCTTTTCAAGCGGATGTACTGTAGCACTGAGCCCAATTCTGGTGAAGCCTCCAGTTAGGTGTTGAAGTCTTTCAAGTGTTAGGCTCATATGCACACCGCGTTTGTTGTCTGCTAGGGCATGTATCTCATCGACTATAAGGTACTTATGTCCTTGAGCTTGTCTCGAAACTTAGGTGCGCATAAGAGAATTGAAAGGGTTTCTGGTGTGGTTATAAGTATATGTGGGGGAGTTTTAAGCATTTTTGAACGATTATATTGGCTGGTATCACCTGTACGAACAGCCTTTCTAATACCCAGTTTTTTCCCGGCTATCTCCTCAATCTCAGACAAAGGGTTCTTCCAGGTTCTTTTCGATGTCGTTGTCAAGAGCCTTTAATGGAGATATGTACAGGCAGTAAACCTTATCATCAAGTTCATTATTCTCTGCCAGGTGTGTTAGCTCACTGATTATAGATAGGAATGCTGTTAAAGTTTTTCCGGAACCAGTAGGTGATGAAACCAGTACATTTTCACCTATGTGTATATCCATTATAGCGTGTCGTTGTGCCTCTGAAAAGGTTTTAAATTTGCCTTTAAACCATTTTTTGACCCATAGATGGAGTATATGATAAATTTCACCGTCTTTATAGGCCTTTTCCTGTATTTCTATCATTTCATGTTCCTTTATAAAAAAATTTTTATTCAATTGATTAATTTTGTTCTAATTCATGATTATTCAATAAAATTTATCTTTAACCTTAAGTATGTCCTTGATCTTTCCAAAGTAGAGTACTTCAAAATTTTCTACTCCATAAACTTCAAATTCATCTGATCTATTTTTTAAAAATGGTGATAATTGTTTTTCATGGAAAATATCTGAACCTTCTGTAACAAAGTTAAATGAAGGCATGACTATTAAATTCTTTTCTTTGTAATTTCCCTTTAGAAAACATTTAATTTTCTCGAGTCTTTCACCGTTTCTAATACCTATACACGGATGTTCATGCCCTATAATTATCGTTGATTCTTCTTCATCTATAATATCTTCGGGTATCTTATCACCATGCATTATAAGAAAATCACCCAAAGAATATTTCCCGTATACTTCAAGTCCTGTCTTTCTAGCTATAAATTTGGTGAAATTATCATGATTACCCTTCAAAAGGATTACTTCATCAAAGTTTTCCTTCAAAAATTCTATTAAGTTCAATGCTTCTTGCCATTCCTGTCGGGTTATCTTTCCAAATTCGTGTTTTAAATCCCCATTTACTACCACTCTATTAATATCTGCTCTGTTGGTTATCTGTTCTATCCTTTCAATGATCTTTTTGTATTGAAATCTAGGTACCATTATACCTTCCCTGTTTAGGGACTGTTCATATCCAATATGAAGATCTGATATGATCAGTGTACCGTTGATTAAGAGTCCTAAGTCTATAATTTCAGCATTATTAATTAGTTTATTTAACATTTTATCAATTTTAATGTAATTTAATCTGTTTAATATTCATAATCACCCTTATGAGTTATTTTCGAGTGTATTATGTTATTTTGGTTTTTATTTTCTAATATTTTGATCTAAGATATAGATTTTAGTAGGTGGTAATAGAATAGTTGTACAACAATTTATTTAAATGAAAATTTCAATCCATTTCAAAAAAATTTAAACTCTTTATAATAATTTTAATATGTAAAATTTTTTTTAGAATGGATAAAATAGCAATGTGTGGTACAATGGTCAAATCAATAGATATATTGGAAAATGAACTAAAAAAAATGGCATTTAAAGAGGGTGCAATGGTTTTTATGCCAATTAATCCTAATGAGGTAGTGGTTGGTAATTGGGTCAGATTGAAGTGCAATTATGGATGCCCGAGTTATGCAAAGAAATTATCATGCCCACCCTACAGTCCTGAGCCAGAAGAGACAAGGAAAGTACTCGATGAATATTCAAAGGCATATTTAATAGGGTTCAGCGGTTCAATATTTAAGAAGTATGGGAATTTAGAATTTGGTAAAATATTTCCCAAAACATTAAAAGACATACGTAAATCCATATTTGAACTGGAAAAACATGCATTTTTAGCTGGATACTATAAATCATTTTCATACGGTTTTTGTGGCCCTTGTACAATGTGTGACCAATGTGTGGTTGAAGAAAATAGTTTAACATGCAAATTTGCTAAAGAATCGCGTCCATCCATGGAAGCAGCAGGAATAGACGTATTTAAAACTGTGATAAACGCAGGACTGGAATTAAAAGTTCAAAAAGAAGTAAACCCGGATGATCTGCGGATGTACACATTACTGCTTTTAGAATAGAATTTTTGATTTCAATTTTAAAAAAATCTGAAAATAAATTTTTTTTTTTAATATTGAACATCTTAGGTAACTAAATAATTATTTAAAGGATTGTTATAGAAATTTTATAAAATTAAAAATGATTAGATTTATAAAATTTTAAGTTAAATTTACATTAAACTAATGTTAGGTGTTATAATGAATGAGAAAGAAAAATCAACTGAATTTGAAACTTTAATTAATAAACTTTTAGAATCGGATCCAAATGTCCGAAAGGACGCAGCAGAAGCTCTTGGTTCATCAGGAGATGAAGCTGCTGTTGAACCTCTAATAAAAGCACTTGACGATGAAAATCCTGATGTAAGGTTTCAAGCTTCAAAATCTCTGGCAGAAATAGGAAAACCATCAGTTGAACCCCTTGTAAAAGCCTTGAAGGGTGAAGAGGGTAATACTAAAAGATATGCAACCTTTGCTCTTAAGAATATTGGAGATGAAAATGTTGTAGAGCACCTTATAGAAGCACTGAAAGATGATGACTGGAGTGTTAGAAAAACATCCGCCAAATCGCTTGGTGAAATGGGCAGTATCGAAGCTGTAGAACCCCTTATAGAAGCATTGCAAGATGAAGATTGGGGTGTTCGCCTTGCAGTTGCTAAGGCACTCGGAGACCTTGGTGATGAAAGGGCTATAGATCCTGTTAAAAAGGCAAGAAGAGCTGCAAAAGGGGATAAAGAATTTAAAAAAGTTGCAGCCAAAGCCCTGAAGAAGATGGTTTAAAAAAAATTGGGGAATGTTAACTATGAGCTGTTATATTAGACATTTGAAATATTTTCTTTCGGATCTAGGTATTATGCCTGAGACCAAAGAAGAACGCAAAAAAGTTGATCTGGCCATAAGAAAAGCAATAGGAAAAAAGAGCACCGATAAGTGCAATGAAGTTTGGAAAGAAGTTAAGATATGCCTTGACAACGATGTAAAGAAGCAGGAACTTACATCCAATTTAATGAAATCCTGTACATAAAAATAATTGAAATTATTACGTGATTAGTTATCTAATATAGCGGGTAATAATTTAAATAGTTCATAAAATTTTCAATTAATTGGAGTTAAATTTTTTTTAGATGAAATCACCTGCACATTTTCCTTATTTTACTACTTTTTTTTCAATTAATTCATAAACATCTTCACGCCTGTTTTTTAAAAGTGGAAGTTCTTTACGTAACTTTTTGATATAGGCTTTATCAATGGTTGCGTAAATTATTTCCTCATCCACTCCAGCCTGTGCAACAACTTTCCCCCATGGATCAACCACCATTGAATGTCCGTAGGCTATATATGAAAGGTTCTTATTAGGGGATGGCGATGCTGCAGCTACATATGTCTGGTTGTCTATAGCTCTAGCCCTTATAGTTGTTTCCCAGTGGACAGGTCCTGTAGTCATGTTGAAAGCTCCAGGTACAACCATTATATCTGCTCCTTTTAATGCCATTAATCTGAAAAGTTCAGGAAATCTCAGATCATAACATATTGCAACCCCAATTTTTAGAGGAGGTGTTTCAACTACTGTTACAGTATCTCCTGCCGTTATAATTTCTGATTCTTTAAATACAACTCCGGGTATATCAACATCAAAAAGATGCATTTTCCTGTGAAAATCTAAAACATCACCATTCTTATTGAAAATAAAACAGGAATTGTAAAGTTTTTTATCTAAGAGTTCAGGTATTGATCCTGCCACAAGATAAATATCGTGTTCAGTTGCAGTACTTGAAACTGCTTCCAATGATTTACTTTTGAACCTGGATTCTGCATAATCCCTAAATTTACTGGTATCATAAGGGCAGTTGAACATTTCAGGTAGTACAACCATTTCCGCGCCATTCTCGGCAGCTTTTCCTATCAAGTACTTGGCCTTGTCCAGATTAACCTCCTTATCATCCACAACCTTCATCTGGCACAAACCTATCCTGAAACTGTCTTCCATTTTATTCCTTACCTATCCATTCAAGTAAAGTTAATTTTTACTTAACCCTGATTGATCGATATTTTCGATATATTGTTTAATGTAAATAAAATATATTCATATTAATGATATGTTAAAAAGTCATATTAATGATATGTTAAAAAGAAGTTTTTTAAAAAATTAAAAAAAGGTATACTTAATTAGCTTTTTGAAAAAAATTTATTAATCGAAATTAATTCTTTTAATCTTAAAAAATCCCCAATAATCTCAAAATGACTATTATTAGGATTATAACTATTAAATAATAAATTTAAATTATTCATTTTATCACTCCCAAATTTTTGCAAGCTTTAGATGATCCTTACTTTTTTGATTTACTATTGCTTCGGTATATATGATTAAGAATAGTATTAACGAACCAATTGCACCACCTATTGCACCTACATCTATTACAAATATTAAATTTTGAGGTGTGTTTATTGGAATATAAGATAAAAGCTGAGCAGAGAATGCCACGATTTGACCCATGAATAAACTTAGTAAGTACAAATTTATTGCACAAGCAACTCCCATTAGTGCTCCATTAATTGTACCTTCTAATGCTACTAATATGAAATATAACCTACTATTATACCTGCGATTAGAAAACCAATTATGAAGATTGGTAATCCCAGGGAAGATCCAACCCCAAAATTGATAAAACAACCGTAAATAAATGGCCAAAATAAATCCTTCAATAATAGCTCCAACACTTACCATATTTTTCCTCCAAATTTCTGATTTTCATTAAAAATTATTAATCAAAAAATATGTTTTTCGTTTGTATACCCTCCAAATATTATTATTATAAAGAGTATGAAAAATAATAATCTACATTCAATTACAGCTTAGTACACCTTCATGTATCTAATATTGTGATTTTCTAGTTTAAATATTTCACTGTTAATTAAATTTTTTTTATGATCAATTAAAAATTTAATTTCATAAAATCAATTAAAAATTTAATTTCATAAAATCAATTAAAAAAAATTCTAAGAAAAATTCTAAGAAAAATAAATTGTTATCCTATAATTCAGATAAGAGATTATTTTCGATATAAATTTATTTGTTTAATGTAAATAAAATATATTCAAGAGGAGGAAGTATAAAAATGTTCAAGATAGTAGTTGAAAGGGACAGATGTACATCGTGTGGATCATGTGAAGATTTATGTCCAGAATTATTTGAATTGGATGAAGGCGGTATCTCACATATTATAGGTTCAGAAAGGATTGGAAATAATGATGAACTTGAACTAGAACAAGATCAGTGCAGTGTAGATGCAGCTGAAAGCTGTCCAGTCATGATTATCCATATTTATGAAGATGGAGAGGAAATACTCTAAATCCATTTTTTTTACTAATTTATTTTTCAAAAGGGTGAAATTAATGTTTGAAGATGAATCTAAAATTTATAATTTATTCATAAGTCAGTTAAATGAAGCTAATGAGGAATATGATAGATTTATTGGAAAGCTGAATGCATCTTACGATTTTAAATGGAAAAATTATACCATTGCAAGTGAAACCAGTGATGAACAATTAAAAGAGCATATAAAATCTGTTGATGTTGTTGTGGTACTTTCAGGTTTGAATTCTAAGGATAAAAATTTGATACAACGAGAAATAGACATAGCTGTTGAAAATAACAAACCTATAGTGATCATTAAACCTTATGGTATGGAAAACGTTCCAGGAAGTATTGAAAAACTTGCATCTGAAGTAGTTGGCTGGAATACTCCATGCATCGTAGACGCAATACGCGATAGTTTGCAATTAGAAGATTTGGATTAATTGATAATAATTTGATAAAAATTAGATATTAAAAATTAGATATTATTATATTTTTTTATTTTGAGCAAAATATATATTCATTGGACTATATCTAAACATCATGACAGACCATGAACTCGACATGGAATCACTTCAAAGAAACTTGATAGAAAATCATTATATTCCAGATAAAAGCACAGTTACAACACTTTTCCTGGCATTTAAACTAATGAAACCAGTTCTTGTTGAAGGTCCCCCCGGAGTAGGAAAAACTGAACTTTCAAAGGCTGTAAGCCGAGCTTTCGATATGGACTTTTTCAGGGTACAGTGCTATGAAGGCATCACCTTCGAGCAGATCGTTGGTGAATGGAACTATCAAAAACAGCTCCTTCACCTTGAGATGTCCAGGATAAAAGAAGTTGATCAGGATATATTTAACGAAGAATTCTTCATTAAAAGACCCTTATTACAAGGTTTTATGAATAAAAATCCTTCAATTATTTTGATTGATGAAATAGACAAAGCAGACGAAGAGGTTGAAAGTTTTCTTCTCCAAGCTCTGGGAGAGGGACAGATCACAGTCAACGAC
>Ga0182021_10009065_pt1 | contig 11774 bp, 12 predicted proteins | sample 612E3MmetaG_FD_120493 | JGI IMG/M metagenome (GOLD analysis project Ga0182021, IMG submission 120493) | Permafrost microbial communities from Stordalen Mire, Sweden - 612E3M metaG (Illumina Assembly) | ecosystem: Environmental > Terrestrial > Soil > Wetlands > Permafrost | place: Sweden...
ACTGAGAGGCACCGACCATGCAGCAGCGAAACCTGGGCAGCCAGGGCTTGACCGTCTCCGCAGAGGGGCTCGGCTGCATGGGAATGAGCGCCTTCTACGGCGCCTTCGACGACGCCGAATCCACCGTCACAATCCATCGCGCCTTGGACCTCGGCATCACACTGCTGGACACCGCAGACGTATATGGCCCATTCACCAACGAGGTCCTTGTCGGCAAGGCCATCGCCCACCGGCGAGACGAGGTGGTGCTGGCCACCAAGTTCGGCAACGAGATCGACGAGAACGGCAGGCGCACTGGCAGGGTCAACGGTCGCCCGGAGTACGTCCGAGCCGCGGTCGAGGCCTCCCTGCAGCGCCTTGACGTGGATGTCATCGACCTCTACTACCAGCACCGAGTCGACCCCAACACCCCGATCGAGGAAACCTTCGGCGCCCTCGGTGGACTGGTCACCGCCGGAAAGCTGCGATACCTGGGCATCAGTGAGGCTGCGCCGGAGACCATCCGCCGCGCACACGCCACTCACCCGCTGAGCGCCGTACAAACCGAGTACTCGCTGTTCACCCGCGACGTCGAGGACAACGGCGTGCTAGCGACCACTCGCGAGCTTGGCATCGGCTTCGTGCCTTATTCCCCGCTCGGGCGCGGCTTCCTTTCCGGCCGGATCCGCAACATCGACGACCTTGACCGCGATGATTTTCGGCGCAGTTCCCCCCGTTTCCAGGGCGAGAACCTCACCAAGAACCTTGACGTGCTGGATCAAGTGGTGGCCATCGCCGAGCGCAAGGGTGTGACACCCAGCCAACTCGTCCTTGCCTGGTTGCTTGCCCAGGGCGTTGATGTCGTCCCGATCCCGGGCACCCGGCGGATCCCCAACCTGCAGGAGAACATCGCGGCCATGGACATTGCACTCAGTGATGGCGACCTCGCCGCTATCGACCACGTGGCCCCGGCTGGGATCGCCGCCGGTGAGCGCTACACACCCGGTGGCATGCGGGCCGTTCACCGCTGAGGCGACAATCACCCGACCCCGGGTTAGGTCCAGGCCAGCGACCGGTGCTGACTCAGAACCGGAGGTGCGGCGCCCCTGTGGCGGGTGCTCAGATCGTTGCCCCATCGTTAATGGTTCGGAGCACGTCGACCTTGCCAGTTGAGCCCTAATGGTCGTCACTGGCAAAGTAGGCCTGCATCGTTGGCTCCCGTTTGGCCCACGGCAGCCACTCTGCGCGGCCGGCGATAATGGCTGAGCTGGTGCATGCCTGGGGCGGGACTGCGTCTGCTTCATCGGTGATCTGGTGGGAGACCCGGTCCTTTGCGTCGGGGAGGGAGTCCTTCTTAGTCGGATTGTTTCTGGTTGAGGATATTCCTTGACGGTGGCCAGCGGCGGGCGGTCGCGTGATCGGGCGAAGTATGACGGTGGCCAGATTGTGCCGTGCATTGCTGCCTTGTCGATTCTGTCGACGAAGTCTTGCCGCAACCGTCTGGGTGAGGCACCTGTGAGGGAGTTGACCAGGTGGGAGAGTGCCACCTGGGGTGGGTGGTGCACGAGTGGGTGCACATTGTCTTCGGCTCCGTGGAACTCGGCAGGGATCGCGTCGTAGTCCGCGCACACCTATGCCATGACTTGTTCGCACCGGTTGAGTGTTTCCGTGTCGAACACGCCACGGCGATACTTGGTGACGAACACTAAGTGGACGTGGGTTTTGTGGACGAGGCTTCTGCCGGCGCGGGATGTCAGCTCTGGTGACTGCTGGGTGTCGGAGGGCGACGTTAGTGCCATACGGTTCCGTCTTCATCCGAGTGACCCGCAGAGGGTGCTGCTGGGGCAGTGCGCCCCTGTCCGGTATGTGTTGGAATCTCGGCTTAGCGATTGAGTAGGAGTGAGCCTGTTGGGTAGTGAGGGCGCCGCACAGGCGCCGTGGAGGCCCTTCCTGGCTGCGGTGTGCGTCCTGGCAGCGGTTGGCGTTCTGGGGCTGCTCGCCACGGCGTACGTGGCCCTGCGGACCACGCAAGGGATAAGCCTGGACCGTGCGGCCGCTAACGCGGTCAGTAGCCCCCAACTGGTGCTGAATCGCCTTTACGACGGACTGAGCAGGGTGTCGGTCGGCTCGGTCGCCATCTCGTTGCTGGTCTGCGTGACACTTGCTGTGATGCGGCGCAGGTTCGACCTTGCGCTGGGCGCCGTGGTCATCATCGGGGGTGCAGACCTCACAACCCAGATCCTGAAGAACGACCTGTTCCGTCGCGTCGATGTCGGCCAGGGGTCGAACAGCCTACCGAGCGGACATACGACGGTCGCTTTGTCGATAGCGCTGGCAGCTGTGACCGTAGCTCCATCGGCCTGGCGCTCGATGGTGGCGATCGGCGTGTCCGCAACCGCAGCTCTCGTCGGGGTCGCGTTGGTTCTTGGCAGGTGGCACCGACCTTCGGACGTCATCGCGGCAACCTTTGTGTGTGTCGTCTGGGCGGCAGTCGGGCTGTTGGCCGCGGCACTGGTCAGGCATCGTCCTCCGGTCGTGGCACCCAAAGTTTCGGCCCACGTGGGAGCGCTCATCGGCGCCTCGATGGTCGGAGGGCTTCTGGTGTCGTGGGGAGTCAGGCCAGAGCCGGGTTTGCGCGACCTCGGCCTTGGCATCCTCTCGCTAGGGTCGATCGGGCTGGCCTGTGCAGTCAGCATCGCCGCAGTCGCCTACATAGCCGATCGTCACCTGGGGTGAAATCCGGACGACACTGTCTTGGTTAGGGTGTGACGGTGCTTAGGACTTCGGTGGCAGTAACGGCGGGCAAGATGGCACGTGTCGCATCGAGGTTGCGCGGAGGCGGTTCGGCGCTGCCCGGACTCGTGGTCGAGAGGCTGGACCCGCGCTTCTTGACCCACGCGCTCGCGGACCTTTCTCGCGGCGTCGTGGTGGTCACCGGCACAAACGGCAAGACCACGACCACCAAGATGCTGGTGGCAATCCTGCGTGAACACGGGCTCACAGTGTTCTCCAACCCCACCGGTAGCAATTTCACCCGGGGGGTCATCTCCTCGATGGTGGCTGAGATCACGCTCTCGGGACAGCTCAAGGCAGATATTGCAGTCCTGGAGCTTGACGAGGCTCACGCCTTGAAATTCGCTGCTGAGGTGAAGCCGACCCACGCGTTGCTGCTCAATGTCGCTCGCGACCAGCTCGACCGTTTCGCCGAGATCGACCACACTGCCAGGCTGCTTGCCGAGCTTGCAGAGCAGACCACGATCGGGGTGGTCCTGAACCTCAACGACTCCTTCGTCTCGCGGATCGCCGGACGGGTGCGCACCGGTGTCAGCGTCACCTACTTCGGCGTTGACCCGTCGATCGCGGACCGTCTTCCTGAGCTGCAGGAAGCCGATGTGCGATTCGAGGACGATTTCACGCCTCCGAAGCCCACCGCGGCCGATGGCCTGCTCAAGCCTCACGATGAGCGAAGCTTTGAGGTGCGCTTCGGCTCCGCAGATCGGGTCGGACCCATGGTTCTCAAACAGCGTGGACTGGCCGCCATGATCAACGCGACTGCCGCGACGTCAGCGGCCAGGGCGTTGCTCGGTGACGAGTTTCGCAATGGTGTCGCAGTCGCTGCTCTGGAGAGGGTCGAACCCCCGTTCGGTCGCGGTGAGGTCATCGACGCGGACGGACAACCGCTCGAGCTCGTCCTGGTCAAGAACCCTGCTGGCTTCACCGTCGCCTTGAGCACCTACGGCAACACTCCGGTCACGACAATGGTGGCCATCAACGACAACTACGCTGATGGGCGCGATGTGTCCTGGCTCTACGATGTCAGTTTCAAGTCGTTGCGAGGCAAGGGAGTTGCGCTCACCTGCGGTGTCCGGGCGTACGACATGGCGCTGCGGCTGCAGTATGACGAGGTGGCGGTTGCGCGGGTTGAGCCCGATCTCGACGTCGCGCTGGAACGTTTCCTCACGGCATACAAGGACGAGCCTAAGCGCATCTTCTGCACCTACACCGCGATGATGACGTTGCGCCGCAACCTGGCCGCGCGATACGGCCTGGCTAACTTCGGAGAGGAGCCCCAGCCATGAGCGGCGACCCGAACGGCATCCACCCGCCCAGCAAGGGCCAGATCAAGGTCGTTCACATCTATCCGCGCGAGATGAGCATCTACGGCGACCTGGGTAACACCCGCTGCCTGGAGAGCCGGCTGCGCTGGCACGGATACGAACCTCTGATCCATCAGCACCACCCCGGCAACGACTTCCCGAAGGACGCGCACCTGGTCCTGGGTGGGGGCGGTCAGGATAGCGGGCAGGCCCGGGTCCAGGACGACCTGGCCCACAACTCTGAGGTTCTGCGGGAGCTGGCGGCTGACGGCACTGCGATGCTGATGATCTGCGGCATGTATCAGCTCTTCGGCAATACGTTCATCACCATCGAGGGGGAGCGGCTCCCCGGAATCGGCATCCTGGACGTGACGACCCAGGGCAACGCCAAGCGGATGATCGGGCCGGTCGTCTTGGATACGGACTACGGCGACGTGGTTGGCTATGAGAATCACTCGGGCTCAACGGAGCTGGGCTCCGGGCAGCGCCCCTTCGGCAGGGTGAAATCAGGCATGGGCAACAACGGGACCGACAAGACCGAGGGCGCAGTCACTGGAAGCGTTTTCGGCTCCTACCTCCATGGTCCGGTGCTGCCGGCCAACCCTGCGTTTGCCGATGCCCTCATCAAGCTGGCGGTCGAGCGTGCCCTGGGCGAGCCCTTCCTGCCGGGCCAGATCGATGATGAGATCGCCGACCAGGCACGTTTGCTTCAGGTGCGACGCCTGGCCGGCTGAAGCGGGCTTGGGGTCTTCCGAGTTAGCCAGAGGCAGCGGCACCGGCGTCGCCGGCGTTGTCGGTGGGTGTCGTCTTCTTCGAGAGGGCCCAGCCGAGAAAGGCCAGCGCGCCCAGCGGGACCTCCATCACATGCGTAAACAGTGAGAACAGCACGGTTCCGGCCAGTGCTCGTGCGGGGTCGGCGCCGAACGCGATCAGGACGATAACCGCGCCACCCTCGGTAAGTCCCACGCCGCCGGGGGTGACGCCGACGGCTGTGAGCAGCCGTCCTACCGCGTATGCGGCGAACATGTGCGAGAAAGGCATCTGTAACCCGACCACGTTCATGATCTGCCAGAAGAGAACGTAGAAGATCCCGAAGAAACCGACTATTCCGAAGGTCATCTTGAGCCAACCGTCGTGCACGACGCTGACGATGCGAACTCGCTGGTCTTTGACGAACTCGTTGACTCCCACCTCGTGCAGAGACTCGAACCGTCGGTGCAAAGGACGCAACACGTGGTTGAGAGCCAGGCCAAGTGCGCGGGTGACCCTCTCACTCAGGAGCGCAGCGACAAACAGAGCCAGCAGTGCTAGGCCTGCGGCCGCTCCGATGAGTCCGCCTCGGATGACTGCGACAGGCAGGTTGCCGCCTGCGACGAGCAGCGCGATCAGGGCGCCCACCGGAAGGATCATCCGGGCCAGGATGTTCCAGACGCCGGTCACGATGATGGACGTCGAGATGGCCCGTCGAGAGAAGCCCCAGGACCGGAAGGCCGCATAGGTGACCGCCACCCCGGCAGCGCCACCGCCGGGCAAGAAGTTGCCCGCTGAGGACCCGCACAGGTTCACAATGAGTGCTTGCACGTGCCGCAGTCCAGGCATTGACCCTGTCAGCGTGAATGTGTAGCTCCAGAGCCCGAGGCACAAGAGCCCGAACAGCATGATCACTGATCCGGGGCCGACGTGGCTGAGTGTGACGAATACCGCGCTCCACGTCGTTCCTGCGATCCGGGGGAGCCACCAGACGATGAGCACGATCGCCAGGACTAAACTGATGACAACCTGCACGATCTGCCGGCGGCGTGGACGCCGCAGGCCGATCGAGATCGAACCGTCGCTAGTTATGGCGACATCCGGCTGCGCATCACGGCAGACCGGCGAACACGTCGCGAGCAACGGGCGCGCCCGGCGGGTGGGCTGGGTCGACGAACCACTCGCGGCCGAATATCAGGTCGTACAACGGGCGCGGGATTCTTAGGAATGCGGCGAGCGTACGGTCCGCCCCCCTGTCTGCGGTTGCCTGTGAGGCGTGGGCTCGCATGGAGGCACGTTTGGCGGAGGCGTAACGGATGACGTTGACCCTGTGGGTGATCTCGGACCGTGGGCTGAAGGCGCGTTCAAAGGTGGTGGGGTCGAACGTTGCTGGGAACCGGTAGACCTTTCCAGCCAGAGCCACAGCCCGGCAGATGGTGTCACGGGGCACGGTGGCGTGCAGCACCCGCGGAGTCCTGGCAAGCTCGGCCGCACGCGTTGCGACCAAGTGAGCCTTGACGTGATCGCGGTGTCCATAGCCGCCGTTCGCGTCGTACGTCAGCAGGACATCGACGGACTCCTCGAGCAGGATGTCGGCGAGGAGCTGGGCGGCTTCTTCGACATCCGCGCGGGTGAACCGGGTCTGCCCCGGCGGGTCCGGCAAGATCTGTGGTCCCAGACCGCTGTCTGCAAAGCCGAGGTGTTCCACGCGGGCCACCCCCAACGCTCGTGCGCTCTCACGCAGCTCGCCCAGTCGTCGCATCCCCAGCCGGCCGTCGGCAACAAAGCTGCTGGAAGCCAGACCCTCATTGCCGTCGGTCGCCACGACCAGGATGACCCGGTGGCCTTGCGCCGCGGCGCGAGCCATCGTCCCGGCGGTGAGCAAGGACTCGTCGTCGGGGTGGGCGTGGAAAGCCAGGAGGGTGTGCGACATCAAGTTCTATCCTGTCTCATGCGAGGCTGGGTTCCGTGAAGATCGCCATACTGTCTGACTGTTATCTGCCCCGCCTGGGTGGAATCGAGGTGCAGGTCCATGACCTTGCGTCGCGTCTGATCGGTCGCGGGCATGAGGTTGTCGTCTTCACGGCCACTCCAGGAAGCCGTGGTGAACGGGGCGGTTTTGTCGACCGGGTCGACGGCGTCGAGGTCCACAGGCTGGCTCTGCGGTTGCCGTTCGAGCTGCCGGTGAACCCTTTGGCCCCAGGGCTGCTGCGTCAGAGGCTGGTCAGCGGTGGGTTTGATGTCGCCCACGTCCACATGGGCGTGGTGAGCCCATTCGCCGCCGACTGTACCTACGTCACGATGGGCCTGGGCCTGCCAACCGCCATGACTTGGCACTGCATGCTGGGTCCTTTCGAATCGCTCTTTCGTGCAACGGGGTACGTGCGCGGCTGGGCGCGCGGCGGGGTCGCCATGAGTGCCGTCTCTGCTGTGGCTGCCGAGCCGCTGCAGCGCATTGTCGGCTCCGCAGGGGTCATCAACGTGCTGTCCAATGGAATCGACGTCGGCAGCTGGGCGACCTCTGTCGAGTCGGTCGCGGTCCGCGTGCCGGGGGACAGCGTGCGGGTCGTCTCGGCCATGCGGCTGGCCGCCCGCAAGCGGTCCCTGCCGTTGTTGCGCATCATGGCGCGGGTGCGGGCACTGGTAGCGCCGGAGATCGAGATCCGCCTGGAGATCTTCGGTGATGGCCCCGATCGCGGACGCCTCCAACGCTTCGTCGTCGCTCACGATATGGGCGGCTGGGTACGACTGCCAGGCAGGGTGACCCGGGAGGAGCTAAAGCAGAGGTACGCCACGTCCGACATCTTTGTTGCCCCAGCACCTCTGGAGTCGTTCGGGATCGCCGCGCTGGAGGCGCGCACTGCTGGACTGCCCGTCGTGGGACGCCGTGGAAGTGGAGTGCAGGAGTTCGTCAAGGACGGTGTGAATGGGTACCTAGCTGCGAACGACGACGCGATGGCCAGCTCTCTGGCGCGACTGGTCGCAGACGATGGTCTCCGGGAGTCGATGACGGCATACAACCGCAGCACGCCGCCAGAGCAGTCGTGGGGCCGGATCCTGGACGGAGCGGAGGCTGAGTACCGCCGCGCCATCGCCGTAGCCGGGGCCACCCAGGGGACGACGCGTTGGCCCCCGGCGTGACGGCGGGATCCCGGCTCATCGTGGTGGGGGTCGATGTGCGGAATGCAGAGGTTGTCCGTCTCGGCCTGGGCCATGGAGAAGACCCGACCACGCTGCTCGCAGCACACGGCTGGCAGGTCCAGGGGGTCCGGGACGTCACTAGGCACCCGGTGGACAGGCACGCACTGATAATGACTTTCGCCGTTGATCAGCACTTCGCTCCGCCCCAGACAGTTGCGGCCCTGGGTGTCCATCGGCATACGGACGATGAAACGGTGACCTTCGAGGGTGAGGTCCCGCTGCGCCACCAGCGTGTGGCGGCCTACGCGGTGGTCATCAGCTCGGCAGGGATGCTCATGACGCAGTTCTCCGACCTGACCGGCGCACCGGGTCAGTGGGGTCTTCCTGGCGGGGGGCTGGACCCTGAAGAGGCGCCGGACCATGCCGTGGTGCGTGAGGTCTGGGAAGAGAGCGGACAGCTGATCGAGGTGGGTGAGCTCGCCCTGGTCCGGACGAGTCGTTGGGTCGGCCGCGCACCAACCGGGCGACTGGAGGACTTTCATGCTGTGCGGGTCGTCTACCGCGCCCTTTGCCCGGAGCCCACAGAACCAGTCGTTCATGATGTCGGCGGCACGACGGCGTCCGCCGCGTGGTTGTCGCCAGCCGACGTGGATCTCCTTGCACTCACGCCCGGCTGGCGATCGATACTTCGGGACGTGGCACGACTGGGTGGCTTAGAGGTTGTCACGGCGCCGGACGAGACCGATGGCCCCGATCACCACCATCACGACACCGATGCCGACGGTCGCGCCAGGCCCCAGATGTGACCAGTCGACGCGCCAGCTCAACGTCTCCTTGGCGATGATCAGTCCTGCAAATACCATCGCCACCAGTCCGACGACGATGGCTGCTGCATTCGGCCCCTTGGGACGTGCCGGCGGCTTGAGGTTGTCCTGGATCGGGGCTCCGGCGTGGCTTGGGGTCACGGCTGTGTTGTCATCCATCGTCCTACTCCTTCACCACGGTGAGCTGTCCGATGCCGACTCCGGCATTGACCACGACCTCGGTGGGCCCGTCGCCTAAGACGATCGAACGGGATAAGTCGGAGCCGCTCTGCCCGTTGGTCCCCGGGTCGGTCGGCAGGAGGATCTCGCCCAGACTGACGTGACCCACGACCTTGACGGTCAGGCCGGGCGGCACCATCACCTTCAGCTCACCAATTCCCACCGATGCTGGGATTGTGGCTGTGCTGTGCCCCTGGGTGGGTAGTTTGCTCAGGTCCAGAACCCCGCTCCCCACGCCCAGGTGGTACTTGACACCCCCGCCAGCGGCCGACGTGGGTGCCCATGTCGTGTCTCCGACCCGCCCGGCGATGGGGATCCCACCCGGAATCACGGCGCTGGTCCACGTAGCGAGCGCCAGGACGAGTGCCAGGAACGCTACGAAGCCGCCTCGCCAGCCTGCGACGCCGAGCACGACCGACAGCAGCCCGATCGCCGCCAGTGAGCCGGCCATTGCGATCGTCCGATGGTCGCCGGTCCAGCTGAATGCGTTGCCCGCCCAGATCAGGGAGCCGTAGGTCGCAAGCGCCAGCCCGATGGCGAGCAGAGCCATCAATGGCCCACCGGATCGACGACGGGGCCTCTTCGGGACCCTGTAGGTCTTTGGGGCTACCTGGGTCTGTGGGGCCACAGAAGTCTGTTGGGCCGGCTGGGTCTGCGGGAGAACCTGGGTCTGTGGGACCACCGGGCCGCCGGCCGCCGGCGAGGCGCCCGGGGTCGCAGGATTGCCGAACCATTGGTCCCACCCCCGCCGCTCGGCGTCTGGGTTGCTGGACCGTTTGACCAGCCAGTAAATGAATAGACCGGTCAGGACCATGCCCCACGGGAACCCCCAGCCCAAGTGGCCGGTCCACCACGGACCTCCGAACGCTGAACCTCCGAATAGCCCTAGCGCGGCCAGGATAAGCACCACGATGGAGCCGCCGTCAGCGTCACGAATGGCTCGCTGGGCCACTATCTCGTCCCTGTCGTTGGCAAGCAGCGCCCACGCGAGCAGATAGATGGTGATGCCGGCGCCCCCCAGCAGGGAGAGCAGGATCAGGCCAGCACGGACGATGACCGGGTCGACGCCAAGCCGGTCGGCGAGCCCGGAGCAGACGCCCGCAATCCACTTGTCGTCGGTGCGGCGTCTGATGCCGATGCTGCGCAACGCGGAAAAAAACCTGTCCATCCCCGTCTGTGGGTTGGATGCGCTTTGTTCGTCCATGCCGCAATCCTTGGCTGGTGGGCATCAGTTCGCTATCGGGGTCAACCCTGGTTTGACCCTGAGATCGTGTTCTCCAAGGCTCTCTCTACCCGGATGTGGACGAAGATGGACCTCGTGCCCACCCCATACGAGCGTCCGCAGCCGGCGGCAGAGCCCGGTCAGCGCCGGCCGGTACGCCGGATGGTGCGCCCGGTCCATGGCCGTCGCGTCGCGGGGGTGTGTGCTGGGCTCGCCGAGCATCTCGGACTCAACGTACGGCACGTGCGCGTGGCATTCGTCCTGGCCTGTTTGGGCGGTGGTGCCGGTGTCGTGGCTTATCTCTTCCTTTGGGCACTTACCCCACAGGAAGAGGTGAAAGTCACGGTTACGGGCGCTGATGTTGTGGCTGTCAGCGAGCCGGTCAACGAATCGGTGCGTTACCTCGTGGTCGGGTTCTGCATGCTCATCGCCGGTGGGATTCTCTTCGCCCAGCAGCAAGGGGTCAACCTTCAGGTCAACTTTCACCTCGGCGTGCTCATTCCGCTTGTGGCGGTGGCCAGCGGGGCGGTGTTCGCGTGGTCAAAGCTCGACGACGCCGGGCGGGACAGTTGGCGGTTCCAGGACCCGCGTTCCGGTGGCCGACGAGCTGGGTTGGTACGTCTGGGGATCGGTATCGCACTGGCCTCGATAGGAGTCGTTGTTCTGGCAACCCAGGGTCTTGGGCTCGCCGGCCTGTGGAGTGTGGGGGTCGCGGCCGTGGCGGTCCTTGCCGGTGCCACCCTGATCGCCGCCCCGTGGGGTGTGCGCCTCTGGGGCGACCTGCGCGCCGAGCAGGCCCAACGCATTCGTGAGACCGAGCGGGCAGACATCGCGGCGCATCTGCACGACTCGGTCCTTCAGACCCTGGCCCTGATCCAGCGCAAGTCCGGCGACCCTGCCGAGGTGGTCCGCCTCGCGCGCGCCCAGGAACGTGAACTGCGAGGTTGGCTATATGCCGGCCCGCGAGGCTCCCAAGCCAGCCTCGCCTCCGCCGTCACGGAGGTCACGCACGAGGTTGAGGACCTGCACGGCACACCTATCGAGCTAGTGGTGACCGGCGACCGCACACTTGATACAGGCGGAACCGCGCTGGTGCGGGCGCTGCGCGAGGCGTTGCTCAACGCCGTCCGACATGGCGCGCCGCCGGTGTCCGTCTATGTCGAGGTCGGCTCTGAGCGGGTGGAGGCATTCGTGCGTGATCACGGCCCCGGTTTCGACGTGGAGGATGCACCCAAGGATCGCTTAGGTGTCCGCGAGTCGATCCTGGGCCGGATGTCGCGCCATGGCGGCTCGGCCAGCGTGCGCCGGCTCGAGCATGGCACCGAGGTCTCGATCTGCTTGCCACTGGCGGCCGCGTCAGCCTCCGGCGACCAGCCAGACATGACCACCCACCCACCCACCCAGACAACGAAGGAATGCGTTGATGACTGATCCAGGGCCCCCGCATGCCAAATCCATCCGGCTTGTTCTGGTCGATGACCACCGCATGTTCCGGTCGGGCGTCAAGGCCGAGCTCGATGAGTCGATGGTGATCGTGGGAGA
>Ga0182021_10009066_pt1 | contig 11773 bp, 11 predicted proteins | sample 612E3MmetaG_FD_120493 | JGI IMG/M metagenome (GOLD analysis project Ga0182021, IMG submission 120493) | Permafrost microbial communities from Stordalen Mire, Sweden - 612E3M metaG (Illumina Assembly) | ecosystem: Environmental > Terrestrial > Soil > Wetlands > Permafrost | place: Sweden...
AATTTAGATACTAAACCTGCATCTATACTGACTGACTATTGATTCTCTATCGTTTACTGAACTGGAATCTCTTCCGTGCTTTTGGTTGACCGGGTTTTTTCCTTTCAACTTCACGCGGGTCGCGGGTAACAAAACCGCCTGCTTTAAGAGCCGGTTTGCATTCAGCGTCGATCTTTATAAGGGCTCTGGTAATCCCAAGCCGAAGTGCCTCAGCCTGACCTTTCGGGCCACCGCCATCGAGGTTTGCACTGATGTCATATTTGTCGGCAACTTTGAGAAGATTGAGTGGCTGTGTTACAACATACTGCAGTGTTCCGGCACCAAAATATTCTTTATAATCCCTGTCATTTACAGTGATCTTACCTTTACCATCGCTTAAATATACCCTGGCAACGGCTGCTTTCCTTCTTCCAATAGCGTTGATTGGTTCCATGTCTCTTACTTAATATGATTTAATTCAATTTTCTTAGGATTCTGAGCTTCATGCGGATGTTTGTTGCCGGCATAAACATGCATGTTCTTAAAAATAGCCCGTCCAAGTCTGCTCTTTGGAAGCATACCTCTGACAGCATGTTCGACCAGAGCTATAGGATTCTTCTTCATCATTTCATCGGCTGGAGTAAACCTCTGACCTCCAGGATAACCGGTATGTCGAACATATTCTTTATCAGACCATTTTGTGCCTGATAATTCGACCTTTTCAGCATTGATAACAACTACGTTATCACCACAGTCTACGTGAGGAGTAAAGTCTGTCTTATGCTTCCCACGCAGAATCATGGCTACTGTAGTTGCCAGGCGGCCAAGAATCTCGCCTTCAGCATCTATAAGTACCCATTCTTTGTTTACAGTTGCTTTGTTGGCCGAAACTGTTTTGTAGCTTAAGGTGTTCACTAGTCTTTTAAGTTTTTAATTGATACACTTATACATAATGTAAAACCCCATATTTTGGGGTCTGCAAAAATACAATATATTTTTTAAAAAAAAGAATAATGGTCAGAATTTCTTAAATATATCCAAATGCACTATAATCTCTAACATCTCAATGGACATTTTTCCTGGCCGGATTCTGAAATTTTAATTGGTGCAAATATAATATCATGTACCTTTAACTTAATATTAATGATGTATGTTTAACGGACAGGTTCTCAGGAAATACTATATCGGAACTCTTTCAGCAACTGCTTTTTTTATGCCATTATCTGTATGGCTTCTTACATTTTTTATTATAACCATTGTTTTGGTCTGGATTGCTGACGGGGGATTAATGAGAATTGTGGATTTGAGAAAAGACAAAATATCAATCCTGATATTTTCAGGAACATATCTTGTCTACGCGGTCTGGATGATAAAAACATCCGATCTGAGCTTTGGTCTGCGCGAATTGAAATTGAAACTTCCGCTGCTGATTTTTCCTCTGGTAATAGGCTTATCTCAACCGCTGAATAAAAAAGAGATAAAAATAATTCTCTCATTTTTTATAGCAGGAGTCGTATTATCTTCGCTTATTGGAATTATTGCTTATTCATTCGGGAAAGATCTATCGGATATAGACAACCCCAGGAAGATATCTCCTTTTATATCTCATATCCGGCTCGCACTTATGACCAATTTTTCGGTAGTATGTTCCGCATGGTACTATGTATCGGATACTACCAGAAAAAACAGATTCATTTATCTCGTGGCAGCTATCTGGCTCACAGTGTTTCTTTTTCTGCTTCTTTCTCTGACGGGCATTATAATATTTGCTGTCCTTCTTATCGTTTCACTCGTTCTGGTTGTAAGGCGGTCACAAAATGGCATATTAAAAATTTCATTGATATTAATTGTAGTGGCGTCATTAATTTTAAGTATATTCTTTATTTCCGGTGAGATTAAGTCTTTTTATAAAAAAGGGAGTGCTTACAGTTATCCTCTTAAGACTAAGACTGCAAACGGGAATCCGTACCTTCATTATCCTGACAGAAAAGATATTGAAAACGGAAATTTTGTCTGGATATATCTCAATGAAGAAGAGTTGAGAAAAGAGTGGAATTCCCGTAGCTCAATAAAATATGATAGTAGTGATCTCAGAAACCAGAAGCTGCGTTATACAATTATAAGGTATCTGACTTCTGCCGGGTTGACAAAAGATTCTGCAGGTTTGGCTAAACTTCGTAACATCGATATCAGGTATATTGAGAACGGGATTACAAACATACTTTTTACCCAGGGAAAGCCTTTTAAATCAAGGATTTATGAAATAATCTGGCAGATTGATTATTATCTTAAAGGTGGAAATCTCTCTGGTCATTCCGTAACACAAAGGATTGAATATCTGGAAAAGGGTTGGCATCTGTATGGAGATAATATATTAATGGGAACCGGTACAGGTGATGTAAAGCATGAATTTATTAATCAGTTCAGCAAAGAAAACAGTCTGCTGGAGTCACAGTTTATCTATCTGCCACATAACCAGTTTCTTACATTTTTAATTTCATTCGGTATAATAGGATTCTTAATAATCTCCTGTTCCATTCTTATTCCAGCAGTAATGAAAAAGGTTTTCAGGAGTTTTCTTTTCGACTGTTTCTTTATTATAATTCTCTTGTCGATGTTAGGAGAAGATACTCTGGAAACTCATCCCGGTGTAAGTTTCTTTGCTTATTTTTACTCGCTTTATGTTTTTGGTAACATTATGGATGAACTTTAAAGAATGATGGAAGACAGAGATTTTCTGATCAGGGCCATTCATCTTGCTGAATATGGAATAAAAGAAGGCAGCGGCCCGTTTGGCGCTATCATTGTCAGGTGTGGAGAGATCATTTCAGAGGCAACAAATAAAGTTGTTCATTCAAATGATCCTACGGCACATGCTGAAGTACTTGCAATCCGGCAGGCATCAAAAGTTCTGGCTACACATAATCTTAGTGATTGCATTTTATACGCTTCATGCGAACCATGTCCGATGTGTCTTGGTGCAATTTACTGGTCGGGTATCAAGACCATATTTTTTGCTGCTGACCGTCAGGATGCTGAAGCAGCAGGATTCAGCGATAAGTTTATCTATGAAGAGATAAGCCTGCCACCTGAGAAAAGGCATATTCTATTTAAGCGGATATCTGATATCGATGGTACTGAAGTATTCATGATATGGAATAGGTTCGAAAATAAAATTCGCTACTGATTTTATGAATTTTGGTACAAGACTTACAAAAGATTTTTATACCAGGGATGTACTTAAGGTTGCTCCAGAACTAATTGGTAAAGAGATTGTTATCAGATCCGATATAAATACCTGTAAAAGATTTGTAATTAAAGAAGTGGAAGCTTACAGAGGGGAGGAGGACAAAGCATGTCATGCAAGCAAAGGAAGAACTAAACGAACAGAGATAATGTTCGATGAAGGTGGGAAAATCTATGTCTATTTTGTTTACGGAATGTATTGGATGCTGAATGTTGTCACAGGTGAGAAAGATAATCCCCAGGCTGTTCTGATAAGAGGAGTGGAAGGATTCAAAGGACCGGGAATATTGACCAGGGAAATTGGAATTGACGGATCGTTCTACGGTGAGAACCTTACTCAGTCTGACAGAATCTGGATCGAAGATACTGGCATTGAGCTTCAGATCAAAACCGGGAAAAGAATCGGAATTGATTATGCGGGAGAACCTTGGAAGAACAAACCATGGCGCTTTTGGGTCTGATCACAAAATCTAAACAGATGTTTTGGGCCATTCAATGGACTGAGAATCACCTTCATGTTAAAATGATGTTAAAAGGAATTGCAATAATGGCAGTTTAATATTTTTTTGCGTTCTTTGCTTCAGACAAAATCTAAATCAGCTTTATATGAATGGAATACACAGGAAGTACCGTCTCTGGAATAATATAACCGGACTGGCCATTTTTGTTGTTTCAACAGTTGTGTACCTCCTTTCTATGGAGCCGACAGTCAGTTTCTGGGATTGCGGTGAGTTTATTCTTTCTGCTTTTAAACTTCAGGTAGGTCACCCTCCCGGTGCGCCTCTTTTTCTTATGATGAACAGAGTTACCTCGCTCTTTGCAGGAGCTGATACATCTAAAGTAGCTGTTTGCGTTAATACCTTTACAGCGATCTGCAGCGGTCTGGCTATTATGATCCTTTTCTGGACAATTACTCATCTGGTCAGAAAAGTATTTGTCAAAGAAAATGGGATGGATGAAAAGAACATTCTGCCAATTATGGCCAGCGGAATAATTGGATCAATGGCTTATACTTTCTCTGATACTTTCTGGTTTTCTGCGGTTGAAGGTGAATTATACGGATTATCATCGCTGGTCACCGGACTTGTATTCTGGGGCATGCTTAAATGGGAGGATGAGGCGGATAAACCTTATGCCGGCCGCTGGATAATACTAGTGATGTACATTATGGGGCTTGGAATCGGAATTCATCGCCTGAATCTTCTTATACTACCGGTAGCTGTATTTGTTTATTACTTCAGAATGTACGAAGTAACAACCAAAGGGATTATTAAAACTCTGATTGTTTCAATTGTTATGCTCTGGATTATGGTATTTATTCTTATGCCGGGAATCCCAACTGCTGCAGGGTGGTTTGAGTTACTTTTTGTCAACGGATTAGGATTACCTTATAATACGGGGCTCTATTTTTATCTGATCCTCATTATTACCGGTTTGGTTCTTGGAATAATGTACTCCCTGAGAAAGCAAAAAGTCATACTGAATTATATTCTTACATCTCTGGTTGTTATAATGATTGGATATTCATCCTATGCGATGATCATGATAAGATCTTCTGCTAAACCTCCGATGAATCAGAATGACCCTTCAAATGTATTCGCACTTGTCTATTATATTAATATGGAGCAGTATGGTTCTTCCCCTAAAATATTTGGGAATTATTACAGTGCACCGATTGTTGATGTCAAACAGGTCATTGCAGGTTATAACCAGGTAAATGGAAGGTATGAGCCTTATTACAGACCTGAGTACAAATACAGCAAGCAGTTTGAAACAATCTTTCCCAGGATGTATAGTTCGGATCCTGACCGTGAAAGCGCATATAAATACTGGGGAAATGTCACCGGAAGAAAATTTTCGGTCGATGCACAATCCGGTAAGAAAACAATTGTCTGTCCGACTTTTGGGGAAAACATGAGGTATTTCTTCAAATATCAGGTTGGATTCATGTACTGGAGATATTTTATGTGGAACTTTGCAGGGCGGCAAAACGATATTCAGGGAAATGGTAACCCCATGCAGGGAAACTGGATAAGTGGTATAAAATTCATAGATGAAGCCCGTCTAGGAAGTCTTGATAAATTACCCGTTGACCTCAAAACCAACCCGGGAAGAAATACCTATTATTTCCTTCCTTTGATTATAGGGCTTGCGGGAATGTACTGGCATTATAAAAAGAATAATAGCGGTTTCTGGCTTGTTTTTATATTCTTCTTTATGACTGGTCTGGCTATTATTCTTTTTCTTAATCAATATCCTAACCAGCCAAGAGAACGAGACTACGCATATGCGGGTTCGTTCTATGCATTTGCAATATGGATCGGAATGGGTTTCATGCTTATATATGAATTGATAAAGAAATACCTTGGGGAGAAAATATCTCTGGGGTTGACTTTTATTTTTTTGTTCCTGGCCGTTCCGGCTCTTATGGGAAGCCAGAACTGGGACGATCACGATCGCTCAAAACGTTATACTGCCAGGGACATTGGTAAAGATTACCTGAAATCTGTAGCTCCGAATGCCATCCTTTTTACATACGGAGATAACGATTCTTTCCCGCTTTGGTATGTTCAGGATGTGGAAGGATTCAGGACAGATGTGAGGGTAGCAAATCTGAGCTATATTCAAGCCGGCTGGTATATCGACATGATGAGGCAGAAAGCATATGATTCTGACCCTCTGCCGTTCTCGCTCGGTTCTGATAAGTATCTTGAAGGCAAACGGAACCAATTGCCGGTCGAAGACAGGGTGGATAAAGCTGTCAATATAAAAGAGATAGTCGATTTTGCCGGAATAGATGATAAAAAAGCACAGGAGGATATTTCAGGCAGAGGCGATTGGCTGAATTATCTTCCCGCTAAAAAGTTTATTATAGATGTTGATCCGGCAACGGTTCTTTCAAACGGAACTGTCAAAGATTATTATAAGGACAGTTTGCTATCTCCTATGACCTGGGTTTATTCGGAAACTGATGCTTTCAAGGGTGATCTTGCAATAATGGATCTGATTGCACACAACGACTGGAAACGACCCATCTATTTTTCGACAACGGTTCCCTCCACACAATACAAGGGACTTGAAAAATTCTTTGTTCAGGAAGGATTGGCTTACAGGGTAGTCCCGGTCAAAACTGGTCAGCCAGAACCCGGTGAATTCGGAATGATAGATACGAAAGTTATGTATGATAATCTGATGAATAAGTTTACCTGGGGAAATGCATCCAATCCCTCAGTCTACCTTGATGAAAACAACAGGAGAATGTTCAGTAATTTCAGAAGATTATTCGGAAACCTTGGAAAAGAACTGATAGCCGGGGGTGACACTGTCAAAGCTCTTGAGGTTGCTCACCGTGGACTTGGAATTGTACCTGTCGAAAAGCTCCCAAATGATTACTTTTCAGTGGGACTGGCTGAAGTTCTTATCAGTTGCGGTAAAAAGGAAGAGGGTGATAAATTACTTAATGATATCATTCAGTACTCATCCGATTACCTAAGCTATGCTGTTGCACTTAAACCTGAAGACCGATTCGGACTGGAGTATCCCATTGGAATTAATATGCAAAGCATGATCGAGATTTACAGAATGGGTGTCAGGCTCAAGTTAGATGATATGGTGAAAAAAATCGAACCTGAATTGAATAAATTCTATTCTGTCTTGTATTCCGGAACAAATTAAATATGCGGCTTTTCAGCCCGGGCTTTTTAGCAGTGAAGCTTTTCCCTGAAGCTCTTTTCAGGGAAAAGACAACAGAAAAGGTTTTATATCTGACCTTTGATGATGGTCCTGATGTCATATCAACTGTCCCTTTGCTAAACATCCTTTCGAAGCATAATATCAAGGCAATTTTCTTTTGTTCTGGCAAAACAGCTTCTGAAAACCCTGAACTTGTGAACAGGATTAAATCTGAAGGGCATATCGTAGGAAATCATGGTTTTAGCCATCTTAACGGGTTTTTTACTTCGAAAAGAAAATATCTTACTGATATAAAAAAAGCTGCAGAATTTACATCCGACGCACTTTTTCGTCCTCCTTACGGACGGTTAAAAATGAATCAGTACCAGTCAATAAAAAGTTCGTTTAAGATAATAATGTGGGATATAATGCCTTACGACTTTGACAGGAGCTTCGGGAGTGAACGATCATTATCTATATTGAAAAGAAAGATCAGGCCCGGTTCTATAATTGTCCTTCACGATAATTCTGAAAGCACTTTATTGGAATTTCTTAATACATTTATTGAGTTTGCCTTCGTGAGCGGTTACAGATTTGAAATCCCTGTTTGAATAAGCCGGCTTATAACCGGTTTTTTTTATCAGAATGAAATGCTACATTTGAGATTATTAAATTATTAAAAATGAACATTCTCATTCTTGGTTCTGGCGGACGTGAGCACGCAATTGCCTGGAAACTAAGTCAGAGTAAAAAAGTTTCAAAATTATTTATTGGTCCGGGTAATGCCGGGACGGCTTCTTACGGGGTTAATCTTAAACTCGACCCTGAGAAATTCGAAGAAGTAAAGAGTGCTGTATTACATAATAAAATTGATATCGTTATTGTTGGACCTGAGTCGCCTCTGGTAAAAGGAATTCATGATTTTTTTCTGGATGATAAAGAACTGAATAATATACATGTTATAGGACCGGTCAAAGCTGCTGCATTGCTTGAGGGAAGCAAGGATTTTGCAAAAGAATTTATGATAAGAAATAATATTCCCACTGCTGCTTACAGGACTTTTGATGGTGCCACACGGAAAGACGCCATCCACTTTTTGAAAAGGCAGAAACCACCTTACGTTCTGAAAGCCGATGGTCTGGCTGCCGGCAAGGGTGTTGTGATATTAACTGACTTTGAAGAAGCTTCCAGGGAATTATCTGCTATGCTTGATGGTAAGTTCGGTGAGGCAAGCAGAAAAGTTGTTATAGAACAGTTTCTGAAAGGAATCGAACTCTCTGTTTTTGTTATTACTGATGGCCATTCATTTAAGCTGCTTCCCACTGCAAAAGACTACAAAAGGATAGGAGTGGGGGACACTGGACTGAATACCGGTGGTATGGGTGCCGTTTCTCCAGTTCCTTTTGCTGACAAAAGTTTCATGGAAAAAGTTGAGGAGAGAATAATAAAACCAACAATAAAGGGTCTAGCTGAAGAGGGGATTCTCTACAAAGGATTTATCTTTTTCGGCCTTATCAATGTCGACGCTGATCCTTATGTTATTGAATATAATGTAAGGCTTGGTGACCCAGAGACAGAAGTTATAATTCCGAGAATTAAATCTGATTTTTTTGAATTGATTGAAGGTGTTGCAAAAGGCGATCTTCATAAAAGAGAAATTAGTTTCGATGACAGGTTTGTTACTACAGTAATGCTGGTTTCAGGAGGCTATCCGGGGACTTATGATAAAGGAAAGATCATTACCGGGCTGGATAAAACATCGGATTCAATAGTTTTTCATGCAGGAACAAAAAATGAGGGAGAGAAGATCCTGACTAATGGCGGAAGGGTTCTTGCAGTTAGTGCCTGGGGAAGCTCTTTGGAGGAGGCCCTTAATAAAACTTATAGTAATGTAGGACTATTGTCATTTGAAGGTAGTTCCTATAGGACAGATATCGGATTTGATCTATAAATAATATGTTATTAAAGTTTTTCAGGGGGACAGGACCCGGAGAGGTGATCTTGATCTTTCTGACAGCTGTGGGAATATGGGTAAGTGCTTTTATCAATCCACACCAGGCTGTTTCTTTTCAGTACTATTCAAATCCTATGCCTCTTTACAGTGTGCTCAGAATGCTGTTAGGTGAAAATGCATTATATGGAGTAATACTCTCATTTGTGCTGATTCTGTTGATGTCATTCCTTTTAGTTAATTTCAATACAAGCCACTTCTTTATTAGTGAACGAACATTTCTTCCTGGGGTAATTTATATATTGTTTACCGGTTTGTTCCCGCGTTACCAGCTGCTTAATCCAGTTTTACCTGCTTCAGTATTTCTTATGCTTGCCATTCGCAGAATCATGGACTCGTACAGAAAAAATGGTACGGCCTTTGACTTTTTTGATGCTTCACTTCTTATTGGTACAGGATCTCTGTTCTATGCTAACCTTATCTGGTTCTCATTACTTGTAATAATAGGAATAGTTATTCTCCGGACAGAGTATTTTAAAGAACTCGTTATTTCATTAATAGGTTTGATTACACCTGCATTACTAACGGTAGGTGTTTATTATGCCTTAGGGAAAGATATTTGGCCCCTCAGGATCGTTTTGACTGATAATCTTTTTGTCAAAACAGGAGAATATTCATTTTCAGTATTAACTGTTATCGGGTTAGTATTGTCTGGAGTATTAGTTTTAATCAGCCTGGTTCAACTTCTTTCCCATCTTAACAACAAAAAAATCAAAGCGCGGAAGACTTTTACAGAATTGATCTGGACCATGGTAATAGCATTTGCAGTTTATTTTGTCTTACCATCGGCCTCAGTCGAATTGATATGGTTAGCCTCAATTCCAGTCAGTTATTTTGTTGCGCATTATTTTATTTTCAGCAAAAAGAAACTCCTTCCCGAAATATTTTTCGCAGCACTGTTTATTATAATTATCGTAATGCAGATCTGGAACTTAACATAGATTGGTCAGCTATTTACTTTTAACCAGTGAGACAATTCCATAGCCTGCTCCCTGTTGAAAATCCTTGAAATCAAAATAGAGAGTATATGGACCGGTTTTCTGACATTCAAAATCAATATACGGATTTGGATTTGGATATAGTTTGCCTGATTTCAGATCAAATGTAGAAAGTTGAATTCTGCCGTCGCTGTCTTTTATCTTCATTATAAGTTGTCCCAATGAATTATCAGCATTACATAGGGTAAATCTGTATCTCATATTCTTACTTAACGGGAATACCTCTTTTTGTCTGAGTTCATTCTGCGCGGATCCTTTTCCAAGCTGAATCCTGAAGTCTTTAAGATAAGCTGTATTTGAGCCTGAGTTCATGGCGCACTTGCTTACCAGAGGATCAGTTGTCTGTCCTGATGAGAGTAGCCGACCTAATAGCAGCAGTGATAAAATTAAAATAAGCTTCTTCATACTAATTATTTAAAATCAGTTTGTCTCTGATACTACCTGATAAAACGATAATCGAGATAAGTTGTTCATTATTCATTTCAACTTTGCTTTCTTCGGTCTGTTTTACAACCAGAGCTCCATCTTTTTCTACCATAATGGGATCACCAACAGTGTAAGAAATAACAATGTCCCTGTATTTTTCTTTTAATTCCTGCATATTCTGACACATGGAAGTAAACTGTGAACTGGATTTACAATATGGAGCAAGAAGCAGAAGCAAATCATTGAGAATAATTTTTTGTTCTCCTACCCGGTTTCTCAACAAAGTATCAGGATGTTGTTTAAGAACCTGAGTGGCAAGATATTGACCTTCAATCCATACGCCTGTAATCATAAGTGCAGAAAGTTGTCCACGTCCCTTATCACGGAGATACTTATCAATCTGATTATAAGAATTTTTAGAGATAAAAAGAAGAGAATCAAGATTGGATCTGTTAAGTGATAATCGTTTAATCGTTTCAAAATCAAAAAACTGACCAACATTGATACCCTCGGCAAGCTTTTTTATCGAAGTAAGAACATCTACGGCAGAACCAGTCTTTTCGTACATGTTAAGATATCCAAGATCTGCTCCAAGGATGCCGAGCTTTAATGCTTTCTCAAAACTTGTGCTTAATCTGCTTGCATCTATTGATGAAGCAAGGTAATTTGTTGTAAAAGGTATTTTACTTCTCTGTAGAATATCAGCAATCTCCATAGGAGAAGACATGTTTTTTGAGATATCGTCAATTGCTTCATCACTGAGTTTTTCAGCTTCTGAAACAGGGATAGAATCAGCAGCAGGAAATACAAATTCTGCGGTTTTCCTTGTAGAACTCTTACAGGAGAAAACTGACAGTATAACTATTAGCCCGATAATTAATAACCTTCCAGTCATTCAGGACGACGTATTACAATATACAAATGTACAAAAATTCAGATTACCAAGCCATTGATTAATCATTTTCTAAATTTAAAATTTTCAAAAAATCTGACGATCATTCCCAATAACTCATAATAAAGCAGGAAATAAAGAAAAATTGTACTTAATAGAACCATCGTAATATTAAAAACAAAAGTATCTGTCAGAATACCAAAAATATATTTTGAAGGGGCAAAGAAATGAGTTCTGAAACTTAATATTCCCCTCTTTTCCGGATCAAGATAAATCGGTTCATAATTCTGGACATAATCATTCTTGTACTCAAGAATTTTTTTCCTTTCATAGTACTTCGTAACTATCTCTTCAAGCTTCTCATTTCTATATGCATTTTCGAGTTTTTTAATTTCAGTTTTATTTTTCAGAAAAAATTCATCCCAATCATTCGTTGCCTTGTTGCCGAACAGATCAAAAGTCCTGCCGACAAAATCTAAATATTTAAGAAGGTTAGCATAAACATCATGATTATATCTCTCAGGGGTAAGGTCATTCAGATTTTTAAAT
>Ga0182021_10009067_pt1 | contig 11772 bp, 14 predicted proteins | sample 612E3MmetaG_FD_120493 | JGI IMG/M metagenome (GOLD analysis project Ga0182021, IMG submission 120493) | Permafrost microbial communities from Stordalen Mire, Sweden - 612E3M metaG (Illumina Assembly) | ecosystem: Environmental > Terrestrial > Soil > Wetlands > Permafrost | place: Sweden...
CAGACGGTCCTGGCGTTTGTGTCTTACGGAAGGGTCAAGCTGGCCAACCTGCGTGTTCGTCCGCAGCTGACCGCAACGTTCCGGTCGGGGTGGCAGTGGGTGGCGGTAGAGGGTCACGCCCAACTCATCGGACCCGATGACCCTCACCCCGAGATCGATACTGAGCGGCTGCGACTGCTGCTGCGTGAGGCGTTCACAGCGGCCGGCGGCCGCCATGACAACTGGCAGGAATACGACCGGGTGATGGTGGAGCAGCGGCGCACCCTGGTCCTGATCGAGCCGGTGAGGATCTACAGCAACTGATCGCATCCTCGTGTGGATCGCGATCGGCTGCTGACATCTGGATAGCCATCCCCGGCTTCCAGAATGACCCGCGTGCCTGGGTTACGTCTAACCGCAGGGCCATCGACGGACCCAGCAATCTGGGCAACCGCGGCGATCTACCCAGCAGCAGCCACCCGGGTTGGTCGACCGGCGCGGCGAAGGCCGGCTGTTTCGGGGCGGTCACCCAACTTGGCGTTGACCGAGTCAAGGTGGGCTGCGCCGTGCAACGACAGGTCGTGCCCCGAGCAGGGCACTGTCGCCGCAACCCGCTCACAGGAGCTCCAGATACGGCGCTCCCACGGGGCGTGGGGTGCCAAGAAGCCCGACTCCAGCGGGGAGCAGCTCTTGCGAACAGCCACCACGGGCTGCATGTGAACCAGTGGTGGCTGTCATACGTCTTCCTCAGTAGTTCCCTGGGAGTAGCTCCCAGGGAAGTCCGATGGGGAGGTCACCATGTCCCGTTCTACGTTCACCGTCAGCATGCTCGGGGCCGCCGCCACGCTCATGCTCGCGGCGGCTTGCGGCAGCAGCACTGCCACGGCCGGTGGGGGAGGTGGTGCGACCTCGTCCGCCCGTGGTGGCCTGCTGGGCGTGGCCTCGACCTCGTTGGGTCCGGTTCTTGTCGACGGCAAGGGCTTTACCGTGTACGTGCTCACGGCGGACACCCCCGGGCACTCGTCGTGTTCGGCCGAGTGTCTGAAGTTCTGGCCTGTCGTGCCTGCGCCTTCCGGATCCGGGATGCCCGCCGTTAAGGGCGTCAGCTCGGCCCTGGCCACCACGGAGGCGACCAGCGGTGCCTCGATGGTCACCGTGGCCGGCCGGCGACTCTATCGGTTCGTCCAGGACACGGCCCCCGGCGAGGTCGCGGGCGAGGGGGTCAAGTCCTTTGGCGGAACCTGGTATGCCGTGTCGCCAACCGGCACGCCAGTGACCGCGCCCGCCACGAGCGCGCCGGCCACCACCAGCAGCGGTGGCTCCGGCGGCGGGGGCGGCTACGGCTACTGAGCTGCAGCGCCGTTGGCGAAGGGTTGTGGGCACGCCGCCACTGACAACCCCCACAGGTAACAGCAGAGATGTGAGCGACCCGTTGAGGCGAGATGGCGCGGTCAGCCGCTGGCTTGCTCTGCGGCACGTCGCGGGCATCGCTGGTTTCGAGGTGAGCTCCCGACAGCGCCACACCCCGGCGCCCAACCGACTGTGGGGCGCTGGATAGTCGTCGCCGACTGGAGCGCCCCTGGGGCACAATGAGACGACCATCAGAGGGTTCTCTCCACAGATACGGGCAGGCATCGCTCGTGAATGAAGAGAGGTGCGCTGTTTCCCCGTTCCGAGGCGACCTTGCGTGTGCGCTGACCCTGGGCTGGACCGTGGCCCTGCTGGGCGTGGCGGGCTGTACCGCGGGCGGCGCGGCGAACCCGTCGGCATCCAGCGGAACCGGTGGCGCCGGGGCGGAGCTTTCGTGGTCCGTCGTGCGACTACCTTCTGGAGTTCAGCCCCTGACCCTGACGGCGATGGGTAACCGACTGCTGGTCGGTGCCCTGGCCACCGGTACCCCACCTGCGCCCCGGATGCTTGTTCTCGACTCCGTCGGCAGGGCCAGCGAGGTGCGCCTGCGGCCGCACAGCGGGTACGCCTTCGAGGCCCGGTGGCAGTCCGTGACCTCGGACGGCTCCCGAGTCATCGCCGTTGGGGCCGCGAGCGGTGGCGCCCACTTCAACAGCCGGTGGACGACGTGGAGCGGCACCACCGCGGGTGTCGAGGAGCTGCCGCAACGCTTCGACACGTTCGGGGGGTGGGGCGCCGGCGACCTCGTTGCTGCGGTCGTCACGTCTGCCGGGAAGGCGATCGTCGGCACCTGGGGCGGCGCGAAGGCGGGCCTGGATGGTGCCGTGTGGCTCTCATCGGGCACGGTCTGGACCAGGCAGGATCCCGCGGGGACGGCGCTTCAGAGCACGCCCGAGCTGCTGGTGGGACCACGGTCTGCGGTAGCCGATGGAGCGGGCATCCTGATCGCGGGATCGGCGCTGAACCTCGCGCCTGGTTCGGTGATTCAGCATGCAGCGCTGTGGCGCTCGACAGTGCTGAACTCGCAGTGGCGTCGTCTAGACCTGCCAGCACCGGGCGCGTCCAGCGAGGCGGTGTCTGCGCGCTGCGCCGACGGCCAGTGCTTTACAGCCGGACGGGTCGATGGCTCTCTGGCGATGTGGGATCTCGTCGGAGACCACGCAACCCGGCTGTCGGGTCTACCGGCGGTAGCAGTGGGGGACAGCGACCCGCTGCCTGTCCCGCTGATCATCGGCGGGCACCTCGTGCAGATCGCAGCAACCCGCGGGCACGTAGTCACCCTCACCCGGGTCGGGCCTCGGTGGTTGGTGTCCGGCGGGCCGCCCGGTATGCCCCAGACGGCGGCACTAGTGGGGCACCACCTTTACGTCACCGTCAATCACGGACCGGGGACGGCGGCCACCCTCTGGTCGGCTGGCGCCCAGGCCTGGCACTAACGGGACGGGCGCTCTGCAGTGGTAGCAACGTTCACAGATGGTAGTCGAGTGGCTGCCTGCGCCGGGCCGGTTCGAGTGTTTCGGGCAGTGCTGCCGGCCGTTGCCAGGCGGGGCCGACGGCATCGCGCTCCGGCCACGAAGCCGCGGCTGTGAATCGTGGTCCGACACCGCTAGTCGGCGTATCCATCGAGCAGTTCGCGGGAGTCCATCTCCTCCAGCTCCCCTCGCGAGTACTCCGCCGAGAACTCGGCCTGCGCTTCTGGGGTGGTGCTGTTGGCGCTGGGTGCTTTTCCTTCGTGCATTGCCTTGCTCATGATCGCTCTTCTTTGTGTCTGGGTGATCGGTCACCGTTGGTTCTGCTCCTCATTCCACCTTCTTCGGGCGCAGCACCGGGGGGAAGCCACCCAAGGTGCGGTAAAGACCCACCTTGGGCGCTATTGCCTGTGCCGAGGGCATGGACGGCGGACGGCCCAGAGGGCATGCTCGGAAGTGGGAGGACAACATGTCCAAGGTTGCCTGGGCGCAGGAAGTCGGTGCGGGCTCGGCGCACGATGACGCGTACCTCGCCCGGCGCAACCCGGCGGGGCAGGAGCAGCGCTGGTCGTTGCCGCCAGAGGGCGGGCCTGTGACGATCGGCCGGGCGACCAGCGCCGATATCTGCCTCAGCCAGGACAGCCAGGTGTCGCGGGTGCACGCCGTCCTGGACCGGGTCGCAGGCCTGTGGACGATCGTCGACGATGGACTGTCGCGCAACGGGACCTTTCTGAACGGTCGCAGGCTGGCCCATCGCGCGACGTTGCGTGACCGCGACAAGATCAGGGTTGGTAGGACCGTCCTGACGTTCTGTGCCCCGCCACAGACCTCCACCCTGCAGACGGTTGTCGGCGACATGCTGCCGGCGGTCACGCGCCTGACGCCGGCGCAGCGATCGGTCCTGGTCGCGCTCTGCCGGCCCTGCCAGGACGCCCATCATCCCTACGCGAGCCCGGCGAGCAACCAGGAGATCGCCCAGGAGCTGTTCCTGAGCCTGGATGCCGTCAAGACCCACCTGCGTGTGCTCTTTCACAAGTTCGGCATCGAGGATCTTGCACAGAACCAGAAGCGGGCCCGACTGGCCGAGATTGCCCTGGAGGTGGGGCTCGTAGCCGATACCCAGCGCTAGGGACACAGATCTTGCGCACGCTCCTCACGACCGACCACGGCGACTGGGCTGCGCCGCCGGTTTCCGTCGGCGCGGGTAGCTGTCGCCTGTCCGCTGGTTGACCTGAGTTGTGTCGGGAATGTCGCTGAGCTGGGACGGGGCGGCCCGTCGGGCTTACCTCGGGTCGTCGAGCAGGTGAACGAGGCGGTCGATCAGTGGTCGCTGACCTTTGACCAGCTTCACCCGGGCGACGTCCAGTGGGAACCAGCCGGCCTGGTCGACCTCCGGGAAATGCTGCATCTGTCCCGAGCCCGGGGGCCACTGGAGTTCGAAGGTGTTGCTGACTGCGCCAGCGGCGTCGAAGTCCGCCTCGCCCGCCCATGCGGTGACCAGCTTCCCGCCGGACTGCCTCAGGCTGCCCAGGTCGCGGTACACCACCGAGGCAGGTGGGGAGCCCAGCTCCTCCTCGAACTCCCGCTTGGCCGCAGCCAGCGGATCTTCTTCGCCTAGTGTGTACTCGCCCTTGGGTATCGACCAGGCGGCATCGTCTTTGCGCGCCCAGAACGGGCCACCCATGTGTCCGAGCAGCACCTCAAGGACGATCTCGTGGTCGTGGTGGGTGCGGCGGTAGAGCAGCAGACCCGCACTGTGTTTGGCAGCCATGAGACCAGCATGCCGGTCGAGCCGGCCGTCGGCTGGAGGTGGGCCCCCCGTCCGGGTCGACGAGACATGGACCGAAGGGGTCTCCCCGTGAAAAGGACCGCAACCACGTGGTTCGCGCCCTTGTCCGGATGAGAGCCCTTGTCCGGATGAGAAAGGAACAAATACGCTTTTCTGAAGCGGCCCGCGCCACCGCCGGCCCACCTAGCAAAGGAGGCACCATGCCAACAGTCATCGCCCACCACGATGTCTTGGACAAGGATCACTGGCTTGCCTCGCCGAAGCGCGAAGAGGTCTTCGGCCCCCTCGGCGTCACCAATATCCGGACCTTCGTCAACCCACAGAACCCGACCAAGGTGGCGGTACTCATGGACGTTGCCGACCTGGATGTTCTCATGGGCGCGATGCAGTCTCAGGCAATGGTCGATGCCATGGTCTATGACGGCGTGGTGGGCGAGACCCTGGTGATCCTCGTCGAGGCGTAGCTTCGGCTAGCACAAGCCGGCACAAGCCGGCCATGCAGGTCGCGTCGCCGATGCTTGGCCCCGCCGTGGGCATAGACGCAGCGTGTCAACGAGAACCCTTCCAGCAGAGAACAAGGAGCAGCAATGACCACACGTGACAGTGCCCCGATCGGATCGCCGTGCTGGACCGATCTATGGACCTCTGACGTCGAGGGCAGCCGCACGTTCTACTCGGAGCTCTTCGGGTGGGAGGCACAGGAGCCCAGCCCGGAGTTCGGCGGGTACTTCATGTTCACTCGCAACGGCGTTCCGGTCGCGGGGGGGATGGGTGGCATGGGTGATATGGTTCCCGACAACCTATGGAAGATCTACCTGGCCACCGGCGACCTAGCACAGACCCTCGAGACGGCGCAGGCCAGTGGGGCGCAGGTCATCTCCCCGGCGATGCCAGTCGCGGACCTCGGTATTCAGGCGACGCTCAACGATCCGACCGGCGCTCACCACGGGGCCTGGCAGCCGGTGACCTTCCCGGGGTTCACCGTCCTGAGTGAACAGGGGTTCCCGAGCTGGTTCGAGCTGCACACCCGCGACTATGCGGGTGCGGTCGCCTTCTACCGCACCGTGTACCACTGGGAAACCCAGACCATGGGCGACACTGACGAGTTCCGTTACACGACCATGCGCGATCCTTCAGGCGGCGGCGACCTGGCCGGGATCATGGACGCCCGAGCTTTCCTGCCCCCCTCAGCGCCAGCCCAGTGGTCTGTCTACTGGCACGTCGACCAGATCGATGCCTGCGTGGCCCAGGCGAAAGCACTCGGTGGCTCCGTGGTGAGCGAACCCCAGGACACCCCTTTCGGCCGGTTGGCTACCGTCCGAGACCCGGCCGGTGCTCCGTTCAAGCTGCGCACCTACCCGTAGCCGGATCTGCAGGTCTGCCCACGGCACGGGGCCTGGGCTGACACTGCTGTCCCACTAGGCGCCGGGTGCCGCTTGGGCAAGGTTCACCCACCTCAGGGCTGCTCACCTCGGTTGCTCACCTGACCACACAACAATCGGGCCAGCCGTCCTCATCAACAGGTATCAGCGGAAACGGTCACTCTCGACCCGGAAAGGTGAGGCCGGAAAGACGCCGAGCACCAGCAGCTCGCGAGAGAAGAAGTCCAGCTCCTCAAAGGCGCGGGCCAGCGGCGGGTCATCGGGGTGACCATCGACCTCGGCGTAGAACTGCGTCGCGGTGAACGCCCCGTCGACCATGTACGACTCGAGCTTGGTCATGTTCACGGAGTTGGTGGCGAACCCTCCCAGGGCCTTGTACAGCGCCGCGGGCAGGTTGCGGACGCGAAAGACGAAGCTGGTCACGATGTGGGGCCCGGGTGGGGGACGGAGCTCCTCGCGGGCCAGGACGACGAAGCGGGTGGCATTGTGCGGCTCGTCCTCGACGTCAGCCTTGAGCACCTGCAGACCATAGATCTCTGCGGCGAGCGCCGGCGCCAAGGACGCCTGGGCCGGGTCGCCCGCCTCCGCGACCTCGCGGGCGGAGCCGGCCGTGTCCCCTGAGACGATCGGCGTCAGGGCCAGCTCGCGGATGATCTTGCGGCACTGGCTCAGGGCCTGGATGTGGCTGCGCACCGAATGCAGGTCTGCGACGCGCGCGCCCGGCACCCCCAGAAGGGCAAAGCTGACTGGCAGGAAGTGCTCCCCGACGATGTGCAGTCCAGAGGTGGGCAGCAGGTAGTGGATATCGGCGACCCTTCCTGCCGTCGAGTTCTCGATGGGAATCATGGCGAGCTCGGCAGTGGAGTCAGTGACCGCGGCGAAGGTTTCCTCGAACGTGGCGCAGGCCAGCGGAACGTAGTCTGGTCGTGCCTGTTCGCAGGCGATCTGGGAGTTGGCGCCGGGCTCGCCCTGGTAGGCGATGCGGCGCGACGTGGGGGTCGGGTGCACGGCGAACAGACTACGCACTTGGTTGCGACCTGGCTCGGCGCGGCCAGGACCCGGCGCGGGTCACCGTAAGGAACGTCGGTGCAGCCTGCGCGCGGGCCAAGCGGCCGCTTGGTGTCCTCAGGCCTCTGTGGGTGAGGGACCAAAGCGATTTGAGCCAGGGCTGGAGCCCTGGCACAGGAACACGATCAGGATGATTCCGCCGACGAGCGGGATGAGCGAGATCAGGTAGAACCATCCGCTGCGATCCGTGTCGTGCAGCCGGCGGACGGCCACGGCTAGTCCTGGCAGAAACAGGCCGATGGCCACCAGGTCCGCGAGGATGACTCCGGCGCCAACGGCCCTGCCAAGCAGACTCGCGAACAGGTACACGATGAAGACGGACAGCGCGAACCACCAGTACTCCGAACGACGCGCGCGACCCGAGAAGTCGACGTACTTGGTCAGGCACGTCCTGACCGCGTCCGGGAGCGACATCGTGTTCTGTGCGGGCTGTGGGTACTCCTGGACCGGGTACGCCATGGCGGACGGCGGGCTCGGCGGCTGGGCGAGTTCTGTGGTCCAGGCGGAGCCGTCCCAGTACCGCCGCTGGCTTGGGTTGGACGGGTCTGGATACCAGCCGGGCTCGGGCGGGGGTGTGGAAGGTGTCGTCACGGGGGTCCTCGCTGTCGGTCTAACGGTTATGGGCCGCTTTCACGCTATCGAAGTCAGACACGGTACGGGTTAGCTTTGCCGAACGCGGGCGATTTCGCCTGCCGACGTCAGTCAGTGCTTCTGGGTCCATCGCTCTCGGCCGAACATTCGACCGAAACGGTCGTGCAGCGAGGTGCCGGTGTCCTGTAAGGCATTTGCTGTGAACGTGTCGTTGCCCGAAGGCGCAGGCAGTGCGGCCGCCTGCTCATCGCTCAGAAGGCAGCGTACGTAGCCGGTGGTGATTTCGCCGACTTGATCGCGGTCGACGAATCGCACGCCGGCGGAGGTGGCGACGACGATGCCGTCGAACAGATCCTCCTCAGGGATCTGAAGAACATGCTCGACTGTGCCGAACTGGTTCCCGGACTGCGCCAGCACAGGAACCCCTTTGTCTAGGGCGGAATAGGCGATCGGTTCGGCGTCCTCAGACACGTCCAGTCCCTTCGTGTAGCTGGGTAATGGCTACAGCGGCAAGCACGCAACTCACACTACATCCACTGCTGGTCTGTCGGCGGTGACGTCTGCCCGCGCGCGGCTGCGAAATCGTCGTGGTGTCACCCGCCGATCCCCGAGCAGGGATGGGACGCTGAACTGGACAGACCTGTCGCTGCGAGAGAGCTCCTGGGGAGACCCGATGACGAAAATCACCGATGAGCAGATGAGGGCTCAGATGGCGACCACCCGCTCCTACAGCGTGGTGATCCTGCGACCTGGACCCCAGCGCAACACAGATGGAGTCGACGCCATCATCTGGGAACATGGCCGGCGGAATTTCGCCCTGCGGGCCGATGGGCTCCTGTCGATCGTCTGCCCCGTGCGTGACGGCAGCGACGTCTGCGGCATCGGTATCTTCAACGTCGACCCGCACGAGGCGGCGTCCATCATGGACGACGATCCCGGGGTCAGGGCGGGCGTGTTCGTCTACGAAGTCCATCCCGCCCGGAGCTTCCCCGGGGACGCTCTTGGCCCTTGACCGCTGCGTTGCGGGCGCTGGAGCTTGCGCGTGGGCGGCCAACCCTGGCGGTGACGTTCGGGACCGGCGATGGCTCCACGTGACGGACCCGACTGCCCCCCACGCTGGCCGAGGCCGAAGTGCGCCCGCCGGCTGTCATCCGGCGGGGTGCTCAGGGCGCCGGGCGTAGAGAACGATTCGCCAGGTGGCATCGGTTGATGCCACTGCCCACTGGTCAGTCGCCCGGACCCAGGCGGGGCCTCGCCCCGAACGAGCCGTGGTCGGCAGATGGATGGGTCGACAAGGGAGGTAAACCCATGACTGGGAGCACGATGGCTGTTGCAACGGTGCCGGTGACCGACGTGCACCGGGCCAAGATCCTCTATGGCCAGACACTCGGACTGGACTTCCTCCGGGAGAACCCGGCCTCGGCCCGTTTCCGCTGCGGGGATAGCAGCGAGCTGTCGGTGTCCAAGCGACCTGCGCTGGCCACCGAGAACACCCGTGCCCACTTCGAGGTGGCCGACATCGAGGCCGTGGTCCTCGAGCTTGAGGACAAGGGCGTCGAGTTCATCGACTACGCAGACGGGCCGATCACGACAACCGGGCACATCGCCCTGCTGGGTCCCGCTCGCGCTGCCTGGTTCCATGACCCCGACGGAACCATCCTGGGCCTACGACAGGGCTGATCGGCAAGGTTTGGTCGGGGTTCGCTACCGCGCACCGATCTCGCGAATTAAACGGCGGCCGGCTCGCGCCGCTGCCGAGCACCGGCTGGTGGTGTCATTGACCTCCGCTGGCGGCTGCGGTGCTGTCGGCGGCAGGCCACCTCAGCCGACACCGCCCGCCAGCACGCGCTGGCAGCTGACCGGCAGCTACCGGTGGGTTGCCGATCGACGCCTTGTCGCCGGTCCACCTGCAGTCCCGGGCTCCTGGGGGGACCGGCGCGGGTATCGGCAGGGGGCGTAACCGTTCCCGCGACCTGTCGTGGCTGATGTCCTTGCAGGTCAACGAGGTGCCCCCGGTCGGGGGCACCAGGTGTGTCTGCGGTTGCGGGCACGGATCGAAGGACCAGCTCTTCGGATGGTGGGCCCTGTTCGGGCTCCCCTTCGGAAGGACTTGCGCCATGACTTGCATGCAGCATCTGGGTTTGAGCGGACCGACACTGGCACAGCGACTCGAGCGCTCCGGACGTTGGCCGGTATGGGTGAGCGCCGAGCCGGTTCTGGCATGTGCCAGCGGGTTTGAGGAGGTGGCGGCCTTGGCTGGGGACAGGGCCCACCCGGGGCGCGCGGATGAGCTTCTTGCGGCACTGGTGCGCCTCGGCGCGGTGGACGGGGGCAACGACCAGGAGGCGGCCCATGCCGTGGCCCTGTTGCTGAGCACCGGGGCTGACCACCTTGCGGGCCAGCTGAGGAACCTGTCAGCGGACATCGACCAGATGGTGGCGGGGCAGGTCTGGCTGCAGATCCGGGAGTTCCCATGGCGGCGGCGCCGGCGGGCCATAGCCAAGAACATCCTGATGGATGCCCGTCGGGCGCTTCTGCGGGATCTGGGCGTGGACACCCGCCGCCGCAGCCGGGGGTTCGTGCTGCTCTTGGCAGGTACCGGTCAGGAGGCGGTCGCCTCCAGCGGTTCGCGGGCTCTGGCACGACGTGGAGCTCACCCGATGTCGGGGGACGAGCTCCACCTGGTGGAGGTCCTGGACTGGGCCACCGGCAACGGCGTGCTCACCCCGTCGGAGGCCGCGATCCTGATGGAGCTGGCGAGCGTGCAGGTGGCCGGCGCCGTGCGCGGGCTGAACTCCGCCGCCGAGGTCAACGTCGTCGCGACCGCCCGCGGGATCAACGAGAGGACGGTACGACGCAGTCGAGACCGGGCGGTGAGGTCCCTGGTCAGCGCGCGGGCGGCCTACCTGCGTGAGTGCGCCTAGGCGGTGGCATGCCGGCGGCCACTGTCCACGAGCGTGGGCGCCGGTTGCTTAACGCAGAGAAGAGCGACAGCTCCCAGCACCTACCAGGAAGGGTCACCGTGGCGGACTCGAGGTTCCCAGTGGACTGGCTCGCCCGACCCGGGTCATCGGCCGGGCAGGTCATCCAGATGCTCGACGTGTCTCGCCCCCAGGCGGGCGCCACAGAAGAGCTCACGTCGCCACGGCGCGCCACGGCCAAGCCGGGCGCCGGTTCTCGTGCCCAGGCAGGGGCCGGCGCGGGCACCTGCGCCCCGCCGGTCACCGTCGCCCAGCTGCAGGGTGCTCTGCGGGTCGCCTGGGCGAGCCAGCTCACCGCCGGCGGCCAGAGCGGACCTGCGCGCCCGCGTCCGTGTCAGCCACCTGCCGCCACGGCACCGACGGGACGCGTACTCATGGTGATGGGTTGCCATGGCGGCGCCGGGGCGTCGGTGGTTGCCCTGGCGGTTGCCCAGGCAGCGGGTGAGCTCGGTCGCGGCGTGCGGCTGCTGGACTGCGCCAGTGCGGAACGCTCGGGCCTGCTGACCGCCGTGGACGCCGAGCTCGGCGCCGACGGTAGCGGCTGGCGGCGGGGCAGGCGCGCCGCACTGCTGATTGACCGGGTCGCCGGCCGGCTGGAGTCGGCGGCGCACGTGCCGATCCCCGCAGATGAGCCCTTGGCCCGGGCCGAGGTCACGGTGGTGGACGTCGGGTGGGGTGCCAGCGGGGTCCTGTCTGGACGATCCTGGCTGGCGGCTGCCGCCGAGTCTGCGGCGCTCGTGCTGGTAGCGCGCCCCACGGTCCCGGCATTTCGCCAGGTCGAGCAGGTCCTGGCTATCTGTGGGGGGCTCCCTGTCATAGCGATGCGGGGACCAGCGCGGTGGGACAGGTCGGTCCGGGCAACGGCTGGCCGGCAGCTGTTGGCCGCGCATGCTTGCGGGCGGGTGGTGACCGTCGTCAACGACCGGCATCTGGCCGCTCTCGGGATCACCAGCGCACCGCTGCCCAAGGCCGTGCTGCAGGCCGGCCGCCAAATTCTGGCTCGCGCGCTGGCCACCTACCCCGCACAGCCGGGCCCGGGCCCGACCGGGCCCGGTGCTGGCGAGCAGACGCGAAATGGGCTGCGGCAATGATGAGATGGGCTG
>Ga0182021_10009068_pt1 | contig 11772 bp, 8 predicted proteins | sample 612E3MmetaG_FD_120493 | JGI IMG/M metagenome (GOLD analysis project Ga0182021, IMG submission 120493) | Permafrost microbial communities from Stordalen Mire, Sweden - 612E3M metaG (Illumina Assembly) | ecosystem: Environmental > Terrestrial > Soil > Wetlands > Permafrost | place: Sweden...
CTGGGATATTATTCCGGCGAAGACATGCCCGAAAAGACCTCCATGATGGCCCACTCAGATGTCTTCACCACTGTCTATTCCACCATGTGCGTAGAAACCGCCATTCAAGATCGACCGATCGTGAGTGTTTGCTTTGATGCACCAGGTGGCTGGAACAAGCCGGGAAAGTTCTCACTGGCACTCTCCAAAATTGGCGAATGGCCCACTCATCAACGTTTTCGCCGGGCGGGAGCAGGCCGGGTAGCATTGGATAAGACAAGTTTGAAACAGCATCTGAATGCTTATCTGCAGAATCCTGCTCTGGATACTGGAGAACGCCATCAGTTTATTGCTGATGAGGTCACTTTCACCGACGGCAGCGCAGGCAGAAGAACCGGCGAATGGCTAGTCAGCCTGCTTTGAAAATAGGAAATTTTGGAGATTATTTTGGATAACAAACAAGACATTCCCAAGATCTCTGTGATCATCCCGGTATATAACGATGAACGTTATATTCAGCAGACTATCCAAAGTGTGCTTGATCAAACATTTACTGATTTTGAATTGATTTTGGTGGATGATGCTTCTACTGATAGATCTGTAGAAATCATGAAAAACTTTGATGATCCCAGAATCCATGTGTTTATCAATGAAAAGAATTTGGGTATCGTTGGTTCTTTAAATAAAGCTATCTCATTGAGCAAAGCTGCAATCATCGCCCGTCTGGACCATGATGATATGTGCTATCCAACCAGGCTGGAAAAACAATACAATTTTTTAGAAGTACACCCTGAGATCGGTTTAGTCGGGGCAGGGATTCAAGAGATTGATTCGGAAGGAAAAAAAGTGGGTTCTCCGAGAATCCATTTATCCGAACCATACTTACTCAAATACTGGCTCCATTTTGAAGTTCTGCTCAGTTCTCCTGCGACCACTTTTCGGAGAAGTATTATCGAAAAGGCAGGTGGGTTCAATCCGGCAGCAGAACTGGCAGAAGATTATGACCTGTATACCCGATTTGTCAAATATTGCGATCTTTCGAACTTGAGCGAACCGTTGGTGTATAAACGAGAACACGGAAAGAATGCTTCAATTAAATATCATGACGATCAAGTTGCTAGGCACATCCATACCTGTGAAAGTGAAGTAGCAAAATTGATGGGGAAAACCTATCCATATGAATACTTTAAAAAACTAATCGACCGCGAAGAAAAATTGGATTTACGTACAACTCAAGAATTGATCCGCTTGTATTATGACTCAAGCAAGGTGTTTGCTCAAAAAGAACATTTATCTGGCGAACAAATCAAGCGCTTGCAATATACGGTTACCTGGCGGATCAATGCTCTTCTGCGACGCTGTAAGTCGAATATTCGTTTTCTACCTACCAGAGCAAAGATGTATTGGAAAAACCATGATTTGTTCATGACAGACCTAAGGAAAATAACAACGAAATGAAAAAAAGCATGCGGAGGAAATTTCCTCCGCATGCTTTTTTTATTTTTCTAGAGCCTGTTTGAGAGCAAGACGCCAATCGGGTAATTTCAGATTGAAAGTCTTTTCGAACAAATCACAGTTCAATCCGGTATTCAATGGTCTTCGCGCAGGAGTTGGAAAATCACTTGTGAGAGCTCCTTGCAGAGATTTACAAAGCTGATTTTCTTTATCAGGGTCCAATTCAAGCGCCAGTTTGGCAACTTCAAACCGATTAGAACTGCCCAAGCCGGCTAAATGGTAAAGACCACCTTTTTCATTCATCCAATCTTGACGAGATTGACTTGCCCTACTGATCAATATTGCAGTTACCTCGGCCAATAAACGAGCCCAGGTAGGACTGCCAATCTGGTCCGTGACAATTTTGACGATCTCCTGTTTATGGCTCCAATCAATTGCTTTACGCACGAAACTACTGGCGCGGGAACTATATACCCAGCTTGTACGAAAAATGATGGCACTGGTATTATTGGCCAATACTTGTTGTTCCCCCAATAATTTACTTTTTCCGTATTCATTGAGGGGATTCGGTGGATCGGATTCAAAATAATCTTGCCCTTTTGTGCCGTCGAAAACATAGTCTGTGGAGAAATGAAAAAAGCCGGCGCCATTTGATCTGGCTGTCTTTGCCATGATCCCGGGGGCATCAGCATTGATTCGTTTTGCAATCTCGGGTTCTGATTCGGCTTTGTCGACATTTGTATAGGCTGCCGCATTGACAATAAATGATGGTTTGATATCCCGAATTAACCCCGGAAGAGTTTGCGGTTCCTGCAAATTGATCTGGGGATAATCGAGACAAGTTAACTGACCAAAGGGGCTTAATGTTCTTTGACATTCCCAACCCAATTGTCCATTGCATCCTATTAATAAGATATTTTCTGTCATTTGGTTTTCCGGGTGAACTGGATGACTACTTAAATAATTCCGCGTCTTTTAAAAGGAGCGCCGCTTTATCTTTTGGTGAAATCACCAATGGGATTTCTGGTTTTATTGGCCAATCAATCGAAAGATCAGGGTCACTCCACAGAATTGACCGTTCCGCCTTTGGGTTGTAATAATCGCTGGCTTTATAGAGAATTTCAGCAGAATCACTCAACACATAAAAACCATGTGCAAAACCTTCGGGAATGAAGATCTGCGTTTTATTTTTTGAAGATAAGATAATGCTGACGTATTTTCCAAAAGTAGGGGAACTTTTGCGAATATCTACGGCTACATCGTAAATTTCTCCAGAGATCACTCGCAGCAATTTTGCCTGCGTATTTTCAATCTGATAATGTAGCCCTCGCAGCGTACCTTTTTTTGAACTGGATTGATTATCTTGAACAAAATCTATACAAACCGATTGTTGTTCGAAATATTTCTTTTGATAGGATTCGAAAAAATACCCGCGTTCATCTTCAAATACATTTGGCGAAAAGAAAAAAACATCCGGTATTGAAGAGTGAGTGATCAAGGGAGCAGCCATCATTCTCAATTCTGCCATCCTTCAATAAAGAGGGAAGCATTATAATATGGAATTAGATCTTGCTTTTATCGAAAAAAATTATATCACCGAGGGGGATGGTTCATTGGCATAAAATGACTTATTCAATTTTTATGCTGCAGATGAAACTAAAAGGAAAACAACAAAATGAATCTTTCTTACCTTTAATCGGTTTATGAGTAATATTTATTAGTTCACATGCCGGGGATTGTTGGTTTCTGGAGTACAAGCTGCTGGAATAACTTAATCGGGTATACCGGAATTCAAACTTGCAATTGGTGTTTTTGTCAATTAACAAGGATTATCTTTATTTTGAGTCCGCAGTATATTCCAGGATAGAAATATTACCCTACAATCTATTTAATGAATGATGGTTAAAAATTAAATTTTCTCTGATAAGCTATGTTCGGTATTGCTAAATGATTCAAATGCTCAGGAGACCTTGAATGGATTATTTACGGTTTATTTTGCTATTTATTATCATTGGGGGAAGTATCCTTTTTTGTGTGAGAAAATTACGGTTTTCTCAATCCTTAGCGCCATTAGCAGTCATCCTCGGCAACACTTTATTTCTTTACATATTTTCTCTGTTAAATTTACTTTTACCCGGTACTTATTTTTTGGCCGGCGTAAATTTACTGTTAGGAATTTTTTCTTTTATTAATTGGCCCAAACAAAAAGCGACAGAAAAATTTGTCATATCCCCGGTGCTCCTTACCTGGATCGTCATATTTGCCATATTAATTGTATACACCCGAGGTCTTTTGTATTATGGCTGGGACGAATTCAGTTATTGGGGGGTAATTTCAAAATACTTACTGACCACAAACCATTTACCAGATCAAGCCAGCAACTTTTTATTCATAACCTACCCGCCATTTCTTTCTCTTTTTCATTATTTTGTCAGCATTATCGTTGGGAATCATGAATCCAGTGCTTATTTTGCACAAATGCTCTTGAGCTTTTCGGCTTTGATCGCAATATTTCCAAATATTGGCTGGAAAAATTGGAAAAAATTTATTTTTTTCTTTGCAGTCAGCCTTCTTTCAATTTATGTTTTTGATTTTAGATTCCAAAGTGTTTATGCAGATCTGCTGATCGGACTATTTTTTGCTGTATCTCTTGTCTCAATTGGTTTTGATGAAGAATTGACTTCTGACAGGTTTATTGTGGTTTTGCTTTCTACAATCGCAATGACAATTGTTAAACCTTTGGGTATCCTATTCAGTCTGGTGTCGGTGGGCCTGCTATTCTATAAATTCGGCCGGGTTGGTTTTCAGACTGGTTCCTTCAGTAAATTTATCCGTTCAATTCTAAGACCTTTTCATTCCATTCAATTCCTTCTGGTTTTGGCCCTCCCTATTGCCGTCATGTTTTCCTGGAGTATCCACACTGCTCCTTTGAGCACCGAGAAAATCAGTTTTAGCCTGACCGATAAGGTTGGAACATCCGCGAATAGTTCTTTCTGGTACCCAGAAAAATATACTGGCTCTTTGTCTGATCAAGAATTAGTAATTAAAACGAACCTTTATTTATTCAATGCTGTTCAAAAAATCAACATCAGTGCTGTAGGATTAGTCAATAATTTTTCATCAGTTGCTGATGACCGTACTAAACAAATTATCGGCAATTTTGTTTCGAAAATCTCCATTGTCACTTATTATGGGTTCCCATTAACGATAATTGAAGTGGTTATGGCGATTATTTTAATTTCCCTTTTGTTGTCGAAATTGGATAATGGAAAAAACACAAAAGAGACTCGATATTTGCTGGGAGCAACTTTGATCTTAGCTATTTGTTGGGTTTTATACACTCTCTCCTTACTAATAGCTTATATTTATTATTTCTTTCCAAACGAAGCAGTATCGGTGCCCAGTTTAGATCGTTATAGCGCTTCTTTCTTAATCGCCTGGTGGTTATTTGTGCTGAATTTTGGATTTCAAGGTGAATCATTTGAAATTCCGGTGCTTAAGATCAAATCAACTGATGCAATTATGGGTCTTTTGTTAATTATCTTCCTGATAAAAATACCCATGGGCAGCTATTTGCACTTGCCATATGCACCAGGCCAACAAAGGTTTGAGGTCAATAGGATATATAAAGATGTGAAGAGTGAATTAAATTCCAGGACTGAAAAAGTTTATAGTGTTTGGAATAGTGACTCGAGTGAAGGCCTAAACAATCTCATCTTAAAATATTTCCTCACTCCTATACCATCCAACAACTTTGGTTGGGATCTTGGTGAAACTGCAGTCGATTACAACCTTTACAAGGTCAATTTCACAAGTGATGAGTGGATGAAACTGTTAAATGGTCAACACTATACTCATGTTTTGATTTGTTCAGGTGATGATGGCTTCTGGGATAGGTACGGTAAGTTATTCGACACTTTTTCAAGAAATAAATATCCACAGCTCTTTTTAGTTACTCCTGACAAATTGATCAATGTTGATCTGCCGGATTCAGTGAATTAATCTTTTCCTGGTATGCTTCTGTTGAAAACAGTATGGTAGGAATGTATTGCACCCTTTCTGTTGGTTATGTCCAACTTTTAGGGTGCAGTTCAATCATCAGGGTATAATTTATTTAAAAAAGAATAAAACTAACTTTCTTTTGAAATAAACCACAAAGATATTCTGCTAGAAAAAAAGAATAATGGGTCAAAAAAGCAATGCAAGATAAATGCAAAGAAGGGTGGAGCAATTTGGCTAAAATCAATTCTCCAACTAAAATCTTTAATTAATTGATAATCACTTATTTTTCGTAATTGCTGGGTTTTTTCAAAGATTAATTGAGTTTGCTCCTGATGTTTATGGATCCAAATATAAGCATCCAATTCATTTTGAATATTATGTTTTCCGTTAAGTAAACAATAGCCCCAAGACAATATTTCTGATAAGAACAGGATTGGGGAGATCAGATAACGTGTAATGGGTTTAAAAGTTTTATTCAGCATATAATAACGATTACGTTCTTGATAATAAACCTTTTTAGGCCCGAAATTTAATTTATAATCATGATAAACCAAAGCATCTGGTACAAAAAGTATCCGTTTTCCATTTAACAGGCATCGTAAAGATAAATCTGTGTCTTCAACATATAAGAAAAATGTAGGGTCGAACCCACCTAATTCGTAAAAATATTCCCTCGAAATAGCAAAAGAAGCTCCAGAAATTGAGTTTAAGTTTTCTGGTTCCGAAAAATTACTTAACTCCCGATCCATACCGCGGCAAAGTGCTAACCCACTAAAATGCAAATCGTTTCCACATGTATTGATTTTTTGGGGTTGGTTCAATTGCAAAATTTTTGGCGTGGTCATGCCAATTGTTTGGTCATTTATGAGTGGATTTAATAACGAGATTATCCAACCAGAGGTAACCATAGTATCTGGGTTTAAGAAAACCAAGTACTTTCCTTTTGCTGATTGGGCTCCTAAATTATTTGCTCCTCCAAAACCCAGATTTGACTCGGAAATAATTAACTTAATCTGGGGAAAAATTATTGGTAGTTTTTCCGCCGTTCCATCGCTGGAGTGGTTGTCCACGACAATGATTTCAGAGTCCTGTTCAAGCGTAGAGAGAACAGATGGTAAGCAGCGTTCTAGATCTGATAAGCTATTGTAACCAACGATAATAATACTAGTTGTAATCAAAATGATCCCTATTTTAAAATTATTATTTTAGGCAAATTTATACGTTTCCTGCCAAGGAAAGATCGAAATTTAGAAGTTTTTAATACAAACTGCAATTTAAACCAGCAGACAACGGCTTTTTAGAAGGTTTATTTTTTTTGGCAATGCATTTTCTAAAGAGTGGCAAACCTGAAGATTTTTATTTGAATCCAACTCTAATGTAAGTTTTTAATATACACATTTGGCCAGCACTTCCAGAACCAGTGAGGTGGTAAAGGCCGGCTCTTTTGCTGAAACAATTAATTATTTCAACTTTTGGCTGATTTTTTGAAAAATTAACTCTACCAATAATCGAGCCCAATTTGGGCTATCTCTAGTCCTTAAATAATCGTGAAATAAATATTACAAAATTCGTAATATAAGTAGGAGAAAATGCGTTTTCTAATTCCATAAGCGAAAAAGAATTATAATTCCATATTCACCATTTGGAATTCTATATCGCTAAATTATAATAGAAAATGAGAAAATTATTAATTATTGCGCTTGCATTAACCCTCATTTCGCTGCAAGCAACCTCCTCTGTGTTTTCATTTAATGCTATAAATTTTGAAGTGTTCTGGATTGCCTTATTTAACAAGGGGAAATGCTTCGAAAGGGAAGTATAATCGGGCTGTAAGAATTGCCAATAAGAACATCCAAAATACATTTGCAACCGGGAAAAAAGTCGCAGTAATTTAAAAGTTGGTAAGTGATAAAAAGACCTTTTACTGTATTGAATTAAAATTGCATTGTAAGTTAGGGTAATTTTCCAGTGGACAAAGATTTTACAAAAAATAATGGAGTGTTTGTTGCAGTTGTCATCCCTGCCTACCGAGTAGAAAATAGGATCTTGTCTGTGATCTCCTCGATCCCGGATTATATCGATCATATTATCGTTGTAGATGACGCAAGCCCGGATCATACTAGTGATCTGGTAATGTCAGTTTCCAATCCAAAACTGCATTTAATCCGGCATGAAAAGAATCAGGGAGTCGGCGGGGCAATGCTCAGCGGATATAGCTTTGCTTTAAGTTTAGGTGCAGATATTGTGGTCAAAGTGGATGGGGACGGTCAGATGGATTTGGAATACTTGCCATACCTGCTAGAGCCTATCCAATCGTTTCACGCAGATTATACCAAGGGCAACCGGTTTCTCCATTATGAGGCTTTAAAAACCATGCCGTTCATGCGGAAATTCGGAAATTTGAGCCTTACTTTCTTTACAAAAGTTGCCAGCGGATATTGGAATATATTTGACCCAACCAATGGGTATACCGCCATTTCTGCCAAGAGATTAAAGGCTTTAAATCCTTGGAGGATCTCAAAGAATTATTTTTTCGAAACTTCAATGCTGTGTGAATTAAGAAGAACCAATGCAGTAGTTGAAGATGTTGCCATCCCTGCGATCTATGCTGATGAGAAAAGTTCTATTAATATTCTTAGAGAATTGTTACTTTTCTCAAGGAATCTCTTTAAACGTACTGTCTCTCGAATTGGTTTTCAATATTTCCTTTTTGATTTCACTGCCACTTCTCTATATTTCATTATTAGTTTCGTTCTGGGAACTTTTGGAGTGATCTGGGGAATTACCAAATGGGTTCATTCTGCGCAGACAAACATTCCTGCTACTACTGGTACTGTTCTGATAGCTGTTCTACCAATAATTCTCGCTGTACAATTTCTCACTCAGGCTGTTGCTCTGGATATTTCTCGAGTCCCTGTGGTCGTAAAAAGAGTTCCTCAATTTTTTAATTTTGCAGAAGATTGGAAAAAGTTCTTGAAAAATGAACCCCTGCTGGTTTCAAAGAAATAGATCATGAAAATTGCTCAACCAAAAATGGGTGTTTTTATTTCCCCTTTGAACCAAAAAAATATCAAAACGCCATTGCTCCGATTTTATTACAAAGACTTCCAAATATTGAAGCTTTGATGGTTGACGGTAGTTCAATAGATGAGATTTATATTGTAAATAACCATTAAATTTCGGGCTGCATTAGCTGCTTTATCAAATGACCATATTCAAATATAAAAGAATAAAATAATGGACCTGATATGATTCAAGTAATTTTATTAACCTTGCTGTTCGACCTTGCTTCTGGCTTTTCCATTGCGTTGACCGGAGACCGAGCTTTGCTCTCTGGCAATTTATTCAACCGGTTTTTTCAAATATTAACCAACTGGAAATTCCTTTTAGCAATGGTTCTGGCGGTTGGATCGCGTTTGCTCTTTATGTTGATTAATAATCAGTTATTAAAAATTCCCAATCTTGCCAAGACCTCAACTACCGTGACTGTTTTTATTACGGCATCCAGTTATATTTTTATTATTTTGCTAAATTTTATCCTGTTGAACGAGAGAATTACCTTGCAGCAGATCATTGGCTCGATCATTGTCGTGGCCGGAATTATTGTGATCATGTATTAAGCATTCGATCAATCACTTATTGAGAATAGAAAAAGAGTTGCTTATTCAAATAGCAACTCTTTTTTAACCAACTTTATGAATAATTATTTTTCTATCTTAAAAGGATCCTATTCATTTTGGGAATTATTAATGAAACCTGATAAGTCGAGAGGCACGTTCACCAAACCCTTTGAAGTGACAGAAAATAATTGGGGAACTATTATGCCTTCATTTGTTTTTATCTCAGAATAAGTGTCAAAAATAGAGCCATATCTTTGCCAAAACGCATAATCCGAGGTGGAAACCAGCACATAAGTATAATGTTGGTCATTCAAGAACTTCAGCCATTGGTTCGGTGTCAATGGGGTAGTATAAAGATCATCATTTTGTTTTTTTCTTTGCCCTAGCTGCCAACCGTAATTATTGGATGGAATTGGGGTTAGAAAGTACTTCATCATATAATGGTAAAGACCAGAATATGAGTCCACCTGCCAGACATCATAAACTTTATCCTTGGCAGTAAGTGAACCTGCTACGTCCTCATAAATCTGATTGACCTTAAATCTTTGCACATCAGGTGTTTCAGGTAAATGGAGATAAGTTGAAACAGGAACGACAAATAGCATAATTAGCAATAAAACTGAATTCATTGCGGTGGAAGAATCTATTTCAAGACCAGGAATTCTGGATGAATCTTGCAGGTAAATTGAACAAATCACTAAGAGCCACCAACCCAATACATATGATGCCAGGTACCTTTGCAATGAAGGTGCGGTGGTTCCGTCGCTTTGACCAAAGTAATAAATATAGGCGAAAAAAAGAAGTAAGCTATAAAGAATAATTCCTGCCAGTAAAATAAAATTGGTCCTTGTTAATGAGTGCTCTTTTCTTCTTTCTTTTTTCATTAGCAAGTTTGACAGGAAGGATATTCCTAAAATAATCATTAGCATCACAAGAACGGGGATATGTGAAGTCCAATACGGGGTCACGGCAATATTAGTAATAAAACTTGAGATGATCAATTTTGTTCGATAGGGAGCATTAATCGTAAAATTTCTCAAGAGTCCAGCAAAACTGATTTTTATCTCTTGCGGATGGTTGAATAAAAGAGTATCTTCCCGCGAAGCAGCATCTTGATTAATGAGCTCATTTGTATATTTATCCGGATACCAAGGGAAAATATCAGCCGAATTAACAGGAGGTTCATTTATACTGATAATCACTTTTTTATTATTGAATTGAGCGGTATGAACATTCCAACTCACCGCAGCTATCAGTGATAATGTAATGAGTATAAAAATTTGTGGTTTTGCAAGCGGTTTAAATATTGATTTGAAAAACTTTTTAACTGTATCGAGCTCAAAATTCTTATGCAAATAATCTGCGTAAAGGATAACGACCAATACTAACGCAAATAATATGTTGAGCGGTTTAGATAAGATTAACGCAATAGAAGCAAAAATGACCGTGGTAGTTCGATCAGCGGACAAATTTTTATTAAATAAGGCCGATGAGAGCCCGGCTGCAAAAAATAGGGCAATCAATTGATCGACATATAGAGATTGAAATTTAAAATCAAATAAGAAAACAGAAAGACAGCTAATGACAAATACCAGAGTATATTTTTTCCAACCTCGCCATTTTTTCACGGGGAGAATGGCAATAATGGCCGCAAAAGACATCAATAATTGGGCAAAGTATGCACTGGATTCTTGGTTGCCAATAATTTTTGCAACAAAATATTGGAAAAGAGCAGTGAAAGGTGGGTAATTGGTAATAAAGAAATTGCTGGCTAAATCCGGCAAGTGATTTGTCGCCATTAAATATTTATAGATAACACCCCAATAGGTAAATTCATCCCAAGCGTAAAATAAGGTGCCGATCGTAAAAAATGCTATCACAAAAAACACGATTATCCAGGCAACCAAAGCGGGTGAGATTTTCCATTTTTCATGTGATCCATTTTTTGGCCAATTGATGAACGAAATGATACCCAGGAGTATCAAGAGAACAATAGTAAATATCACCCCCTGATAAAGAAAATTAGCAAGGGAAAAAATATATAATATTGTTGTGATTCCGCAAATGGTAACCAATGGGGCCAAGAATTGCGAAAAATGTAATTTCTTGGTCAAGAAAAGTATTCCTGCTCCAAGAATAAAAAACAAGAAAATGATTTTCAGAACAGCCATAATTCCTCTACTAAAAAAGTTGTTTGAACATTATCAAGAAAAATCTCTTGAAATATGCTGATTCGATAAGTTAAAAAATTAAATGGGGAATACAAATTGGGTATCTGAAGAATGCCCTGAATATTACATTCTTATTTTTTACTTATTCTATTTGATCGCAAATAAGGGGAAATTATACACTAGAAAAATCGTCGAACAATTCAATCTTAAAAAATTCAGCTAAGAAGTTTTTAATACCCTGGAAGCCAATTTTTCAATACTAAATCATGTTTTAAAAGTCAACTTCTGAAAGATTTAGGCATTACAATTGATAAAGTGTAAACAAAGGTAACGAAATTAATTATTTTTGAGCGCAACAATCATTAAGATTATTCATAAAATGATATCATCCCCAAAATTTGTTTTTTTCACAATTATTTATGAATAGAGCAAAGGCGAAAAACCTATGAAATTCTTGATTGCCGGATTTGGTTCAATTGGCAAACGCCATTTGAGTAATTTGCAGGCTTTGGGCGAACGGGATGTCCTGCTTTATCGGACGCATC
>Ga0182021_10009069_pt1 | contig 11772 bp, 29 predicted proteins | sample 612E3MmetaG_FD_120493 | JGI IMG/M metagenome (GOLD analysis project Ga0182021, IMG submission 120493) | Permafrost microbial communities from Stordalen Mire, Sweden - 612E3M metaG (Illumina Assembly) | ecosystem: Environmental > Terrestrial > Soil > Wetlands > Permafrost | place: Sweden...
AAATTAAAAGGAACAAACTTAAGTTTAGCTTTTTTAGGAGAAAAATAATGACAATTGAAGAAAATATAATGGAAATAGAAGATGATATTAAAGTTATAGTGAAAGCTCTTCTTGAAAAAGAAAAGTTTGGGCAATTAAGTCCAGAAAGAATACAGGAGCTAAAATGGATAGCATAAAGAAATATATTACCTTTGATATTGAAACAACTGGTTTGAGAGCTTCAGAAGGGTGTTCTGTGACCTGCATTTGTGCTAAAGATGATAAAAATAATTGGTTTAGCTTTGCTTCAAAAAATGAAGAGCTTCTTATTTCAACTTTTCTTGATTGGTTAAACAAAAAAGAATTTGATTTGTTGATTTCTGCAAATGGAAGAGATTTTGATATTCCATTTTTATTAATTAGAGCATACACTAATGGAATACCTTTTTCAAAATGTTCTAATTTGTTTTGCAAAGAGCATTTTGATATAATTAATGACATAACTTCATACAGAATTTCTTTGGACAACCTTGCAAGATTGTATAATTTCCCATTAAAGTCTGGAAATGGTTTTACTGCTATTAATCTTTTCAAGAATGATAAATTGGAAGAATTAAGAGCTTATTGTATTGATGATGTTTTTTTGACAGAAAAGATTTACTTAAAATATATGGAGATAAAAAATGGTGCTTGAAATATTTGAAGATGGATTAATGCAAGGGTTAATTGGTGGAAATCAGATTATAGCATTAGGGTGGTTTATTTGGGTGTTAATTTCTGGAAAAGGAATTATTATGGCTTCTGCTGTTTATGGCTTACTTACTATAATGATTATTTATCCATCCATTATAATTTATTTTATTGTCAAGGGAATACAAAATAGGAGAAGAAGATGAGCAATAAAGTAGCAACAGGAGATTTTGAATTTTCACACGGATTGCATCAAGAAGCAAATGATTGGATTATGTGTCGTTGTGGGAAGCTATTTTCTGATAGTAGAAAAGGTAAGAAATCAAAATGGGATAAATTTAACAAACATCTGGAGGAAATGAAAAATGGGTGAAGAAGAATTACAAAAAGAAATTGAAAGATTAAGTGAAGAGCTTGAAACTGTAAAATCAACTTTCCAAGAAAAAATACAATTGCTAATAGAAAGGTTGCCAAGATTTAAAACACTTATAGCTGGAATTTTTAAGGAGGAATTAATGTAATGAATATTAAAAGAGGATTAGGGCTGAAAGGAGGTTTTAAAGAAGATGGTTGAAAAAGAAAAAACTGTTGAAGAGCAAGTATTAATGATTACCTTAAAGTGGGCAATTCCAGTTATTTTGGTTATTATCTTACTAACTGGATTTTATATAATTCCAGCAGGAAATAGAGGTGTTTTATTGACATTTGGGAAACCAGAAGTTCAAGCTGTTGGAGAAGGATTGCATTATAAAATTCCTTTAGTTCAAAAAATTGTTAGGATGAGTATTCAGACACAAAAATATGAAGCTGATGCTTCGGCATCTTCAAGTGATTTGCAGGTTGTAACATCAAAGATAGCAACTAATTATCATTTGGAAAGTGCCAGTGTTCCAACTCTTTACCGTGATGTTGGATTGGATTATGCAACTAAAGTTATAATGCCGATGGAGCAAGAAGTTGTGAAATCAACAACTGCAAAATTTACTGCTGAAGAATTGATTACTAAAAGGGAAGATGTCAGACAAGAAATGAAATCAACATTAATTGAAAGACTTGCACCAAGAGGAATAATTGTTGAAGAAGTTTCAATTATCAATTTTGATTTTAGTCCAGAGTTTAATACTGCTATTGAAAATAAAGTAGTTGCTCTGCAAAATAAACTAAAAGCACAAAATGATTTAGAAAGATTGAAGATTGAAGCTGAACAAATTGTAGTTACTGCAACAGCTCAAGCTGAAGCACAAAGATTACAGAAACTACAATTAACTCCAGAATTAGTCCAGATGAAAGCATTAGCTGTTCAAGAAGAAGCTATTGCTAAGTGGAATGGGCAAACTCCTCTTGTAACTGGAAGTGCAATTCCTTTTTTAGGAGATTTGACTAATATGGGAAGATTAGGAAATAGCACAGCACAATAAACAATTTAAATTAACCTTCACTTTATTTTTTTGAAGGTTTTATATTTTACATAAAAAAATGGGAAGAAAAAAGACAATAACAAATATGAAAGAATATCAAAGAGAATATCAAAAACAATATTCTAAAGGATATTATATAAAAAACAGAGAAAAATTAAGAAAAAAAGGAAGAATTGAGCATAGAAAACACTATAAAGAAAAAAAAGCTAAATTAGATAAAAATAAAGCAAGAGAATATCATAATAATTATATGAGGGTCTATAGTAAAAAAGAAGAAGTAAAAATTAAGCAAAGGATAAGGAGAATGACTAAATATTATTATGGAAAAACCCCTAAAGGATACCATAGACATCATATTAATTATGATAGCCCACATAATTTCATTTTAATCCCAATAAAGAAGCACGGAAAGATACACAGGAAGGATTAAATAATAATCACAAATTCAAATGAGTAAAAAGAGGATAGAACCAGTATATAGAAAATGCAAGTGTGGCAGAAGAGTGATACATCATCACATCCTTTGCGATAAATGTTGGAAAACAAAAAATAATATGAAAATAAATAAATTCCAAACAATAATGGAAGAAGAGATAAAAGAATGAACATAGAATTTGAAACAAAATCAGTTTTGAGAGGTGGCTTTACACCAGAAGAAAAAGTTCATATTATTCACAAGTTTGCAAATTTCAAGGAAGAGCATATATTAATGGCTTTGAAGGCAAAATTTGAAAGTGAGAATGATAAATATAGCCAGATTTATGGAGAATTAGTTAGGTTAAGTAAGTATGGGGGGAAAAATGAATAAATTTTTTAAATTCTTAAATCTTGTTATTCCAAGAGCAATAGTTATGGGTATGTTAATTACTATGGGGTATATAATGTATAGTATCTTATTTCTTAAAATATATTCTTTTGATGAACCAAACAAATTGATAATTACAATTGAAGTAATATTAATTACATTTGGAATTATTTGGTATGCAATTAAGCTTTGGGGAGAATTAAATAAAGGAGTTGAAGAAGATTTTGTAAAAGAAAAAAAATGGAACTAAAGAAATTTGAAAAAGATGTGACTTTAGAATTAAAGAAAATAAAATATGGAGAATATTATGCTATTTGGGGTATGACTATCTCAAATAAATTTAATGTTAAAGTTTTTGACCAAATGAGAAGAAATGGTTGGAGATTAATAAGTATAAATTGGGGAGATGCAGTTTTTGAAAATGGAAAATACAAAAGAAACGGATGATTGGGCAAAAAGAAGTATAGAAATTTTGAAAGCTAAAGGATACTTAGAAAAAACTAATAGACCTATGTTTATGATAGGATTTGCTATTTTAATTGCTGGAATGATTGCTGGAGGATGTATTTTATATGCTGTAAATAATGATGCTTGGAAGAGTAATATGAACCAAACTGTTTCTTGTCCTCAAGCTCCTGCTTGTAATTGCAATTTTCCTTCAATACCAACTTGTCCTGTTCAAACTTTTATTTGCAATACAACTTGTGCTTATCCAAATAATCTATCAATTAAATTAATTAATGGAACAATATGAGAAATGTAGGACAGCAAGTAAAAAGAGAAGCACTTAAAATTCTAAAGAATAAGCATTTTGCAGAATACAAAGAAATTTACAAAAAGAGATTTGAAATCAGAATTAAAATGGAAGAAAAAGTAGAGAGCATAAAATGAATATTCAAGCTGGAAGTAAGTCAGATAGGAGAGAAGGGTTCATCCTTCGGTAGATATTTCTTTAAGCAGATTTTATCACCTCTTTCCCTAATCTCCGAACATCGCTGGTGTAGATGCTGACATCCGTAGAACACCTTTATCCAGCTTGAAACTATTTGCAAATAAAATAAAAAAATTTAAAAAGAACATTTAATTAATAATTAAAATAAAAATGGGTGATGAAGTTCAAATCTGTATGTTTTATTTAGGAGAGCATCCTAAAGTTTGTGAGAAATGCAAAACTCTTAATAATCAAAATAATAATACTTGCATTCAGTGTGAAGAAAAGCTGAAATAAAAGATATTAATAATCTTTTTATACTAAGTTTCTTTATGTTTTTTATGTCTAAATTTGTATCTCCAAAAATTGCAGGAGCAGAAATCCTTCCTGTAAAGATGGCTATTTATGTTCCTTCAACAATTAAAGATAGAAGTATTTCTCAAGAGCAGTGGCAAAAAAGAATACAGCAAACTGTTAAATTTCTAAATATATTTGGTGGTTCAACAAGAGAAAGAGGAACAGGGTCTTGGAATAGTGGGCAGAAAGTTATTGATGAGCAAGTAATGATTGTAGAAAGCTTTGCTAAAGTCAAAGATTACAATAAAGCAAAGAAATCAATAGTAAGATGGTTAAAATCCAAGAAAAAAGAATGGGGTCAAATAGCTTTATCTTTTGAATTTGAGGATGATTTGATACTGGTAAAATAAAATGGATGCAAAAAGATATGTCTATCTAAAACAAAAAGTGTATGGAGCTGGTTCATCTTATGGAAAACCAGATATTAAAAATGAAGATATAGCTTATGAAGTTAATCTTGAAACATACAAAAAAATAAAGAAATTGTTAGATAAATTAACAACTCCTTTTTCTCCTTACTAATGTTCTTTCTTCAAGAAGTCTTTCAGTTCTTTAGCTCCAGTAATCACTAAAATAAATTCTTCCCAAGATTTACAAGCAGGATACTGTGCTTCCCTTATTTTTTCAAGTTTCTTGAAATCTGCATCTTCAAATGTGATGTTTAAGTTTTTCATTTTATTTCCTCAACAGTAATTTTAATTTTTTTTCCCATCCAAATATCTGGAACACCCAACTGACCCCATTTTGTATCTATATAACTACTTCTTATTTCTCCTATCTGCAATTCTCCAAATTTATCTTTTGTTATTTCTTTTTGAAATTGAGTTCCAATCCATTCTTTACTTGGTTTTGTTTTTTCTTTGAATATTATTGCTTTCATTCTTCTTCCCTCATTAATTTATGTTTAAAGTATGATTTTCTATATATCCCCTTGAGAACATTCTTTAATAGAACTAAAGCTGGTCTTTTCTTCTCGCTTCCACCAATAGGAGCTTCAACAAGCAGAAATTCCCTTTGATTTATCCTAACTATTTCTCCTATTTGAATTTCTTGTATCATTTTATCTCCTTTTCCTTAAATGGAAATCCATATCTACCAAGTATAAATCCTAAAATCATACCTAAAAGAATAGTTGTGAGCATTTCAAGTAATTTTCTTACATATTCTATCATTTTATCTCCTTTTCAAAGGGATTTTCCCCTTTGAATGCTTTATCAATAATAATAATTGAACAATCTGGACAAATGTAAAAGGATTTTCCATTAGTGAAGCCACAAGTAGTATTTTTATTTTTTTTGAATTTCTTCTTGCATTTGTAACATTCTACTAAGCCAAATAATTTATCTATAAATTTCATTTTTTTACCTTCTGTTGTTTCTTTTTGAATATTTCAATTCTTGCAGGAACTACATACCTAAGATTGCAATTATCACAACATTCTCCCTTATTTCTAACTGGGCTTGGATTATGACCATATCCGTAAATAACTTCTCCACAGATACAACAATTTTGCTTTTTCATTTTTTATCTCCTTTATACCAAGTCATTACAGTTCCCATACATTCATAAGGGCTTTCAAAGTATTCATTTTTTATGTCAAAGCCAAGATGAGTGGCTATCTTTATCATCATTTTACTTGGAGTTGGAATTTTAATCCAATTATATTTTTCTTTCAATTCTTTAATTAATAAAGAAAAGTGACCTTTGCCAATATCTTTTGCTTCTATGAAAGAAATCCAGATGCCATCTTTTTGTTCTACCATATAACCAGTAAATTCTGGATGAAACTTTTTAGTAAAATCAAGTTGATTTGTCTTTATGCTTTCTATAATCAATTTTCCATTCTTATCTAATTCTATAGGTGGGATTGTAATTGCTTGTTCTTTCATTTTAATCTTCAAACTCCTCTGGGTCTTCCAGCAAAGTTTTATTTTCTTCATTTATTTTTTCTTTAGCTTCTTTTGCCAGTTGGACTATAATTTTTGCGAAATCTTCAGAAGTTTTAGCATTAGCTATTTCTTGACTATGCTTTTTTATTAATTCAGCAGAAGCATTCTTTATAAATTTTTCATTATTTTCTTCTATCATTTTCTTATTTTCAATATCCATTTGCTGTTCATCAGCCCAAGCATCCCAATAACTTTGCATATTATCTTGTTTATTAAGCAGACTATTAGTTTTTTCATCTTCTATAAATAAAACATCATTTTGCATATCTCTTTTTATTTCTGCAAAATATACTTTATTTTTTCTGTCTTTTCTAAATTCAGTAACCATAAAACATTCTTTTCTATTAACATCTCTACTGGGTCTTTTGTAAAGGTTCTTCCCATCTTTCTCTTGAGTTAAGAACCAAGCAGTTGAAGAAAACCAATATATTTCAACATCTAATTTATGAATAAGTTCAAGAGCTTTCTTTCTCATAAGGTGCTTTTGTTCATTATTCTTAAAATTAAGCATAACCATATTGAGAGAATTATCTTTAAGAAAAACTATCTTGGAGCATAAATCTTTGGTTTTAACAAGCTCCAATTTCTCAACTTTAATTACATCAGACATTTCCATTTTTACTCTTTAACAATCTTATGCACTCTATTTATTTTTGGTAATCCTTTTCCAACTTCATATCCTTTGATTTTTCTATATATTAATCCCTTATTAACAATTTCATCCTTAGTGTATCCGTGCTTTTCAAGTTCTTCATCCTGCATTTTGTAAATTCTCCAGAACCTTTTCTTGTTGTGGAAGTAAAAGTTATGAGTTGGAACATCAAATGAATACATTCTTGGTTTATTATGACCTTCTGGAGCTTCTTTCCATTCTTTATACTTATCAACAAAAATCTTTAGTTTTCCAGAAACTCTAATGGTTGTATAAGTTGGTAGTGCAAGAAGACCTCTTTCTCTTCTTCTTTCAGAGTTTTTTGGATTTGGTTCGTGTTCATAAAAAACAATTTCTTTTTGATTATGATAAACTAAAAAGTGGCAGACAAACTTCCTTACTTGTGTTTGTATCTTTTTATCAGAACCAGTTGTTGGAACATAAGAAGCATCATTAAGACCAAACATATCAATAAATATCTTACTTTCTGGTTCTTTATCATCATCATACTTACAAACCTTAGCATAAATGGATAAGACAATATATTTTGCCAAATCCATAGCTTGTGGGTCTATATGTTTTCCAGTTATGATTTGAAAATCTCTAAATTTATTAGCATCAAAAAGGAAAAAACCAAAATATTTTCTATCTTCTATATTAAATGGGCAATCAACAACCATAAAAGGATATGGAAGAAAAACATTATTATAATCTATAGAAACATTCATCTCCTTGAGAATATCAATCATAACATCATCTTCCATCTCATAGGGTTTGGAATTTTTGATAATGGGAACAATCATACTATCATAAATTCCTTCTTTGAAGGTTTGTATTTCTTTATCTTCTTTGAATAAATCAGAATTATACAATTTCCAATTTTTATTTCCTGCTTTTTGCAAGTGCTTTATCATAATTTGATAATTTCTCATCCTATCATTTTCTGGAACACCTAACATTTTGAAATGAATTTCGTGATTTGCAGGGTCGCCTAACCATTCATCTATTGTTACAATACCTCTTTGAACATTATCTGGAAGTGGAATTGGCATATCTCTAAATTTTTTCTCAAACGGAACATCATTCATTTTATCAAGCTGTTTAGTTGTTTTTGTAACATTAAGGAAATCAACAATATTTCCAAGATGAACAGGAATTTTCTCTTTTTGTTTTTCTCTTTCTACTTTTGCATCAAAGTATTCATTAAATTCTTCTGAATATTTAACAAGGTCTTTATTTGCTTCTTCTCCACCTGCTAATTTAAATATTTTTTGTAAAGATACTTTTTCTTCATCTATTCCTTCATCTATATAATACCTTAGTGTTTCATTTAATTTTTCATTACTAACTCCCTTAAATTTCATAAATTCAAAAGCACATTCTAACTTAGATTTAAGAAAAACCATCCATTCTTGCTGTATTTTTTCAGCATCTTCTTTTACTAAGAAGTCAAGAACATCACTAACTATTTCATCTGATGTAATCTCTGGCTTAGGGTGATAATCTTTTAGTCCAGCAATCATATAGCTATAAGACAATCCGTGAGTATTATGTATGAATATTAAAATTCCCATTACTTCATTTTTTATGGGTTCAATATTTTGCAATCCTTGCAAAGTATTTCCAAGAAGAGAAAATAAATCTTTTTCTGTAGCATCCAAATCTCCTATATCTTTTGTTGCTTTTTTATCATAATCAAAATTCAAATCTTGAGCTTTTCTCCAATTAGGATTTTCATACCTTGCAGGAAGAACTTTATTTATATTACAATCATCACAGCATCTTCCTATATCGCTTACAGGAGCTGGATTATTTCCCATACCTTTAATATTTTTATTACAGAAACAGCAGATTTTTCCATTCTCTATTTCATTAAGATGTGTATTAATAACTTTTTCAAGAACTTCTTCTTTAGGTTTATGATACTTTCTGGATAATTGTTCTAATTTTTTATTTGTATCTTTATCAAGTTCAAGCTCTAAAGGAATTTTTCCATCAGCTCCGACTTCTGGATTTTCTGTCATCTTAATTCTTTTTCTCCTTTCTAATTTTTTCTCTGGCTTTTTCTCTTTCATAAGCATTTCTTGCTTCGTGATTAGATATTTTAACGAAATGTGCAATATAGCTAAATGATTTGCCTTTTTCCCTAAGATTATATATTCTATTATCTCTTTTTAAAAATAAAGTTTTCTTATTAAAAACAATTTTTTCTCTTTCTTTTTGTTCTTTTTTCAATCTTAAATTTTCATTTAATATTTTATCATATTCTTTTAATTTGTATCTAAGGTTGTCTAATTCTATTACCATATTTATTATATTTCTATTTTCTATATTATCAAAATTATTTGTTGTTAATTTTTCAACAACTTCATCTTCTGGTCTGAATTTAATCTCCTTTAATTGTTTCTTAATAGACCTAAAACCCTTCTTGCATTCTCTTTTTATTGCAGGAACTTGTTCTCTGAAGTGTTCTTGGAAAAATCCAGAACCAACTTTTATCAAGCTGTTCTTTATACCCTCTGCACAACTGGGTTCTCCTGTAATAATATCTATATGAAATTCAAAAGTTCCAACAAAAGCTACTTTATATTTTTCTTTTCCATATTCATAATCTTTATCATCATAAGTAACTAATTTATAGCATTTGATATTATTCAAAGTTACATAAAAACAATTAACATTAACATTCTTGCCTATGATTGAAATTTTGTCTTTCATCTTATGCTCCAGCTTTTAGCTATGAAAATATTTACTTTATCTTGAGCTTTTTTGACTTCTTCTTCTAAAGCATCTAATTCAGCTTCTTTTTCTGGATGATTTTCTCTTAAATGTCTTTTCATATCAAAGTAATCTAAGCCATTCTTTGTAATTGAATTTCCACAATAGAAACATTTACCAGTTTTGTAGGTCATTTTATTCCTCCAAAGAAGTTTTTTACAATACAATCCCAATCTGATTTCATTATAAGGACATCTCCTTTATCTAAATCAAAATTTACTTTATTAATTATTTTAAATTTATTTAATTCTTCAAGAATTTCTTTTTTGGCTTTCTTTTCTCCACTTTCAATTAACAATTCATTCTTCCTCATAGCTCTTCCAATTGCTCTTCCAGAAGTCTTATCATTATTCCAGCAATCATCGCATAGAAAATGGTGATGAGTAACTTTTTTTCCACATCTGCATCTTCTGTTTTTTACAACAGGGGTTACTTTATTTGCCATCTTAATTCTCCTGCTTGTTTTCTATAATATTTTTAAGAAGCTTTTCAGAAATACAACTGGTTTTAGCTCCAGCATCTGTATCTAATCCAGTTTTAATTTGAACTCTAACAGGATGGTCAAAACCCATCATTTTATCAAATTTCTTATCACTCCACATTTTTGGAACAGGGTCTGCTTTACCAGAAACTTCAATTCTTTTTTCTGCATCTTCCCAAGTCTTTTTACTTTGCTGTAAAAGTTCCTTAGTGGGAATTATTTGTTCTCCAAAAACTGAAGGTTTCTTATCTCTTGGATTAGTTTTATTGAAAATTTTTAGTTTGTATGCCATTTTAATCTTCTCCTATTGGTTTTAACAAATCAACAACGACTTGTCCAACCCAATCTTGCCCTCTTTTTTTAGCAATTAAATCAAGACATTCTTTTAAGGTATTTGCTTTATCTAAATTAACATCTGGCAAAGGCAAACTTGCTATATGGTCTGGAAAAGAACTAATAATATGTTGGGGAATATCCCAATACCAAACACTGCCTTCTGGTTTTTCAAAAACAAACTTTGCTTTTGTTCCATCTCTTCTTGGGCATTCAAATTCTTTTCTCATATTAATTCAGAACCTCAATCTGTGGAGCTTCTGCATCTTCTTCATCAACAGAAAGAACCTCAAGTTTAGTAGATAACAATTTCTGTGCTTTGTTTTGTAAGAGCATTTCAACTGATGGTTTTAATTGCTGACCGTGAGAAGCATAAGAAGTAATACCATTATAAATATCCCATCTTGTAAGCTTGTTTGCTCCGTGCTTTTCTCTCAAGTTCTCAAGGATTTGCAAGAAATGCTTTTTGTGATGGATTAAATTCTTCAAAATTATTTCAACATATTCCCATTCTGTGCTATCACCTATGCAATCATTAACAACAGCTTGTAATTTATCACAAGAATTAACCATATCAGCAAGTGCAATTTCAATAACACTTGAAAAACTCTCTATTAACTTTTGATTATGTCTAATTGAATATCCTTTGATGAAGCTATCTACAATCATTCCATTTGCACAAGCAACTCTGCACAATCTTGGAAGGATTAAAAGACCTGTTGTTTTATCATAGCTATTAATTAATCTGATACCACCAATAAATTCCTCACCTTTTACAAGACCCTTAGTCTGAACTAAAAGCTTTGTATCTGGAAAAGAAATATCTAAGAAAACTCTGTGACCCTGTGCCTTCATATTGAAATCGTATTTTATATTAAGACCTTTAATTGCATTAAATAAAGATACCACAACTTCTTTGTGTTGTATTATATGATAATCTTTAGAAGCAATACAGCCAAGAGAATTTCTACTCAAGTTCCAAACAGCTTGGTATCTATCAGCTTCAACAAGCTTTTCTCCAGAGGTAGAAGGAATGAGAACTTTTCTACTTTCAGCTACATCTAAATTTTCTACTTCTGTTATTGTTTTGAAATCTTGATTTTTCATATTATTTACTAACTAACCTTATTTATAAATGTTTCGTTTGTCGTAACTGCTAAATGACAAGAGGGAAACCTTTATAAACCCTTTTTTATTGGATTAAATAGGTTAGTTGGCAAGAACGATTAGTAAATAATGTTCTTCGGAACAAGTTGAAATCACTTGCCATATATCCTTCATTATGGGTGCAGGATAGAGTAGCTTGGTTTATCTCGCAAGGTTCATACCCTTGAGGTCGGAGGTTCAAATCCTTCTCCTGCAATATTCCCTTTCTGTTCTCTATTTCTCAAGATATATT
>Ga0182021_10009070_pt1 | contig 11771 bp, 8 predicted proteins | sample 612E3MmetaG_FD_120493 | JGI IMG/M metagenome (GOLD analysis project Ga0182021, IMG submission 120493) | Permafrost microbial communities from Stordalen Mire, Sweden - 612E3M metaG (Illumina Assembly) | ecosystem: Environmental > Terrestrial > Soil > Wetlands > Permafrost | place: Sweden...
AGTTTCATACAACGTGCGGAGCTTTCCGGCGAGCGCACCGTTCAGGAAAATGGAGCGCTGGCACTGCCCCTTTTGGGGCAAATAGCCGTCGAAGGCTGCAGCTTGGATGAGGCAGAGAAAACCGTTGCAAAAGCGTTCGAGCAAGCCTTTCACAGACCCGCTTTTGCGACGGTGCTTTCCATCGAGCACAACCCGATTTTTATTGTGGGTCCGGTTAAGAGCCCAGGCTCGTATAAATACTCAGCCGGCATGACGGTGCTGCACGCCATCGCACTCTCAGGCGGGATCAATCGCGCACAGGATGCTTGGCTGGCCATCGAGGCCGTTCGCGAGGAGTCCAAAGCCGAACACCTGCGTGTTAACACCGCCCGCGCACTCGCGCGTGCCGCCGTGCTCAGAGCCGAGCGGGACGGAAGCGGAATAACCATTCCCGTCCAACTCGCCGCACTTATTGGGAATGCCGCGGCTGCAGCCGCGGTGGAAGATGAAAAGGCGCTCCGAAGCCTTGCCTTAAGTATACGTCAAGCGCGCGAAGCAGCTCTCCGTTCGGCAGCGGGGAATGCGGCGAGTGAACTCGAAGCAGCTAAAATGCGTCTGCCCTCGCTCGATGCAAGCATCAAATTGCGTTCGGACCGTCTGCAAGCGGTCACCTCTTTGAACTCATCCGGAATCGCCAGTAAGGCGCAGCTTGTGGAAGTGCAAACCGCGCTTGTGGATATGGAGGCCAAAAGGCAGGATGCACTTGCTGCGGTTGCGGCTACTAAGCAAAAGCGCGATCAAGCTAACGCGGAGCTAATTGCTTTCAACCTGGAATATCAGTCGCAGCGTGAACTCGAAATCTCTACTGCCGATCGCGAAACCCGTGAAAACTGGGAAAATATAGCGGCTAGCCAGGGAATACTAACCGCGATGCTGCCGCAGAGCGAAAATTCATCGATGAAGGCGGCTGCGTTTGTCTTTGAAATTCACCGTCATACGCCGGATGGCTTAAGGATAATCCCGGCGGACGAAATTACGGAACTGAAGCCTGGCGATTTAATTCGCATAAAGGCCGCGGGTGGCAAGCCCTCTATGGAAAAGGCAAATACGGCTATCAACACAAGCGCGAAATGGTGAGTACATCCATAACAATCGATTTCGAACGCGCGCCGGCCAAAATCCAGCAACGGAGCCCAGAGTACCGCATGAGTATGGAAGCTATTGCTTTGCCTGAAATCGCGCAAAAGGTGGTACCGTTTGCGCTACCATCGGTAAGTGTTGTGATACCGACACTCAACGAAGCGAAGAATTTACCCTGGCTACTGCCCAGGATGCCCGCCTGGATATCGGAAATCATCATCGTGGACGGGCGCTCAACCGATAACACCTTAGCGGTTGCACTCTCCGAGCGGCCGGACGTCCGGATCGTAACAGAAACGGCGCCAGGAAAAGGGGCCGCGCTGCGCGCGGGGTTCGCCGCCGCGTCAGGCGACATTGTTGTCATGCTGGATGCGGATGGTTCCATGGACCCAGATGAAATCATTCTATTTGTAGGGGCACTTATGGCGGGTGCGGATTTCGCCAAGGGGTCGCGTTTCATTCAGGGCGCGGGCACGGAGGACATGTCCCTGTTTAGAATGATCGGAAACTGGGGCCTGACGCTTGCCGTCCGATTGCTTTACGGCGGCTCTTTCAGCGATCTCTGCTACGGATACATTGCCTTCTGGCGAAAACACGCCGCTTTATTTCAAGGCGAGCACAATGGTTTCGAGATCGAGACTCTAATGAACGTCCGCGCACTTAAATCGGGGCTAAAAGTTGTCGAAGTCGCAAGCTTCGAGGCCAACCGCTTATTCGGCGAAAGCAATCTGCGCGCCATACCGGACGGCTGGCGCGTGCTCAAAGCAATTTTAAGGGAACGGCTGACGCCAACCGGCCAGCCCGATTTCTTCGAACAACGCTTAACTTGAGCCGGCTGAGCCGATTGGAAAACCGTAAGCGGTGCTCTGGCACCCTTGCCGATGCGGTTTGACGCGGTTTGCGCCGCGATTTCGCTTTCGGCGGCGATGGCGGGCTTGGCGTAGGCCCGCGCCCAGGGCTGGAGTTCATCGACGCGGCCGGCCGGCCTGCCGTTGACGAGCTTTTCCAGCACATCCGCGAGATAGGCTTCCGGGCCTACGGCATTGAGCCGCCATGTCTCGACGAGCGAAGCAAGGCAACCTCTCCGGCGTTGCTTGCGATATCCGCCAGAGCACAGCGCCAGCCTCCCCTGGATGGCAGGGCAAAGAGTTCTAGCGGCGGTTGCGGCAGAACCATATGCAGGTTCGCCGGCCGCAAGAAATGAACGCGATTTTGTCGCACCACTAACGGATAGCCTCTTAAAGTGGCGCTCTATATCTTTGATAGAACTCGAAAACGCCAAGAATTGCAAAGGTATCACCTCAGCTTAATACCGAAAGAGGTAGCCCTTAATCCCAGTTGTTATTCGATACGCCCAATTGGATGATCGCCGCTGCGAAAAGCAGCGGATACCCAAACCAGCCGCGTTTTTATCCTGCTGCCCATGCAACTTGCGATGCGTATGCCATTCCGGGACGTTTTTCGCATTGCGCAGAAGGGGGACGCGATAGCACGTGATTGAGAGTATTCCAGAGGAGCGATCAACCCTATCGCCGCAAGCATCGCCCACTCGCCCGCCCCTGCGCATTATGATGATTTCGGCGCGGGCATTTCCCTTTATGGGAGGCATTGAGTCTCATATCCACGAGGTTTCCTCACGCTTGGTAGCGCTCGGACACGAGGTGACAGTTCTTTCCGCCGATCCAACTGGGCAGTTGCCGCGCCAAGAGACTGCGGACAGGATACGGTTCATCAGGGTTCCAACCTGGTTATCGAAGTCCGACTACAGTCTCGCCCCGGCGCTATATAGGCGCATAATGTCGTGCAACTTCGACGTTGCGCACATTCAGGGCTATCATACGTTTGTTCCACCTCTCGGTATGCTTGCGGCCGTTCGCAAAAAGGTTCCATTTGTCATAACCTTCCACAGCGGCGGACACTCTTCTGGACTTCGAAAGTTGCTTCGCCCGGTTCAATGGAAAGCACTGGCGCCGCTTGTGCGGAAAGCATCCCGGCATGTGGGCGTATCCGATTTCGAGGCAACCTTATTCAGTGATGCAATGGGGATACCCCGGCGGCTATTCACAATCATTCCAAATGGCGCCGAACTGCCCGCTGCGCCTGCGGTACCAGTAAAAAAATGCGGCACGCGCATCATTTCCATTGGACGCCTGGAGCAATACAAGGGCCACCATTTAGCTATTCAGGCTCTGCATAAACTCCAGTGGCGTCTGCCAGATGTGCACTTGCTTATTCTTGGCAGCGGACCTTACGAGAGCGAACTGCGGAAGTTGGTCAAGACGCTGAGGCTTGAGCAAAAGGTTTCGTTCCAAAGCATACCACCGTTGGATAGAAAAAGCATGGCTTCCGTTCTTTCAACCGCCGACCTTGTGGTGCTTTTGAGCGAGTATGAGGCTCATCCTGTCGCGGTCATGGAGGCTTTGGCGCTGGGACGAAGGGTGCTGACCAGCGACACCTCCGGCTTTGCCGAGCTAGCGCAAAAGGGGCTGACCCAGACAGTATCGTTAAAGTCGTCGCCCGTCGAAATTGCTGCCACTATGGAAGCGGCGCTTCGGGTCCCCCCGCGCTCCGCTAAGATCACCCTCCCGACCTGGGACGATTGCGCGAACAAATTAAACGAAGTCTACCATGCTGCCGCGCGCCCTCCAGTATGAGTGAGAAAATGCCGGCGCCGGCCATGATATCATCTTCGATAAAAACCTCGCATAAACTGGAGCCCGACGTTCAACCGCGCGCAAAGGCGCTAAAATTCGCCAGCGTGATGCTGGGCTTTAATCAAACGGCACTTTCTGGCGGAGAGCCAATACCTTTCCAGTCCCTTGGATGGATCGCGTATGCAAGCTTGACGGCATCGGTAGGACTAATGCTTGCGGCTCAAGCACAGATCGCCGGTATGCACAACGGCGCCTATAGCCTCGCATTATACTGGGGCGGAACCGCGGCGATCGCGTTTCCGGCCGCTCTACGCATAGCTTGGCCTTACACCCCTCCCCGCGAGAGTCTGGTGCTGATTCTTATTATGGGCATGGGACTTTATGGCGTAAAGATACTGCATAGCCCCCTGCACTTTTCCGAGTACGACGAGTTTCTTCATTGGAACACGGCCTTGAACATTATGGAGGAGCAGCATCTTTTCGGAGCTAATTCGCTTCTCCCGATCAGCCCGCTTTATCCTGGCCTTGAGATCGTAGCCACGGCGCTTTCAAACCTGTCGGGCCTATCGATTTTTGCCTGTGGATTGCTCGTTATCGGCATCGGCAAGGTTATTTTCCTGAGCGCTCTATTTTTTATCGCAGAAGCATTGACTGGCTCGCCGCGCGTCGCGGCGCTTGCCTGTATCGTGTTCATGTCGAACGCGAATTTCAGTACCTTTCATGCGACTTTCGCCTATGAAAGTCTTGCCTACGTTCTAATGGCTCTCACAATCCTGACCGCGCTCCGGCTGGCGAGCGACGATCCGTATCCCAAGCTACACCTGCTGACGGGGGCTGCTTTTGCTATTGTCTTGGCGGTTACTCATCATCTTACATCTTATCTGACCACCGCCTTTCTGGCCGCTTTCACGTTGTTGAAATCGATGGAAAAGCGGCCGGCGAAGGGGGTGGCTCTGCTGGCGCTGCTCGCTGGCGTCAGCTTGACCGCCGGCGCCGCCTGGTGGCGGTTCACTGGGGGCACGGGCTCTGGTTATCTCGGCCCGGTGCTACAACAAGGGTTTGAGGAATTCTTTGCATTGCTGACCTCGCCCGGCCACGCACGCGCGCCATTTCAGGGAGCGGACGGTGCCCAACAACCTCTCTTGAGCCGGTATACTGCCATAGCAAGCTACCTTATTATTTGTTTAGGGCTATGTACTGGATTTTTCCGCTCTCTCAGCCTCGCCGGAGGGGCTATTCAAAGACCGGGATTTCGCATTACGTGGACCAATAGCGGCTTGGTCCTCTTTACGTTGCTAACGCTTTTGTATCCTTTCAGCATACTGCTTCGGCTCACACAATCAGGCTGGGAAATCGGTAATCGCCTTGGCACCTTCGCGTCGCTTGGCGTTTGCATTGTGGTGGCTATTGCAATCGCCGGTCTCTGGCAAGGGCGTTCATCGAGCAGGCTTCGAACTGCCGCGATCGCATCGATCCTTACAATCATGGTTCTGGGCGGCGGCATCGTGGGCTGGGGAGCTAACGCAGTCAATTACCCCTATCGGGTATCCGCCGACGCTCGATCCGTCGAGCCGCTGGGAATCGGCGCCGCCGAATGGAGCCGCCTTTGGCTCGGGCCAGGACAGCGGTTTGCAACGGATCGGATCAATCAACTGCTGCTGGCGACATACGGCCGGCAAATAGCGATAACCAGTCTGCAAACGAAAGCCGGTATTTCTGGAATTCTATTCGCGAAAGAACTCACATCCGAAGAAGTGAACGTAATCAAAGAGACGGCCACCGGCTATGTGATGATCGACCTGCGTCTCACGACCGCGCTGCCAACGCACGGCGTTTATGTCGACAGCGGCGAGATACCGGAAGTCCACAGAATTCCGCCGGAGCCAGCCGCACTGTTGAAATTCGACAAACTCAGAGGCGTTAGCCGCCCCTTCGATAATGGCGCGACGATTATTTATGACGTGAGGTCATTGTATGCAATTCGCTCATCGAAATAGGCTATTACTGTTTATTGCCGTGGCGGTATCGGGTCTCACGGTAGTGGCGCTTCTGATCCCGGCATTGCGTGCCTTTGCGGCGCTTGCGTTGGTGTTCTACATTCCAGGACATGCAATCGTCCTTCTTTTCCGGAAGGATACCACCGCCAGCCATGATCGTATCTTGTACGCATCCGGCCTGAACTTGGCCGCCGTTATAGCCGGCGGCTTTTTTCTGCACATCTTCGGGTCCATGACGCCGGTTCAGTGGGCGGTTCTGCTGATCTCCGCGAGTGCATTTGCCTTCGCCTTCCGGGCCGCGCCGCAACGGCTACCGTCGATAGAACAGCCGCGTCCGCGACATACCTGGCGCGTTTCCGGTCTGGAGGCTCTGATGTTCGCCGGTGCCGCGATACTAACTGTTGGCGCGTTCGCAATCGACTGGCGCGAAGCGATGGCGCACTCGGAATTCAAGTACACCGAATTTTGGATGGTTGCGGAGGACCCAGGCAAGCCTAACGCACTCACCGCCGGCGTGAAAAACGAGGAAGGCGAGCCGGCGTCCTACGACATCGAGTACACGGTCGACGGGCAAATCGCGGGTCAATCGGCTTCGTTCCGCTTGGCGCCAGGCGAGGTTTGGACCTCGGCGTTGAATACCGGCATCAGGGCAGACCGGGTCCAGCGAGTGGAAGCCTGGCTATTCAAAAACGGCGATCGTCACACCGTGTATCGAAGAGTTTGGGCAGACATCGGCATTGCGGGCCGGGAGGATTTGTAGATGCGTGTTTTGATGCTCGCGCAATTCTATCCGCCGGTGTCGGGCGGCGAGGAGCGCCACGTCCGGAACCTGAGCATCGATCTTGTTCGCCGTGGGCACGACGTTGCAGTGATAACAACAGGTCAGCCAGGATCGCAAAGCGGCGAAATCGAAGATGGCGTAAAAGTCTATAGGCTTCGGGGAACGGTGCAGCGAACCGATGCGTTTTTTTACAATACCAGTCACCGCCAAGTTCCACCCTTTCCCGATCCAGAGCTTCTATACGGAATGCGGCAAATCGTACTTCGCGAGAAACCGGATGTGGTGCACGCTCATAATTGGCTATTGCACTCATATCTACCGCTGAAGCCCTTGTCTGGAGCGCCACTTGTCTGCACGCTCCACGATTTCAGCTTAATTTGTGCCAAGAAGAACGCATTATACGAGGGGAAGGTTTGCACCGGACCGGCACTGACCAAATGCCTCGCTTGTGCAGCCCGGCACTACGGTATTTTCAAAGGCAGCCTCACGGCGGCGGCGAACTGGGGGTCGTGGGCTATCGAGGGGAAGCGGGTCGATGCGTTCATCGCGGTGAGCAAGGCGGTCGCTGAGGGCAACCGTTTGGACCGGCTGGGCACGCCGTATCACGTCATTCCGAACTTTGTTCCAGACGACATCGCTATGTTCGAGCCGGAGCCGCACGGCTTGCTCCAAAACCTTCCCAACGCTGGCTATATCCTCTTCGTTGGAGACCTGGATTACAAAAAAGGGGTTTCCGTTCTGCTGGAGGCCTATTCGGCGCTGGAAAACGCACCGCCGCTTGTCTTGATTGGCCGGCCGTGCCCGACCATGCCCGCTGCCATACCGCCTGGAGTGTCCGTCTTTTACGAGTGGCCGCATAGTGCGGTCATGCATGCCTGGAAGCGCTGTCTTTTCGGAGTTCTGCCGTCGATTTGCGCGGATGCCTGCCCAACTGTAATCATGGAGGCCATGGCATCGGGCAAGGCGGTTGCCGCTACCGCCATCGGCGGGATTCCGGATTTGGTGGTTCACGCGGAAAGCGGCCTGCTTGTGCCTCCGGCCGATGTGCAATCGCTCACGTCGGCCTTGCGCACGCTTATTGGCAATCCTGAGCTTCGGCAAGGCATGGCATCGGCGGCTCTCGGCAAAGTAGAGATGCTGAAGGCAAAATCGGTCGTTCCCCGAATTGAGCGCCTCTATGAGCGCCTTCTTTCTCCGGGCCGCCTCCTGGCGTTGGGGGAGGCACAAAATGCAGCCTAGTTCAAGCGAAATTACTCCGCCAGGCGCCTTCACGGCCCCGGTCGCGACAAGCGCAAGCCCCCCCGTGTCGATCGTTATCTGCGCTTACACCCTGGATCGCTGGGAAGACCTTTGCGAAGCGGTGAATACCGCTCGCATTCAGGAGCCGCCGGTGGAGGATATCGTACTCGTTATCGATCATAATCGAGAGTTGGAAGCGAGAGCGCGAGAAGCGTTTCCCGGCGCCGCCGTGGTTGCAAATCATGGAAAGCCGGGAGCGTCGGGCGCAAGAAATGCAGGGATCGCCCGCGCCCGAGGCGAAATTCTGGCATTTCTAGACGACGACGTGCGGGCAGACAAACTTTGGATCTCCTGTTTACTGGCTGAATTCGAAGACCAGGGCGTCGCTGCGGTATTTCCGTTGGTGGAACCGCGGTGGGAGGGGGCGCGACCGTCTTGGTTTCCCGATGAATACTTGTGGGTGGTAGGCTGTTCCTACCGGGGGCTGCCAAAGCGAAGACAAGAGGTCAGAAATATAATTGGGGGTGCATGCCTCTATCGCCGCTCTCTTTTTGTGCTGGCAGGCAATTTCAGCGATAGGCTTAATCGTACGTCCGGTACGGTGCCCATAAGCGGCGAAGAAACCGAGATTTGTATACGTGCGTCCAAGCATCTGGCGGCCCGGTTTGTCTTCCAGCCAAGCATGTCCGTCTCCCACAAAGTGCCGGCGCGCCGCCAGACTTGGTACTATTTTACCCTGCGCTGCTATGCGGAGGGCCTTACCAAAGCCTATCTGACCAGCCTTGTGGGATCGGAACGCGGGCTTTCCTCGGAGCGTAGCTACGTCCTGCGCACGCTACCCGCGGGCATGGCGCGGGGAATTGGCGATGCCATCTTCCGCTTCGACGTTAGCGGCCTTGGCAGGGCCGCAGCCATCGTCTGGGGGTTGGCTTGCGCTTGTCTCGGGTATGCACAGGGACGCGTTTATTCGTGGCTTCGGAATGGCCGCGTTTCTGCCCGGCACGGCCCAAAGCTGCCAATCGGCGTAGGAAAGGGATCTACCCCCGAGTTGAGCCCTGGCCGTTCGAGCGCTCCATCGGAAAAAGGTTAAGCGATGCTTGTAAGACAGATGTGGCCGGTCAAGCAGTTAGGACTGTTGGGGCTTCGTTCCGTATCGCGCGCCAACATTTGGCCAGGGCTCTCCGCTCTGGCGGGCAATTCGCTTCGGGTTCTGATGTATCATCGTGTTTGCGACCCGGACGCCCACGGTTTTTTTGGCATGAAATCGGTTGTAAGCGCCCGCCCGGATCAATTCGCGGCACAAATGGACTATATATCCAAATACTACAATCCTATTAGTATCGGCCAATGCGTGTCCTGGATTTATGAGAATAAACCTCTGCCTTCGCGTGCGGTGCTTATCACCTTCGACGATGGGTATCGAGACAATATGACGATTGCACTTCCAATACTATCGGCAAGAAATATACCGTTCTCGGTGTTTGTGGCGACAGGTTACTTAGACGATGAGCAAGCGTTCTTCTGGGATTGGGCAAGTGAAGCGTTTTGCCAAAGCCATGTCAAAGCCGGGTATCTTCCGGAGCTGGGAGATCGCAATTGGACAAACGGATGCAGCCAGGCAATCGCGGCCGAATGGATTAATGCCGTGGCCCCGCTTGGCGGGAACGCACGCGCAAGCGCGATCGCCGGCTTGTCCGGAATTCTCGATTTCCCGGTTACGAGACCTCCGGCCGGTACTTATCTCACCTGGGCCGATCTTGAAGAGTTGAGCCGGCAAGGATGTACGATCGGCGCGCACACTGTCACGCATCCCATGATGATCGGCTTAAGCGCCGGGCAGGCTCGCTACGAACTTGCAACCTCGAAAGCGGAACTGGAGAAAAGATTGGGAACCCCAATTTCGAGCTTCGCATTCCCTTTCGGCCGTACTGACGAGTATGACACCGCGTACCTGCCTCTTCTTTCGGAACTAGGCTTTAAGATCGCATTTCGTAGCACGGGGGCGTTTAATTTAAGAAGCGAGTGCCGCCGCAATCCTTACGAAGTCCGCCGTTGCGGGATCGGTTTGAACGATACGCTTGAGGACGTCGCCTTTTGTGTGTCGGGAGTACCTCGCCTGTGGCAGCACTAACCGCGCAAAGACATCGGCACTGGCAATCGTGTGCTAACGCCACCATTCGCGCTGACGCGCGATGGGGAGGAGAAAGAAAGCGACAAATGCCGCATTGGCAAACGCGCCCCGATCTGGACCGCCAACGTTTGGCCGGCAGGGCCAAACTCTATGTTGCCGGCGCATTCGGCGCCCGCCTGGACCGGCTCGCCGCGGGAATCCGGTCGGCACGCCATGCCTGGTCGCTCCATGCCACACTCTTGCGCAACGCCGCCGCTCTTGCGACCGGGGCATGGGCAAGTTCGGTATTCGGTTTCGTGTATTGGTGGGTTGCCGCGCGCTATCTATCGCTTGAAACTGTTGGATTAACAGCTGCTGCCATTTCGATTATGTCTCTTATCGCACTAATCGCGGAACTTGGGCTTGGCCCGCTATTAGTCGCAGAGAGCCTATCGGAAGGAAAAGAGCAAATAGGACTTATATCGGCAGCGCTGATAACTGCTCCAGCCACCGCACTTTTGCTAGGCGTTCTATTTATATACGTTTCAAAAGCGATCCCGGTGAACCTTGGCGGCATTACGGGCTCCGGGTACCTGTTGTTCCTGCTTGGCTGTAGTGTGACTTGCTTCTCGACGGTGCTTGCATGCGCATGCACCGGGCTACTTCGAAGCTCGCTGGTAATGGGCGAGAAGTTTGCGTTTTCGCTTATCAAGCTGACACTTCTGGCGCTTGTCGTGGCACAGTCCGGTTCCGCGGCAACAGAAACAATGGTGTTTGCAACCTGGGTGGGCGGGCAGACGGCTTCCGCCTTGGCCTTCGCACTGTATTTAGCCACGACCCGTTCCGGCCTCCTCCACCCGCGATTTAATGCTCTCCGGAAACTTATTCCAACTTCTCTTTCCCACTATGTCCTTAATCTTGTAATTCTAGCTCCGGCAATGGCAATGCCGTTTCTGGTTGCTGTCATTCTTTCGCCGGCCGTAACGGCTGCGTTCAACGTATCCTGGATGATATTCCGAGTGTCGACCCTGCTGCCAACGGCGCTTTCGACAATGATATTCGCCGTGGCACGTTCCGACCCCGGCTATTGTGCTTCGCGTGTACGGCTCGCGCTGCTTCTTTCCGCAGGCTGCACAATTGGCGTTTTTCTTTTCCTCTTTCCGTTTTCTAATGTTGTGCTTATGATATTTAAGCCTGAATATGCAGAAATCGCATCGTCTAGCCTTCAAATATTATGTATTAGCTATTTTGCGGTTGCCCTGAATTCCGTTTATCTTGCCTTAAATAGGATCGGCGGCCGCATGCTATTCGCCTCCTTGGTGTTCGGCATTGGGGGCTTTGCGGAGCTTTTCTTCGCGTCGGCTGGCGCCTTTTTGGGGGGGCTGCTTGGAATGTCTGTCGGATGGGTAGCGGCGACGCTATTGCAATCCCTTTTCATGGCGCCTGCTGTGTTGAGTGCCGCAGCCATTAAGCCGGAGAACAGCACTATTTTCGTGGCGCGAGGCAAAAATGCGTGACAAAGCCGGGCGCCAATTCAAACGGATCGAGCAAACTCGGCTTTTTTTGAGTTATTCGGAAGGAATGCGAGCCTGCCGGCGTCCTCGTCTCCGGAGCGGTTCGACGGTTGGTCTAAAAGTGGCTAAGTTTTTCATTGCGTTAGTCACGCTGCTCGCGTCTTTTGAAAGCCGGGCAGATGAAACGAAAGCTGTTTTAGCTGACTTTGTAGGTCGCGAAGGCACGCACTTTACTCTTAATGGCAAGCCATTCTTTGTGGCCGGGGTAAACAACCACTACCTTACTTTTGGGTTGCCTTCGGAAGTTGTGCGGGTGCTGGACGATAGTGTGGCAATGGGGGCGACAGTGGTGCGTAC
>Ga0182021_10009071_pt1 | contig 11770 bp, 9 predicted proteins | sample 612E3MmetaG_FD_120493 | JGI IMG/M metagenome (GOLD analysis project Ga0182021, IMG submission 120493) | Permafrost microbial communities from Stordalen Mire, Sweden - 612E3M metaG (Illumina Assembly) | ecosystem: Environmental > Terrestrial > Soil > Wetlands > Permafrost | place: Sweden...
ATCGTAGTGGCGCTTGTCAGGCCGGTACGCAGAGGCCACCCACCCGATCGGACTCCTCCGCATAGCCAGCAGGCGTGTGGACGACGAGAGGTCACGGGGGAGCGTTTGGCTGACGCTCAGACTTGAGCGAGCTGGTCACGCTTGCGGGTGCCCTATGCGTCTGCTAGCCTTTTTTGTCATACGTCTCTCCGCGACCCTCGGCAATCAGCCAAACCACACTCCAGACATCGGGTCAGTGGCCGAGGTTCCCTAGCAAGACTGAGCCTGACACAACGTCACAGAATCGGCATAATGGTCGACTATTCGGGTCCGTTGGCTCGTCAACCCTCTGCGCGAGCCTGCGACGTTGACTCCGATCGGCAGAGCACGGCGACGATAACAGAAAGCGGTGAATGGACGATGGACTTGCAGGGCGCAATCCAGGAAGCGGGGCGTTGTCTCCTTTGCGACGAGGCGCCGTGCAGCACCGGGTGTGGAGCCGACAGCGAACCTGCCACTTTCATCCGCCAGTTGCGGCTGGGGAACATCAAGGGAGCCGTCCGCACGCTCAGGAAGAACAACATCCTGGCCGCCACGTGCGCCCAGATCTGCCCAACGTGTCGTTTGTGCGTGCAAGGTTGCGCGCGTAGCGGGATAGATGAGCCCATTCGCATCGCCGAGCTTCAGGCCTTCCTGGCCGACTACGAGCGGCAGGAGGGCATGCAAGTCCTGCAAGCGCCCGCGCCCGGGGACCGCAAGGTCGCGGTCGTAGGGGCTGGGCCGGCTGGCTTGTCGGCCGCTGCCAGTCTTGCCCTGATGGGCTACGCCACCACGGTCTTCGACAAGATGCCCGAGCCGGGGGGCCTGTTGCGCTACGGGATACCCGACCATCGACTGCGCCGCGATCTGCTCGATCAGGAGATCGATCAGATCCGCAAGCTGGGCGTGCGATTCGAATGCGGACACCCTATCTCGACGCGTGCTGAGTTGGAGGGACTCCTCCAGCAAGGCTTCGACGCCGTTTTCGTCGCCCCAGGCTGCGACCGCCCGTATTCGCTGGGTCTGGCCGATCAGCCGTTGACCGGCGTGTATTCATGGGTCGATTTTTTGGCCCAGAGCAAGGATTCGCAGGCTCGCACTTCATTGGCCGGCGCGGTCGCCGGCAAGAACGTCGTGGTGATCGGTGGCGGCGCGGTAGCCATGGACTGCGCAGTCACAGCCAAGCATCTGGGCGCGGATCGCGTCTACGCCGTATCGCTGGAAGCCATGGAAGAGCTGCCCGCCGACGAGGACGAGAAGGGATTGGCCTTCCAAGCGGGCATCCGCTTCAAGCCTAATGGACGGGTCGTGCGGATCGTCGGCGACAACGACACGGTCGAGACCGTTCAGGGCGTGGAGATCCGCTGGCTTCAGCCGGGTCGTTTCGTGCCGGACAACGCCGTGGACGTTCCCGGCAGCGAGTTCTCGATTCCAGCCGACATCGTCGTGGAGGCCATTGGAGCGGGACTCTCGGCAGAGTTGACGGCCATATTGTCCGGCCTGGACGCCGACAAGGGCCGCCCCCTGGCCGACCCCGAGACGATGCGCCTGTCGGATCCGCGGATCTTCGGCGGCGGGGACCTGGTGGCTGCGGGCAAAACTGTCGCCGCCAGCGTCAGAGACGGCAAGAAGGCGGCCGCTGCCATCGCCGAAGCTTTCCCGCTGCGCAAGGCTGTGGTCATTCCAAGGTCGCCGCGACCCAGCCTGGAGATCGACTTCTGCGGTCTGCACTGCCTGAACCCGTTCTTCTTGTCGTCATCGCCGGTGACCAACACCGGCGAGATGATCGCCCGCGCATTCGATGCCGGCTGGGGTGGGGCTGTCTTCAAGACGCTCAACCTCGAAAGAGACTTTGTGATCATCGACCCAACGCCGCGGCTGAACGCGCTGCACCGTCGCGACCAGCGGTTCATCGGTCTGCAGAATATGGAACAGACCAGCGAGCGTCCGCTGGCCGACAACCTCAAGGACATCGCCCGGCTGAAGAAGATGTACCCCGACCGAATCCTCGTCGTCAGCGTGATGGGCTACTCCGACGAGGGGTGGTCCGAACTCGCACGGAGCGCCGAAAGCGCCGGGGCAGACATGATCGAGCTCAACTACTCCTGCCCGCAGATGGCCTGCGAAGGGGCCGGATACAAGGTCGGGCAGGCCTACGACCTGCTGGAGCGTTACACGCGCGTGGTCAAGGAGAGCGTCTCGATCCCGGTGATGCCCAAGCTGACGCCGAACACCACGGACATGGTGCCCGCGGCGATGGCGTGCATGCGAGCCGGCGCCGATGCCCTTTCGACCATCAACACAGTCCGGGCCATCACAGAACTGGACCTTGAGACGTTGGCTCCAAAGCCAACGATCCAGGGCAGAGGCTCAATCAGCGGCCTTTCCGGGGCCATTGTCAAGCCGATCGCTTTGCGTTTCGTGGCCGAGCTCGGCCAAAGCACGGAAGTGACGCTGCCCATCTCTGGGATCGGCGGAATAGAGACGTGGCGAGACGCAGCGATGTTCCTCCTTCTGGGTGCGAGCAACCTGCAGGTCACGACGGGCGTGATGCGCTACGGGTATCGGATCGTCGAGTCTCTGTCCGAAGGGCTCGAGGATTACTTGGAAACGCGTGGGCTCCAGTCCGTCACACAGCTTGTCGGGGCCAGCTTAGGACTCATCGTCGACCCTGGCGAGCATCACCAGACCCGGCATGTCGTTGCCAAAGTGGACCCGGACCAGTGTATCGGCTGCGGGATGTGCCACGTCGTCTGCCACGACGGCGCCAACCAAGCCATGGGCTTCGATCCGCTTAAGCGCAAGGCGGAGGTCGATCAGGATCGTTGCGTCGGTTGCCTGCTCTGCCAGCATGTCTGCCCCGTCTGGAGTTGCATAGGAACGGCTGAAGTTCCAGCTCCGGTCATCTCTGGCATGCACAGCGACGCTTTGGGCTTTCCCGAGCGCGTGTGATTGCTCTGAGGAACGGGTCCGAGTTCGACCTGGGCGAGGGAGCCGCACTCGGCCCCCTCGCCGGCAAGGCCTGGCGTGTGGGGCCCATGGGCTACTCGTGCCGGGAAGAGAACGTGCTCAAGTGCCTCGAGAGCTTCGGAAGCGTGCTCTGTGACATGGGTCCTGCCCTGCCGCGAGGCGAAGCGAAGCAAGCAGCCCTGGAGTTGCTCTAGGCGCCGAGCCGAAGACACACGTGGCTGTGAGGTGCGGCCGTGCCCTTCGGGGCACGGCCGCACCTCACCTCACAGAGGCCGACCGCCTATGCCGTTGACTCCCAACGCCGTCAGCTTGTCGACGAGGCGCGCGCTGTCGATCTCTTGCACGCTGCACACGTCGGTGATCGCCATGGCGGCCCCGAGGCCGGCGCTCTGCCCCATCACCATGCATTGGGGGATACCCCGGCCAGACGCGAAGGCCTTGCCGTCTACGGAGCGCGCCCTGCCGGCGAACAGCAGGTTCCCGATCTGCCTGGGGACGAGGGTCCGAAAGGGGATCGTGTAATACTCCCCGGCGGCCAGGGCCGCCTCGTGCGAGTATAGAGGGGTCTGATCGTCGCGAAAGACCTCGTCCAGCGGGCTGTCGCAGGCCACTATCCCATCGGCGAACTTGGTCGCCTTGGCCACGTCCGCGCACGTCAGCGTATACAGGCCCTCCAGCCTGCGCGTCTCGCGGACGCCGACCGCCGGGCCCACGCATGTCAGGTAGCTGTCCTCGAAGCCCGGCATCTCCTCCCGGCAGAACCGCGCCAGTTCCACGACGCGCCGCCGCGCGATCTGCGTTCCCCTGGCGATGCTGGCGCCGCTTGTCCCCTCGATTCCGGTCACCGTGACCGTGTTGAAGAAGACGGTGCCTTCCCGGAAGCCTCTGAGCATGTAGATCTGAGCCTGCGTGCTGTCCAGCTTCTCTTCCGCAATCCCCCGTCTGGCGTAGTCTGTGTAGTACGGGTCGTCGTCCGGCCCGAACGCCCGGGACCAGTCGACGTTCGCCATGAAGAACGTGAGGGACACCCCCATCATCAGCCCTCTGCCGTCGCCCATCTGGCTGGGCACACCCGCCTTTGCGGCCACGTCTCCGTTCCCGGTGCAATCCACGAAGATCCGCGCGACGTAGTCCTCGGACCCCTGCGTGGTGACGACGCGAACGCGCTCGATGCTGTCGCCGGAGACGACGACCTGGTGGGGGATGTGATTCACGGCCAGGGTCACACCCGCCTCGGACAGCAGGTCGTAGAGCAGCGAGATGGCACAGGCGGGGTCGTACACCACTTCATCACCGAAGTTGGTCAGACTGCACGGTCGTCGTTCTGCCATAGGCGGACGGTGGTCGCAGAGACGGCTCACGAACTCCTCGAAGAAGCCGCCGACGCTCTTGCCGCACGGGTAGCCGGACCCCAGCATCATGCCGGGACACGAAGACATGACGCCCCCCACCGAGTTCTGCACTTCGATCAGAGAGACCTTATGACCTTGGCGCGCGACCGTGACGGCGGCCGCAATGCCCGCCGGACCCGCGCCGAAGACCACGACGTCCGCCTCGTGGGTCGTGTCAGACTGGTGCATCAGGCGATCCGCACCCCCTGCTCCTTCAGCGCCCGCTGGACATGCGAGACATCCACCTGGCTTGTTGCCCTGCCGTCTTTGATCGACACGGCCGCGGCCACGCCGGCACCCTGTCCAGTCACCGTACAGCACATCTGACTGCGGATGGCCGCGTGGGACACGGGGTCTCCGGCCACGCAACGGCCGGCCACCAGCAGGTTCTCGACCTTCTGGGGAACGAGGATGCCGTACGGCACATGAAAGTACCTGCCGGTCGTGGGAATGGCGAGCACGCCGTACCCGTCGATGAACTCGGGGAACACGCCGACAGAATCTGCAAACCGAGCTTCGCCGCGGACGTCCTGCTCCGTCATGTCGTAGCGGCCGACGATCTTGCGCGTGTCGCGCACGCCGAGCGTCATGCCGAAGTTCCTCAACCGGGCGTTCTCGAACCCGGGCGCGTAGCCGCGCAGCGCTTCGATCGCCAGCAGCGCCTGGTGACGGCCCTGCATCTCGGCCCGCGTGAGGTCGTTGACGTTCGTACCGTCGAGACCGGCTATGAACACCATGTTCAGGTTCGTCGCCTCGCCGGCCTCGGAAAGGCCGCTCCAGGTGCCGCCGATGCCTTTCATCGTCTCGGGGATGACACCGTCTCGACGGGCCTTCTCGAACGGCTCTTCCAGGAAGGGGCTGAACAGATCGTCTTCCTTGCCGGTCGTGTGGACCTTCCAGCTCAGGTTCCAGTCCTTGTACGTGCGGGGATTGGCGGCGACATAGTCGAGAAAGGCCCTTCGGTCGACGTTCGAGCAGGAGAACATCACGGTGACGTCCATCATCTCGGCGACCGGGGTCTTGCGGCAGGGAGCTCCGCACCGCTCGGCCACGTCGGCGTCGCCCGACGCATCGATGACCCGTTTGGCCAGGATCGCCCGCCGGCCCGACTTGCTCTCGGTGACGACGCCTGTGATAGCGCCACCCTCTACGATCGGTCCGACGACGAAGCAGTGCAGGACCGGCTCTACGCCCGATTCCTGGACGAGCTGGTCGGCGACGCACTTGAACATCTCGGGGTTAAGGGCCTCGCTGAGCGACTGTGATTCGGGCTGGGTGCCGCCCATCGCCTTGGCTCGCTGCTCGAACTCGATGCCGATGCCCTCGCTGTCGACCGTGCCTTCGTGCCGATACCAGGCGAAGGTCTCCACACCTACCTGCGAGATGACGCCCCCGAAACATCCGTAGCGCTCCACGAGAGCGGTCCGTACCCCAGCGCGGGCGGCACTGATGGCCGCCGCCAGGCCGCCAGGCCCGCTGCCGACCACGAGCACGTCCGTCTCCAGCATGACGGGCGTGCTCCTGGCTTCTTCCGAAATGTGCCTCACGTGGTCGCCTCCGTTGAAGGGTTCGCTGGGCGGGCCGGCGCGAATGATCCGCCACCCGCCGCCGAACGGGCGTCGTATCCCTGAGCGCAGTTGTTATGGCGCCGCAGATCCGGCGGCCGCCCGGTCACCAGCCGGCTGTGGGCGCTGAGCCGAGGCGCGGGTCGCGCACTTCCATCCTGGCCGAGTTGGAGGCGGCGTCGTCTAGCAGCGCCTGGGCCGCCCGCTCGGCGGCCAGGCGTGCCCGGTAGTGCGTCACCTCGCGCTCGACCGAGGCCGTGTCCCAGTCGAGCGCCGGCGCCATCACCCGGGCAACATCCTCGGCGGCCAGGTCTCCCCGGTCGGGCGCTTCGAAGGCGATGTGCGTGCGTCGCGTGAGCACATCGTCCACGTGCAAGGCACCTTCGTGGGTCACCGCATAGAGGACCTCGGCGGCGAGGTAACTCTCGGCGCCCGCCAGCGGCGCGACGAGCGCCGGCTCCTCGACCAGCAGGTCGAGCACTTGCGACGCCAGGGAGCCGTAACGCGCCACCAGGTGATGCAGTTGTTCGGCCGACAGGCCGGCGGCGCCGGGATGCCTCTGCAGACGCGACTCGACGCCCGCCAGGCCGACGGCGCCGAGCAGCGGGACGTCGGCCGTGCGGCTGTCATCGACCGCGAAGGGGAACTCGCGAGCCGCCAGGTCGACGGCGTCGCGCGCCATCAGCCGGTAGGTCGTGTACTTGCCGCCGGCAATGCTGACGAGGCCCGGCGCGCTGCGCCACACGGCGTGCTTGCGAGACATCTTGGCGGTCTCTTTGGCGGTGCCGCCGAGCAGCGGCCGCAGGCCGACATAGACGGCAATGATGTCGTCGAGGCCGAGCGGCTTCTTGAGGATCGTGTTCACGTGATCCAGCAGGTAGTTGATGTCGCCGCGGGTGGCTGCCGGATGGTCCAGGTCGAAGTGCCAGTCGGTGTCCGTGGTGCCGATGATCCACTGCTCGCCCCAGGGCAGGACGAAGAGCACGCTCTTCTCGGTCGGGAGGATCAGGGCGTAGTCGGAGTGGATGAGCGCTTTGGGCACGACTATGTGGACGCCCTTGGAGGGACGCACGTGCATCGTCGGAGCGACTCCGGCCAGGCGTTCGGTCTCGTTCGTCCACACGCCGGTCGCGTTGACCACCGTGAGAGCGCGCACGTCGATCTCGGCGCCGGACTCGAGGTCCGCCACTCGCGCCCCCGTGACCTTCTCGCCTGCATGTAGAAACGAAACGACACCCGCCGCCGAGGCACAGACGGCACCCAGGGAAGCGGCCGTGCGCGCCAGCATGAGCGAGTAACGGGCGTCGTCGACCTGGGCATCGTAGAAGCGGATGCCGCCGGTGAAGGCGTCTTCACGCAGGGAAGGCACCGCACGCAGGCAAGCGGCGCGAGACAGATGGTGGTGACGTGGCATCGCCGGGTGCAGCCCGGCCAGCGCATCGTAGAGGAGCAATCCGGAACCCATGAAGGCGCGGTCCCAGACTTTGCGTTTCAAAGGAAACAGGATCGGGGTGGGATGCACCAGGTGCGGAGCGATCTTGTCCACCAGCAAGCGCCGCTCGTGGAGCGCCTCCCGCACCAGTTCGATATCCAGATTCTCCAGGTATCGCAGCCCGCCGTGGATCAGCTTGCTGGAGCGGCTCGAGGTGCCGGCCGCCCAGTCCCGTTTCTCGACCAGGGCCACGGAGAGCCCGCGACTGGCTGCGTCGAGGGCGACGCCGCACCCGGTGACGCCGCCGCCGAGCACCAGCACATCAAAGACCTCGGTGCCCAGACGAGCCAGAGCCGCCCGGCGCTGCTGCGGACCGAGCGCCGGTGCAGAGGCACGACCCACTGAGCCGGCTTCTCCGCCGCGGCCGGACGATACCGCATCACTCATGTCGAGCCTCCATCCTTTGAACACATGCCCCGTCTTGCCGGCAGGCGCGACGGGGCCATTCTCCTCGCGGACATCGGCGCCGAGCTTGGGACCTCGGCGCAGGTCGCGCTCCAGTACGGCATGAAGCCGCGCATGACTCAGTGTGCGCCCGCGTCAGGAGACGCCAGGGTCTTCTCTGTCGCGGGCAAAGGCGAAGTTGCCTGTCATCAGCGCAAGGCGTCCCGGTCTGCGACAGACTCCGAGATGGCTGTCTGGGCCTGGGAGCCCGGCTCGTCGACAGCCTGGCGGTCGCTGGGACCGTGGCCGACGGCGACCGCCAGGACGGGCACCGTCCGCACGATCGTCTGTGCATCTGTCGTGTCACTGAATTGAGCGACTGTGCCCGGCTTGAGTCGTGCTGGTATGTACCATGAGATGATACCATACACCGTGCTGCCGGCGCTGGCAGCAGAGGGCCGCGCGTGGCCCATGCAAGCCGACGGCGGCAGCCTCGCCGAGGCGCGCATGGCCTACGGCAGCGCCGAGGGCGACTCGGGCGGCAGGTGTGGCGCCGCCGGCCAGATACGTTTTGGTCGCGGGCAAAGACAATGAACCCAGGGGTGGTGAGAGTGGCCAGTAAAGAGAGCTCGTCGGCTCGATCGAGCCCGCTTTACTTGTGGGTTGCCTCGCTCCTGCGAGACACCATCGAAGCCGGCGAGCTGGGCCCCAATGCCTCCGTCCCCTCAGAACGCGCGCTCAGCGAGCAGTACGGGATAAGCCGCATGACTGCGCGCCACGCACTCGAGACGCTGATGCTCGAGGGCTACGTATGCAGAGACGCCCGCCGCGGCACGTTCGTGGCCGAGCCGCGCCTGCGCTTCAGCGTGGGCAGCTTCACCAGGATCATGGCCGAAGGCGACCATGTACCCGGCTGCGAGGTTCTTACCGCGAACACGCTCGATCCCGATCCGCTCATCTCCGAGATGCTCGATCTGCCTGCCGACGGGCGCATCCATCTCGTGCAGCGACTGCGCACGGCCAAGGGCGAGCCAATTGCGATCGAGAACATCCACGTGTCGGCGCAGCGGTTCCCCCACTTGCTCGAGTTCGACCTCACCGGCTCGCTGTGGGAGATCCTGCGGTCGCGATACGGGGTCTACCCGACCAAGGCCGATGCTCGCGTCGTGGCCGTCACGCTGGCCCGCTTCGAGGCCGAAACACTAAGGGTGAAGGCGGGCAGCCCGGCAATCGCTCTTACCCGCACCGTGTACGGAGCCGAGGGCGAGGTCGTGGAGCTCGCTCGCGACGTGTACCGAGGCGACCGTGCCGAGTTCTACGTGACCGCGCCGGTGGACAGCGTCCCTCCGGCAACGCGACGATCGCGGTCCTGAGGCGCGCCGGCGACGTGCCGACCCTGACTACCGAGCGCGACCAGCCAGTGAGTCTCGCTGCGGCCGTCCGCGCGCCGCTCTTCGCCGCCGGCGGCCCCACGTCTTCTGAAGGAGAGGCATGCTACAACCACTGATGAACGCCATGGCGTGCGCCATCGAAGAGCTCGACGCAATGCCCGAGGAATCCGTCCAGGTCTTCCACCACAACGACGCCGACGGGATCACCTCGGGGGCGATCCTCACTCGCGCATTCGAACGGCACGGTCTCGAGGTCCAGCGTTTCTGCTTTGAGAAGCCATACCCGGCGGTCCTGCAGAGGGTCTACGAGCAGAAGGGCAAGATCCTCGTCTTCGCCGACTTCGCCGGCAGGATCGCCCCGCTGCTCTCCGAGCTGAATCAGGGCAGCAACCTGACCCTCATCCTCGATCACCACATCGCGGAAGCCTCCACCGACCCCAGGGTGCTGAACCTGGATCCCGACCTGTTCGGCCTCAAGGGCGACCGGGACATCTCGGGTTCGACGACGTGCTACCTCTTTGCCCGCGCTCTGGACCCTGACAACCGCGACTTGGCGCATATCGCCACGATCGGAGCGGTGGCGGACGGCTTCTACGTGGACGGCGCGCTGGTGAGCGAGAACCGCGACGTCGCCGCCGAGGCCGTCGAGCAGGGCCTCATCCAGATCAACAAACTGGAGAAAGGCGAAGAGTACCTGCTGCGCGGCCCGAACGGCTGGCTCCCCGTCCTGGAGTTCGGCGACTACCTGGACGTCCTCGGCGGCGTCGGCTACTACGGCGAAGGGCCGAGCACGGCGGTGAAGGCCTGCCTGGAGGGGATCTCACCGCGATCCGATCAGATGGTCGACGAGCTGCAGGCGGTGCGGAAGAAGCTCTTCGACGCCGAGACGGCCGGCCTGCAGGCCGGCGGCCTCCACGAGACGCCTCACATCCAGTGGTTTCACGTGCAAGATCGCTTCTTCCCCATGGGCGTGAAGATGATCGGGGCGTTCTGCGACGCCATCAAGGGCACAGACCTGGTCGACCCCGACAAGTACATCGCGGGGTTCCAGATCGTCCCGGACGAGGTTCCGGGGTTTGGCCCTATTCCCCTGCATCAGGCGAAGATCTCGATGAGGGTGTCGCCGTCCATGGAGGGCGAGATACGAGCAGGCCGGGCTCTGGGGCTGCACACGTTCCTCCCCGAAGCGACGCAGCGCCTCGGCGGCTTCTCGGATGCCTGCCACAGCCTCACCGCCGCCACGACGATAGCCACCGGCAAAGAAGAGCAGCTGATTGCTGAAATGGAAGAGCTCCTGGGAGATGGTCAGCATGGATGAAGGCAGCGGGTTCGGGAAGACGATCCTGATCGGCGACCAGTTCGTCCTAGATCAGGTGCCGGCGATCGTAGCCGCCATCCCGTACACCACGGTGACGACGGTCGAAAGAGTCGACGGCGCCGGCCGTGGCTGGGTCCTCGACGACCAGCGCACCGAGGTGCCCGGCTACAAGGAGAAGAAGCGGGAGCAGCAGGGCCGCTCGATCGACCGGATCCTCGAGGTCATGAACGTGGACGTCGAGAAGACGCCGATCAAGATCACGATCTCTGGGACGCTGCTGGCCGGAAGCGGCGTTGGCGCCAGCGCGGCAAGCTGCGTGTCGCTGGCGAGGGCGCTCAATGCGGCGTTCGAGCTTGGCTACACAACGGAGCAGATCAACCGTGTGGCCTGGCAGGGGGAGTTCCCCTATCACGGCGTCGCCAGCGGGGTCGACAACACGGCGTCGACCTACGGCGGCCTTCTGTTGTTCTATCTGAAGGGCGAGGAGCAGCACTTCGAGCCGATCGGCACGCCCGAATCGGTCGAGATCGTCCTGGCCAACAGCGGGGTCACCGTGAACACGGCCGCCCTCGACGAGTTCATCGATCAGCAGAAGACGAGCGACCCAGCGCTGTTCGCCTCGCGCCTGGGCACGATCACGGACGAGGCCTTCCAGATGAAAAAGGCGCTCGAGGCGGGCGACTGGCAGTCGGTGGGAGGCATCATGTCGGAGAACCACAAGCTGCTGATCGAGATGGGGATGTCCCATGAGACGCTGGACGAGATGTGCCAGGCGGCTCTCCAGAACGGCGCCTTGGGCGCCAAGGTCACCGGCGGCGGACGAGGCGGCTACATGGTGTCGCTGACGCCGGGACGGGAGCTTCAGGAGGTGGTCGCCTCCGCGTTCGAAGCGCAGGGGCGCAAGGTCATCCGGGCGACCATCGGCGGGCGTGCAGCACATGAGTGAAAGGGCTGCCCCGTCGTCCGCCGAGAAAGGCACGCTGAGCAGCTGGCCGACCCCGACACGATTCTTCCAGGGCTATGTCTTCGACCTGGACGGGACCGTCTATCTGGGCGAGGCGCTCCTCCCCACCGCAGGCGAGACCCTGGCGGCCCTGCGCGCGCGTGGCCTGCGCACCATCTTCGTCTCCAACAACCCCACCCACGCGCGCGAAGAGTACGCCGCCAAGCTCACCCGCCTCGGCGTGCCCACCTCGGTCGACGACATCATGACGTCGATCCGCGTCATGGTGGACTTCCTC
>Ga0182021_10009072_pt1 | contig 11770 bp, 10 predicted proteins | sample 612E3MmetaG_FD_120493 | JGI IMG/M metagenome (GOLD analysis project Ga0182021, IMG submission 120493) | Permafrost microbial communities from Stordalen Mire, Sweden - 612E3M metaG (Illumina Assembly) | ecosystem: Environmental > Terrestrial > Soil > Wetlands > Permafrost | place: Sweden...
CCGCCGACGCCCGCCCGCCCACGCCGCGCCCGGCCCGCCCACGCCGCGCCCGGCCCGCCAAATCTGTATTAGGATAGTGGGCCGGAGGATGACCGCAGCATGGCCGACGATCGAGCCAGGATTCTGAGAGAGAAACTGGAGCGCCGCCGGGCGCTCGTGGTGCCCGGCTGCCACGACGCGCTCAGCGCCAAGGTCATCGAGGCCGCCGGCTTCGAGTCCATCCAGGTCAGCGGCTTCGGGCTGGCTGGCAGCCTGCTCGCCGCTCCCGACGTCGGTCTGGTCGAGATGAAGGACGTTCTGGACCGTACGTGGGACATCGTCCGCGCCGTCTCGATCCCCGTAATGGCCGACATCGACACCGGCGGCGGCAACGCCATCAACGCCGCCGAAATCGCCGGGCGCCTCATCGCCATGGGCGTGGCCGGCGTCAACATCGAGGACCAGGTGTTCCCCAAACGCTGCGGCCACCTGCAAGGCAAGCAGGTCATCGGCGCCGACGAGATGGCCGGCAAGGTCCGCGCCATCGCCAGAGTCCGCGAGCGCCTGGGCGTGGACCTGGTGATCAACGCGCGAACGGACGCCTGCGCCGTTTACGGGCTGGCCGAAGCCATCCGCCGCGCCAACGTCTACCTCGAAAGCGGCGCCGACATGGCTTTCATCGACGGCATCCGCACTCGTGCGGACATCGAGCGCGCGGTGTGGGAGGTCCAGGGCCTGGTCTCGGTGAACCTGATGGACGCGGTCACGGGAGTGAAGACCGAGCTGGTGTCCATCCCCGAGCTGGCCCGCATCGGCGTGGCCCGGGTCAGCATTCCGGTCGCCTCGATCCTGGTCATGCATCGCGCGCTCAAACGGTTCTTCGATGCCCTGCACGCCTCGCCCACGGGTCTTCTGGAAGGCCAGAGCGACTGGATTTCCAGCTTCGCCGAGTACACCGAGTTCGTCGGATTGAAGGAATACCGGCATCTCGAAGACGAATTCCTGCCGCGGACCGCCATCGAGGTGAAGTACGCGGTGGACGCGGAGCATGCGTCTGCCGCACTGGAGTGAGAATGGAGAACCACGTCAAAACCCTCGCCGCCCTACACATCGTTTTCGGGGTCATGGGCCTGATCGCCGCGCTGCTGTGCGTCGTCTTTTTCGGCGCCATCGCCGGCATCATCCATGCCGCCGTGGAGCGGGGCGACGCGCCCGACGCACAAGTCGCCATCCCCATCGTGGGCATCGTCTTCGCCGTCATCGCCGCCCTCATTGTGCTGTTCTCGCTGCCGGGCATCGTTACCGGCATCGGCCTGCTTCACCATAGGGAGTGGGCGCGGATCGTGGGGATCGTTCTTGCGGCCATCAGTCTGCCCGGCGTCCCGGTCGGCACGGCCCTCGGCCTCTACGGGCTGTGGGTGCTGCTGAACGCCGAAACCGTGAGGCTCTTCGCCCGTCCTCCCGTGGGGAGCGGTATGTAGCCCCGGCGCCCCATCCGCACCTTTGCCGGCGCGTTCTGTGATACTCTCCTTCTTTCCGGGAGCCTCCGGTCTTATGATTCTTCCCGCCACTTACGCACCCACTCTGTTGCTCGCCCTTCTCGCGCTGCTGTGCTGGGGTTCCTGGGCCAACGCGTACAAGCTCACGCGAGGCGAGCGATTCGAGATCTTCTACTGGGACTATGCCTTGGGCGTCCTTCTGGCCGCCCTCGTCGCCGCGTTCACTTGCGGCAGTTTGGGCGTCGATCTCAGTGGCGATGTGGGCGGCTTTGCCTTCCTGGACGACATCTCATTACATGCCAGCAAGCATTCGATCGCTTACGGACTGGCGGCCGGACTCGTCTTCAACCTGGGAAGCATTCTCCTGGCGGCGGCTCTGTCGCTCACTGGCATGTCGTTCGCTCTCCCCGTCGGCCTCGGCCTAGCGATCGCCGGCGCCCTGGTCCTGGACTACGTCCTCAACTCCCACGGCAATCCCCTGGCGCTGTTCCCGGCGGCCGTGCTGCTCATCGCCGGAGTGGTGGTGGAAGTGGTGGCCTACCGCGCCGTCTCGCTGGAACGAGCCAAGGCAGCGATCAGGACCGGCAAGACCAAGAGCAACAGGGTGACGGCGAGCTGGCAGGGCATCGTGCTGGCTGGCGTCGGCGGTCTCCTGATGGCTCTGTGCTGTCCGCTGCTGGCGTTGAGCCGTCAGGGGGAGTTCGGCATGGGGCCCTATACCGCCGCGGTTGTCTTTGCGGTGGGCATCTTCGTTTCCACGTGCATCTACAACCTGTTCTTCATGAACCTGCCCGTTCAAGGTCAGCCGCTTGAATTGCTTCAGTATTTCCAGGAGCCCGCCAGACAGCACCTGCTCGGCGTTTTGGGCGGGATCGTCTGGGGAGCGGGCACGGTTTCGTATTTCGTCGCTTCGAGCGCCGTCTCTGCCGGGAGCGCGAAGAACCCGCCGGTGCTGCTGCTCGGTCCCGCGGCAGGCTACGTCCTGGTCCTCGGTGCGGCTCTTGTGAGCGCGTTATGGGGCCTGCTGGTCTGGAAGGAGTTCGCCGGAGCCACCCGCCGCGTCCGCGCCCTGCTCGGGGCGACGTTGGCCCTGTTCGCCGCCGCCCTGGCGCTGATCCTGCTGGCGCCGCCCTTCACCGCGTAGCCGTGCCTCGGGCTGCGTGCGGCGGGCGTCCGGACGGTGGGCCGGCGACCGAGGCCGCCCGCCTTACGGCTTCGCCGACGTCATCCCCCAGGTCCAGTACAGACCCAGATAGGCGTACGTTTCGCTCTGCCCAGCCACCGAGTGCCCGCCTGCAAACAGGAGGCTGAATCCCGGGCTGAAGTTGTAGGAGCCGCCCGCGTCCAGCATCGCCGACGGCCGCGGGCTCGCGCTCGCCGTCCCTTCGCCCGCGTGCGCGAACACCTCCGCGCCCAAGCTCAGCTTCTTGCTCAACTCGCGCTGGATTAGCCACGCCGCGAACGGGTAGCTGCGCATACCCAGAGCGGTGTTGACCACTTCGCCGCCCCCGCCGTAGGTGGTCCATGGGCCCCAGCTCTTCTGGATCCAGAGCGGCAGGCGCGCCCATGCGCGCCCGTTCCCCAGGCCGCGCCGCGCATCGCCGCTCGGTATCTCCAAAAACGGAAAGATGCCCACCTGCGGGCGGCCGCCGGTCTCCTGGAGGAAACGGACCTTCACGCCCGTCTCGATGTCGCCCATTCCAAACGTCACCGGCCCTCCCGGGACGACGCTGCCCGCCACGGGAACGATCAGGTGAAGCTGCACGTTCGGAACGGCGCCCCAATTGACCTCGACGGCCGGACCGAGCAAGCCCGTTCCCAGGGCAGTCCGGTCGGCCGACGCGAAGGAATACACCTCGAAGTGCCGGTAGTCGACCGGTTCGGGATCGTCCGTCTGAAACGGAGGACCCGCCATCGCCGCATCCGCCAGCAGGCACGCCAGCGCGCTCCACAGCCCCGGTCGGCTCAATTGTCGATTCGCGCCCCCTATGCCTCAATCATACAGGGACACGCGGGACGTCGCGGCGCTCGCCCATCGCGGGGCTTACCCATCGCAGCGGGAACTGACGGCGCGTCCCGGCCCGGCGTCCCCGCGGCATGCGACGACGAAAGCCCGTCCCCTACCGCCCTTGCGTTACGGTAAACGTCTGCCCGCCCAAAAGCCTTGTGGGAATGGTCCGTGTTTCCCGAACCCTGACCGTGGCCTGGCGGGCCAGACCCGACTGGTTGGGTTTGGCGGTGAAGGTCACAGCGCTGCGGCCGTTGACGGTAGCGATGCTGGTGGTTAACCAGACCGCGCTGCTGGTGGCGGACAAATTGCAGCCTGGCGCCGATGCAACCGTGAACTTGCCGGAACCTCCACCGGCAACGACGACGTGACTGTACGGCCACATCGCGAAGCTGCACGTGCTGGCGGAATTGCCGGTGAGATCGACCGTTTTGTGGCCGCCCGGAACTGCGATCTGCAACTGCGCCGTCCGCTTGCCGGCGGCCTTGGGCCGATACACCAATTCGACGGCGCAACTGGGCGGGATCGCCGCGCCCGTGCAACCGTTGGAAACGATCTCGAAGTCGGAGGCATCGGCGCCGGTGATCGTCGCCGCCCCGATCGTCTGCGGCAGTCCCTCCGTCAGGGTCACCGCCACGCTGCGCCGGGAGCTGGGGCTGTTCGGCGCGGGCGCGCCGAAATCGATTTTGCGTGGGCTTACCGCCAGCCCTCCTTCCAGGTTGCAGAGATCCAGATCCCGCACGCTCCAGGCCCCGTTCATGTTCCAGTAGTAGTTGTTCCCGAAGGTCTGTTGCGGGGTCTTCGCGATGAGGAACTCCCCGCTGCGGCCGGCCATCCACTCGTGAGCGTAATACTGGACTCCCCAGGCGCCCAGTTCCGACAGCGTCTGGTCGTTGGTGCCGCAGGTGTGCGGCCCGATCTCCGCGTGCCGCGTTTCGTGGATGAACACGACCATGAGCTCGAACAACCAGGAGGCGTCGTTCGATTGCAGCACGCCCAGACCTGCCGCGGGGATGTTGATGACCCCTGCCGGATCGCAGCAGAAGTCCTCGCTGATGTCGGCGCGGTAACGGATGCCTTTGAGGTTCGCCACCAGCCAGTCGTAAAGGCCTCCATGCGTCCACGGTAACGGGGCGTCGAACGGGATCGCCTTCATCAGCCGCAGCGCCTGGTAGCTTCGCTCCTGCAGCCGCGTCAGATCGACCGATCCCTTGGCGGCCTGGCAGACCAGCACTCCCGCCGAGGGGTCGGACTCGAAGCTGATGGGAACCGCCTGCTTCAGCGCGTTGACCTCCTGCGGCGTTGGGCAGGATGAGATCAGGTCATCCACCGAAACGTTGTTGGCGGGAGGAGTCTGGCAGGAAGCGCCATCGATGAGTCCCAGGGTGTAGTTGGCGCCCGGGCCCTTGAAGGTCACCGCCGATGCCGGTGTCACGACCCAGGAGAGCGAGATCGGGGTCTGCGCCGCCAATCCGGCCAAGTCCAGGTAGACGGCCAACTGCAACGTCTTGTTGGGCGCAATCTGCAGGCTGGTTGGAAACGACAACGTGGCGGAGTTGCCCGCATGGCTCTGCCACACCGGCCCTCCGGGATTCTCGGTGGCCGTGACCGGAGCCGAGAAGGTGACCGTCAGCGACGTCCCGGCGGGAACCGTCTGCGTCTGGTTGGTAGAGTTGCCGAGAAGAAAGGGAAAACGGGAATTGGCGGCAGGGCAGGCGATCTGCGGACCACGATTGGGGGACAGGGTGGCCTGCGCAAAAGCTCCGGCCGCGCACGCGGCCATCACTGCGACGAAACCCGAAGTTCGCATCATGAGTCAGAGAGTATCACACCGGAAACTCTCGTGCTGTTGGCGGACGGCCGTTACCCGGCCTTCAGCCAGCGATGGGGGCGCGGTTGCGGTCTCCGACCGCTGGCGGCATCCTGGTGATTCTGCAATCGCCGCGGTTGCTTCCATCCGCAAGCATGCGCCGAACGACCAGCGCAAAGTTGCGGGTGCGATATCCGGGAACTGACCGGGCGACAACCCGCGTTGCGGCGCGAAAGTTGGATTGCAGTGGCGTCCTGGACGGGCCCGACGAACCGGGCCCGAATCCGGCCACCGGAACTCCGCAAGGAACGCGACGGGCGCGTTTTCGGGAGCGCGTTCGAGCAGGCCCGGTGCCGCTGGCCGGGCCTGCGGTGGGAACGCGCGAGGCGCCGCCCTCGCTACTGGGGCACAACGACGGGGACAACAATCTCGCGATGGATTCGCCACTGGCCACCCGATTTTTGCCACAGGTTCATATAGCGAAGCGCAAAAACCGGTTTTCCGGAATGATCGAGCAGCACACTCCGGGTGACTTCGACCACCGTGTCGCCGCCGCCGAATACCTCGCGATCCTCGTGGCGAAGGTCGTGGATCCCCATGCCCAGGCTCTGCTCCAGAGACGCGCGGATGGCTGCGGTGCCGACTGCCACTGAGCCGGGGCCAATGACTTTCGCATCCGGAGTCCAGAACTGCATGACGCGGTCCAGGTCGCCGCGCTGCCACGCCAAGCGCCACTGCTCGCTGACGGCTGCGATCTCCGCCGCTTCCTTGAGTTGGCCCGCGGCGGGTATTGCCGCGAACGAGATTCCAACGGCCGCGGCGATACCAAAGGCCGTTGCCAGGGCTGGTTTTGAAATCAGTGCTCTCATTTTTTCACCCTCCGTTTCCCTTCACTGGACGAAGTAGTCGCGATGGGCGTGCCACTTGCCCTCGTCCTTCTTCCAGAGCGTCATGTAGCGGTTGGTGGACAGAACCCGCCCGCTGCTGGTGAGTCCTTCGGAGGTCCCCAATTCGCAGATCATGTCGCCGACTGGATACAACTCCTCAGTGTGGACCTCGATCCCGGCCAAACCGTTGTCGAAGTAATACTGGTACATGTCTGCGACGGCCTGCCTTCCCCCGATCGGCGGCATCACGGGCACCACAATCATGCCATCGGCGGTATAGAGAAGCGAGACGGCGTGTGCATCCCGCCGGCGGACGGCGCTCTTCCATTCGTCGTAGACGGCGCCAATGGCCTTGAAGTCCTCTTCGCCGATGCTCGCCATGGTGGCTGTTACGACCTGGGGTGCGGGGACCACCGCGGCGCGGATGGCAGGCACGGGTTCGAGCAGGGCCAAAGGCAGAACCAGGACGGCCCCGGCTGAGGCGGCCAGCAGCGCGACGCGCCGGCCGAGTCCCTGGCGGGACCGGGCGGGATCGAGCACGGCTAGAAGACGGCCGGAAATCTGCGACCGCCGCGCCATGGCGGGGCTGACGTGCGCCGCGGTCCATCGCGCGCCGAGTGAACGCGCGATATCGAGGAGGCCGTGCGCGTAGGAGGAGGGCTTGGCGCCGCTCTCGAGGACCAAATCGTCGCAGGCGCGCTCGCGCTCGACCAGCATCTGGCGTGCGGCCATCCACACCAGAGGGTTGAACCAATAGAGGGCGCAGGCGGCGCTGCTCAGCGCCTGTGTCAGCACGTCCCAGCGCAGAATGTGGCCGATCTCGTGTACCAGCACCTGGCGCAGACGTTCCTCGTCCCAGGTCTTGCAGGCCAGCGGCAGAATCAGCAAGGGGCGCCGCAGACCCCACGTCATGGGTGTCAACTCGCGATCCGTCCATCGCAGATGAACCCTGGCCGTCGAGACACCCAGGTGTTCGGCTGCCTCTAGGGCCACGCGATCGATGGAGGGTTCCGCCGCGGAACTGGACTGGCGGGCGAGCCTGGAGAGGCGCAGACCAGCGGAAAGAAAACAACACGCCAGGATGACTGCTCCCGAGGCCCACACGATGACGAGAGCCGGCAGGAGAGAGCGCGGCCAGGTGGTTGACGCCGGAGTTTCCGCCCTGCCCGGTGAGGCTGCGGTGCGGAGGCCACTGGTGTCGGGGGGGCTCGAGAACTGGCCGCCCATGCCCGCGTTCTCAGGATGTGCATAACCCATCCATGCGCCAGCCACGGCGTCCGGAGAGCGGACGGGTATGGCCGGCAGAACCAGAGCGAGGGGCGCGATCAGCAGCACTCCGACAATCGCCGTAGCCCACACGGCGTGACGCACGGCCGCGGAACTGCGGGAGAGTGCCAGGGCCGCCGCGCCCGCAATGAAAAGCAGAAGGCTGGCTTTCAGCGTCGATTCGACCAGCAGTTGCGCCCACCCAACGAAAGCCGAGTCAGCGGTGGAGATCATCTTCCCTCCTTCTGGGCGCGCTCGATCAGTTCGGAGAAGTTCTGTAGCTCCTCGGGCGAAAGCTTGCCCGCTCCACCATCGAGCAGGGCTGCCATCAGTTTCTCGCGCGAGCCGTCGAAGAAGTTGCGGATTACGTTTTCGAGAACGGAACGGCGCGCCCGCGCGCGGGAGAGGCGGGGTGCATAGACATAGCGCGCGCCCTCCTGGGTATGGCGGACGTGCCCCTTGTCTTCGAGAATGCGGAGCAGAGTGCGGATGGCGGCGTTGCTGGGAGGATCGGGCAGTCCTTCGAGCACTTCCATCGCGGTGGCTTTGCCCCGGCGGTAGAGCACGTCCATGATTTGCCGCTCGCGGCGGCTCAGGCGATTGTGGCTGGTATCGTCCATTGCGAGCTTCCTTTCTGCCAAAAATTTGACATGCCAATAAATTAACACTGCGCTCGCAACTTGTCAACTGAAATGTTCGAACCCGCGGTTACGGCTCCGAATCGGGGCGGCGCCTCACGGGCCAGACCACGCGGAGCCGGTACGAGTGCCGGGACGGCCTACGCCATCCACGCACTCCCGGCGTCCGGGACCATCCGCCATCGCCCGGCGGCGATTACCCCGCGCGCCGGCCGGCTCTGCCTCTGGGAGCGAACGACCTCACATGCCGCCGCGGCTGGGGCTGGGGCGGGGAAGAGGGAATGACGATCACTGGAGCCGTCCGGCTTTCCTCGCGGGGAATGTCGGGCGAGACCTGCCGCCGCACCAGCCGGGTCTCGAGTGTCCGCTCGATGTCTGCGACGTCTGCGCGCTGGGCGCGGGTGGCAAACGTCGAAGCGGTTCCGCGCGCGCCCGCGCGTCCGGTGCGCCCCACGCGGTGAATGAAGTCCCCGGGGGCTTGCGGAAGATCGTAGTTCACCACGTGCGAGATGCCTTCCACGTGAATTCCGCGGGCTGCGACATCGGTCGCCACCAAAACCCGATAGGTTCCCTCCTGGAAGCCGCGTAGCGCCTGGTTGCGCTGGTTCTGGCTGCGGTCGCCGTGGATGGCCGCGGACTTCACGCCTTCGCGCGCCAGCTTCTTCGATAACCGCTCGGCCCCGTGCCTGGTGCGAGCGAATACCAGAAAGGAGCCCTGCTCCTGCCCCAGCATTCTTTCGAGGAGCCCCAGCTTTCGATCCTGCTCGACCTCGTAGAGGTGGAGATCGACCTTCTCGATGGGCCTGGTGATGGAGCCGACGGCAATACGCACCGCGTTGCGAACATGCGTCTCTACCAGGTGCTTGACCGAGCTTTCCAGAGTCGCTGAGAAGCACAGCGTCTGGCGATCCGAGGGTATGGCCGCGACAATCCTGTTGATGCTGGGCAGGAAACCCATGTCCAGCATCCGGTCGGCCTCGTCCAGAACCAACATGCGAACGCCGCTGAGGTCGGCGAGCTTCCGCCCGAGGAAATCGCACAGCCTGCCCGGAGTGGCGATGAGCACCTGTGCGCCTTTACGAATGGACTGCAACTGCGAGCGCTCGCTGAGTCCGCCGACTGCGACGGCGGCGCGAACGCCGGTGCCTGCCGCCATCTGGGCGAAGGCCTCTTCGGTTTGGATGGCGAGCTCGCGCGTGGGGCTCAGAATGAGGGCGCGGATGCCGGATTGCGGCGGCAGCTTCGCCACCAGGTCGATGATAGGCAGGACAAAGGCGAGCGTCTTGCCGGTGCCCGTCTGCGCCGTTGCGACCAAGTCGTGTCCGGCCAGCGCCGGCCCGATGGCCTGGGCCTGGACGGGCGTCGGTTCGGTGAAGGCGTGCCTTGATAGATTGCTCTTCAGGTGAGCGGAGAGAGAGAGATCGGAGAAACTTTTCATTTAGGTTTTGAGGAGGAGAATCAGCGAACCGACTACCGCTTAGGGAAGAGGGGATTGCGGATCAACTTCCAGTCGAATTCATTATAGCGCACCGGGGGCATGGGGTGCGCGACGCGAGTTCGCGGACGGGGACGCGGGGGCCGGCGTCCAGTAGTCCGGCCGATTCCCCGCAGCCCCGGAGGTGCCGCCTGAAGCGAGTAGCACGCCCTCGCCGTCCGTGTTTCGCGAGGACTCGATCATGATGCCCCGCTTCGTGGCTGCGGTGATCAGGGAGCCGGGAACGCAGTGCGCCGTCGATGGCGGCCATCGTGGGCAGAATCGGGAGCGCGGCTCGTTTGCCGGTGCGATTACGGCGCGTGGCCTCGGCGCTCGACGCCCGAGGAGCGGGCGATCCTGTTACGGCTTCCCCGTCCGCGCCGCGGACGCCTTCTCCCGCAACTCAGACACAAGTCGGTAGAGGCTGTCCACGTCCTGCACATCGACGAAGGCGGGGACGCTCCCGATGGCCATGCTGTCCCAGGCAGACCATCCACGCCCCTTGGACCAAACGGGTTCGGGTTGCGCGAACCGCAGGATGCCGGTCGTCCCCGGACCACCCTCTTTGATCAGAGTGGGCAGGGTGTCGAGGTAGGCGCAGGCCGTCTTGCGGCTCCAACCATCCTGAACGACGATCACCCGCCGGTTCGTCGCGCCGTAGTAGGTCCGCTTCTTCTTCCAGGCCGCGTAGATGAATCGTCCCCAGATTAGGTACTGGCCGGCCACCACAAACGGAATGCCCCAGAGCACAAAAATGCCCGGCGCGCCTTTGCCGCTCCCCCAGAATCCAGTGACCATGGACTCCCAGAGAATCGCGAATCCACCCCACATGAGGCTGAACGGAATGAGGTACAGGTCCTCCTTGTGGAAAATGATGCGGGCAACAGGCCGCCCTGCCCAAGCGATGCTTTCGCCGGGAGCAAGCTCCGGTTGTATGACGATAGCGGAATCTGGGTCGATCTGTGGCACTGGAGTATCGTACAGTCTATCTCAAACTCCGGCGCTGGGATGGCGTGGCACGAGCACCGGGGCCATGTTTCACCGGGCCACTTTTGCTTCCAGCTCCGCCCAACGCGCGTACAGGCCCTCGACGCGCCGCTGGGCCTGTTGCAGTTCTTCGTACGCCTCGGTCAACCGCCTCGCATCCGAGGCGGCCTCCTGAAGTGCGCGGTGCCAGGCGCCCAACTCCCGCTCCGCTTCCAGGATCTTCGTTTCCATGCCGTCCCACTCGCGCTGTTCCAGGTAGGCCAGCTTCCTCCGGGGCCCCTCCTCCGGCGCGGGCAAGCGCGGCTCCTTCGGCACGAGCCTCTGCGGGAGCTGCTCGCTTCGCGACGCCTCCCACTGCGAGGTGTCGGCGAAGATCCCTCCCTCGCCTCCATCCAGACCGATCACGGAGGTGGAGACGCGGTCCAGCAGATAACGATCGTGGCTCACCAGCACGATGGCGCCTGGAAACTCGAGCAGGCTGTCTTCGAGCGCCTCCAGGGTCGGAATATCGAGGTCGTTGGTCGGCTCGTCGAGCAACAGCACGTCCGCTGTCGTCAACATCAGCCGCGCGATCAGGGCGCGGGCGCGTTCGCCGCCGGAGAATCTCGAAATCGGCATCTCAAGTTGCTCCTCGCGGAACAGGAAGCGTTTGGCCCATCCCGCCACGTGGATTGGCCGGCCGCGGTAGATGACCGAGTCGCCCTCCGGACACAATGTCCGGCGCAGGCTGAGATCCAGGTCCAGGTGCGCGCCCCGGTCCTGCGTGAAGCTCACGGTTTGCAGCCGTTCCGCCCGCTGGATTGTTCCTTCGTCGGGCTCCACCTCTCCTTGCAGGATCTTGAGCAGCGTGGTCTTCCCGCTCCCGTTGGCTCCCACCAGGCCGATTCGAACGCCCGGCGAGAGGGTGAGGCTCAGGTTCTGAAACAGCCTGCGTCCGCCGAGTGTTTTCCCGATGCCTTGCGTCTCGATCAGGCGCTTGGTCTGCCGATCGGAGGCGGCGAAATCGATCTTGGCCGTTGCCGTGCGGTTGCGCGCCGTGACGGCCGAGAGTTCTTCGATCAGCCTTCCGGCGGCGTCGATCCGCGCGCGCGATTTCCCAGTCCTCGCCTTCGGTCCCCGCCGCAGCCACTCCACCTCTCGCCGCACCTTGGTTGCCAGCGAATCCTGCTGCCTGGCCTGGGCCTCGAGAAACTCCTCCCGCCGCTCCAGAAACTCGCTGTAG
>Ga0182021_10009073_pt1 | contig 11770 bp, 8 predicted proteins | sample 612E3MmetaG_FD_120493 | JGI IMG/M metagenome (GOLD analysis project Ga0182021, IMG submission 120493) | Permafrost microbial communities from Stordalen Mire, Sweden - 612E3M metaG (Illumina Assembly) | ecosystem: Environmental > Terrestrial > Soil > Wetlands > Permafrost | place: Sweden...
CGATTGGGCGAAAAACGCAAATCGGATAATATTAACAGAAGGCGACGCTTCGACAAACCCTGATCGCTCAAGAAAATATTGACGTCGCAATTCCAAAACACAGCTTATTCCTCTAATTCAGTCACCGGACCACAATAAGACCCCTAATAATAGCACCTATCAACCCCACAATAAGACCTCCAACAATGCCACCTATTAACCACAAATTGACCGGAGCCGAAGGAGTTTGCGTCGGTGTTGGAGTTAATATCATCACGGCAAACAGTGTCAAGTGACTTACCTTTACCGAAACGGTATGATCCACCATGTCAACTGTGCAATTTGGAAGTACTTTCCACTGATTAACGGTAGTATCATAGAAAGCGATAACTTTGGTAGTTTCGGAAACACCAGGCGCAAGATCGACTGGATCCCAACCTATTGTCATAATTACCGGCGGATCAAAGGTGACACCATTTGGGCCAAAATCATAAGAAATTGCATCAACATTGGCATTGGCGGAAGATGCTGGTGACTTTGTTTGCTGTGTCACCGTCATTGTCTTCAAGGGTAAGCCATCCCGAGTTTTACCTGTAGTGCCGGCGTGGATACTAACACTAGCTTTGGCATCTGAAGACTGTAAAATTGCTGACCAAGTAAAAACTCCATCGGAGTTGACTATGCCCCCAACAGAGACCGAGCTAATACCAATAACTGTTGAAACATTAATAAAGCCATTCACCAGAAGACCAAACCGCCCGTCAGGGTTAGTAACCATGACATCCTGTGGTCCGGTCATGCCAGCCGGAGTTGTCGCTATAATCGAAGTGGAACTAATGGTGCTGACGTCTTTCATCACAAGGCCCCCAATGTTTACCAACGCCCCGCTAACAAAATCCGTCCCTGTAATTTTTACAACAGTGCCACCTGATGCCAGGCCCGAACTCGGAGAAATACTTATCACCTTTGGGGCAGGAGCCACATAAGTAAAGGCTCCAATCAGAGGGGCTGAGCCACCGGGAACACCAACTACCACATTCTGAGCGCCAGCTGTTCCAGTCGGGTTCGTCGCAGTGAGCAAAGTGGTACTCATCACGGTGACGTCTGTTGCCGGAGCGCCTCCAATCATCACCGTCGCACCGCTCACAAAATATGTTCCAGTGATGGTAACGATCGTTCCTCCTGCTGTCGGACCTGAGTTCGGATAGATACTTACGACCGTCGGTTTATAAGCCACATATGTGAAGCCGCCTATCAACGTCTTTGAGCCACCAGAAGTCGTAATCCCCACATCCTGTGGTCCAGCCTTACCAATTGGTATTATGGCAGTAATTGAGGTACCATCAACCACGGTGACGTCCGAAGCCGCAACACCGCCAATCGTTATCAGCGTCCCACTAACAAAGGCCGTTCCAGTGATAGTGATAGCGGTTCCGCCTGCCGTCGGTCCAGAAGTCGGAGAGATGCTTAATATAGTAGGGGAAGGCACATAAGTGAATCCCGTCGTTTGGACTGACTGACCATTCGGGTTGGTGACTACTATGTCATGGGTCCCGGCATCTCCAACAGGGGTTGTCGCTGTAATCGTGGTATCGCTCACCACAATGACGTCTATCGCTGCAATGTTTGCGTTTCTTGCAGTAATAATCACTGTCGCCCCACTAACAAAACCCGTCCCTGTTATAATTATCTTGGTTCCCCCTGCTAACGGACCCGAAACCGGAGAGATCGTTGCTACCGTTGGAGGAATCCCATATATAAAACCACCGGTCAGGGTCATTGAGCCATTTGGGACAGTAACCCTTACATCTTGCTGTCCAGCCTTACCAGCCGGGGTTGTTGCTGTAATAGAAGTATCATTCACTACAGTAACATTAGTCGCTGCGGTACCACCAATTGTGACTGATGCCCCATTAACAAAACCCGTTCCTGTAATGGTTACCACTGTTCCGCCTGCTAACGGACCCGCGCTTGGAGAAATGCTTACAACTGTCAGTGCCGGGGCCGCGTTTACTGGCGCCGTTAACAAGCCGAAGTTCATCCCTAGAACAGTCATAATAACCAAAATAGAAACGGCTTTGCAAACCCAACACTTAACTCGTATCATGTTTTTCCTCCGAATGTACCAGGGAGTTCTAATTTGTTATAAATTCTAACTGAAAATAAACCCATCTTTCAACTGTCCATAAAAGAAATGGATGTTGCCTCATGTTTTTCAAGGTATCCTTACTCTCGCTTGCATGTTATAGAACTAATTTTACCTTAAATGCTACGTTTTAGCCAACATATTGACTTTTCTTCTCAAGCCGAAAGATCGAACGTCTAATGGTAATTATGTATAATTGTCTGGCTTATTCCAAACACCATCTGTCGTTCTTGCCGATTATGAATTCCCTTTGTGGTCCCAAGACCGGAGGATTAGTCTAGGACAATTCATTTCATTGTCGATACAACCATCCACATCCCATGATTTTATAATGATAAGAATGTTGCCTATATTTAAAATGGATGACTCCAGCGCTTCTTTAACATTCGCTTTTTTACCCCACCAATTCACTTTAAGCTCATGGTAAAAAGTACTTCGCGCTAATATCAGCAGCCTTGGAAATCTCACTCACTTTTAAGGCCGTACCCGTGCTCACATTGCTATACATCACCAAGTTGGTTTTGGTATTGATAAATTCGCAGCTCCGGAGATAATCCGGAGAAACAGCAGCCGGTAAGGTGACTTCGTCAAAGCGGAATCCGTCGAAAGTCTTGAGCGAGTAAAAGCCGGCATTTTTAAGGAATTTATCTTTATGCTGAGTTTCCCGGTGCTCGAGTTCAGACTTTAAAAGCTTCAGCAGATCCAAGGATATCTTATTTGGATCAGGCACCTTCAATAACTTATTTGCAATAATGGGGAATTTGATTTGCAACTTCGTCCTATTTCATTCTGCAACAAACATACAGGTAAATAAAACCATAACTTCTAGCCATCATATGAACTGACCGGTTTTTCAATATAGACACTATCAAAACGTAGTAGAATAGAACATAAGGAGCGACGACCATAAAACGATCAATATTGCACCTACTGCTGGCAAAGATACTCCTTGGAATTATTATTATTTCAACTGTCTTAACCTTTGTACCTCTGAGGGTGTCGGCTACGGCCACAATAATAATAGCGGCTTCCAATTCCAGCAGTCAATGGAAGTCGCAAGCGGTTGCAATCTGCGATGGTATAGCAGATCAGTCCGAATTAAATAAGTATCTTTTGGCTGGAAATACTGTCATACTTGCACCGGGTAAATTCGAATGTAACGATCGGATTACACCCCAAACGGGATCTCGTTTAACCGGGCAAGGGAATACCTCTGTAATAGAGTTGAGTAATACTGCCATGAGCGCTAGCGATGTAAGTAATGTGGAACTGGACAATTTTAAAGTGATTGGGACTTCCTTACCAAGTGGCGCGGTCGTTATAAGCTCAAGTAACCCCACTTCAAATAATTTTATATTACATGATATTTTGGTATCTACCACCGGTGGGGATGATTTTGTCCTCTATGTTAGTTCAGGCGGGACTATATCCAATACTGCCTTAGTCCGATGCGATGCGAGCAATCCAGATGGGTTTGGCTTTCTCATTAACGGCGAAGGTACCAACCCATTAGTACAAGATACTACGTTCTATCAATGCTCCGTAGAAAATGCAGGGGTTGCCTCTTCGCGCACCAATAACTTTGTTACTGGTTTCGACTTTGCCGAATATGCGGGTATGACGGTAAATAGGTTGCAAGCTATTAAATGTACAGTTAATGGTGCGTGGGAATCCGATTTCCATTTCGAACAAGCCCCCCCTAAATATCAATGTGTGATTATGGGGTGCACTGCAAATAATGCCGGTAGAAAAGCTGATGGGGCTTTGTACGGCGCCGGTTATTTAGTAGATGGTAATTCCGATACCTTACTCTTCGATAATAATGGAGGATCAAATTATATATCGGATATTAGAGCGTGGAATGGCAGTGCTTTTATTAATACCACACCGGTTACTGATGAGAAATATCCACCGTGGTCAAATAAGACAACTATTGGTGTCTTATTAGGTAATTGTAAGGGTATGATTGTAACTTATGGAGTCTACAAGGATCTGTATTTATATTCAATTGACAACAATCCAATAAACCAAGAGATCGAACTAAATGATTATTATATGGCTAATGACGGGAATACATATATTATTTATGGCACTAAAATAGTCGCCCAATTTAACGATTACGCAATCATCAGATTGGTTAAAACACCGCCGATTACAATTACTACTCCAACCACCATGCCAACGACAACAACTACAACCACAATAGTCAATATAACTACTAAGACAATGGATCAAACTACACCAGCAACGGCAACGACTACCCTGCCAATGTCCACAACTCCCCCAAATGTCGGACCCGAAAGCAAGCAGGTTATTCTACTACCAATACTCTTAGGAATTGGGCTACCAATCTTTCTTTTACTGTTTTTATTTAGTTTTGGATGGTTCGATCTTAAAGTAATCAATAGGGACGGTACCCTGAATCTCGCCCTAATAATATTCCTAGTAAGTCTGCTCATCACCACAATTATTATGGCAATAGTTGCTAAAAAGTTCTAAATCCTGGTGTTTCCCTTGACCTGAATAACTCAAGGAAGTGTGACCAATTTTTTTAATTTCCTTTTAAATGGGATATTTGTGTTTTGCCAAATTGAGTCAAGCTTATTAATATTGATGAAACGGGACTATACGGAATATTTTAGAAGGCAGTTTAATAATAACAAAATTCCAGACAGTCTACGAAATGAAATTGATAGTAAACTCGGCAACCACACCACTATATAAAACTCTAATATTTATGATTGTCATGTCATTACCTTGCGGTGGTAACGAAGACTGTAAGTGTTTATATCAGTCGTAACTTCACTTATTTATCAAAGATGTCACAGGTAGCCATCGCCTATTTTTCGAACGAATTCGAATAACAGCTAATGCAACCTTAACCCCTTGTTTAATGGCCTTTAAGCCAAAAGTTGAATGATCATAAGAACAGGAAGCCGGAACTTCTTCAATGATCGCGCCAATCCGTCGAGCATTTTCGAGAAGTTCAATACTGACGCTCATACCATTTTCAGTTATAGAAAGTCCCTCGATCAACCTTCTGTTATAGGCTCTAAAACCACTTTGGGTATCTGAGATTTTAGTTTTTGACCCGACATTCCATAAAAAGGATATAACTGAAATCCCTAATTTTCGATAAGCTGGGACAGTATTATGTTGACGTATAAATCTGGATCCGATAACCATGTCGGCATCCCCATTTACAATGGGTGCCAAAATACCAGGTATATCGTCCGGATCGTGTTGTCCGTCTCCATCTAATGTCACCAAAACAATTGCGTTGGAGGACTTAGCTACATTAAAACATGATTGGATAGCGGCACCATAACCTTTATTTAAATTATGACGCACAATAGAGGCTCCATTCAGCTCGGCTATTTTCCCCGTATCATCGGAAGAACCATCATCGATCACTACTACTTGACTAACGTGGTTTTGAGCACTCTTCACGACTTGACCTATAAAACGGGCATTATTGAAGCACGGAATGGCAGCAATAGAATTATTATTTTTTTCAATGCCTTTAACTATTGCCATACAAATTGTCCTTAATGTTCAACATTAAACCACGTCATTCTCGTCGTTGTCAAGAAAATGCACAATTTCGATTTGTAATTCCCAAAAAATAAACTTCCCACGACCTTACCGAAACTGTCTCAAAAAGAATTTTTTACCAATTGGTTACACTGACCTGGCATAAACCCACTATTAATCGGAAAGTGGTCCACGAATGCAATCAGTTTAACAAACCAGGATGACGCATGATAAAACAGGAAGCGAATAACTTGATGTCGTTTTCAAAATAGTTTCCAATTCTAAAAAATGCCCCTCTGCATTTGGCACTCGCCCATCGGACACCGTTGAGTAGTTACCACCGCTGAGACTCTATTAGCAATTACTTAGAAACTCTGTTAGAATCATTAAGACAAGTTTTTAAAAAATGGCAGCCCAAACTTTCAACGGTGCGTTGATTGTGTCTCACCGATTGAGGTCATATCAGTTAATATTTTTGAGTCTTTCGGGAGTTATTCGAAAATGAGGATTCTGCAAGTAATTCCGGCCTATTACCCTGCCGAAGCATATGGAGGAACAGTACCGTTAGCTCACAAATTATCTGTGGAGTTAGTTAAAAAAGGGCATCAAGTTACGGTATATACCAGTGATGCCTTGGAAAGTAATTCACGGCAAAAAGCGAGGTTTGTCGAGATCAATGGGGTTCAGGTATATTATTTCCGGAACATATCAAACACTCTTGCGTGGCACCGAATGGTCTTCAATCCAGGCATTGTTATGCAAATAAGCAAAGAGGCAGCCAGTTTCGATGTCATGCAACTTCATGGTTTGCGGAATTTTGATAATATTGTGGCTTACCACTATGCTATGAAGAACCAAATCCCATTTATATTGCTGACCGGTGGTTCAGTGTTGCAAATTGGGGGTAAAGTTGGTTTGAAAAGGATTTTCGACGCTCTGTTCGGGAAAAGAATGCTCCGAGATGCGGCCAAGGTAATTGTTGCCACTAAGTTAGAAATCGAGGAACATAAGCGGATGGGGGTAGGTGCAGAAAGGATAGTTCAAATCCTTCCATCTTATGATATCAATCTATTTTCTCAACTTCCACCATACGGTAAATTTAGAGATAAGTTAGGTATACGAGAAAAACATATAATTATGTTCCTGGGAAGAATTAATGCCATAAAAGGGCTTGATTTTTTGATTCAATCTTTTAGCAAACTAGCTCGAGAAAACAAAGATGCCCTTTTGGTGATAATTGGTCCTGATGATGGCTACAAAGTTGTCCTTGACAACCTGATTAAAAAGTTGGATATGAGTACAAGGGTCTTATTTACCGGATTTTTAAGTGGTGAAGAAAAGCTATCTGCACTGGTAGATGCTAATATGGTGGTGCAAACTTCCCTATTTGAGAGGGGACCGGGGTCGCCATTCGAGGCCGTACTTTGTAATACACCGATTGTGGTAACCAAGGACACTGGTTGTGGCGAGTTAGTAGCGCAAATAGATGCTGGATACCTGGTAGACTATGGGAACGTGGAGCAATTAGTACATACGATGCGCAAAATATTAGAGGATCCCACCGAAGCTAAAGATAAAGCGCAGCGCGCTAAACAATATATCATAGATCACTTGTCCTGGAGCAGGTTAGTTGAAGAATACGAAGAGGTGTATAGATCAGTATTAAAGTAAATCACCCTCTAATGAAACAATAAAACCGTTTTTAAACATTTTCTGAAATGAATAAGATAGTGAATTACCATAACTTCTACGAAAAATGGATCAAAGGCGACGTTAATTGTTCCGCAAGACTTACTCCTATCCAGCTTCGCATGGACCAGTTAAAGTTATGGAGATTGTCATTCGTAAATCGGAATGTATACGTTTCTGCAATGGTAAGTGTCGACTCCATAAGAGTACACCAAGGTCTTGATTTAACAGTATGGGAGAGGATATAATCAGATACGCCCAACTAAAGCTCTTGGGCACCAACCTCCAACGCTGTTTCTATTATAAATACAGCCGGGAGGTAAGAACTGCTATCGCTTGTAGGTGCAAATTACTTGGGGGAGTAAAATTATCGGTGAGATATTGTATAAATGAATAACAGCGAAAATAAAAACCTTAATAAAGAATATTACGAATATAAACAAAAATACAAAGAGGCGAATCAAGCTGATAATTATGACCAATTATTTAATCTTAAATCATTCCGTGATTATTTTAATATCAAAAAGATATTTGGGTTACTCGTCGCAAAATTTGAGCAGAAAGCCGTAGGAAGTTTATTACTTGCAGTGGGGCATATAGATGTAATACTGGATGTTCCTTGCGGTACTGGAAAATTAATACCATATCTCTTAAATAAGAATATAAATGTAATTGGGATTGATGCATCAGCAGCAATGTTATCAAAAATAGAAACAAGAGATAAAAGATTGAAGTTAATCGAAGCCGAAATTAATAAATTACCTTTAGACAATGATTATGTTGACCTTACGATTTGTCATAGATTTTTGCATCGGATACCTCCCGAAAACTATGAATTAATTCTGAAGGAAATATATAAAGTAAGTAAAGAATATGCAATTTTGTATTTTGCGGTTAAGGGGCCTCTAACTAATCTCATACAAAATATTGAGAAATTTATGAGAATCGGCAATAGCAGAAATATTTATTATATGACAAAAACCAGCGTCAACAATCAAATCGCGGCGGGGGGATGGGATTTTGTGAAAGATAAATTCGTTTTGCCAATGGGTATTTCATCTGGCTATTTAATTCTAGTTAGAAAAAAGAGGAGACTCTTTGAATAGGACAGAAATAGGTTCCAACAACCTTAAACGATTGTTTCCTGAAGCGGTAATAAGGCGGTTAAAAAGATATAAGACTTTTCATTCGGACATATTCATTTACGAACTTAATTATTTTGGACATGATAACCTTCCCACTAAAAAGGTATTTGTAAAATATTTTAATACTACAAGTTCAGATGAATTAAAAAGACAATTTGGATATCAGTCGTTATTTTGGGAAAAGTCTTCAAGCAACAGGATTACTACACCAAAACCTCTATATCTTGATATTGATAATAAAATGACCATTATGGAATATGTCGAAGGTGTGAGCTTAAAACAATTATTAACTAAATTTAGACCACAAAATAAAAAATATTTAATTGACGCGTTGGATTTATCTGCAATTTCCTTAGCGAGTTATCATCAACTATTTAAGGTATCAGAATCCGACACCATTTTGATAAACAGTCCATTGTTAGGAAATAATATCATTGTAGATGCGTTGAAAAAAGGAATTTCACCAGATAAATGTAATTTGAAACTTAAGACAATATCCTTTCTTGATTTTACAGCCGGGAATGTTATAATTGACAATCAAAGCACAAAATTATTTTTAATCGACTTTCCTCAGTTTGAGAGTCTATGCACGCCGCACCTCGACTTGGCGAGATTTAGATTCGGTCTTAAAATCATTAAACAATATCCGATTTTGAAATTACACATATCAGATTGGTGGACGGTGAGTTCAATTTATGATCATTTTCTGGAAAGATATTGTGTAGAAATGAATTCTAAACTTAATGCAGAAGACTTAGCATTCATCGATTTTCTTGAAGTAGAATATGCGAGAAAATTACAAAATATATATAAAAATAGCAAATTTCGTTTAAAGCTAACATTGGAAAAATATTACATGGCACCGTTTATTAACCATATGTTAAAGCCTAACAAATTGCAACCCCGTTCCTAATCAATTGGCCATCTTTCTTTAAATCAGGTCAAATTCAATATTATCAAACCCTCACCATTTCTTTATATCACCATGTCACCGGGCACTTAAAACCGGCCACTCGTGGGCAGTTCAAAAGCGGCCACTTTAAGGTAGTCAGTTAAAATTTACATTATACGCCTTTCTCATTCAAGTTATCTGTGTTGCTTTGCCTATGTTGTTCTCTCCTGTCATACATTCGGTAGCTTTTACTATCGAGCTTAATGACGTCAGCATGGTGCAGAAAGCGATCAAGGATAGCGCCGGTTGCGGCGTTATCAAAGAGTAATTTGACGTTTGGATATTTCAGTGTGGCGGAGCCACCTAGTTAATGCATACTGAGCCATCGTGTTAGTGAAAATGAGCCACTGAGTTATTGGCAGAGCCACCAGGGGTAGTATCCCTGATGGCTCTGTTGTATTGAGTTAGATTATCAGTCCCGGATACCCTTTTTCTTGCGCATGGAATTTTTCCCGTCGATTAAGATGGTGTATGAATCATGAACGATTCTGTCCAGAATGGCATCCGCTAGTGTGTCTTCACCGATTTTGCTGTGCCAGCCCTGAGGCGCAAATTGAGAAATGAAAATAGTAGAGGCACGTTTATGCCTAGCCTCAACGATTTCTAACAAATCTCTGGCTTCAAAAGAGGATAATGGCATCAGCAGCCATTCATCGAGGATGAGCAGACTGATTTTCTTATACTGGCTAATGACTTTTTTGTAGATGCCCTCACCACGAGCCACCGCCAGATCATTCAATAGTTCCGGTAGACGGATATATTTCGCTGAAAAGAAGTTGCGGCAAGCCGCCACACCAAAAGCACAAGCCATATAGGATTTCCCGGCGCCGGAAGCACCCAGGATGATCAGATTGTGCTTTTCGTGAATGTAGTTACAGGTAGCCAAACGGGATATTTGAGTTTTGTCTATTTTCCGGTCCACTGAATATTCAATATTTTCAATGCAAGCGCCGGTTTCAGCCAGATCGGCATTTTGGATCAATCTTGCCAAGCGGTTATTCTTACGTTTGGACCATTCTATGTCTACGATGAGCCCAAACCTTTCTTCGAAAGTCAGACCAGCAAGAGCCTGATCCTGCATCTGATTTATGAACGCTTCAGCCATTGAACTAAGCCTCATCTCATGGAGTTTATTGATTGTGGTTTGATCTATCATTGTGAATGTCCCCCGTAGTAATCGGAACCTCTAGTAAATCCATGCTTGTCCGCTTCCCCGTTAGTGTGAATCTCCCTTTCCGGTTTACGGAGCTTATCTTGCCCCGATTTGAGAATCGTACTGATATTTTTATAACTGGGGCTAGGCGTATAGCTTAAAGCCCTGGCACAGGCACCCTCCAGTCGGGTCACCGAATAGCGGTCCGCCAGTTTAAGAAGGGCTATACAGCTCCGGTAACCCTGTTGCTCAATCTTGTGGGAAGCCAGAATCGCTTTGATTGCGATGACAGTGTGCGGCCCGACACTTTCGGCCCAGGCGATAAACCGGTCGCCATTCCATTGAATGTATTGCTGGTGGTCATCCGGCATATGTTCCGTGATGGTACTATACTGACCCTCCCGGCCATGTAGTCTGGGGTGTGAACAAATACGATGGTTGTTGAAAAACACCTCAATGACCTGGCGAGTGATGCGGACATCTACCTGATGCTTGATATATTCGTAGGGAATACTATAATGCATCTTCTCGACAGTGATATGATAATTGAATTGTACGGTGGCAATTTTCCAGATTGCTAACTCGTATAGAGAGACCGGCAAGGGCTGCAATGCATACTTTTCTTCTTCCAGGAAGACGCTCAGCCTGCTGCCGGTTTCCTTTTGAAACGGTTTGCTGTTAAAGATTGCCAGCTTATCCAGAATGGACTCGTTTAGTTCAGACAGAGAAAAGAACTTCTGATGGCGCAAAGCAGCCAGAACCCAGGTTGAAATTACCCCCACAGCCCCTTCGGCATTTGGCTTGTCGCGGGGTTTTCTAACTCTGGCTGGAATCACCGCCGTGCCATAGTGCTCAGCCATCTCATGATAGGTTTTGTTGATGACTGGGGTATACCAAGACGCTTGATCGACACCTGTTTTGAGATTATCCGGGGTGAGGATTCTGGTAACCCCACCGAAGAACCGAAAGGCATTGACATGTGCGGCTATCCAGCATTCCAGATCTTGCCTTAGAAATGCCTCTACATAAGCATATTGGCTGCTGGACAGGACCGCTACAAAGATATATGCATTGATTATTTCCCCGCTATCCCTGTCAATGATCGTGGCGGTTTGACCGGCCCAATCCACTTCGGTCTGCTCTCCCGGCTTTCGGTTGATATGCATGGTAGC
>Ga0182021_10009074_pt1 | contig 11769 bp, 10 predicted proteins | sample 612E3MmetaG_FD_120493 | JGI IMG/M metagenome (GOLD analysis project Ga0182021, IMG submission 120493) | Permafrost microbial communities from Stordalen Mire, Sweden - 612E3M metaG (Illumina Assembly) | ecosystem: Environmental > Terrestrial > Soil > Wetlands > Permafrost | place: Sweden...
TGCACGAAGACGTCCTCTCCGTTCTCCCGTTGGATAAAGCCGTAGCCCTTGGCTGCGTTAAACCACTTCACTGTACCTTTTTCTTTCATCTGCCTATATTCCTTCTTTGCTAAAAATGCACCCGACCCCGGATCCGGCCCGATACAAGAAAAGGGGGCGCGGATGGACCCACACGCCCCCTCTCGGATTTGTCACGAAGCGAAAACAAAAGTCAAATGCCATACTATTATACAACAGGAGAACGCCACATCCGAAGTGTAAAGCGGAGCAAGCGTCCTTCCCAGCACCGTGACCACATTCGAGTTTTACCGATTCCGGTTTCACTTTCGCGCTTTGAACCCGGTGCGTTTTCCCGCAGGGAAGAGCGCCAACGTGGTGCGGGGCGCATTTGGAGCGGTGTTGCGGGACACGGCCTCCCCGGCGGCCTACGCGCGGCTGTTCGAGCCTGGATCGGCATTAGGCAGCGCCCCCAGCGGTCTGGCGGACTGGCCCCGGCCGTTCGTGCTGCGCGCCGTCCACCTGGATGGTATGACCATCGCCGCGGGGGGCTGGTTCCACGTGGATGTGCACGTGTTCGACCTGCGCGAGCCGGCGCTCGAGCACTTCCGGGCGGCCTTTGCGCGGCTGGGCGAAAATGGCGTCGGGCCGGGCCGCGGCCGCGCGGAGCTGGTTCGCGTCGAGCAGCTCGACCTGGCGGATGGCGCCGAGACGGTGACGGATCGGCCGCGCGCTCCCTCCGTAATCGGCCTGGATGCCGACCCTGGGCCCGTGGAACGGGTATGCGTTCGATTCGCGACGCCCACGGAACTGAAGGCTGGCGGTGGCATGGCGGAGCGGCCGGAGTTTGCGATTCTCTTCGGCCGGCTGCGCGACCGCATCAGCACCCTGCGCGCGTTCTACGGCGCGGGACCGCTGGAGATCGATTTCCGCGCCATGGGCGAGCGCGCGGCGGGCGTCCGTTTGAAGCGCGCGGACTTGAAGTGGGAGCGGGTTGAGCGGAAATCCGGCCGCACCGGCCAGGTGCATTCGCTCGGCGGCTTCACGGGCGAGGCGGAATACGAAGGCGACCTGGCCGAATTCCTCCCCTGGCTGCGGGCCGCCCGGTGGGTAGGCGTGGGGCGGCAGACGGTTTGGGGCAAGGGGGAACTGCGGGTGGAAGACCCCGCCCCGTGACGACGCATGGGATAAACTTATCCGAATAGGAGCATTTTTGAACCCACGGAGCGCACTGCGGTGGAAGATCGTCCTGGGTGTGTTCATGATGTTTGGCGCTTATTGCGCCGCCTCCGGCCGGATCGGCCTTTGGCCCGGCGGGTACTACGCAGCGTTCTCTCTGGTCACGCTGGGCGCCCGGCTCGGCAGCCTCATTGGACATGCAGCTCTTGCGGGACGAACTGGCGGCTGACCTTGATTTTGCTTTCGTCCCTGCGAGCGGCGGCAAGATCGTAGGCAAGTTGCATCCGCAGCCACGTCTCCTCCGTGCTGCCGAATGCTTTCGTCAGCCGGATCGCCATTTCCGGGGTGATGCCGGACTTGCCGTTGACGATCTTGTTCAGAGTCTGCCGGCTAACGCCGAGAATCTTCGCCCCGGCGGTCACGGACAGGCCCAAAGGCTCAAGGCAATCATGCCGGACGACGCGACCGGGATGCACGGGGTTCTTCATGGGCATGTCGTTTTCTCCTCTTAGTGGTAATCGATCAATTCAACGTCGAAGGCGTCAGTTCCTTCAAAACGGAACACAATGCGCCAGTTGGCGCGTACCGTCACAGACCACAACCCTTTCAGATCGCCTTTGAGCGGGTGAAGGCGATACCGCGGGACATCCAGAGCTTGCGGCACGGCGGCGGTGTCGAGAACCGAAAGGACCCGCTCTACCGTCTCCAACAAGTCCGGGCGTATCCCGCTCTGGTCGCCACGCTCATACAGCCGTTTCAGGCCCCGGTGCTTGAAACTCCTAATCATCAGGGTACACCGTAAACTGGATGTTGTCAGTTATCAAGCTTATCATGGTTCCCCGATCGCTTCCACTATCGCTTGCACTATCGATTTCAGACCGATCTGGTAGTAGTTGTACAGGTCTAACCGCGAGCCCGACTGTCCGTACTGGTCCACGCCGAGCGCTACGGTCTTCGCGCCGAACACGCTGCCCAGAAACGACAGCGCGTGTGGATGGCCATCCATCACGGTGACCAGCGGGCAGTGGCGCTCGTCTTCGGGAATCAGTTGTTCCAGATGATGCGAGGCGGGTTGGCCGTTCATCCGGGAGCGCCCGGCGTTCACCCAACCCCGATGCAGCAGGTCCGGGCTGGTTACGTTGACGACGTTGACGAACAACTCGTCCCCGGCCAGGTCGTTGCTGGCTTCGACGGCCAGCGGGACCATGGCGCCGCAGGTGCACAGGTTGACGACGTTCTGGCCTGGCCGAAACCCGGGCTGGCCGCGTCGATCGACGATCCGGTAGCCGCCCCGCAGGACGTTCCGCCGCAGTTCCCCGGAGGCGGTGCCGGGGAACAGGTCCTGCGGCTGGGGCACGGTGGAGAGGCGCAGGTACAGGCTTTCCGCATCCGGGTCTTCGAGAATCCGCCGCACGCGGTCGAGCAGGATCCACTCCAGCTCCTGCGCAAAACACGGCTCGAAATAGGCGATGCGCGGGCTTTCGATGCCGAACGACGGAGGCATCAGCGACTGGTGCAAGCCTCCTTCGGGACTCAGACTGATGCCGGAAGGCGTGCCCACCAGGATGAACTTCCCTCCATTGTAGATGGCGTAGTGAAGCGCGTCGAGACCGCGGGAGATGAAGGTATCGTAGAGGGTTCCGATGGGCACCAGGGTTTCGCCGAACATATCGCCCGAGACGCCCAGCGCCCCCAGCGCCAGGAAGAGGTTGTTTTCCGAGATGCCGAGCTCCAGGTGCTGCCCTTGGGGGCTTTCGGTCCATTTCACCGCCACGGGAATGTGGCCTTCACCAAAGTAATCGGCTCGGATTTCGGGCGAGTACACCCCGACTTTTTGGATCCAACCGCCCAGATTCGTGGAAACGGCGACATCCGGACTGATGGTCACCAGACGGCGGCGGACATCCGGATAGCGCGCCAGTTCGGAGAGGATGTTGCCAAACGCCTGCTGAGTGGAAACGGTGGCTCGATGAACGGAGGAGAGCGTTTCGGGAACGCCTGAATTTGGCACGGAGCCGGCGGTCCGGCGAGGACGAGCGCCCTCCTGGAGTTTCCGCCGCGCCGCCAGACAGAGGCGCGCCTCGCTCGAACCCTCGGGGAACGTATCGAACTCCTCGCCCCTCTCGATGCCGTACCGGGTGCGAAGCAGTTCCACCTGATCTTCGGTGAGCAGGCGCGAATGGTTGGCCGGATCGCCGGCGATGGGAAGCTGCCAGCCCTTCACGGTGTAGGCCACAATGGCGACCGGCCGATCCGCGATCGCGTTGGCTTCCCTGAAAGCGTCGAGGATTTTGCCCAGGTCGTGGCCGCCAAGGTCGGCGATCAAGGCGCCGATTTCCGCGGGATCTTCTTCGGCCAGCAAACGCGCGAGGGCGGCGTCCGGGCGTCCTCCGATGCGGCAGAGCTGGCCGAGCAGCATTTCGGGCTCGGCGGTCCGCAGCAGGCTCTGATATTCCTCGTTGGACATCTGGTCGAGGCGTTCGCGGAGCCGTTCCCCGCCAGGGCGCGCGAAGACCGCTTCCAGTTTCGACCCGTACTTCACCTCGATCGCGTGGCAGCCGGCGGAACGCAGCAGCCCGACGATCCTTTGCGCGCGGCCGCTCGGGACCACGCGGTCCAGACTCTGGCGATTCAGGTCCACCATCCAGATCACATGCCCGAGGCGCTGCAGGGAGTCCTCGCCGAGCGCCTCCCAGATGCTCCCCTCGTCGAGCTCCGCGTCCCCCATCAGGGCGAGAAACCGGTGCGGTTTGTGGTATCCGAAATGGTCCTCGACATAGCGGCGGACGAGCGACATGAAGTTCGGCATGACCGCGCCGAATCCCACCGAGCCAGTGGAAAAGTGGACGCCGTCGGGGTCCTTCAAACGGCTGGGGTAGGCCTGCAACCCGCCGAAACTGCGAAACTGCAGGAGCCTCTCGCGCGACAGGTTTCCGAGCAGGTATTGGATGGCGTGGTAAACCGGCGAGGCGTGCGGCTTGATGGCGATCAGGTCGCAGGGTTCGGCCGCCGCGAAGTAGTAGGCCGTGAGCATGCTCACCACCGAGGCGCAACTGGCCTGGTGTCCGCCGACCTTGATCGAGTCGGGGTTGGGACGAATGTGGTTGGCGTAGTGGATCAGGTAGGTGCTCAGCCACAGGACGCGCTTCTGGACCCGGTCCAGAAGTTCCAGATCGACATCGGGCGATTTTTGAGGCGCTGCGGGCGTGGCAATGCAGGACACGTATCTTCTCCTCGATATGGATTCGGACCCATCTATCCTAATATTACCGCTAAAGACGGCCCAAAGCGGGGGCTGCCACCAATTTCGTTCATCGGGACGCCCCCGGGCGATCCTATGCGGCTGCGTCATTCCCGATCGCGTCCGAGCCTGGAAGACATACGTCGACGGGAGTCGAGTGCGCGCGAGATCCGACGAAGGGTGCCGGGGCGAAATACCGCGCACTCCCTCACCCGGATCACCGTCCACCCCGCGCGCCGCAGACGTTCCGACACGCGACGGTCGCGAAGTTGGTTTGTCTCAATCTTGTCGCGCCAGAACTTCGTATTCGTGCGCGGCAGGTATTTGCAGCGCGTGCAGCCGTGCCAAAAACAACCGTCGACGAACACAGCGACCATTAGCCCCGGCCAAGCGAAGTCCGGCTTCCCGTCCACCCGCCAATGTTTACGATAGCCGCGTAGGCCCGCGGCCCAAAGCAACCGGCCAAGCGGCAACTCCGTGGTGCGGTTTCCCTTCGACCGCACCGCCGCCATTATCTTGGATCGGACCTCTTTCGAAACGTGGTCCATGCCCGGCCTGTAACCAGATTAACGCTTCGAATACAGTCTGAGATCCTGGTCGCCAATCTCATCGGAGGGCACCAGCCGGTAGTGCTTCTCCTCCACCACTTTGACGTCCTCGCCATCGAGCGTCAACTCGAACAGAGCGATGGTGTCGTCGGCCATGAGCTGGGCTGAAACCGGCCGGCACGCGAGCCGCGGAAACTCCTGGACGCAGCACGCCATGTCCTGGCGAGTCTGGGTGATGCCGAGCTGGTCGCTTCCGCCTTTGGCCTGAACCGGGATGACGAACTGCTGTCCGTTCCGATTGACCCCGACGTAGATTTCGTCCACTTCGATTTGTCCGATGCCAGCAACCGTTGTGCGCAGGTGGTTCTGGAGGGAATATGTAGCGATGCCAAGGAAGATGTCGATCAATCGGTTGTAGCGCACCTTGGCCAGCAGAGCTTGTTCGTCCCCGAGCGCATAGGATGCGACGATCTCCGGCGTGGCATCCGGTATCTTGATCGCGATCAGATCCGGCCTCGGCACGATCCGGACCGGCGTGCCCACGCGGAACCGATATACGCCCTTTCCCGCAAGTTCGATGCTCCACTCCATGCCCTTCGGAGCGGTGCCTACGATGTCCGAAGGCAAGGCGGTCCGGAAGCGAAACGAGTAGATCGCGTCTCCCAGGTTCTTCGGAAGGGCGATTCCAAGCGATTTGGCGACGCCGAGGAACTCGTCGCGTGAGAACTCGAATTGGGTCTTCCCCGGCTTGTAGTACCGCTTGAAAATCGTCCCGATGATCGCGGAATAACGATTCGGCTTCTTGTCCGGAATAGCGGCCGGCTTCTTATCGGGCATCTGTGCTGGCCTCGGCATGCATGCGCCTTCGCTTGGGAACGACATCCGCTTTCACCCCATACCTGGCGGCGGCATTCGACATGGCGAACGACAGCAGTCGTTCGTCGCCGAGAGCGATAGCACGTTCGGGTTTCTTCGGAGTTGTGTCCAGCGCTTCGCGAATCATCGAAGCTACCGCTCGCGCGAGAAGCGGCGGGACTGAATTTCCGATCTGGCGGAATCCATGCCACTTCGTCACATGCAGCCGAAACCAGTCCGGATAGGAGTGCAGCCGCGCGAGTGCAGCCGCGCCGCTTCCCGCACTGTAATGCAGCGCGGCGAATAAGGGTGGATCGGACGCGGCGAAGTGAAAGCGCCGTGATCGCTCGCAGTGCCCGCCCGGATGGTGTTGCAGATCCCTTTCGGGTCGAGCTTGTGAAACCGGCTGACCGGTTCCGTGTCTCCTTGCTTCGTTTCGGAGAATCGCTTCTTCGATAGCTCCGTGTGGATGGTACGCAGGCTCGAAGTAAGGAGCGTGGAGTCCGACTCCCTCGGCGCGGAGTAGTCTTCGGGATCCGGCTCATGGCCGCGAAGCGGTGCGGAGTAAGCGGTCGGCATCTTGAATCGAGCCCGAACCCAATCGCGGTCTAGCAACTCTTCATAGTCGTCCGCCTCCGGAAGATCGCGCAAGGCTTCCCAAACCGTCGGCGTGCTCTGCAAGAAGAAGTCGCCGTCCCGGCCGTTTCCGTTGTTTGGAGGCTCGTGCGTTCGTCGCGGGTACTCCGGCAGTGGGTGGCCTTTTCGAGCGCCGAGCAGAAAGAGCCGCCAGCGGTCCTGCGGTACTCCGTAATGGGCGGCATTCAGGACTTGGTAGTCTTCGACCACTCGATAGCCGTGCTTTCCAAACTCCTGGATGATCTCTTCGAGGAATCGCGCGTGCTCGCCGATGGTCAGCCCTCGGACGTTCTCGAAGACGAAGTAGGAAGCCTGGAGGTCCGCCACCAGACGCACGAAGTGGTGCACGAGCGAATTTCGGGGGTCGTCCAAAGCGCGCTTGCCAATCATGCTGAAGCCCTGGCAGGGTGCACCGCCGAAAACCACGTCGACATTGGTATCGGCGATTCGGGACTCCCGGCGAATGTAGGCGCCGTCGATATCGGCCACGCTCCGGCAAATAGCTGCGCTGCCCGGAAAATTGAACTCGTGGGCGGAGCAGTGGATCGGGTCGTACTCCACGGCCGCCGCGACATCGAACCCCGCCTGCTCGAAGCCGAGGCTCATCCCGCCCGCGCCCGCGAACAAGTCCACACCGATAGGCCGCCGTTTAGCCGTGTTTCTCACCGTCGCGCGCTTCACATTCCAGCCGGGCAGTCCCGGCAGGCCCTTCCCGACTAATCTACAACAATTATCGGCACTTTGTGCAAGCCGCAACAGGCCTCCTCCGGACGGCCGATCCGCAGTCGGCGCCGCCATTCCTCTTCCCGGCTTGCCTCATGATCGAACTGCCGCTGGCGCTGGGAGGCTGAAACTGGCAATATCGGTATGTCACGTGAGGATTGTTCGACTGGTTCCGCTGCTGGTGTGCCGGCTGGCATGGGCGGCGGAGCCCCAAGCGCCAGCCGCCGGCGGTCCGGCCCCGGAGACCATGCGCGCGTTCGACGCCTACGCGCGCCTCACCGAATCCCGCCTGGATGCGCTGGCGCGGAAGCCGGATGGTTTTCTTTGGGCGGATACGCCGGAACGGCAAGCGAGGCTGCGCCGGGTCGGCGTGGTGTGCGAACCGCGAAACCGGCAGGCAACGGTGAAGACCGGGCGCGGCCTGATTCACGACTGGGTGGGAGCGGCGTTCATCCCGCGAGCCACCGTCGAGCAGGTGCTGCGGCTGGTCCAGGACTACGATAACCACCGCAATACCTACCAACCCGATGTGATCGATTCCCGGATTATGGAGCGGCATGGCGACGATTTCAAAGTGCGCTTGCGCCTGTTCAAGCGGAAAGTCGTTACCGTGGTTCTGGACACGGATAGCGACGTCCACTACCGGCGGCTGAGCGGACGCGACTGGCAGAGCCGGTCCTACAGCACGCGCATCGTCGAGATCGCCGACGCGGGCAGTCCCAGGGAGCGGCCACGGGGGCCCCGCGAGGAACACGGCTACCTGTGGCGTCTCAACTCATACTGGTTTTTCCGCGAGAAGGATGGAGGCGTCTATGTGGAGTGCGAAGCGGTCTCGCTGAGCCGCGGCGTGCCGGCCGCCCTGGCCTGGCTGATCGACCCGATCGTCCGCAGCTTACCAAAGGACGCGCTGGAAAACACGCTGCGGGCCACGCGCGCTCTGGTGTTGCGAAGCCTGGCGAATTAGTTTGCCGTTTCGTGACCTTTCCATGACACACCATTCGCCTCAAGAGCTAGAATCGGAGCGGAATTGGAAAAAGTCTTGAGCCATCGCGTGCAGTTGGTCTTGCTCGTCGCCGCGGTCCTGGTGCCGTGCGCCGTCCTGATTGCCCTCAGCGTGCGAATCTTCGGCCAGGAACGCGAGCTTCGGTCAAAACGGCAGGCCGACGAGCGACAGCGGATTGTGGTGCGGGCTCGCGATGCTCTGCTGGCGGCTTTGAAGCCCATCGCGCTCGACGAAGTCCGCACCGACCTGCGGCTTGGGCAGGCCTATCGCCATCCGGAAACCGTGTTCGTGGGCTGGACCGAAGAAGACCGGCTGGTCCTGCCGTGGGAGCCGGAGCGGGACCAGGCCGCCCGGAACTGCCGCGAGCTGATCTCGCAGCCGGGCTTCGAGCCGGCCATCCGCGCCTGCGAACAACTGGGAAACCAGCCGCACGAATTAGCGCTGACGACCGGATGCTACCAGCGCGCGGTGGCCGCCGCCAGGCATCCCCAGCAAGCCGCCTACGCCCGCTGGCTTCTGGCGCAGGCCCTGGATGCCGGCGGCCGGCCCGGCGAGGCGGCGCCGGTGTTCCGCACCCTGCTGGACACCGGTCCCGAAGTCACCGACGCCGACGGGATTCCCCTCGCGCTGCACGCCGCGCGGGCGCTGCTCGAGGAGGGCGCGGTGGACCGGCGAATCTCCTCCAGCGTGGCACGGGCTCTCGCCCAACGGCCGTGGTTGCCGCCCATGTCCTCATTCGTGGTCACGGAGATTGCCGAGAGGCTGGGCCGCTCCGCGAAGAACCCGGAGGAGAAGCGCGCCGCCGAAGAGTTGGGCCGCGAGGCGGCCGGGCTGGTACGGCTGCTGCAGCAGGCCGAGGCGCTGCGGAACGATTTCCCCCGCGTCCGCGCCGCGATCGGCCGGCCACAGCCCGCATGGGTGGCCTACGGCGATGAGGTGTGGCTGGTCGGCGCCGCGGGCAATCCGCAAAGCGGCGCGGCCATCGTGGTGGTCCGCGGGCAGGACGTGTTTGGACGCCTGGCGGTCCCGGGAGCGACCCGCTTCGCCGATTCCCGCGACTCCGGGGGCGAACCGCTGGGCGAAGCGTTTCCCGGCCTGAAGGTGGTCGTGGCCTCGAACGGGTTCTCCCTGGAAGACCCGGCCGGAGACCTGCAGCGCCGCGCCTTCTTTGCGGCCTTGCTGCTGGTGGTCCTGATCACCATGTTCGCCGCGTACCTGCTGTGGCGCGACCTCCAGCGGGAGATGCGCTCTTCGGAGCTGCGGGCGCAATTCGTATCCAGCGTGTCCCACGAGTTGAAGACACCCCTCACGGCCATCCGCATGTTCGCCGAGACGCTGCAACTGGGCCGCTGCGGCGATGCCGAAACGCAGTCGGAATATCTGGGCACGATCGTGAACGAATGCGAGCGGCTGTCGCGCCTGGTAGACGGAGTGCTGCTTTTCTCGAAGACGGAGCAAGGCAGGAAGACCTGGCGGCTCCGCCCGGTGGAGGCAGCCGACGCCATCGAGGCCGCTGTGCGCGCCCTCGAGTATCCGCTGTCGAAGCGGGGATTTCAGTTGCACACGACCATCGAGGACAACCTGCCCCCGATCGCGGCCGACCGGGATGCGTTGGAGCAGGCGATTCTCAACCTGCTCTCCAACGCCATCAAGTTCTCCGGCGATGCGCGCGATATCGAGCTGGGTCTCTACCGCGAAAATGGCGAGGTTGTGGTGAAGGTGACGGACCATGGAATTGGAATCGCCGCGGAGGAGCACGCCCGGATCTTCGAGAAGTTCTACCGCGCTCCGACCCGCGAGAACCAGTCCATCCCAGGCACCGGACTGGGGCTGGCCCTGGTGGCGCAAATCGTGAAGGCGCACGGCGGACGGGTGGCGGTGGACAGCGCTCCGGGGAAAGGCAGCAGTTTCTATCTGCGGTTCCCCCATGCCCCGTAGCGCAGGCACTCTTGCCTGCCGGGCCCAGGGGGCACCCCCGACTCATCGGGACGCTCGGCGGACGGGCGACGAAGAGCGCCGAGATGAGTCTCGGCGCGGCAGACTGAGAGTCTGCGCTACGCTGGCGAGGAAGGCAACATATGAGCGTAATCCTGGCAATTGAAGACGATCCCGCGATTCTGCGGGGGCTGGCGGACAACCTGCGCTTCGAGTCGTACGAAGTGCTCACCGCCGCCGACGGGCAAGCGGGTTATGCGCTGATCCGCGAGAAGCGCCCCGATCTGATCATCCTCGACCTCATGCTGCCGAAGCTGAGCGGGTACGAGATCTGCCGCAAAGTCCGCGCCGAGGGCATCCAGACGCCGATCCTCATGCTGACGGCGAGAGGCGAGGAAGCCGACCGGGTGCTGGGCCTCGACCTGGGCGCCGACGATTACGTCGCCAAGCCCTTTTCGATCCGCGAGCTGATGGCGCGCATACGGGCCCTCCTCCGCCGCGCGCAGCCGCCCAAGACGCTGCCCGACGAGCTGCGTTTCGACGATGTGGCGGTGAACTTCGTTTCCTACGAGGCGCACAAGGCGGGCCGTCCGCTGGAGATGACGCGCAAGGAGTTCCAACTCCTCCGCCTGCTGGCGTCGCGGACCGGTGAGGTGGTCGCCAGGGACGAACTGCTCAACGAAGTCTGGGGATACGAGAACTATCCCACGACGCGCACCGTGGACAACCACATAGCGGGCTTACGGGCCAAGATCGAACGCGAGCCCGCCGACCCTCAGCACCTAAAGACCGTCCACGGCGTAGGCTACAAGTTCGTGGCCTGACATTTTCCGGACATACTTTTTGCAGCAAGGGTACTAACCCGCCGCACATTGGCGACAACCCGAATTGGGCGCCAGCGCACAATTGCTCACATGAGACACCGATTCTTGATTGTGCTTGTGGCGCTGCTCGGTATGAGCCAGGGCCTGCTATGGGCCGGCGAACCCCGGCAATTGCAACTCAAATGGAACGAACTTGGCCCGCGAATTGAAGACAAGAAGGTTGCCCTGGTGCTGCCGGGTGGCACGTATATTGAAGGCAAGGTTCAGGTAGTCGGCTCGGACGGCCTGCGCCTGCGAATCTCCAAGACTTCGGACCGCAAGGCCCAACCCAAAGGCAGCTACCTGATTCCGCGGCAATCCGTCTCCCTGTTGCAGGTGACGGAGTACCGCAAGCTCGCCAGGCTGCTGGTCACTGCCGGCGCTGTCGCCGCCGTGGCCGGCATCGTGGCGGCCAGCTACCCCGAACCCTTCGAAGGGGCGATGTATGTCGTAGTTCCGGCAGTCGCGGCTGGAGGGATAGCCGGCGCGGCCGTAGCCGGCTACTACGCCGGCAAGAGGCTGGACAAGAGGGTCACCGAGATTCGCATTGTTGGGGAGGATGGGAAATGACACGGCGGCTGGCGTTAGGGCCGGACGCGATTTCGGGACTGCACCTCGCCTGCGCGGTGCCCGGAGTTCCGCGTCTAGTGCAGTGCGGCCGAAGTCTTGCCTGTTTTGTGGGGCGGGCAATCCTGCCCGCAGCCGCCTTCTAAGGAACTCCTTCCGCGACCCTTTGATTTCAGGTGCTTACGCGGCAGGCTTTTCTTCTCTGCCACGACGCCTCATCAA
>Ga0182021_10009075_pt1 | contig 11769 bp, 5 predicted proteins | sample 612E3MmetaG_FD_120493 | JGI IMG/M metagenome (GOLD analysis project Ga0182021, IMG submission 120493) | Permafrost microbial communities from Stordalen Mire, Sweden - 612E3M metaG (Illumina Assembly) | ecosystem: Environmental > Terrestrial > Soil > Wetlands > Permafrost | place: Sweden...
ATGGTTTAATGGAGCCAAAGGTTTTGGTTTCATTTCACGTCAAAGCGGCGAAGATGTATTCGTCCACTTCAAAGCAATTACCAGCAATGGCTACAAGACGCTCAACGAGGGCGACAAAGTAGAGTTTGAAGTTCAGCAAGGACCGAAAGGCCTCCAAGCTGCAAACGTATCTGTGGTTTCCTAAGAAATCATACAGCGTTGAAAAAAGGAACCCCGTCTATGAGACGGGGTTTTTTTTGTATGATCCTGCCTGAAAATTTTTATCAAGTTTCTTTTTAAAATACTCAACGACTCATAGGCTCATTGAGTACATTTTCATTCTTTCCAATAGAGGAATTCCTTTACACTTGCAATTTGCGTTGGATCTGCCCCGCGGCGGCCGCCAAATACAAATCGGTTTTGCTCATTCTTATATTTCTCCCGCACCCGTTGTGCCTGCGTAATAGATTTTTGTTTGTCGGGTATTTTACTGAGAGATTGACTCAGGAGGTCGAATAAATCGCCCTTGGAGACTCTTCGTTCAGATTGTTGCGCACCTTTCATACCGAGTGTTTCCTTGATTCGTCCAAGCCCCAGAATTTCGTACGCCTGTTCCACCGAATCAAATTTTGTTATTGCGACTTGAAACGCTTCTGCTGCATCCTCTTTTGAACCGGCGAGATACCGTGCAAGGCCGAAGTTGAGATACACGCCGCCGTCATTTTTATTCAATGCAAGGCTCTTTTGATAATGTTCTTGTGCCGTATCAAGTTCATTCTTCAGCAAATAGATATTACCAAGTGTATTCTCTGCCTGCCATGTATCCACACCTATTAACGCGGCAACTGCCGCATCGTAACTTCCTGCTTTTGCTTGAAGAATTGCCGATTTATTTTTTGCACTCGGTGTATTTTCAACTGCAAGGGCTGCGATGGCAGAACCGGAAAGTTGGTTTTGATGATACGCATAATCTGCAAGATCCTGCGAAGCATAGGTTGTAATTTTTTCTGCCGACGGCGTCACGACTGTCTTTGCCGGCAATGAAAGGTTTGCCGCAGGAAATGCTGCCATTGCTTTCCGTGTATCTATGACTTCGATCATTTTCCCGCTTCCCGCATACTTGTAATACTCTTCTGCGCCTTTTGTCCACGCAGCCATAAAGGGTTGGTTGATCATAGTTGCTTCCAGCGGGATCCATACTTTTCCTTCATCAATAATGTATTCTTTGTCATTCTGACTTACCATATACCCATTCTTCGGCTGCACGTCTGTATCAAACATAAGATAGATATGATCTTCGGTTGCAAGAAACTTTGTCTGAATGCCAAGATTTTCAAGACATGATGCCATAAGCACAGAGGTTGCGCTGCAGTTTCCTGTCCGCGATGCCAATGTTTCCACAGGATACGCAACAAGGTCGAGTATATCCTGCTCCGATGGTTTCCATGGACTGGAAATATAACTGTATCCATTTGCCCGGACTGCACTCCATACCGCGAGCGCATACACAACATTCCGCGGAAGTTTTGCATTCAAACTATCATTGGTCGCAACACTGCCGACAACATACCGAGAGAAATTCACCACCGCTTCATCTGTGGGCGTAACAAATGCGCCGACAGACTCGCCGCGTTTCCAGTTGATGGTATTGCGGCTGTAGAGTGTTACCGGTTTAATGAGACTCCGTGTTTGCGGCTGGTTATTAAACAAATAACTTAGCTCCACTTTTGCTTGCGCAGCGGCATTCGCACTGAGTGTAAAAAGCTGCTTTGCATCGAGCGTAGCCGAGAGATTGAACGATTGCTTTTTTCCCGCATCGATTTGTGATACTATTTGCTCCGATGGCAATTTCATGTAATCCGGAATAAAAATCGAAACTTTGACATTACGGATTTCTGTCTTTGCTGAATTTTCTACTTCAATTTTCGCGAGCGGGTTGTAGGCGTAATAATTCACCTGCGATGGAAAAATATTCTCTATCGTGAACTGCGTGATGTCCAACGGGCTTGCTATGACCATATTTCCCTTAGCCTTCTCGGCAAAGTCGGGCGCGCTGATATCGAGGCGGGTTCCGGTGAAACCGACAACGATAACATCTTGGCGTTTTGTGAATTCATCACGCAGATTATCTATGGTACCGTTGACTGTCGCTTCAAATACTGCCGCGTCTTTTTCAAAGTACCGTAACTTCATCTGTTCGATCATATTGATTTCGTGCGGCAGGTTCCGTTCATATTGAGCGATTGATTTCTGATCGAATCCAATGAATGCAAGCTGCACAATGCGAGGTCCCGATGCTTCTTCGCTCATCTTCGTGCGTATTTTCACATATACATCAGCAGCAAGTGCTTCGCCGAGAGTGGTCATAGCGAGATTCGCCGCTGAATTTGCTCCGCCGGCGGATTTTTTGGTTGTCTTTGATGATACAGCAATGAGTTCGCCTGTATCCGTAATAATTACTTTGCAGCTTCCTTTGCCGGCATACTCGATATTTTTGACACCATAGAACTCTTTCTCTGCTTCGAGATTTCCTTCTGCTTTTCCAACAACGATCAATTCAGCGCCATAACGCATACCAATTTCCTTTGCGCGGGCAGGATTGCCTTCAGCAACGGCGATATCACGCATCTGAACATTTTCGAACTGTCCTTTATCAACCAGCCGGAAACCCTTATCGAGGAGTATTTCTTCAATTTTCGACGCAACAAGACGAGCATCGACAGCCATACCGTCAATTTTTTCATCAAGAATCACCATGATGCGCGGCCATTCTCTTTTGTCCTGTCCAGTTAAAACAACTAATGGAAGGATAAGCATCACTCCAAGAAATATTGCTCTGATTCTTTTCATTCTCTTTCTCCTCTTTATGTACCATCCCCTCTCGTCACCACTCTCAGGATGCAGGATGAGCTTCTTCTATTATCTTTTATTTCATGAATACCATTTTCCTCATTTCCCGAAACGCTTTACTGCCATCAGTGATTGAGAGCTGATAGAAGTAGATACCGGAACTTTGCTGCAGTGCATTCCATTTCACTTCGTAATAGCCGGATGATTTCTGCTCGTTGACAAGTGTTGTAATTTCCTGCCCGAGCATATTGAAAATCTTCAGTGTTACCGTGTACGAAGGCGATGCATCTGGAATGGTGTACCGGATTACTGTTTCCGGATTGAATGGATTCGGATAATTAGCATAGAGTTTCATACTGGATGGCGTCAATGCTACGCCTGCATTATTCTGCGTCACATACGATTTCTTCCCTACCACTATGCGGAAGTTTCGTATGCCATTACCGGAATTGATTTCCAGCGATTGAATCTCTTTGAGGTTATGCGCCATCTTTTGATCGATATCGATGAGATACGCCTCGAATGCAGGATTAGGTAAATTCAGCTTATCGCCTATCTGTAATGTCACTGTTGCTCCGGCATCACCCGTTACGACGCGCATTTCCCATATATCGCCATCCTCGTTCAGCGGACGGATGTCGCGCATCATTGCACCATCGGCATTCTTAAAGTAGACGGCAACATTTTTTTCACCAACAATCGGCGGAATGTAGGAATCATACGGATCGTCACCTTCATTGGCTCCTTGTGCCATACCAAGAGAACTCCCTTCACAACGCATATGAATATCAGAACGATATGCATTGAGCGCAAGAATCCAATTCCCAGCTGCCTTTTGCTCGAGCACAGGGAGAGATGCCACACTCATCTTTGGTAAACCGACCATGCCCAATGACGGGAACCTTAATGTTCCTGCGTTGTTAACATAGAGCGCCACTCCCTGCCAGGGTTGTATAAATTGAATTGATGCTGAAGATGTATCCCATCCACCGATAGAACCGCTTCCGCTGTAATAGGCACGCTGGCGTATATTGCCTGCTGAAAACATCAAACTATCGATCGGATATGGAAGAGTGAATGGATCCCCAACCAAATTCCATCCGCTTTGCAATTGAATTCCCTGAGCAAACATAGAATCCGAACGAACAAGGCTTGCCCCCTGAACAACAATCTGATATCCTTGATCTCTGACAATAAAGAAAAATGCCGCACCGGGAATAACGACGCTTTCAGTACTGAACTGGTCATAATCCTGATACTGTCCGTTAAACCACCGCTGGAAGCGCCACCGGGCATAAGAGATATTATTATCTGTATGGGGCCCAAAATTGCTTAAGAATTTATCCGGCTGTTGATTTGTTGAACTTAAATTATACGGCACAGAGATTATTCGATAGGCGGCTGTTTTATTGCTGAGCTGCGAGGCTGCCGGCATGCTTGTCGCTGGCTGATCAGTCGCTAGAGGTCCTAATTTTATATCAATAGAATTATATGGAGACCATATCACATTTCCCACATTATCCCAGGCGCCAACACGGTAGTTCACACCGACAGGTTTGTTGTTATAGACAAATTCACTTGTTGGAATCGAAAAAATAATTGAGCTTGCATATACAAGTGCCGAAGTGGACCAATTTTTTTCCGAAGTGTTCCTATAAACAACCTGCATCCGCGAAATTCCTGATCCTGCATCGGATGCTGAAGCAATTACTTGCGGTGATAAACTGACCTGGCCGTTTGCATTTACAACTACCGGTGTGCCCGTAGTATAAGGGCTGACAGTAAAGAATGGCGGGGTGTTATCTATGACTGCGCTTGGCATCGCATTCACCTCATTGCTGAATCCGCTTTCCAAACCAGTGTTATTTACTGCAGTAATACGGAAGTAATATTGTGTGCCATTCGCGAGACCGGAGATTACTTTTACGGTGTCTGTATTTCCGCCGGATGCCGAATCAATTTTTATTGTCGGACTCGCAGAGGTGCCTCCATAAATACGGTAACGGAGAAAATCAGATTCTGTATTTTTATTCCATTTCAATGTCACTTGTCCATTTCCAATAGCAGAGGTGAGATTCTGCGGAGCGGCCGGGGCAGTACCGCTGCTTGTGCTCGGCGTTGCCCTAACTTCAGTACTATGAGCACTTTCCAATCCTCCGCTATCCACTGATGTAACACTAAAGTAATATTGTGTTCCGTTACTGAGCCCGCTCATGACTCGTACCGTGTCAAGAATACCTCCGACTGTTGAATCCACTTTGATTGGTGAGGCAGGAAGTGTATTACGATATATGCGATAACGTAAAAAATCTGATTCAGTATTCTTATTCCACTTCAATGTCACTTTTCCATTGCCGGCAGCAGCATTTATTCCTGTGGGAATCCCAGGAGCAACATTCCCAATGCCTGAGACTGAAACTTGAAACGACGCAATTCCTCCACCGGAATGTATGATGTTTGCATTATAGGAAATTGCCGATGTTGGTACGAATCTGACAAAAATAGATGTCGCAGGCAAAGTATTTCCAGAATAGGGGAGCGAAATCGATGTCGTATATCCGCTCCCGCTTGTCATTGATATTTCAAATCCTGTTGGAGCAGTAATAGAGATAGAACCATTTGATGTCAGATTTGAACCGGAGATGGAATAATTTTTTTCACTTGATGTTGAACTTACTTGAACATAATGAAAATCCAATGAAAGCGGGATAGCAGAAAGAGATGGTCCTGCGCCAGTAGCCGTTGTAAATCCCCAGATAGCTGAAAATGGACTTGATACTCCTCCGTTCAAGGCACTTACGTGCCAGTATAACTTCTCGTTGAAGGTTGTTGGACCAACCCAGTGTACATTACTTGTGACTGTATCATTGACAAAATAGCCAGCAGTCATATCTGAACTTGATCCAATCTGAACATGATATGATGTCGCACCTACAACTGGCACCCATCTCACTGAATCCGCTGCAATAATGCCTGTGGCACCATCAAGCGGGTACAGGAGTGTTGGTGCTGCAATGGAATAACCCAACCAACCACTCGAAAATGATTTGGCATAGACATCATATCCCTTTGACCGCCGATTATCCTGCCAGGTACATACAAGATTTTGGCCAGAGGCAGCTAGCCGAGGTAATGTTTCTAAATGATTTACACCATCATGGACAATAAAAACATTACCATTATTAGCAATTCCACCTGCTGAATACCATTGGCCAACAATATCAGGCTGTGTGTTTCGGTAATCTTGCCATGCAACAAGAAAATTTTCAGTTCCATCGAAGACCACAGAAGGCCAATATCGCTCTGATGTTCCTCCATAGTCATTGACTATCGTGTTACCACCGGTAGGATTTCCGCTAGCATCGAATCGTTGCAGAAAAATATCATCATAGCTCCGATAATCTTCCCAAACGATGACACTCGTGCCGCTGCTTGTTACAGCAATAGTCGGAGAATATTGGTCCGACGACACATTATCTCCTACTCGAATATTCGCTCCATTCTTACTGCCGCCGGCATAATATCGTTGAAGATAGATATGATAATTTCCATCTCTATTGTCATACCATGTAACAATAATATTGCCGCTGCCATCAATTCCAACCGAAGGCTGACTGTGTGTATATAGATATGCAGCATCATCATTGACCCTTATATTTGAACCTACTGGTGTACCGCTCGAATTGTAGATCTGCATATAAATATCATTCGTAATACCATTTCGATTATCTTCCCAAACAACAACACTATTGCCGCTGGCTTCAATCGCTGTTGCGAGACAGTTATTGTCAGGACTTGCTGAGGTTGAAACATCATTTACTTTCACATTCGATCCGATGGGCGAACCGCTTGCATCGTAGAATTGAATGTAAACATCGTAGTATATATTACCATTGCGAGTATCTTTCCAGGCAACCAGGCTCCTGCCACTTGTGTTCACAGCTACAAACGGAAAATAGTGATATGCCCCGAGATTATCATCGTTAACTTTGATATTTGATCCAAGAACAACACCACTTGCGTTTAGACGCTGCATATAAATATCATAATTTCCATTGCGCTGATCTTCCCACACAATAGTACTATTATTACTGCCATCCATTCCTACAGAGGGAGCCCATTGAGAAGCATTGTTCACATCGCTATTCACTTTAACATTTTTTCCTAGAAAAGATCCGCTGGTATTGATGCGCTGTTGATAAATATTTTCTCCGTCAATAATTCGATAATCCTGCCACGAGATAACGCCGGCACCGCTGCTATTAACGGCGACCCAGGGATAATATTGATTCGCTGCTACGGTGTTAGTATTTACTTTAACATTCGAACCCTGCGCTATACCACTGGCATCGTACCGTTGAAGATAAATATCAATATTTGCGTTACGGTAATCATACCAAGCGATGATGCTGTTGCCGCTGAGATCGATCCCAACTGTTGGAAAATTTTGAATTGTCGTGCCTGCATCATCATTCACCATGACATTGCTGCCCTGGGCCGTACCGGAAGCAGAATACCTTTGCATATAGATATCTCTATTTCCATTTCGCATATCGTGCCAAGTAACAACCTCTGCACCGCTATTGTTTATTGCAATCGCCGGCGCAAGCTGTGCAGTCGTTCCTCCATCGTCATTCACTTCGATGTTCACACCGATCGAAGCGCCAGTTCCATCATACCGCTGGAGATAGATATCATAATTACCATTTCGATTATCCATCCACACAATACAACTATTGCCGCTGCCATCAACTCCGATCGCCAGCCGGTCATGAGTTGTTGTGCCACCGGCATCGTCATTTACTTGAATATTCGACCCTTGCGCGACTCCACTTGCATTGAACCGTTGGAGGAAGAGATAATAATCTTCAGACCAAACAACAAGAGTATTCCCATTGCCGTCGACAGCAACTGCGACCGAATGGAGAGCAGAATAAACCTTTCCTGTGTTATTATTCACATGAATATTTGTGCCATTGGGTGAACCGCTCGCATCAAACCACTGAAGATAAATATCCGGGTTACCGCTCCGATTGTCTACCCAGGCTACAGCAGTCTTGCCTATACTATTGGAAGCTATTGCCGGATAACGGTGTTCGATTCCTTGACCGTCGTCGTTCACCCGAATATTTGCACCAATGATCGTACCAGTTTGATAATATCGTTGAAGATAGATATCGCCATTCCCAGCCCGATAATCTTCCCATACGACAGTATAGTTACCGCTTCCATCCATGGCACAACTTGAATTTTCGTGCAGGCAAACTCCAGAGACATCATCATTTACCAATTCATCGTCCCACAAAATTGAGGAAGCAGCTAAGGATGATAATTTGTTAGTCGCATTTTTATTGAGACTCATGCTTTTGAGGAGACGGGACATCGAGGTCTTTACAAGATGCTGTTTAAGTGTTTTTTGGGGAACAACGAGGTCGTCTTTGAGTAATCTATTAGGAATTCCTTGTGCGTATCCGTCGAACGGCATAAGCAGGCATAAAAAGATGATTGTCTTTATTATACGCTTATGACGCAGAATTGAAAGAATATTTATACCATCTCCGTCTAATAAATTAATTATATTCTGCAGCATTACACTACTCCTTATAACGAAGAGTTAGATTCTCGATATCCCTTGTTCCACATCGAAAAGAATATTGCGGAAATTTTCCTGTCATTTTCTGCAAGTGAATAAAAGTAAGTTTATTGTCTCAGTCATTATCAAATTCTTCATCGTGTACCGTATGATGACATCCATATTTCTTTTATCCTTGGTATACCTGAAAAGATTCATTGTGGAGTCGATCATGAATATCTTTTCAGAGTTCTCTATCTAGGGGAAACCTGGAGCTTGCGGCAATTGCTGGTTATTCGGTGTTACAGTACTGTTGTTGCCACCATTCTTTTTCGATAAAATAACAGCCGCGGCACCGCCCGCAACAGCTACTCCTCCAAGCGTGTACCATACCCAGGCAGATGAACCGCCTGTTGTACCGGTTGATACTTTTACCTCTTTGCCTGTCAGTCCCTTTGCCATCTCAGCAGCTAATTCAGGAATAATTTCTGTCAACAAATCCTCAATAGCACCATCATGTCGTCGGCTTTTGTTTTGTTCAATCTGAGCTGTGGCAATGTCGATTACTTGTATATTTATCGTATAGATTTTCCCGACCTTCCCGATCGTTCCAGCAAACATCTTTTCCACTTTCAATATTTTTCCTACTTCCACAATACATTCCACCTGTGAGCACGCTTCCGACTGCTGAAACCCTTGCTCTTGGAGGATAGACTTGATCCGGTTGCGGTCAACAACAATAAATTCGCCCGTTTCAATAATCTGCCCCTGGAAAGCATCGGACAGCGATGCTGCATCTTCCTTTGATACACCGCCGCGTGCCTCAAACTCAAGTACGGCGATATTGAGCTTCTTCTTCTGAAGTTTATTATCCTGACTCACTGCAGCAGGAGCTACAATTGAAATAAAAAAAATAAGTAAAACAAAACGGATAAGAGAAGGATTGTGGAATATATGTAAATACATGTAAACCTCCTGCATGAAAATATTCTAATTCCCGCTGATCCCCTGCATCTGGCAGGTACACCAGTATAGAGTTCATTCTTTCAGTACACAATAACTGCAGACGCTTATTTCATCTGTGTGCTATCAAGACTTCTAATAAATTCCTGAACTACCTTTGGCAAGAATTTTTTGCCAATATCTTCCAGATCATCATCATACGTCCATGTGTGAGCGTATTCAACACGTGAGGATTCCACATCGATCATCTTGATACCGACAATGTATTTCTCTCCCAACATACCGATGGAACCCGAAAACATTTTTCGCACAGTAAGTATTTTCCCGGCTTTCACTGCATCTTCCCCGCTCTGTGTTGCTTGGAATCCTTGTTCCTGTAATACAGCGTTTAATTTATTGCGTTCGACAACAGTGAATCGCCCGGTATTCTGCAATGCAGATGAAAACATATCTGTTACACTCTCAGCTTCGCCTGCCTTCATACCCGCTCGTGATTCGAGTGAAAGAATACTGCAAAGAATAGGTGGCGATGGAGGGATTTTTTCTGTTGAACTACAGCCAATAAGAAGAATAATACTACTTACACACCATAGCAGCCTTTGCCACATCAAACACCTCGTGGTTTAACAGTTCTTGATATACGAAGTGAAGAACCGTACACAACTTCAATCATTCCGATGTTCCTATCACTGAATTTTTTAGGATATATATCTTATAAGTATTTTCGCCCACTACTTCTTTGCGGGTTCTTCTTTCAGGAGTTCCTTTATCAATTTTTCTAGTTCAATTTGAAAATTTTCATGGTATCCGCGATTGATTTGGCGAACAACCCCAAATTTATCAATCACTACCAAGACCGGCAACCCATGGATAGAATACAGACTCGCATATCTTCCCGATGGGTCCACCAAGCAAGGTAGTGTATAACCACGATTTTTGTATGTATCGTGCACTGAGTCTTCTATTGATTCAGGCCTCTCCATAGTATTGACAAGAAAAAATTTTACATTTTGCTCTTTATAATCAGTTGCAAGCTTTGTAAGAATTGGGATTTCATTCTTGCAGGGCTGACACCATGTTGCCCAAAAACTTAAAACAACAACCTGTCGTTCTTTTTTCTTCCATGGTTCTCGCAACGTTTTGCCTGTAAAATCACGAAGAAAGACACCTGTATTTGTTATGAGATTGCGCATCACAAACTGGGGCGCTTCATCTCCAACACTTAAGGTATCAGATCTAAAAATTAACCGCGCCTCGGCCGTGTTCCACATCGATGAAATAAGGATTGAAAAGAAGAAAAAAGTTAAGAATCTGAACAGGTTCATGTGTTTTCCCGTGTGTATGAATCAAATAGCTGCAAAATCATAACAAGAATTTGCACCTTTGTCAATACGCAATATCACAATATTTTATCCGAGTAACACGATATCCTTGCATTTTGCGTGCCTCCTTGTTAGATTAGCACCAGTTTTGCCGACTATTCTTTACTTCACCACACCAAGGATGAATGTTATGACACGCACTGAAGAAAAGAAATTCCATTTGAAACAGTACGCGGGTATTATCATTGCCCTGACTACCGTACTCCTCGTCGAACTTCTGTTTCATACATCCTTGATTCCCGACACGATAGGGACAAACATCTTCCAATCGATGGAACGGCGCAGCTTGGATATGTTAATGCGGTTTCGCGGTGTTCGCACAAACGCAGAAAATATTATAATGATTAAGATTGATGACTACACCGATAAGCAACTCGGGTGGCCGATTCCACGTGATCAATACGGTGCAGTGATGACGCTCCTGAGCAACTCCGGTGCGAAAGCCGTTGCGCTTGACGTGTTCCTCGCTGCTAAACAGGATGTCGACAGCACAGAGAACGCGCTCCTCGTCCAATATCTTTCGCACGCACAAAATACGTTTCAGGTCATTGGTCCATTCATCCCCTCAAAAACGGAACGCGAACAAGTCAGTCGCAAAAACGTCGATAGCACAGCGCATTATGTGATTGGAAAATTTGGAGTCCCTGCACCAAAACGACATCATTTCCCACGCGCACCATTCGTTAATGATTTTCCATTCCCTGAGTTAGCTAATGTCTCAACGGGAGTCGGCCATGCACTGCTCATTCCTGATGAATTAGACGGTGTCATCCGTTCTATGCCGCTCTATATCGAATATGCCGGTCGCTTGTATCCGTCCATCGGTTTTGCACTCGCACTCAAAGCAATGAACATAGAACCAAAACAGGTAAGGTTTGAAGACACAGATGATGGTACGACCGTTTATGCCGGATCCCTTGTCATCCATACCGGTTTGTGGGGTGAAGTATTGATAAATTATATTGGCAAAAACGAATTATTTCCTTCGGTTTCCTTTTATGACGTGCTGTCAGCTGCCAAGGA
>Ga0182021_10009076_pt1 | contig 11769 bp, 9 predicted proteins | sample 612E3MmetaG_FD_120493 | JGI IMG/M metagenome (GOLD analysis project Ga0182021, IMG submission 120493) | Permafrost microbial communities from Stordalen Mire, Sweden - 612E3M metaG (Illumina Assembly) | ecosystem: Environmental > Terrestrial > Soil > Wetlands > Permafrost | place: Sweden...
AGGTATGGGTACTTGTTGAAATTTCCCATCCGAGGCTTATATTCTGGTAAGGGGATGTTCCACTTTGTATTGAAAGCCAATGATTTGGATATTTAACAACAAAAGCCGGATCATAATTCACAACAATTGGTTGCTCGAATGCAAGGACAATGGATGACTGCGGACTGACCTTCAAACGCCCAAGCAGTTAAAAGCAAGCAACATCGTTTGTGGAAACTGTATCAACCTTGTTGAAATGGGAGTAGGCCAATCCAAGCTGCATTGAAAACATTTTACAAAAGCGGCGGGCGATCATCAGCTCATGGAACCAGGAGATCCTGTCGGTAAACTTATAATCTTTCCCGAAATTGGCCCTGGGGGTTGCATCTATGGCAAAATTCCCGTAATAACCTATGGTAAGGGGAAATCCTCCCTTGCGTTGACGAAGAAATGTATATTTTAACTGCAGATCCTGAACCATATGGTTTTTGGTTGTTCCCAAACCGACCATAAGGTTTTTAGTGGGTGTGAAGTTGAGACCCAGCCTTATATTTGAAGCTCCCCAGAGACCGTAAATGTCGGCAATCCCATTCTGGATATTTCCAAAACGGTGCTCAAGGACAAATTCAAGTGTATGTGCCGGAGGCAGATCGACAGTCTGGTAATCCATAAAAATTCCGCTCTCGAAAGCCTTTTTTTCAAGAGGCTTTTTAACAGGCTGGGCAGTTGCTGTATCAGATGCTTCCTGTGCGAAAGCTACAACCAAACCTGAGAAAAAGAATAATATGCCGAGAATAATCTTTTTGATAGTCATAGTAATGGATTTATTCATGTTAATACTTAATTATTTTTTGCACCCTGGTTAATCCAGTTTTGGATCAGACCGACTTGCGTTGCGGTAGGGTATGACGACATGGATCCTGCAGATACTTTCTGATATAATATGCTGGAAGCTGCATTCCCCGCGACAACCAGGTTATTGCTGGTCAAACTCTCAAATGAATTACCGGCAGTAAGATTAGGTGTGGGGCCTCCTGGTCTGTGGCATCCTGTACATTTTGCACTAAAGATTGGCTGGATGTCGGTTGCAAAGCTTACAGGTACATTTGGTGAGGGAATATCCGGTACTATTTTGGCATATTCACAGGCCGCGAGGGATGCAAATACCAGAATAACTGATAAAAGATTGATTAATTTTTTCATTTTTCAATGTTTAGTTTTACTAATGACGATTTGAAAATCTTGAATTTTTATGAAAAAAGGCTTCAGGATTGCTTATCCCGAAGCCTTTTCTGATAGAGTATACCAGAATTACTTTTTTAATCCAGTAAAATACTTGATACCGTCAACCAGCATATCAAGGGTATAAAGATGATTGTGAACCCCCATACTGCGGTCAGCATATACCATCGAGAAATTCCAGTAAATTGCCAGTTGGACCTGGGGCCGTTTAAAAGGCTTGGTTGCACTTATCGAGCCTTTGAGAACCATGTTAACTGTGTCGAGAATATTATTCTGGGCAAGTAAAACTTCCAACTGATGTAATTTACCTGCAATCTCGGTTTGAACTAAGTTATAATCGAAAGTGGTGCCGATTGAAGCATGGCAGGGTTTGCAAACTGCAACATTGTCACCGGTGCTGGTGCTTGACATGATGAGAGTGTGGCCTCCTACAAAATTGCCTGTTGCTGTTCCGAGATGGCAGGTCCTGCAGGTTGCCTTATCCTTGTGAGGTGATGTTCTGAAAGCAGCAGAACCCATTTCATAAGCGCCTTTTGCAGCGAGCATCATGAACTGTGGCCCATGATGCGGTCCCCAGCGGTTGCTTGTAATTGCAATGGTGTCGGTTCCCTTGGGGTTAGTCAGCGCGGGAGCGGGGGGTCTTGCCTGGTGGCATTTGCCGCAAAGATTTGAAGTACCATCAATTCCTCCCGGAATTGCTATGGCCAGGTCAATAGTACTTGTAGTATCAATGTATGGATGAACTCCGGTCGTATCTCTTAAAGCCCAGTCGGCCTGGGTATATTTGTTGTGAATTAAATGACAGGTACGGCAATTAATAGGAGCAGCATCTGCATAAGCCTGAGTAACGGTAGAACCGGTTTGCAGCTTTTCAAGGAACCCTTCATGACTATGGCATCCGGAACAACCGGAACGGGCAGCTTCAGCGATAGTGCTTGCCGAGGCATGCTTGGAAGCATTATACTGGAACATTTTTACAACGATGGTATCACTAAAATTATGGCAAAGGGTACAGGTTGCATTGGCATCCGAACCATTTGTTCCGTTGTTACCTGCCGGGCCCTGGGGGCCTTCCTTGGTGCAACCGATGAAAATAAGACCGGAAACCACCATAACCATGATCCCCGATAGAACTAACAAGAGTAATCTTTTCATATTCTTTCAGTTTTTTGTTAATAAATGCATTTATGTATAGCAGACAATGGTGCAACAATCTTGCACTACAAAAATATCGAATTAAGCTGTGAGAATATTAACTTAAAGGTGAGATTTGTTTCTGAAAGAAATGACATCCCTCAATTCTATATTGACATATATCAATGAATGGATAGGCCGATATCATTAATTTCCGGGTAATTATTCTCAGCCGGTTTCGCTGATCTGTTTTAGTTGCTTGATACTTAAGATTTCAAATATGTTCCCATCCACTGAAAGAATGCCTTCCTCCTTGAATTCCTTAAGTATCCTGATCGCACTTTCCTTCGACATTCCGGAGATATCAGCCAGGTCCTGACGGGAAATGGACATGTTAAAGGGGTTTGCAGAGTATATTTTCTCTGAGAGATAAAATAGGGCATCGGCAATGCGGCCATGCATTTGTTTCTGGGTAAGGCTGATCACCTGTTCAAAATTAAACAGTGTCTGCCGGGAAATACGTTTTATAAAATCTTCAGCAAAGTCAGGATTTGAACGGATAAGTTTTTTAAAAATAGAGGTATCGACAAGGCAGGCAGTGGAATCCTCAACAGCGGAGGCAGAGTAATAATGTTTATTGTCAATATAAACCCCCGGGCCAAAAATATAATCCACTGGCTTTACCAATGCAAGTATTAAGTTTTTGCCATATCCTTCAATATATATCTTGGCTAATCCTGTAGTGATACAAACAAAATGCGAGGACGGGGTTCCCTGTTTGAACAGGATCTCCCCGGCTTTATAGGCGACATGAAATTTCCCGGTGTTTATTTGCTCAAGTTCTTCCTTGCTGAGGCTTTTAAAAATAGAAGTTTTGCAAGTACAGTCTGCACAATTTGACAAAAACACAGGTTTTCCGTTCATTCTTTCTCCATCAAAAAGAACTGATCCCGGATTTTACTTTATAGGCGATTGATCAAACCCAGTTAAAATAAGTCAGTTCATTAAGAATCAATATGATGCATTATATTAATAGCGCAAAAATAGGAAAAGAATTGACAAAAAACAAAAAATTACAGACTTTTTGTCAATTGCAATGTTGAGGAAAATCAATCCGTGGGATTATGAAGTCCAAAAAGGTACTCTGCAATCTGAACTGCATTTGTTGCTGCACCTTTTCTCAGGTTGTCTGTGACTACCCATAGATTCAAAGAATTTGACTGGCTTTCATCACGCCTTATCCTGCCGACAAATACCTCATCCCTTCCTTGTGAAAAAAGAGGCATGGGATAGAGGTTTTCTGCAGGATTGTCCTGAACCACCACACCAGGTGTGCTGCTCAGCAAAGCGAAAACATCGTCAAGCACAAAATCATTTTCAAATTCAATATTAACAGCCTCAGAGTGACCGCCTATCACAGGTACCCTTACTATTGTAGCTGTGATTCTGATAGAATAATCGTTAAGAATCTTTTGGGTTTCATTCACCAGTTTTACCTCTTCGGTAGTATAACCGTTTGCCAGGAAATTGCCGCCATGCGGAAAAAGATTCAGGTCAATGGGGTGAGGGTAAGCCATTTCACCCCTGATCCCCTTGCGCTCATTCTCGAGCTGTCGTACTGCCCGGATACCGGTTCCTGTAACCGATTGGTAGGTAGCCACAACAATTCTTTTAATGCGGTATTTCAGATGAAGGGGTGCAAGGACCATAACCAGCTGAATAGTTGAACAGTTGGGATTAGCTATAATTTTATGCGATTTGTTAAGGATGCAGGCGTTTATTTCAGGAACGATCAGCGGAATATCCTTATTCATCCTCCAGGCCGAAGAATTATCGATTACAGTTATCCCGGCTTCGGCATACTTTGGGGCCCATTCCTTTGATGTGCCTGCACCGGCACTGAATATGGCCACCTCGGGTTTCAGGGAGAGAACATCAGTGTGATCAATGACCATATATGAGTTTCCGGAAAATTCAATTAATGAGCCAATGGATTTTGCAGAAGCAACCGGGTAAAATTTTTCCGGACGGATATTTCTTTCTTCCAGCACTTTAATGATCTCCCTGCCAACCAGACCGGTTGCACCGACTACAGCAAGCTTCATAGTATAAAATTTTCAACAAAGATAACGCAACAATTTCTGCCTTTGTATATCACTTTTCTGTTTTTACCGGATTAAGTTCAGATGATATAATCTTACTGTCAAATCGTGAAGACTATGAAATTATTTTTTTTCTTGATTATATTGATTCCATTGGCCATTCATGCTCAGGTCAGGGATGATTTTACCGACGGAGATTTCACTTCAGACCCATCCTGGACCGGGGATACCTCTGCTTTCACTGTAAATTCCCAGCATCAGTTGCAACTGAACTCTGCAGGATCCGATACTTCCTGCCTTATAATCCGGAGCATCACCTTACCCGCTATGGAATGGTCATTCTGGATAAAAATGTCGTTCAACACTTCCCTGAACAATTACGCGAGGGTTTATCTCGGGGCAGATTCCCCGGATCTTAAAGGAAATATAAATGCCGTGTATTTACAGCTGGGTGGCGCCGGTGACAGTGTGATTTTATTCAGGGAGAATGGAAACATTCATTCGCCGCTCTTTAAGTTTCCCTTTCTCAGGACCAATCACTCCATAAATGTTTTCCGTATTAAACTAATCAGGGATTCTATAGGCAACTGGGATCTGTATGCCGACAGCACGGGCGGCTTAACATTCAACAAATATGGCTGCTTCACTGATAATGGAATAATTCCTTCGGCATGGCTGGGTATCTTTTGCAGGTATACTTCAAGTAACTCAAACAAATTCTGGTTCGATGATTTTTATGCCGGTGGAATAATTCATGACACCATACCGCCTAAGATAATTTCAGCCGGTTTTTCGGACAGTTTGACAATCAGAATAAAGTTCAGTAAATATATTGATTCAACCTGTCTTAAAGAAGGTTTAAATTTTTCGCTGAAAAATGATCCTGAAATACTTCAGAAAGCATATATTTTAAAAACGGATCCTTCAATAATATTTGTCAGAATAAATATTAACAGAGATGAATTTTTTTGCGATACTTTAACGGTGAGAAATATTTCCGACTTTTCGAATAATTTTCTTGCGGATACTTCTGTTTTTTTCTGTTATTATATTCCGGGTCCTTGTCTTCCTGGCGACCTAGTTATAAATGAAGTATTGTTCCATCCGGATGCATCTGGTTCCAGGTTCATTGAATTCTTCAACCGCTCGGTAAAGGTTATCAATTTAAGCATGTTGTCAGTAGGAACAAGGAGCAGTGGACAATCAAACTTGCAGTATGAAATGCTTTGCAAAACAGAGAGGATGCTATTACCGAAAGATTTTTATGTCATAACCGCTGATTCGGCAAAACTCTGCTCACGGTATTATGTTCCGGATCCCCTTAAAATAGCAGGGTTTGGGCATTTCCCGGCGATGAATACAGATTCGGGATCTGTCGTCCTGATATCCAATGACGATTCCGTAGTTGTTGACGCGATGAATTACAGCCAGAGCATGCATTTGCCGTTCCTTATAAGTACTGAGGGTGTTTCACTTGAACGCCTGGATCCGCAGATGCCTTCAGACTGCAGGGCAAATTGGCAATCCGCTTCCGAAACCTCAGGATTTGCAAGCCCCGGGTATGAAAATTCGCATTATGCCATTGACCCGGGAAACGGGATTGACATTCAGCTGAGCAGTCCGATAATTTCACCTGATAATGACGGGAAGGATGACCTCCTTTACATCAGAGTGAATGGGGTGGAGCCCGGAACACTGCTTACATTAAGGATCTTTGACTTAAAGGGAACCCTGGTTAAAGCAATAGCCAACCCGTCAACAGTATCGGAAAATTCCATATTCATCTGGGATGGCACGGGAGATAATAAGCTCAGGGTACCAATGGGATATTATATTGTTTTTTCAGAAAGTATCAATGGTTCCGGAAAGCATTCCAAAGTCAGGAAAGCAATAGCTGTAGCGCAAAAACTTTAATGGTTGCTATAGCCTGGCATATGCGATGGTTGCCACAGATATGGCGACACCGGGAATAGAAGATAAGGTGGAAATGCAGGACTCCAGTGTTGCTCCTGTGGTAACGACATCATCAACCAAAAGGATCTTTTGACCGGCAATTTTATCCGGATCCTTAATAAAGAAAATATCCTTCACATTTTTCCAGCGCAAAAAACGTGATTTATGTGTCTGTGTCTCTGTTGCATTTTTTCTCAGCAGGCATTGGCAGGTATATGGTATGTCCATGGTAGTGGAAAGTCCAATGGCAAATTGCTCGCTTTGATTGTAGCCTCTTTTCAGGTATTTTTTCCTGTGGAGAGGGACGGGTATGATGATTCCCGACAAGGAATAAGGAGAACAGGATCTGAGAATTTTTCCGAATTCCTGGCCAAGGAATATTCCAATATCCTTTCGTCCCTTGTACTTTAAATCATGGATTATATTCTGGACCTTGCTGCCCTTATTAAAAAGCAGGAATGAAGTTGCTGAGAGGATATCGGCCCGGCCCCAGAAAATCCTGTTTACAGGGTTATCGCTCTGAAGATGAAAATTTGTCCGTGGCAGGTGATAAAAGCATGTATCACAGAGAACATTTTCATGTTTCCAAAGGGAATTACCGCAACCGCTGCAGATCCTTGGAAAGATCAAGCCCAGAAAATCATCTGCCCACATGTTGCTTAATCCGCCGGAAACAAAAAAGTGATACATAAAAGTTTATAAACATATTACGGGATTCTACAAAAATTACCGTAGGTTTGATAAGGTTTTCTGACAAAAAAATTCCTGTCATGGATGAAGTAAAACAGGGAAAACTTCTGGAAATAAAAGACCTGATGGTCAGGTTTCGTCAAGGAAAGGAGTATACTCTTGCGGTTGACGGAATCTCTTTTGAGATGTTGCCTTCTGAAACACTTGCAATTGTCGGTGAATCGGGATCCGGAAAATCAGTTACCGCCCTTTCGGTTATGAAACTTATTCCGGACCCACCAGGGATAGTAGAAGCAGAGCAGATCAGGTTTCTCACAAAAGACGGACGGCTGGTTGACCTGCAAAGGACAACCGAACCCGAAATGACAGGCATCAGGGGAAAGAACATTGCCATGGTCTTTCAGGAACCAATGACGTCACTGAATCCTGTATTCACTTGCGGCGACCAGGTTTGCGAGGGGATCCGTTCACATTTTGACATCTCAGGGACCAGGGCTGTGATGGCCACCCTTGAATTATTCCGTGAAGTAAGGCTTCCCCGGCCCGATCGTATCTTCAAAGCCTATCCTCACCAATTATCGGGTGGGCAAAAACAAAGGATTATGATTGCGATGGCTATTTCTTGCAATCCCTCCCTGCTGATTGCTGATGAACCGACAACTGCGCTGGATGTCACGATACAAAAGAAGATCCTGCAGTTGCTTAAAAAGATGCAGAAAAGCCGGAACATGGGTATTTTATTCATCACCCACGATCTGGGCCTGGTTGCAGGTTTTGCCGACAAGGTAATCGTGATGTATAAAGGTAAAATCGTAGAACAGGGGAATGTTTCGCAGATCTTTACCAATCCACAACACCCTTATACGAAGGGGTTGCTCGCCTGCAGGCCGCCATTGAATGTCAGGCTGAAAAGGTTGCCTGTGGTAGCAGATTTTATCGCAGGCGAAGGGAAAACGGGAACCGAATTAATCAGCGGGGAAGAACGGGCAGAAAAGCATATTCAAATGTACAAACTTGAGCCTGTGCTTAAAGTCAAAGATCTTGTAAAACATTTTCCCGGAACAAGGGCTGTTGATACTGTCAGTTTTAATGTTTTCCCCGGTGAAACGCTCGGGATTGTAGGGGAATCGGGAAGCGGCAAAACAACACTGGCAAGGGCCGTTCTGGAGCTTATTCCTCCCGATGCAGGCAGGATCTGCTTTAAGAACGAAGAGATTTCCCGGATCTCAAAAGAAAAATTGAAAGCTCTAAGGAAACACCTTCAGATCATTTTTCAGGATCCGTACTCGTCCCTGAACCCAAGGCTCACGGCGGGTGCGGCAATCCTGGAACCCATGAAAGTGCATCATCTTCACGGCAATGATAAAACAAGGAAGCTTAAGGTCATGGAACTGCTTGAAAAAGTGGGCTTGCAACCTGAACATTTTAACAGGTATCCTCATGAATTCTCAGGGGGGCAGCGTCAGCGCATCTGCATCGCCAGGGCGTTGGCCGTGGAACCCCGGCTCCTCATATGTGACGAATCCGTATCAGCGCTGGATGTTTCAGTTCAGGCGCAGGTTCTAAACCTGCTCAATGACCTTAAAAAGGAACTCGGGCTGACCTATATCTTCATTTCACATGACCTCAGCGTTGTGAGGTATATGGCCGACAGGATCATCGTGATGAAGAACGGCAGGATCATTGAAACCGGCGACGCCGATAAGATATTTACAAATCCTCAGACCGCTTACACCAGTTCATTGATTGAAGCAATACCGCATCCGGAATTTCTTCAATAGTTCAAATTTAATTTATACATCATGGGGAAAAATGCATCCAGAGGAAACACTGCCGACAGCAGCAACCTCATCAGGTCGGTGATGGAAGTCTTTCAGCAAAATCCATTCAGCAGCTTTAATTACAAGCAGGTGTCGGCCAGGCTTGGCCTGAATGAACGTGCCGGCAGGGACAGGGTAAGGCTGGTCGTCGAACGGTTATTTATGGGCAAAGAGCTCGTAGAGTCTAAGCGAGGGAAATACCAGATCAATACCGAAAGCGAAAGATTTAAAAAGGAGATGAAGAGGGAAGTCACAGGAAGGGTCGATATGAAGCAGACCGGTAAAGCCTATATCATTCCTGAAGACGGTTCCGAAGATATTTTTATTGCCGCTGAAAATACCCATCATGCCCTTCACGGCGACACCGTAAGGGTCAGCTTGTTTCCAATGCGGAAAGGGCATAAGAGGGACGGGCAAATCACCGAAGTCATCAAAAGGCATAAGCGGCAATTTGTCGGGATTATCGAAGCAAGCAAGAATTTTGCCTTCCTGATTCCCGATAACCCTTCGGTGCCCGTTGAAATCATGATCCAGAAACCGGACCTTAACGGGGCCCGGAACGGGGAAAAGGTCGTTGCTGTGATCACCGAATGGCCCGACCATGCTCAGAATCCGTTTGGCAAGGTCATCCAGATTCTAGGCAAGCCCGGCGACAATCACGTGGAAATGCAGGCCATCCTGGCCGAATACGATTTCCCCTTATCATTTTCCGAAAAGACCGAAGCAGAAGCAGAAAGGATATCTGAAGATATCCCTGAGGCAGAGATCAGCAAAAGAAGGGACTTCAGGAAAGTATTTACCATTACTATTGATCCGGAGGATGCAAAGGATTTTGATGATGCCGTTTCCCTCAAAAAGCTGCCAGACGGGCATTGGGAAGCAGGCGTTCATATTGCAGATGTGTCGTACTATGTTCGGAAGGGATCGGAAATCGACAAGGAGGCTTTCGAAAGGGGAACTTCAATTTACATGGTTCACAGGACCATTCCCATGCTTCCCGAGCGCTTGTCGAACCAGCTGTGTTCACTTCAACCAGATAAAGACAGGCTTTGTTTTTCGGCAGTATTTGAATTTGATGAGCATGGAAAGATCTGCCACGAATGGTTTGGCAAAACCATTATCCATTCCTGCAGAAGATTTTCCTATGAAGAGGTGCAGGTCATTATTGAATCGGGGAAAGGTGAATATGCTGAGGAAATTGCTGTTCTGAACGGGATTGCATTAAAACTCAGGGAAGAAAGGTTTAAAAAGGGTTCTTTCAATTTTGAGACGCAGGAAGTCAGGTTCAGGCTGGATGAAAAAGGACGTCCCCTGAGCATATATATCAGGGAGATGAAGGAATCGAACAAGCTGATCGAAGACTTCATGTTGCTTGCGAACAGGAAGGTTGCCGAGTGGGTGGGGAAACAGAAACCAAATGTACAGCCAAAAACATTTGTTTACAGGGTGCACGACAAACCAAACCCGGAGAAACTGGAAATCTTCACGCAACTGGTCGAACGGCTGGGGTTTTCACTTAAACTGTCCACTAAAAAATCAATGGCTCATTCCTTTAATCAGCTGTTTCATGATATTAAAGGCACCGGGGCGGAGAACATGGTGGAAAGCGTTGCCATAAGAACTATGGCGAAAGCATTTTATACCACAAAGAATATCGGGCATTACGGCCTTGCATTTCCGTATTATACACATTTTACTTCACCTATTCGCCGTTACCCGGACCTGATTGTTCACCGCCTTTTTCAGGAGTATCTCGACAGCAAGCCATCGGTACAGGCCGCAGAATACGAACTCCAGTGCGAACATGCCTCGGATATGGAGAAACGTGCTGCCGACGCCGAAAGGGCATCCGTTAAGTACAAACAGGCCGAATATATGCTGGATAAAATAGGACAGGAGTTTGATGCGTTGATCTCGGGTGTAAGCAAATGGGGGATCTTTGCCGAGATCACAGGAACAAAATGCGAAGGGATGATTAAGTTGAGAGATCTGGATGACGACTATTATTACCTTGATGAGGAAAACTTCCGCGTGATCGGGCAGAGGTACGGAAATGTTTATAAACTGGGAGACAAAGTGAGGATCAGGGTAAAAAAAATCGATCTTTCGAGGAAACAGATGGACTACACAATACTTTAATATGGACCTTGTTTCTCCAAAAGATCTTGTCAAAGCCAGTAAGGGGCTTCAGGTTTTTGGTGGAGAGAAGCTCGCAAAGGTCCTGTTCAGGCTACTCAAACTTGACCTGGTAAACAAAACGTATAGTGAAAATATTCACCTTCCTTCCCGTGAATTCCTTGATAAAATCCTTGAAGAGATCAAGGTATCATATAAGGAAACGGAAAATGATCTGAAAAACATTCCTCCCAAAGGCAGCTTTTTTACCATCTCAAACCATGCTTATGGTGGTATTGACGGGCTGATCCTGATTTCCCTGATCACGAAGCAACGGCCCGATTACAAAGTCCTGGTAAATTTTTTACTGACCCGGATCTCACCTCTGCAGCCATATTTTATTGGGGTAAACCCCTTTGAGACGCATAAGGATGTAAAATCCAGTTTCGGGGGATTAAAAGACGCCATTGTTCATCTTGCAAACAATCACCCTATGGGTTTTTTCCCTGCCGGTGAGGTCAGCAGCTATAAACTCAAGCACCTTGCCATAACCGACAAGGAATGGCAGCATTCAATGCTGAAATTTATTAAAAAGGCCAGGGTTCCGATAGTCCCTGTGTATTTCACAGGCCACAACAGTATTCAATTCAACGTTCTTGGTTTTATCGATCCGGTTCTGCGTACCGCAAAGCTTCCATCGGAATTATTCAATAAGGGAGGGAGGGAAATACAAG
>Ga0182021_10009077_pt1 | contig 11768 bp, 8 predicted proteins | sample 612E3MmetaG_FD_120493 | JGI IMG/M metagenome (GOLD analysis project Ga0182021, IMG submission 120493) | Permafrost microbial communities from Stordalen Mire, Sweden - 612E3M metaG (Illumina Assembly) | ecosystem: Environmental > Terrestrial > Soil > Wetlands > Permafrost | place: Sweden...
GAGCGGACGGCCGATTCCAGATCCACTCGCTGGCGCTCGTGGCCACAAATCAAATGCTGTTTCACAGGAGGAAACAGAGGGAACTGAGAGGGATCTTCTCTCCTTCGTTCGTTTTCTCCGTTTCCTTCGTTGCCTCCTGTAAAATGGTCTGGGTTTGATTGTGTCTCTGTCACGCCAGAAACAGAGGGGCTCTGCCTGCGCGTGATTTTGCTCACCCGACCAGACCTCGGCGGATCATCGCGACCGCGATCGCGGCGAGCAGCATCGAGATGATCTTCGAGATCGCGCGCAGACCTGTCTCCCCAACCCTCCGGCCCAGCCATTCGCTGCCGACGAACGCCATCACAACAATCCCCAGGTTCACCGCCAGCGCCGCCACCGTCACCGGCATTCCCTGCGTCTGCACGAGAAGCAACAGGGTTGTGATCAGCGCCGGTCCAGCAATCAGCGGCATGCCGAGGGGCACGACGCCAAAATCCTCCGGAAGATTGGCCGGTGCCCGCTCCGGCTGGGTCAGGTCGCGCGCGGCGAGGATGAAAAGAATGAGCCCGCCCGCGATCTGGAAATCGCTGACCGAGATCCCGACCGCGGCGAAGACCCTCTGCCCGACCAACAGGAAACCCACCGCCACCAGGCCGCCGGTGACCGTCGCCTGCCACGCGATGCGATGCCGCACCGACGGCGCCACGTCACGGCCGAGCGCCAGGAAGACCGCGGCCAGCCCCACCGGGTCGATCGCCACGAACAAGGGGATGAACGCCTGCAGGAATCGGGTCAGGAACTCGGGCATGCGGGAACGATGGCGCCTGGCCGAGGCGCCGTCGAGGCCAGACGCGAATCACCCCGGTCGTGGGCCAGGGTTGATACATCCTGTGCGGTTCTCCGCCGGTGGGGCGGCTTGTCCTCAAGACGCCATAAGCCGGACTCATGCAATTGAGTGTAGGGTCACCGCTCGTCGGCGGACCGCGTCTCGATCGAATTGTGGCCCGGCGACGAGCGCCGGCCCTACAACGCCATTCGGTGTTGGCCAGCGTGATTCGTGGGCGGCGGTCGACTGCATCAGTCCGGCTCAATGTCCCAGCCGGGACAGCATGGCGTAGACGATCAGCACGAGCAGGACGAGACCCGTGCCGAAGAAGAGGAAGCCGAAGCCTTTCGCGATCTTCTTGCGCCCCTCCCAGTCGTCCTTCACGCGGTAATCCTCAAGCCGTCCGTCGGCCAGCAGCCGGTCGTACCAGCGCTTCCGTTCGTGCAGCAGTTCGGTCTTCGAGATGCGGCCGGAGAAGATCACCGTGTCCATCGGGAACTTCTCGATGCGGAAATGGGTGTTGAAGAAGTGGAAGGTGAAGATGAAGCCGGCGGCGAGCAGCGCCTCGTCGGAATGCACGACCAGCGCGATGTTGATGACCCAGCCGGGCATGAAACCGGTGAAGAACTTCGGGAACCACATGATCAGGCCGGACACGCCGATCGCGAAGATGCCCCAGAAGACGGCGAAGTAGTCGAATCGCTCCCAGTAGGTCCAGCGGTCGAACTGCGGGCGCGGACCCCTGCCGAAGAACCAGCGCTGGTGGGCAATGAAGTCCCGCCAATCCTGTACGGACGGCACCATGGAGTCAGGTCCGAACACCGCCTGCCATGCCCGGCGCAGCCGGAGGCGTCCGGTGGCGGGATCCCGCAGCGATTGGCGCCGGCTCCACAAAGTGCTGACGAGCCCGCCGAGGTGAAGCACGAAGTAGGCGAAGGTGACGATCGCGCCAAAATGGTGGAGCGAGCGAGCGACGTCCGCGCCGCCGATCACGTTGAAGATCATCTTCGCCCAGTCGGTGTAGTAGAACTTCAGCGGCATGCCGGTGATGACGAGCAGCAGGAAGCTCGTCACGACCATCAGGTGGAGAAAGCGTTCGAACGGCGTGAAGCGGGTGAACTGCTCGTCATCCGAATGCACCTGCGACTTGGCCTCCCGGAACGCCTTGGAGTCGTTCAGGAACAGGTAGATGGAGCGGACGAGCCAGAAAAGCGTGTGCAGGCCGAACAGACCGAACACGCCGACGAGCAGCGCGGTCATGAAGAGGAACACCTTGTTGAGCAGCGGATAGTTCGTCCGGTCGAGCGGGTCGGCGTGCGGCTGATATTCGGTGAACCGGAGGTTGACGCCGGCGTGGCATTGCTGGCAGGTGCCGACGATGCGTTGCTTTGAAAGCCGGGAGCGCGCGTCGCTCACCGGGAATACATCGTGGTGCCCGTGGCAGTCGTAGCAGGCGGCCACGTCGGCGGCGGTGTTGGCCCGGCCGAGGGCCATGGCCTTGCCATGATAGGTCTCGCGGTAATGTTCCAGCCGGTCCTCATGGCAGCGGCCGCACCGCTGGTCGCTGAGGGACTTGAAATGCGCCGTGGCGGGCTTCTCAATCTCGTGGGCTGAGTGGCAATCAGAGCAGACCGGACCGCGCTTGTCGCCCTTGGCGAGCAGCTGGCCGTGCACGCTCTGGGCGTAGATCTGCTCGATGCCGACGTGGCACTGGCCGCAGGTGCCGGCGATATTGGCGTGGTTGGTGCGGGAGCCCTTGTCGATGCTGCGCTTGATGTCGTGCACGCCGTGGCAGTCGTTGCAGGAGGGGGCGACGATCAAGCCCATCTGAAGCAGCGCCCGGCCGTGGATGCTGTCGAGATATTGCGCAGCTGCGCGGGCGTTCGAGATCCGGTACTCGTCGGTCAGCGCGCGGTTGCTGTGACACGTCGCACAGGTGCGGGGGAGGTTGAGCTTGGACACCGGCGAGTCCAGCTGCTTCACCGGCACGATGTCGTGATGGCCGTGGCAGCTGGTGCAGGTGGCGGCGCCGGACGCACCCATGCTGTGGCTCATGCCATGGATGCTGGTCGCATACTGCCTGGCCGGCTTCTCATGGCAGGATCCGCAATCGACCGCGGTGAGCGGCTTATTGTGGGGAATGCTTTCGCCGTCGAAGGCGTCGTGACAGTCGGTGCAGTCGAGTGACCGGTGGACCGACTTGGCGAAGGCGGACTGGTTGAAGAAAAGAGGCATCACCTGGCCGGCCCGCTTCATGGTGAGCTTCTCGTCGGTATGACACTCCAGGCAGACCGCGTTCGAATTGGGCGCCGGCGCCTTGGGCTGCCCGGCGGAAGCTGCGGCCGCGACCGGAACCGCCTCCGCCGGCGCGCTGCGGGAGACACCCGCCCCCGCCAATCCCATCGCGGCAGGCAGCAACACCCATCCCCACCGGATCAAACGAAACCGGGGTGGCCGGAGGAACGCGGTCAGGGCTGGCGCAATGCGCAATGGTGGAGGGAAACGGCCGTCATTCTACATCGCGCCACCCGGTTCGGCACCGCATGGGTTGACCGATAATGGTCATTTCTTGCTCATGGTGTAGGCATTTCTTGTTATGGAGGGAACCAAGTTCCGTTTGTTTCACCCGGCCGGCCGCGACGCGGCATCTTCCGGCGCCGCGCCCTCCATGCCGGCTTTCCGCTTCCTCCGTTGCCTTCTGTAAGGCGGATTGGCTTTCTGATCCGTCCCTTCAGTGCTTTGGCGCTTTCACGATTTCCCGGTTTGTCGCTTTCTCCGCCGCCTCCCGCAAAATGGATTGGTTTTGGTTGTGCCTCTGCCACGTTGATGGCCATGCAGGCCAGCGCACCGCGCAGCTTTTACGATCTTACCCGCGATGAGCTCACGGCGCTGGTCGCATCGTGGGACTTCAGCCCGGTGCATGCGGCGCGCCTGTGGAGCTATGTGTACAATGCCGCCGCGACCCGGATCGCCGACATGGCAGAGTTGCCGGCCCGGTTCCGAACCCGTCTGGAACAGGAGATTTCGTTCGCGTCGCCGACGGTGGCGTCGGAGTTGCGCAGCGCCGATGGTTTCACACGCAAATACCTGCTGATGCTGTGCGACAGCCGGCGGATCGAGACCGTTCTGATGCGGTTCACCGGACGGGTCACCGCGTGCGTCAGCAGCCAGGCCGGCTGTGCCATGGGCTGCGGGTTCTGCGCCACCGGCCGGATGGGCTTCCTGCGTCATCTCACGCCCGGCGAGATCGTGGCCCAGGTGATGCAGATCCGGCGGGTGCTGAGCATGTCTATTGTCGAATCACTACAGTCGAGGTGGAGCGGCTTGTCCACAAGACGCTGTGAGCGCGTTGGGGACAACGCGCGCCACCTTTCGATTCGCGACAATGCAGAGCAAAACGAAGCCCAATTGCATGGATCCGGTTCAAGCAGCGTCGTTGACCCCGGACCGGTCGCAACTCCGCCCGCCTCCACCGACCAAGAACGCCTGCGCAATGTCGTTCTCATGGGCATGGGGGAGCCGCTCCACAACTATGACGCCGTGATGAAGGCGGTGGACATCCTTCGCGACCAGAACGGCCCGGCCATTGGCGCCAGACGCATACCGCTGAGCACTGTTGGCGTGATTCCGGGCATCATCCGCCTGGCCGACGAAGTCAACCCGCCCCACCTCGCGGTCAGTCTGCATGCGGCGACGCAGGCGGAACGCGCTGCGCTCGTCCCGGTGGCCTCGCGCTGGCCGCTCGACGCGCTCCTGGCGGCCTGCCGCTACTACGTTGAGAGACAGCAGCGCCGGATCTTCTTCGAATGGACGCTCATCGCCGGCCGGAACGACACTCCGGAGCAGGCGCACGCCGTCGGCAGTCTCCTGCGCGGCGTGCCAGCGCAGGTAAATCTCATCCCGCTCAATCCGGTCGCCGGCTACGATGGAGCACCGTCCGATCGAGCCGCCGCGCGGCGTTTCCAGGACATCCTGGCGGAATACGGCCTGCCCAGCACGGTCCGGCAACGCCGCGGCCTAGACATCGCCGCCGGTTGCGGGCAACTGGCAACCGAGGCCGCTGCGCGGTAAAGGCCAGATCTCAAACCCCAAGGATTCAGCGCGACGCTGCGCGGAAAACGCCAGGTTCCATGGCCGAATCCCAGCCCGGGCTTGCGGGCCATCGACCCAGGCAATCCGGCATCCTGTGCCGTCAACCGTAATTGTTCAGACCCCTGCGGCTTGGTCCTTCGCGGCGAAATTGAGCAACGGGCGTTCACTGCAGCACTGTCGAGAATTCACTCATGACCCCGTCGGCCTCCTCCCTCACGTCTGTCCAAAACAGCGTTTCGCCAGAACCGCTATGTGACGGGAAAAGGACGGAAATCGGCCGCCAAAGCGGCTGAATCATGGAATTCCCCTCTGCAATGAACTGCCGATTGGCTTTTGGGTGTCCGCAAAGCCTGTCTTGGACGGCATCTGAGGGATTCAGAAGGCATCACCAACCTGTTTTCGTCCCTCGCCTCCCTCTCCTATGAGCGGTGCCCGGAAAAAGGCGGTTTTCGATCTGTCTTGGACAGCAGTGCTCCTCCCTTTTGGATCCGAAGGCTTCACCGAAGATGAAAGAGGATGCCCTCGATCTGATCTATCTGCTCCCACAACTTCTTGCATGATCTCGGATCCGTGATGAGCGATCGGGTCGGATGAGATACTGTGTCACGGAGCGAGACCAATGAACCAAAGGCATCATCAAACTTGCTGCCGCTCTGATATCCCAGTTGGTCAAATAGCTTCTGCTTGTGGATCACCTTCAGTAGGTCGGACAAGTACAGGTATTCCACGAAAGGCACATCGACACCATTTGCTTTGTCCGATTTATACCGTTCCTTAACGCCATCATACTTCGGGTTCTCGTTCGTGCCGAAAGTCATCTCTAGCAGCACCAGTTCGCTGCAATTGCGACTGACCAAGTTCCCAAGCTGTATCTCCAATTCACTGAGAAGGCTGAAAAGGTAAACCTTCACCTGACGGCAATTCAGATTAGTGATCGAAATCAGACCAACGATCCTGCGTTCACTCCCAAGAAAGTAGAAGCCCGTCGGCTCGAGCGCAAATCCCCGGATCACATTCCGGAGCGGGGTTGTGAATGGAATGACGTCTCGATGGGTGATGGTTCGCCGAACTACCGACGAGTAGTCGTTCCACTCCCGGGTTTGGAAACACTCCCTCACGCCGCCAGGGCTGTCGATCGGAAGGATATCAAAGCGGTTAGTGTTCATTATCTGAACCGCATTGTCGGAGGTTGCGTCGGCGAGCGGAATCGAGGTCCATCGGATGCTGCTGATCCCAACGACCGCAGCATTAATATCAACGACCGATTCTCGGAGAAAGTATGTATCCTCAGTCATGGGTATCGATGTCTATGATGAAGCCTAGACCAAGCTTAGCGGCGCGGCGCGCCCATTGGAGCGATTTATTATTACACTGAATGTCACTCTGCTGCAGCCGTGATTACCCCAGCACTCCGCATTTCCTCGACAGAAGGATACCACATCTTGCCATTTTCGGTCGTCAGAGCCCGGTTTATAAATGTTTCTGATATTCCGACCGAAAGCATCTTCTGACGAACCAGATTATCAACGGACGCTTGTTGTTCGACTGACAAGCTTCGATCAATTCCCTCCTGGAAGCCAAGCCTTGCTCCCCTCGCAAGCACTCTCTCCTTGCCGGAGATGAACACCCAAGTAGCGGCACCGGCGCATTCTTCTGTGGTGTATGTGCTCATGCCTCGTGCGCGGACGAGACGCTCCATCTCTTTGGCTTCTCGGATTCTTCCTCCCATACTGTTGATGCGAAGCACATTGGCTCGCGGTGTAGCTTTTAAAACTCTTTCCAATTCTGCGGCTGAACCAGCACGAAGACCGCCACGAAATTCGATCTCCGCCCCACCGAACAAGACTCGCACCTTGTACGAGGGGTAACTCTTGTCTTCGCCGCAAAGAACACTCCAGTAGTCACCAGAACTAGACAGGATAGTCTTGGTCATGACCGCAAGTTGCAGGACGCCAAGGATTACGAATAGCTTCGCAAGTACTGCCCAGATTGTCAGGCCACCAAACCAGTAGACGTGTTTAGTTGCGGAGCGCCAAATTCCCACGATCAACCAGACGAAGACCACGAGGTCGACGAAAAGGCCAAGAAAGTACAGGGCCGCCATGAACCGGAGGCTCACATTCAGTAGTACTGCGGTGGAGAGTACGACCACCGTCAAAACCGCCAATAGCAGACTAGATAGTAAAGAATTCACCCAATACGATATGCCAAGTGATAACTCGCCGCGCCAATGCCGGATCAAATAATTCGAACGGTTAGGTTGTTCTGGGCTAACGACGGACGGCATAGCTGAATTATGAGCTGTCTCAGCGACCTTCGGCATTTCAACACGGATAAACGGTGGCAGTGCCATTGAAAGCGCTGCGGGTTCAGAAACGCTCTTCTCCGCTCGAATCTCCCCGGTTGGTGCTTCTGGCGTCGCCAATGGCGACTCAATCCATTCTCCGCAAAACCGGCACTTCACTGCTGTGGCACGAATCTGCTCTTTGCAGAACGGACAAGTCCTAAACTCAGCCTTTTGCATAGGCTTGGCCGCCATGGCGGCTGTACCTCTACTAGGTTCGATATACTGATTCGAGGCCGTAGAAGGGCCAGGAATAGGCATAGCAGGCACACGCTTTACTGCCTCCCAAATATCGCGCTCCAGACGAGCAAGATCTTTAGCTGATACCTCAGGGAGTCTCGCCTTGAGCTGATTGACCGCGGCCTTCGTGACATCGGCAACGGTGCGACCTGCCTTGATGCCAACGATGGCGGTTTCAATTGCGGCATCGTGGGCTAGCGAAAACGGAGTGGCGGCAGCCAATTGACCCGGTTGGTGAATCTTCCGGCACTCCAGGAATCTGATCGCTTGATCGGAGATGCGAGGAGTGATGATCTCCGGCTGATTAGGACTTGGCATTCTGATTCCCTCCAACGGTAACAAGGCCATTCATCCAAGCACCGCCAAAACAACACGGATGAGGACCGCCGTCTGGGGTTTTGGCTGCACAGGGCGGGCTGCGATTCACGGCACATCGTGCCGTTCTGTCAACTGACGGCTTGCGGCACAATGGGGCGTGCGCTCCCAAGACCCTTCGTCTCACCAACTGAAGCTATTCGGCGGAAACCCGCGACGCGAGCGAATTGACCGGCAGATTACGCAGGAGAAGCTGGCAGAGTTGGCAGACCTGAACATCAGGAGGGTACGTTTGGCAAGCCTTCGGAACGACCGACGGCCCGGAGATACGCCTGCGCGGATGGCAGATCCGAAGGCGGAGTTGGGCGCCCTTCGCCCGGGGACAAGAACGTCGTCCGATGATCGGCGTAGGAGCCTGCTTGCCCGTTCGACAGGCTTGGGGCCTTGAGCCGTTTCGACAAGCTCAAGACCCCGAGCGGCTCGAGGGGCTTGTCGAGGGGTAGCCGATTCCGTAGTGGAGCCACGTGCCTAGCCGAAGCTTCAGCGAAGGCTGGCGTCCGGCTCCGGCGGCGCGGGAAGCCCGTTCGACAAGCTCAGGGTCCCGAACTCGAGGGGCCGCACCGCTACGTTCGGCATCCCCCCTTCACCGGCCTTACGGAGGATAGGTCGCGAGCACCTGTCCGCTATAGCTTCCAGCGAAGGCGGAAACTCGCTCCTACAATCTGCTTGGATACGGCTCATGCGGCCGCCCGATGCCTATTGGGCGTTTGGACGTTGCGCGGGTCAGCTCGCGCAGGGCGTCGGGGCGATCCAACGGGCGGAGGGCCATGATCGCTGCTTCGAAGAGCGTCCCTGGCTTGATTACCTCGACCATCGGAGATCAGACTGATCGGGGTCGATTCCGGCTAAACCGGGTCGATGCAGTCGGGATGTAGGGTCGCCGCTCGCCGGCGGACCGCTTTTCGAGTGAACCGTGGCCCGGACACCAGCCTTCGCCAAGGCTGCGGCTCGGCACGGCAAGCGCCGGCCCTACACACCATTCGGTGATTGCCGGCATCATTCGCAAGGCGTGGTCCAACTGCATGATTCCGGCTAAGCCGAGATTACTGGTTGACCGGCGCGGGTTTGCCCTGGCGCAGAGCCGGCAGCCAGGCTCCGTCGCAGCGCCGGCTGTAGGCTCCGTGCGAACCGTTGATCTCCTGGTGTTCGGCGCCCGCGATGATCACGACTTCCTTGGGCGACCGGATCTGGTTCACCGCCGCGAGGATGCCTGCGGCCGGACAGACTTCGTCGATCAAACCGAGCCCTACCAGCACCGGGCATTTGATGCGGGGTGCGAAGTTCGCCACGTCGAAATACCGGCTCGTCTCGCGCACCTTTGCAGCATCCTTGCCGTCGGTATTGTCATACCACTGCGGCCAGCCGCCCTTTCGGCCGACGGCCGGGCCGAGCATGTCGCAGCCGGCCGGCACCATGGCGAGCGCCACGGTGATCTTTGGATAAATCCCGGCGGTCATCAGCGCCTGCATCCCGCCCTGACTGCCACCCATCACCACCAGCGTCTGGCCATCCCAGTCATCGCGATGGGCGAGGTAATCCGCGGCCCGATAGCAGGAGAGGTACATCCGGAGGAAGTAGCTGGTTTCGCGATCGTCATTGCCGATCGCCGAATAGTCGTGGAGCGGTCCGGTGGTCCGTTGTTCCTCGTAGAACGCCTCCGGTTTGTCGATCGGCAGATCGTGGGGTTCGATGTCCAGCACGAGCCATCCCTCGGCAGCCCGATCGGTCACCCAGTTCTGCTGCAGGGGGTACACGCCCGCCCACTGGACGATCAGCAGGGCCGGGAATTTCCGACCCTGCGCGGGCCGGGCAAGCTGGCCGTGGATGTGCGTGCCGCGGATGTTGCCCATCGTGATCTTCCAATAGGCGAGGTCCGCCTTGCCGATGTCCACTGGTTCGAGCTTCGGGTTGGCCGGAGCCTGCTCCAACTCCCGCAGTTTCGCCTTCCAAAACGCGTCGAAATCATCCGGGCACGGGGCAGACAGGGCAATTCGCTCCGGCGCCGCAACTGCGCCGGCGGTGACGCGGCCTTCCTTGCCCTTCGCCGTCTTCCAATTCACCACGACCAGCATCGTACCCGGCCCGTCCAACTTGGTTTCCAGTTCGGCGGTGTTGTTCGTGAAATTGATGTCGCCCTGTCCAGCCTCCGTCAGCTGGCCCTTTAGCAACCGGTAGTGGACCGGCGGTGGATTGGTTTTGTCCTTCCATTCGACCCGCCAGTGCACCGTGTCGCCGACCTGATAGATTCCGCTGGCCCGATCCGGCGCAACCACCAGTTGCTGGGCCCCACAGAAGTTCGCCGCCAGCAATGCCATGGCAGCCCAGAAACGGATACCAAGACATCTCAAACTCATGACCGGATGATGGCGCATCGCTCTCCATTTGCCCAGTGCAGAGTTTCCCTGCCAAAGCGGGGCGCTTCCCTGGGCGGCTCACGACCCGGGTGTCCGAGGCGAAGGCGGGCGTCCGGACCGCGCTTCATTCGGAAACCGGCCCGCAGTCCGGCGGCGGCCCTGCATCCGACATCGCTCCGGCCAATCCCGTTTTCCCTTCGACGCTGCGGCGGGGACGGTTACGATGACATTCATGCATTCACTGGCTGGGCAGGTGGTCATCATTACCGGAGCCTCCTCGGGCATTGGCGAAGCCACGGCACGACGGCTCGCGCGAGGCGGAGCAAGCCTGGTTCTCGCAGCCCGGCGGATGGACCGGCTGGAGGCGTTGGCGCGCGAACTCGATCCTGCGGGACAGCGCGTGTTGGTGCTCGCGACCGACATCACCAATGAAGCCGACCGGCGGCGGTTGGTGGACGAGGCGCTCGGAAGATTCGGACGGATTGACGCGCTGGTGAACAACGCCGGCTACGGGACACGCGGGCCGCTGGAGCTGGTGCCGGTCGAACTGATCCGGCGCAACTTCGAGACAAACGTGTTTTCGCTCATCGCGCTCACGCAACTCGTGGTTCCGCATCTCCGCGCGCGGGGCGCCGGCCGGATCATCAACATCGGTTCGGTGGCGGGCCGGATCGCGCGGCCATTGTCGTCGGTGTACGATTCGACGAAGCATGCGCTCGAAGCGATCACCGACGGTCTGCGCGGCGAGCTGGCGCCGTTCGGAATCGAAGTGGTGCTGATCCGCCCCGGGTTCATCTGGACGGAGTTCGTCGATACGGCCATCGCGGTGTCCGCGCAGGCTGTCGGTAATCCCGGGCCCTACGCGCCGTACATGGATAGTTTCAGCGCGGCCTACCGGCGGGTGAAGCGAATCGCGGGGCGGCCCGATGACATCGCCCGGCTCGTCGAGCGGGCGCTCACCGCGCGCAAACCAGCGCCGCGCTATGCCGCGCCAATGCATGCGAAGTTCCTCCTGTTTCTCAGATGGTTTCTGCCCGCCCGCGCGATTGATCGCATCGTGCGGCTGCGGAGGAAGTAGGCAGGGAGCCGGTGCGTTAAGCAGCGCCGGTCTCCGACTGGCGGATTCGTCGGTCACAGACCGGCGCCACCTTGCTTGCGGTATCCGATCTGTATGGTCGTCCCTTGTGGACGGACCTTCCACGTCGGATCATAGGGCGGTCCGGCGACAAGCGCCGACCCTACAGGACTACAGGCCGCATCGTAGGTTGCCCGGGCTGGATCATAGAACGGTCCGGCGACAAGCGCCGACCCTACAGGACTACGGGGGTGTCGTCTGCTGCCGGCCCTGCAGAAACTCGCGCAGTTCCCGCGCGAGTTTCGGGCCGAAGCCATCGATCTCCTGGATTTCCGCCGCAGCCGCCACACGGAGCTTGTCGATCGAGCCGAAGTGTTCCAACAACGCCGCACGGCGCACCGGTCCGAGTCCGGGAAGATCGTCGAGGATCGATTCGCGGATCTTCTTCGAGCGAAGGTCGGCGTTGTAGGTGTTCGCGAA
>Ga0182021_10009078_pt1 | contig 11767 bp, 12 predicted proteins | sample 612E3MmetaG_FD_120493 | JGI IMG/M metagenome (GOLD analysis project Ga0182021, IMG submission 120493) | Permafrost microbial communities from Stordalen Mire, Sweden - 612E3M metaG (Illumina Assembly) | ecosystem: Environmental > Terrestrial > Soil > Wetlands > Permafrost | place: Sweden...
CGACTATCAAGATAACGAAAAAGGCGTTTGGACTGGGATGGAAGATGCCTATGGTGAACAAGTTCAGACAAGAGGCCTAAGGAAGCCTCTTCTGGTCGATCAAGGCGTTGCTAGTCGTTAATCGTTTCGGATGGGACATTGATGTTTCATACACGGTACATTCATATACCATGACGGCATATTTTGCTGCTGGGATCGAATTGAGCATGGTCTGCAAACTAATCGGCCACAAATTCCAAGATACCGTCGTGATCCGGAAAGATGGTGACTTCGAAGTAAACGACGCACGCTATTGCCGCCAGTGCGGCACCGTACACGCCGAGCAATTAGCGAGCTAGAACCGTCGCAGCTTCAGCCTTCTTCAGCATAGCCTTCGTTCTGAAAGCGGGCCTGTAAGTTGGTCCGTATATTATCAAGCCACTTCTTCCCTCGTCATCGATTCGTCTGATGAGAACTTCGAGTTCCATTCCCGGTGCGAGCTCTGACATATTCGAATCCACTATCAACACCTTCCCCTGCTTCAGGACGTCAAAGTTTGAGGTTAGTCGATCCCTCATGGTCAGCTTCTTTGTAGAGAGGATACGAGCGTTCACTGGCAACTGGCGTTGCTCCACAGGACCCTTGCAATCAAACTCCAGACATCTGTCCCTTGCGGGATAGAATACACGTTGGCAGCCGTTGCAGAGTGTGTATGTGATCGTGTGGCCATTGTAGGGTTCGATTCTTGCAACTATCCTGGGGGCGGCCAACTTCATTCTTACTGAACCATTCTTGAGCTTCTTGAGCTTCTCGTATGCCTCCATCTTCAGTTCGCGTCGTCGATTCACATACTCCATGACAGTGGGTACTCTTCCCCTTCGCTGGAGAATCGCATCCTCAACATGCAACCATGTCGCAATAGTATATGCCCCGGATCCGTAGGAGACCGCGAGAATGTCTTCACCAGGCTTTGCGTGGTCGAGTATGTCGCATGTGGCTACTAGTGTTGCAGCCGCGTACGTGTTACCAGTATCGAGAACGCGCAGCCACGGCTTGACCCTCTCCTCAATGAACCCGGGAGTGATCCTTATCCTTTCTTCCAACTCGGGGTTGTCAAGTATGTCAATGTGTTCCTGAGCTAGGGTTTTGCAGGTTTTCATGGGCATGTAGCCCGATGGTTGATGGAAAGTCACTTGATCAAAATCCTTCAACGAAATTTCGGGATGTTTGAGAAGTAGCCCCTCAATCGCGCCGATCACGTGTTTGATGTAAGCTTCGACTGTTGTTCGACCGAAATGGCTTGGAACAAACTGACCATCCCTTCTCCAAAAGTCCATTGTGAGACTTGAATAAGCAGCGGTGTCGACGATCGTCGCTACTGGATCATCCCGCCCCAGCAGAAACGCTCCAGAAGCTGCGCCACATGCATATTCAAGCGGATCTCCAGGTGGCGCTTGAGCCACATCAGTTCCGATCGCCAAGCCATACTTGATCCTACCGCTTAGAATCTGGCTTTCTACGAACGCGGCGGACTGCATCCCAGAGTTGCAGGCACCCTCCAGGTCTGCGACGTATACATTGTTCCCGAGGCCTAGGAATGAGGCAACATGTCGGGCGATCGTGCCTACTGCGTATGGTTTCGATTCAGACCCCGCAGCAACGGTCTCAATCTTCCGCGGATCCACTCCAGCCATCTCTACCGCATTAAGAGCCGCCTCGGTAGCAATCGTTATCGAGTCTTCGCTCAGCGACGCAACGGACTTATCACGAAGCAACAAGCCATTCCTGACCTTGTCTTGAAACTCTGCAAGGTCCTTCCGTTTTCCTTCTCTGGCCTTCACTATGAGCTCGGTCTTGATTCGGTTGATTGGAATGTATACTCCATAACCGACGATTCCGACCTTATCCATTGCCATGAAAATGATCTCTGTTTGTGAGGGTTAAAAGTATGCTAGCCGCCTTGGGACGGTATTTAAAATGGCAGTGCATACGTCAACCTGAAGTGCAACATCGGTCCCCTACTGGCTGACGCCACACAGATCACAGAAGACCGCCTCGAACGGTATTTCAGCGCCGCAATCTCTACATTGCTTCATCTGCATGGAGATTGACGGTTCCGCTTCCCGAATCACCTGTGTAGGAATTGGTTGCGACTTTGCGGGCGTGCCCCTCAGATTGTTGTCCGCAATGTACTTGTTCAATCCCTTTGAAATGTCCGCATAACTGACCAAATCTCCCTCACTAACGCGTAGAATCGTGGAGAGTACCCTGTCGGCGTAGACCGATTTCTTTGTGAGCCCGTTCAACCCAAAATCGGTATTCGCTTAGATTGCAACTCTATTTAGAGGTTATCCAAAAGCTAATTCCAAGTGACGGGCGGCTTTCTCATTAGACCGTACACTAGTACCAACCCGCCCACTGCGATGAGCACCCAAGCCACATATGTGACCCGCGTATCCGGAACTTGACTTGTGATGACCTCATTGTATGCAACTGTGAGAGTCACGTACTTCTTGTACAATGAATTCCTGTTGTCAAAAACGAAGTGGTAGACTCCGCCCTTCCCTGTGGTGAAAGTGAAGTTGAATTGCCCCTGCTTTTCAGCGGAATAAACTGAGTTGGCTCGCGCTCCGGTGATGTCTGAACTCAACACGGTGAAATTGATGTCACCCGCTTGGTTTGACGTAGCTTCGGTTACTGCTACGACGCCAAACACGCTGGAGCTTCCAGGGAGACTGTACGACTTGTCAACCGTGTCTCCGACCAAGAATTGTGTGTGCGGTTCTACATCGTGTCTGTGAACCTCTTGGACCTGAACGGTTACATATTGGCCGATCATGGTCAACAGCAGCACACCGAGTATCAGAACGACAAAGCCTGCCACAGTGGTTTTTAGTAGGACCATTCTGCAATCGCTCAGAATTACTCCTGCGGGTCGACGTTATTGAGTTTGAGGGCGCTGTCACGTCCAATATTCGACAATACCGCAAATCAGATTTATGCGAACATGCCCTTTAGACCTCGGTGCATTAGATTGTCAAAAGAATCGCCGAAGTTTGTTTCCTCGCAACGCTTTGCTGGAATGCAGGTTATCGACAGTAAGGGGTCATTAGTGGGAAACGTAAAGGACGTCTCTGTTGACTTTCGGAACAAGAGCCTTGCTTTTCGCGTGACAACAAAGGCGCGATCAGAAATGGACGTCCGATGGGATGATGTGCTCTCGGTGGAAGATGTCGTGCTCCTCAAGAAGGAGGTTGACTTGGCAGTGACAGCAGTAGCTGCACCTCCACCGCCGACAGTCCAGGCGGTAGTGATCTGCCCTAGTTGCGGAACCTCAGCTCCAGGCCACGCGAAGTTCTGTCCGAAGTGCGGCGCAGTCCTCACATAACCTCTGGAAATGTGACTACGCACCCGCACCTTCAATATCATGGAGTTTCTGGAGCTCATTTATTCCTTTGAGTTTGTGGCGGATGATCGTGTTCTCTAGTTCCTCCTTGAGTAGATGAAGTATATCCTTGTGCATGTGGATGAATGAAGAATGCGTACGGTCTCGCGGACGTTCGAGATCTACTGAGAATATCTTCTTCACCTTGGCGGGGCGCGAAGACAGGACAACCACCTTATCCGAAAGTTCCAACGCTTCGGATAGATTATGGGTCACGAGCACGAAGGTCTTTCCAAGCTCCTTATGAATCTCAGAAACCTCTTCACGAAGGACATCCCCGGTAACCTCATCTATCGCGCTGAACGCCTCGTCCATCAACACTACTTCTGGATCGACTGCCAGAGCGCGGGCTATGCCGACTCTTTGTCTCATGCCGCCCGAGAGTTGCTTGGGATACATGTGTTCGCAACCTCCAAGACCCATCATTTCCAAATACTGTTCTGAAATTTCGACGCGTTCCTTCTTCGGGCTCTTCCGCATCTCCAGTCCGTATTCCACGTTCTCGAGGACTGTTCTCCAAGGGAAGAGGCCGAAAGCTTGGAAGACCATGCTGATCTTCGAGTGAGGTCCATGAACGAGTCCGCCCTGAAGACGCACTTCTCCTGAGCTCGGGGTATCTAGCCCGGCAATAATCTTCAGTAGGGTTGATTTCCCACAGCCGCTTGGTCCAACAATGCTAACGAATTCTCCATGATCGATATCGAAACTCACCTCGTGCAGCGCATGCAATCTCTCTTGTGCATCGTAGAATTTGGTAATGTTGTCTAATTCCACGTGATGTTCCATCATGCCCACTTCCTGGACCAAGACTCTAGAGTTCCGAAAAACACTCGGTCAACGACAACCGCCACCAAGCCGATGGCGAGGATTGCGGCGAATCCGCTCTCAAGCGCGCCCCCGCTCACAGTTCCCTGAATGAAACTCCCGATCCCGGCAACGCTAGTTGCGATCTCTATCGCGATTATTATTTCCCAGTCGAAGTCGTACGCTAATCTCAATCCACTAAACATGTATGGAGATATGGCTGGGAGAACCATCTTTGTGAACGTTGAGATGCGGTTGGATCCGAAGATGGTTGTTACGTGAAATAGCTCTCGAGGAATATTCTTCGTTCCTTCCCTCACGGTGAAATAAATTGGGAAAAAAGCTGCAACTGAAGCCATTATCACTGCCGCCGCGCTTCCAGGTCCTAACCACAACACAAGAAGTGGAAGGAATGAGAGATCAGGAAGTGCTCCCACCAACATTACCAAGGGTGTGAGAGTCAAGTCGAACCGGTTCTTGCTACCCGCCACGAACCCCATTGGCAGCGCGAATGAGAACGCAAGCACTAGTCCGCATATTAGGGTGAGAAAACTGTGGGCGATGCGAAGAAGAAATGCCGGGTCTTGTATTGACGAGAAAAATACGACCAATACGCCTGAGAAGGTTGGCAAGGAGGAATGCGGTACAAGGTGGAAACGAGTAATCATTTCCCAAGCCGCAAAGCCTACCACCAGCGGCAACAGCCAGAGGTAGTTCACCAGCTTGCTCGGAGTCAAGACTCTGCTAGTCAGAGACAGCGGGAGGACTTTCTGCTTTTCAACAGACACTTGGAAATAACCTCATGATGCGATATGCAACTACATGTCATGCCGCCTGTCAAATTAAGATTCGAAGCAATCTGTCGTTCAGATTGCGCCAATAATGAGATCGCCTTGCCCGTTTGCTCTCCGCAATCCAACCGTGAACCGTTCATTGAAACTTGTGAGCCTTGCAACTAATTTACAGTTGGATGTTAAGAGAAGTGGCAACGCAGAGTCGTCCGCGCGATCTGAGATTTCAAATGATGAACCGACTTCGCTGAATCGTGATGTGAATTGTCGATGAGCTTAATAGCAAACCCACATCATTATCGTGTGCGGTATGTGGAAACACAAACCCGATTCATGAATCGAAACAATCTTACAGGTCTAGGTTGAGTTATTTGGTCGAGTTTGCGACTTTCAGCGACTTCGCCAACGAAATCAGACGAATCATATCAGAAGCAGACAAAAGGAAAATCCCACTTAGAATCATGGGCGGAGCCGCCATCAGGATACACTGCCCGAAGCACGAGATCCTCTATGAACGACTCAAACGCACCCCGAAACACGATATGGATTTCGTCACCTACGCTAAGTTCCGCCCTTTGACCAGACAGCTTTTCATAGATTTGGGCTACGAACCGTACATTTCCCTAATGCTCACAGGCGCAACTGGCAGACATCGACAGATCTTCAACGACAAAGAAGGAAACAAAGCGATCGACGTCTTCCTCGGGAAACTGGAAATGTGCCACGTTATCGATTTCGAAGGAAGACTCGAAGTTGACTCCCCCACCGTTCCACTTGCGGAACTTTTCCTTCAAAAGCTTCAAGTTGTGCAGCTAAACGAAAAAGACATCCAAGACACGATAATCCTCCTCATGGAATATGACATCGGAGATTCCGACAAGGAAGAAATCAACGGCAATTTCGTCGCGTCGACCCTCGCTAGAGAATGGGGCTTCTACCACACCGTAACGACGAACCTGGGAAAAGTCAAAGAGTTCCTGCATGACTACAACGCCCTTACTGATGCGGATAAGTCACTCGTCACAGAAAGAATAGACAAGATCACCAAGATCATTGAGGCATCTCCCAAGACAATGGCTTGGAAGATGCGAGCCAAAGTAGGTCCTTCCGTCCGATGGTACAACACGGTAGAAGAAGTGCAGCGCGATTAGTGACAAACTTGAAATAGACTGTGACAGGCATTCTTCGTTGGAGTCAGGCATTGGCGAAAGTCAGAATTCTTTTCGCGTCGGACTTTCATGGCAGCGAAATGGTTTGGAGAAAATTCCTAAACTCTGCGAGCATATTCAAATGCAATTGGCTGATAATGGGGGGAGACCTTACTGGAAAGATTCTCACTCCCATTGTATTCCAGTCTGACGGGACGTATACCGCCGACTTTCTAGGCCAGATCCACACGATCCAAGCTGCGAATTTGGAGAGTTTTCGTAAGCAAGTCAAAGACCATTGCTACATACCGTACGTGTGCGACCAGACCCAATTCAAGGCACTGAAAGAGGCATCGCAGGAGGAAATAGAGCGAATATTCGCAGATCTGGAATGCCAGACTCTGAAGGAATGGCTCGACATAATCCCCAACAAAGTAAGCAGCGACGTGAAAGTTTTGATTCACCCCGGGAACGATGATAAGTTCGAGCTGGACGATGTCATCAAGGCCAGTCCCTATGCCACCTACGCCGAGGAGTCAGTCGTAGATCTGGATGGGGAGCATGAAGCAGCTTGCCTTGGATATTCCAATCCGACTCCATGGAATAGTCCTCGCGAATGCTCAGAGGAGGAACTAATGGTGAAACTAGAGAAGCTTGCCTCACAAGTAAGTAATGTCGATGAATCTCTTTTCTGCTTACACTGTCCCCCCTACGAATCACAGATCGATCAGGCGCCTCAGCTGGACAAGAACTTCAGGCCTGTAATGGAAGGAGGAAGACCGAAACTTATTCCTGTAGGATCGAAATCTGTTCGAGCCATAATCGAAAAGTACCAACCGTTGCTAGGATTGCATGGTCACATCCACGAGTGCCGAGGTTTCATGAACATTGGTCGAACTCGATGCATGAATCCCGGCTCAGAGTATACAGAAGGACTCCTAAGCGCTTACTTGATTGAAATTGACGGTAAGAAGATTAAGCGTCTGCAACGAGTCGAGGGCTAACCGTAACTTACGATGCAGACTGCTTTTTCTTGTTTAGATCTCTGATGAGCTTATCGAACCGCATCTGATTGCCAAGGCTCCTTCCCAACTGATTGGGGCTTGTGATTATTCGACCCGTATCAACTTCTATGCATCCAATTCCAACATCCTTGTTCCCGAAAGCCTCGATAGTCTTTGCAAGTGACTCTGGTACCTCGTGCTCGCTGAAGAGGAGCAACCATGACCATTTGATATTCTTTTGATCGCGCTGTGTCTCGACTATCCGGACCAGTCTCATGAGATTAGATTTCGCTTCGCCTCCGGAGCCCTTGGCGGCGCTTGCGTAAAGGCAGACGCCATAGTCCGGCATCACGGTGAAAGCAATGAATCTGGACAAGAGAAAACCTTTGGGCCGAGTGTTACCCCTCGCAACAAGCGGAAAGTTCTCCCCGGAGATCTCATACCTCCTGGAAGTCTCATTCAGATCAGCTATCCAATTCGTCCGTCCCCGCTGTATCTCTTTCTCCAAACCATCGAAAAGGTATTCGCCTGGACTACGATGATCATAAACGTCCGCGCCCTTCATCCGCCCTTCCATGAAGTCACGAAACAGATAGGGATCGATTCCGGAGGCGAAAGTGTCAATATCCTCATGATGCCCGTCCCTTTCTATGTATGCCCTCACGCGTATCTTGCCATAGCTGTCCCTAATGATGGAACATTCCTTGAACTCGAACCAGCCATGTTCCTCAAGATTTGTTTTTCCCCTGATAACGCGGTATCCGTTCTCGTCGTATTCGAGCGCCTGATGATCACGCAATCGATAAAGGACGTATGCGAGAAGCCCTCCAACGACGACCGGCACAGCGAGACTGAGTGCGGCACTTGGTCCGCTGACCTGCAGCGTGTTTAGAACCGTTGTCCAAAACAGAGCGAGTGCAAATGTGAAAACTGCCCAGTAGAGTGCGAGCTTCGAAATCTGCAGTTTTGACCCACGATTCAACTGTGCGCTCTGCGAATTCATGCGTGACCAGCTTTGATATGCTTTTGAACTATTTCAGATCTTGCCGAGCACCTTTCTCACATATGGTCCGACTCCTTGTGTTGCAAGATGCTCTTTGAAGTTGTGTCCTCGATCGCTATCGAGGCCAGGACAGAATGGGTCAACTTTCAACGAGTTTCCGACGGGTATCAGTGGATAGAGCCGACAAGCGACGGGCCGGATTGGGTAGATCGAGCAACGAGGCATATTCCCGGAGTATGTAAGAAACACGCAGACCCCATCGGATCTTCTCTTTAGCCAAAACCTGTTCGCTCTTTTCTCGATAACGGTCTCTTTGATCTTGGATTCCGTCGCGTAATTCAAGATTCTTTCGGCATCATCCTTTCCGAGGTTAACTCTAAGATGGCACGAGGCACCGCACGCAATACACTCGTGTAGAATCTTACCCGACGTAAAATCCGCAAAGGTCTTGAATGCTAGGAATCGTTCAAAATACAAGTAGACTCCGAAACGAGTAAGCAGGAGGCAGCCGACTAATCCGCCAAGGGAGATAGGGAGACCGAACCCGAGAATGTATAGCACAATACTTATGACGGCACTGGCAATGTAGCCGCTTCTCAAGACCGTACGATCAAATCTCATTTTTCCACCGCCACCACCGATGTGCTTGCTCACGTTTGGACGTGATCTAGCTCCTTAACTGCTGCGCTTCATTCATCATCAGCTTTGTGCAAATGAGGTAGTGCAGAGTCTGCGCTAGCGATATGAGGCAAAAAAAAGAAGAAAAAGAAAGGAAAAGGGAAAGGCGAGCCTATTCGGGTGGAATCTCGGTGAAGATGGTTGTGTAGTCGACGTCTTTCGTGCCGTACTTGTAGTAAACGTAGACAATGGCGCCTATCACGCCAAGTACCACCGTCAGCGCTAGGGTCTCATACTCCGATGAGATAATCATGTAGTCTAGGTAGAGGTTGGCGAGAACTCCCACCACCCCGATCGCTGCGATCCCTGTTTTTCCTCCAATCTTGATTGGGGCCTTCTCGTAGATTTGTGGGCGTCTGTATGGGAGCATCACTAGTGCTAATGCGAAGAGTGTGAAGAAGACGGCGTCGAACAGATCGGTATTTTGAACTCCTGCCGAAAAGATCCAGTCCAGTCCAGCGCCTAGGGAGCCGCCTGGATTCCAGCTGCCACCCAAGCTTACTATTCCGGATTCGGAGAAGCATCCTAGTACGCCGAATATACCGGTCACTATTGTTGCGTTGACTGGAGAGTGGAATCTTTCGTTGACGCTTGCGAGCGATGCGGGTAGTACCCTGTCGAAAGCCATGGCGAAGAGGATTCTGGACGCTGTGAGGATGAATGGTGGTATGTCGTTCATCACCCATAGTACACCGAATATGAAGAGCAACCAGTTGAGGCTGCTGAGTCCCATGCCGATCCCTGTGAAGGCGGCGATTGTTGTTGTCCAAGCCCTGGGGAGACCCGTTGGTGCGAGATTTCCTGCGCCGTATGAGAGCCACGCGTAGGCCTCAAAAAGCGACCATGTGTGGCCATTAGGTAATGTGATCCTTCCGACTGCGGCAGTCGCGTATGCTCCGAATGATGACACGATCACGTACATGGCCATGATCACCACGGAGGATAGTATCAGGACCTTGGGTAGGCTCTTGTTAGCTTCTTTGACTTCTCCTGCGACGAACGTGGAGGCAGCATATCCGATATATGCAAAGTACGCACCTCCCATCGCCACACTTACGGCTGACCAGTAGTTGCCGACACTGACTGTGTCCATTCCTTGTTTGAGTGCTTCGGCAACGACTCCTTGAGGAGTTGCACCACCCATAGTGGCCATTCCTGCCACCAATGCGGCTGGGTTGGCTACAGAGCTGCCAAGGAGGTACAAGACGTAGACCGTGAGAATCGCTGGGATCCAGAACATCGCTTGCAGTAGGTATCCTGCCATTCTTACTCCGAGAGAGCCGATAGCTGTGAAGAGAATCAATAGCGCGACACCTGCGCCGAATAGCACGACATCGCTTACTCCAACTGCGGAGATCCCGACTATTGGTCCGAAGATGTACCATATGCCTTCAAACACAGCGACCGTGATGATCCCGAAGGACCACGCGATGCTGAGGAACTCGAACCATGAGCCGACGAACGCCCAACCTGGGCTTACGAGTCTGGAGATTGCGACGTAGCCTCCTCCTGATCGAGGCATTGCTGCAATGAGTATTGAGAATGCAAGGACTGAGAGGAGTATGATGATCCCGCCGATAATGAATGCCATGACCATTGGTGGGATTCCTGCAACCCAGAAGTTCTCAGGCAGCGGCGCTTTCCCTGTGAATTGGAAGACACGCTTCTGCCATCCGAGTCCCATGGTGTTTGCGAGGATGATGATTGCCGCTGTTAGTGGTCCGATTTCTCTGACGAGCCCTGTTGCTTTACGCGCAAAAAGTTTCTTTTCCGACAATTTTCATCAGGTGTAGGTTGGCCGGCGGTTGTGCATTTAAAGGTTGACAATGCAGCAGCGGTCGGGAAAGGTGTTAAAAAGGCATCAAAAATAAGTATTATAATTATTGAGTCGTCAAGTGAACAATCGTTGAAGAACGAGGGCCCGTCAGAGACTATTGACCAAATCGCGACTCACAACTCGCATGTCTCGACAGGCAGTCACGAAGAGATTCTAGACTTAGATGTGCAGGCTTGGGTTTAAGTGCGCGTAGCAGCAGACGTGACACGAGTTAATCCAAAGGTTACTTTGGCCTAAGCAATGTTAGAATTAAGAACAGCACTGGGAACATCATCAGTATTAGGATGAATGTGTACTTCTTTTTGCGTTCTGCGCGCTTGAATTGATCTTCGCAGTTCGGCCCACAAAATTCCTTTTCCATTGAGATGGGAGTGGCGCAGACGACACAGTGTCTGTGTTTGGGAGTGCTGGATTTCTGCTGCTCAGGTTTTAGGTACTTGGACATTTTGAGTCGTGCGTAGTTTCGTTGTGTTGCTAATAAATCTGCCAAATCATGCTACCGATAGGACTAACCTGTCTGCTTTGGTGTCACGAGGGAGCTTCCCTTCGCTCACGCCAGAATTTGCCCTCTTCCTCAGCCAAGCCCTCGTGACGTCGCTCCCACGTCATATGAGTCAGATAATCCTCTTTGCAGAACAGATTTCCACAGTACTCGCATTTCTCAAGTTCGCTGAATTCTTTTCCGCACGTTGTGCACTTGACCAACTTTCAGCGCTCAACCAATTAGACATGGTTCCCACATTAAAGTTATCACTCCTCGCGAGCACTTCCCGAAGATACGATCGATCACGACTTTGTGAGCTGTAAAGTTGGAATAAGGAACTTATTGCATCGCTCGCATTTCGTGGCCTCAATTCTTTCTGGGACTATTTTTCCTAGGCTCAAGATGGCCTGGATGTCCCTGCGACCTAAGAAGAAGCATTGAAGCATCTTTGAGGACCGCTGTGAGTTCATTATCTCCTCATCGTTATGAGGGGGACATATGTGTTTGTGCAATTGCTGTTCAATTGTTTTTCGCACCCCGCGTGAGCATTACGAACGGGGTCGGAGGCACTGAATAGGGATACGACAGATCCGA
>Ga0182021_10009080_pt1 | contig 11765 bp, 9 predicted proteins | sample 612E3MmetaG_FD_120493 | JGI IMG/M metagenome (GOLD analysis project Ga0182021, IMG submission 120493) | Permafrost microbial communities from Stordalen Mire, Sweden - 612E3M metaG (Illumina Assembly) | ecosystem: Environmental > Terrestrial > Soil > Wetlands > Permafrost | place: Sweden...
CGTCATCAAACATTAATACTACAGTAGGTGGGTTAACTTTTGGCAATACTGCGGGGAATACAGCAATTACTTTACAGTCCGGGACAGGGGCCATTAATATCGGAACTGATGCAAATGCCAAGACGATTACCTTAGGTAATGCCACGGGGGCAACGGCATTAAATCTAGACTCAGGAACGGGAGGCATTAACCTTGCATCAGGCGGGACAACGGCGTTAACGGTAATTGGCGGCGGCGTCGGTATCGGCACAACTGCTCCAGAAACGACGCTTGATGTAAATGGTCCAACTATTGTAAGAGGATCAAGTACTGATCAAGTCAGGGCGCTCCAAATCGTTGGAAGCCCTGTAGGCAGTTGGGGTCAGGGGCTTAGGATTACTAACACTGCTCCCGGCGGCGGAGATTTCACATTTGTTGTAACTGACAATAGCAACGGTGAAGGTGGCGGCAATCTTCTTTTTATAAATGAAAATGCATATCCGAACAACTTGGCTATGGGCCTTACCCAAAGCAACAATGTTGTTATCGGTTCGTCTTTTTCAGATAATGGAGTCGGAAAATTACAGGTAGAGGGTAATGCTACGATTGAAGATTTTCTTGGAATCGGCACCTCTTCTTTACGAGGTCCTCTTGATGTCCATAAATCCGGGTCTGCAGTTGCTGCCACGGGTAGAATATCTCCCTCAGGCTTGCCCGCCGATGGCGATACCATTACCATCACTGATGCTGATGCTACAACAAATACATTTGAGTTTGATGATAATGCTTCAGTCACTCCTGGAAATATACCGGTGACTATAATAGGAGGAGATTCAGATGGTACTATGTCGAATTTGGCGGATGCGATATCAGCCAACCTGAACGTATCAGCGTATTTTAAGGGCGATGGGAACGACTACTTAAATGACAATACGGCGGGACCAAATGGAAATGTAAACATTGTTGTCGCTTCCGCCAATATAACCGCTTCTGGAATGTCAGGAGGAATGGATACTGCCAATTATGACCTTTATGTTGATAGTGCCACCGGCGATTTAATAACAGGTGGCGGTATAACCACAAGTGGCAATACCATTATTGGGAATGGTCTTACTATTGGTTCCGATTCAGTTGCAACTGCAGGTAGCGGAGAATTATATCTTGGTCCGGCGTCCGGCGGAAAACTTACCATTGGTAATGGCGGCGGAGGGGCAGAAGTGGTGCTTGATGGTATATCAGGGATCAATTACATTGCCAGCGGTAATCTTGGCATCGGGACAACGGCACCGGCCTATGCATTGGATGTTAAAGCCGAGGGAACTGGAATCATTGCCAGATTCAACAGCAATAACAACACAAGCTGTACCTTAGCCACAAATGGTGCACTTTCCTGTACATCCGATCGGTCACTTAAGAAAAATATCGAGGATGTGGGCTATGGTCTTGCCGAAGTAATGAAACTTAACCCTGTTGCTTTCAACTGGAATTTTGACAGCAGTGGTACAGAAAAATCTCTGGGATTCATTGCTCAGGATGTTCAGGGTGTTATCCCTGACTTGGTAACCACTGATCAAAATGGATTATTAACTCTCAACACAATTGGAATGATTCCTGTTCTAACTCACGCCATTCAACAGATTTCAGGATATATCGGACCGGTTAGTTCCGGCGACCTCTCCGGTTTTGTTTTGGGTATCCAAGCAGAAACTCCCCGTGATCCGGTTGCCGTTATCGGAGCGAAAATTTCCGGCGGGACGCAATTCCTAACAAACCTTATTGTAGGCCGCATAACTGCAATCCGTGGATATTTTGATGAAATTTTTGCCAAAAAAGTCCATACCGATGAGATTTGTCTGAAAAAGTCCGATGGCAGCGAGACGTGTATGAATGGTGATCAATTAGAAAAGCTAATACCTTCGGCAACACCCATCTCGACGCCCTCTGCTAGCTCGGTAGAAACACCAACAGCTTCTCCATCCCCAGTTGCAACAGTTGAACCAATAGCCAGCCCTTCGGCAACACCTGCAATCTAAGTTTGATACAGTCATATTAAAACAAAATGTCGCTTTTGACATTGTTTGGCAAGCATAGAATTCCTATATATCGAACTCAAAAACGAATGGTGCAAATCTGTCATTATATTTTGAGTTCGCTATAAATCAAAATTTTTTCCTTGAATCCGTCAAACTCTTTGATTAATAAAGAATTTTGAATAAGTTCCTCAAGTGCCTTTGATTTGGGTGGTTTTTGTGTTGTCGAAAGATAAATTATCACATAATTGGGTTTAATTTTATTTATTTCCTCGGCAGAGTTATGAAGATCTAGTTTGTAATATTTTTGTTTAATTCCAACACCGATACATTCTTCTGTCAAGATAGTTGAGCTTTCCGGCAGCGTATTTACAAAGTTATAAGTGGCAAGAAGAGCGTTGTCATTACGCAAAATAAATCTCAAATAAAAAGTAAAAGCGTTTGTTACAAGAAGTGCAATTAAAATAGGATACTGTAATTTTCTAAACTTTTTTTCTTTGAGAAACGGAGCGATTTTAGCAATTAGGTAAATATATAAGGGGATTAGAACCATTATCAAATATTGTGGATTTTTTAAAGATATTGCACCAAAAAAAATAAGTGCCGCAAGCGCCCAGCTAAGAAGCAGTGGTTCACTTGGAGTTATTTTCGTTTGGAGATAATTAATCGTGTTTTTGGCAACCAATAAACCTCCAACAATTAATGTGAATATTGTAGTCACATATAGCCAGTAAACTCCAAAAACAGCGTTGATAGCATCGGAAATTGAATAATTTAGACCTCTCGAGGTATAAATTCCCAGCGTCCGTTTGATTTGAATAACTGTTTGATCTATATATAAGTTTCCCCAGCGTAAATCCATGCAGAGAACGTATAAAACCAGTGTTGTTGCCATGCACATATATAAAAGCAAATGTTTCTTGGAGTATTTTTTAGTAAAGAATAAATAGAGCAGAGGAATTTCTAAGAAGAACATTCCTGTGTGTTTATAAATAGCTGCAAAAGCCAAAAATACTCCGGAAAAAGCAAACCATGCTGTGCTTTTCCGTTTTAATGCGTGGTAATAGATTGCCACTGCGGTAACACCAATAGGAAACATTAGGTTTTCTATTAAATTCAGTCGATTTGTATAAATTAACCAACTGTCTGTTGCGATTAGCAAACTTGCGACTAGAGAAACCCGTTTGCCCGTAATTTTTTTTAACAAGTTGTAAATGAGAAGTAACGTAAATCCTGTAGCCAAAACCGATATAATTCTTGCGCTGGTTACTCCTTCAAAATCGGTTATTTTAAAAAATAAATTTCTTAATGCAAAATCAAAAGGAGGATGGTACAAATACGGTTCCTGTCCCAAATCACCTTCAGACTTCATAACAGGGTAGCCATGATCGGAATAATGTTCGTCTATGTAAGCGTATACCGGTTCGTCCCATTCGTAACCCGGTGTCGTGTCAATTTTGTAGAACCTTAACATCAGGGCCGAAATAATTAGCAAATTCATTAAAAATAATTCGACTAATAACGCCTTATTCTTAACGATTCTCTTAAAGACCTTCATAATTAAATTAATGCAGCTGAAAATAATTTATTATCTTTTTTTTGTAATTCTTGGTTTTTGTAAAAAACCACCTTAAGTAGTGAATGCTAAAGGTACAAATTAATGCGTATGTAAATGGAGGAAGAAAAAAAGTGTCGATATCTTTTTCAATAAGAACATTGATGATACCGGCAATGATTAATGCCAAACCCGTACCAAAGACAAGAATAAACAACCAACCGAAATATAATTTAATTATGAAGATGGCAGTCACAGCTAAGAGAAATATATTTAACGCTGAAAAGGTGAATACTTGAAATGCACGTCTTTTGCCATAGGGACAATCCGGATAATATTTAAGCATCAAGGCTGCACTTTGGCCGCTGCGGGCAATCTGCTTGAAATATTGTTTCCAATTTCTGTGTTTGTGATAAGAAATAATCCGATTGGTTAATAATATTTCGTAACCTTCTTTTGCCAACAGCCAGGCGGTTACATAATCGTCATATGTGCTTGCAACTTTAGAGTATTCAAGTCCAAAATCACCCTTTATTGATTTGAAAGCGTCTTTTGATATTAAAAGTGCCGTTGTAACGGGTAAACTTTCGGTCCTTCCGATATTTTTGATATTCAACTTACCTAATTTTGGGAACTTAGGATTATTTCTAATGAGACCTTTATCTTGAAGTTTGGAAACAAGTAAATTCTCATCTTGCTTCCAAGATTTAGCTATTCCGGCAACCGCCTCTACTTTATATTTTTTTGCCAGCAATATCGCTTTTTGGAGAGCTTTCCTATCCAAAATCGCTTTTGAATCGGTGAAAAAAATATACTCTCCCCTTGCTCTGTTTGCACCCAACCATCTTTTGAAGTGTGCATCTCTGATATAACTTCGGCTTTTAACTTTGATATATATAACCCGCTTTTTATAAATGAGGTCCTCTATTGCCCTGCTTGTTGTATCGATATATGAAGCAACTACTATTATTTCATAAGGTTTATGAGTCTGTCCCAAAAGGGACATTATCGTCGCTCTAATGGTTTCGTGACTATCACGGACGGGTATTACTACCGATATTTTAGATTTGTTTGGCAGATCAATATAACATTGTGGATCTTATGGCTATTTAAATCAATTTAAGATGTTTGTTTCTATTAGAACAAATAGTGTATGATTTATAATAGGTAACAAAAAGGGGGTGAGATAGATGAAAACCTTGATCATACATGACAGACAGAGAGCTCTGGAAGATATAACTATTCTTTCAGAAACTGCCAGGGATCCCTTTTTGGTTCTTGATGTAAATCTGAAAGTAATTGAAGGAAATAAATCTTTTTTTGAAACTTTTAGGGTTACCAAAGAAGAAACAAAGGGTAAGCAAATATATAATTTGGGCAGCGGTCAGTGGGATATTCCCAAATTAAAAGATCTTCTGGAAGATATTTTGCCCCAAAAGAAAGTCTTTAGAGATTTTGAAGTTGAGTATAATTTTCCGAAAATTGGGAAACGGATATTCATTCTTAATGCCCAACGATTGGATACGGTCCAATTGATGATTTTATCTTTTGAGGACATTTCGGCAAAAAAGGAAGTTGAAAGAAAGGCGCAGAAATATACGAGAAATCTTGAGGCTGAAGTATCTAAACGAACTAAAGATTTAGAAGACAAAGTAAGGGATTTGGAGGAACTGACACGGGCTATGGTTGGCAGGGAACTCAAGATGTCCGAGTTAAAGAAGGAAATTGTCCGAATTAAAAAGCTGAAAAAGCTCAACGGTAACGGCAAAAATGGAAACGGCTTGTAAAAAATGATTGGAAAAGATTTTGATAACATTTTTGACCACGCTTCGGAGGGGATTCTGTTGGCCGAAATAGGAAGCAGGAAATTTTTTATGGGAAACCCTGCAATTTGCCAAATGCTTGGCTACACAAAGGAGGAGATCGAGAAATTGGGGGTATCCGATATTCATCCGAAGAAAGATCTACCTTATGTTCTAGATCAATTTAAAAAACAGGCCGAAGGAAAAATCGAGTTAAGCAAGGACCTTCCGGTTAAGAAAAAGGATGGCACGGTTTTCTTTGCCGATGTCAACGCTTCACCCATCACTATTGCCGGTAAAAACTATGTAATGGGTTTTTTCCATGATAATACCGAGCGCAAGAAGATGGAGGATAAATTAATTGCATACCATAAGGAATTGGAACTTAAGGTTGTGCAAACAACACAGCAATATAAAGATATCGAGAAGGCTCTTCTAAATGTAATGTCGGATTTAAAGGATTCAAGTGCCAGAAACGAGGCAATTCTGGCAAGCATCGGTGATGGACTAATTGCCGTCGGTCGGGATGGAAGAATAATGGTGATGAATAAAATGGCGGAGGAGCTCTTGGGTTGGAATATTAACAAGGCGATAGGGGAACTTTATAACGATGTCGTTACGTTGGAAGATGAAAAGGGAACTTTTGTCCCATTCGAGCAGAGGCCGTTGACTCGGGCTATTACCTCGTCTACTACTACTACTACTACTACTACTACTACTACTACTAGCCTTTATCTTATTAGTAAAAATAAAATTAAATTTCCCGTTGCCATTACCGTGTCTCCGATTATTCTGGATAATAAAATAATCGGCGCTGTAGAAGTTTTCCGTGATATAACCCACGAAAAAGCAGTTGACAAGGCCAAAACAGAATTTGTGTCGCTTGCCAGTCATCAACTTCGTACACCGCTTTCTGCCGTTAGTTGGTATACGGAAATGCTTTTAACGGGTGAGGTTGGAAAATTGAACCCAAAACAGAAAAAATACCTAGATGAGGTATACAGTGGCAATAAAAGGATGGTGATCTTGGTCAATTCTCTTTTAAATGTTTCCCGTCTTGAGCTCGGAACATTTGCAATTGAACCGGAACCAACTGATATGGCCAAAGTTTTAGAGAACACGGTTGATGAATATAGGAAACAGATTGATGCCAGAAAGATCAAATTATCCCGCTCATTTGGGGAAAATATTCCTGTCATACCCGCTGACCCCAAACTCCTGCATATGATAATGGAAAATATTTTGTCAAACGCCATAAAATATACGCCTGAAGGCGGAAAAATTGAAATTTCACTTTCCTTGGATGATAAAAAGAATATTCTTTTTAAAGTTTCCGACACGGGCTATGGCATTCCCAAGAATCAGCAAGATAAAATATTTACCAAGCTTTTTCGGGCGGATAATGTCAGAGAAAAAGATACGGAAGGCACCGGCCTGGGTCTTTATATTGTTAAATCTATTATTGATAATTCCGAAGGGAAAATTTGGTTTGAAAGTACAGAAGATAAAGGCCTGCCTGCCGGCAGGCACGGAACAACATTTTTCGTTAGCATCCCTATTACCGGTATGAAGAAAAAGGAAGGTACTAAGACGCTTATATAACTATGCTAGATGAACCAAAAACAATTTTAATTGTAGATGATGAGCAAACCTTGCTATCCGCTCTGGTTGATAAGTTTACCCGTGAAGGTTTTGTGGTTTTGAGTGCCAAAGACGGTCAGGAGGGTTTAGATCGCGCGTTTGCTGATCACCCAGATTTAATCCTACTGGACATTGTTATGCCGGTTATGGACGGAATGGCCATGTTGGCAAACTTAAGAAAAGACCCATGGGGTAAAAATGCCAAGGTGATCATGCTAACAAACTTATCTGAAGTAGAAAAAGTGACATCACAACTCCAAGGGGTGTATGATTATTTAGTAAAGTCTGATTGGGAACTTAAGGATGTAGTCAAAAAAGTCAAGGAAAGGTTAGGAATTAAAGAATGAGAAAAATACTAATTATCGAGGACGACACCTCTCTTTCTGAGGCCTATAAAGAAATGTTTAAGCCGGAAGAATTTAGTGTATCGATAGCCGCTACGGGTCAGGAAGGTCTGAACCGTATCAAGCAGGAAACTCCGGACATTATCATTCTTGATATTATGCTGCCAGGAGGGATGAACGGGTTTGATGTTTTGGAACAGATTAAGAGGAATCCAGCTACCCAAAATCTTCCAGTTCTTGTTTTAACCAATCTTGATTCGGAGGATAAAGTTGCTAAAACAATTGGGGTTTGCGACTACGCTGTAAAAGCAAACACTACCAAGGACGAAGTTGTAAAATTGGTAATGAGTTGTTTAACGGTTTAGCACTGGCTTTCTTTGTTTTCACTTGCTACCCTGAAGTATCCCTCAAATATGTCAGAAGAAGAAACCGGAATTATTCATTTCAAGAATGTCACAAAAAAATTTGGTTCCTTGGTGGCATTGGGCGATGTGTCTTTTGATATCAAAAAGGGGGAGTTTCTTTTTATCACAGGTCCATCGGGTGCCGGTAAAACCACAATCTTAAAGTTGATTTTGGGAGAGGTTGTTCCAGATAGCGGAGAAGTAATTATTGATGGAGCAAAAGTAGCTAATTTAAACAGTAAAGATTTACCCAAGTACCGTCAAAAAATCGGAACTATATTTCAGGATTTTAAAGTTCTCCCTGAACGCACTATTGCCGAAAACGTAGCGGTAGCTTTGGCTGTGATAGGACTACCACAAGTGGAGTGGAACTCCCGTGTGGAGCATGTTTTAAAACTTGCAGGACTAAATCGGGCGACCAACCTCTTTCCGTCCCAGCTTTCCGGCGGGGAACTCCAAAGGGTTTCTTTAGCCCGCGCCCTTTCGGTTAATCCCAAGATTCTTTTGGCGGATGAACCGACTGGGAACCTCGATTGGGAAACTTCCGATAAACTGATGGAATTGTTCGAAAAAATAAACAAAGAGGGTAAAACCATAGTTATGGCTACACACAATTTGGAAATAGTCAAAAAATATAAAAAGAGAATTATTAATATCATCGGTGGTAAACTTACTAAATGAATATTCATTTGAAAACTGCCTGGGATTATATAAGACGCTCTCCGTTCCAAGCGCTTGCCGCGTCATTCGTACTTACACTGACTTTTTTTGTAATGACTTTGGTTTCCGTTTTGGTTTATTCCTCGTCAAAACTGATTACATATTTTGAAACCCGTCCACAGGTTATTGCCTTTCTGAAATCCGATGCTACCGATACCAATATTGCCGATCTCCAGCACAAGCTTGCGGCTGATATTCACATCAAAGATATTAAATATGTCAGTAAAGAAGAAGCTTTATCTATTTATAAGAAGGCAACGAGTGATAACCCCCTTTTAGGGCAACTAGTGAGTCCGTCTATTTTCCCGGCCTCGCTTGAATTTTCGGTTACGGATTTATCTTTTGCCCAAAGCATTATCGATAATGTCAAAGGCGAAAGTGTAGTTGACTCTGTCGGCTTCACTGCCGCATTGGGGGGTGAAACGAGTTTAAATGATGTTGTAACCAGACTCAAAACGATCACAACTTACGTCAGAATCGGTGGAATTGTCTTTGTTGGGCTTCTTGCCATAACCTCACTTGTTGTTCTTCTAGTGATTACCAGCATGAGAGTTGTTGGCCGGCGCGAAGAAGTTGAAATACTCAATTTGATCGGTGCAACTAAAGGTTTTATCAGAAGCCCGATTATAATTGAGGCATTTTTCTACACACTTTTTGGTGTGATTTTGGGTTGGGCAATATCATTTATAGCTGTACTGTATTTAGCTCCGACCGCAGTTTCTTATTTCGGAGAGATTCCGATTTTACCCAGAGACGCATTGGGTATTTTTGAGCTATTTGGAGTTGTCTTTGCCATTGAAATTTTTGTCGGCGCTGTCCTTGCCCTTTCCGGAAGTCTCATAGCAATTTCCAGAGTTAAAAAAGCGAGATAATGTTAAATGTTAAAAAATTTATTTCTCTCTTCTTTGTCTCAATTATTTTTTTGAGTACTGCGATTTTTGTCAGGGCTCAGACATGTACAAGCCAATCAGATTGTGACAGTTTGATTCAACAATATTCAGATCAAGTAACAAAACTTCAAGGACAGGCCAGTACTTTAAAAAATCAGATTGCCCAGTTTGATGCTCAAATAAAATTAACGATATTAAAGATCGCTCAAACTCAAACCCAGATTGATCTATTGGGGGGAAGAATAGTGCAGCTGGGGGATTCACTAACCTCTTTAACGGCTGCGTTTGATTCAAGAGCGGTGGAAACATATAAACTTTCGAGGTTTGAAAATAATTTTACTTTTATTCTTTCCGCTTCCGATCTAACGGATGCGGTTTCTCGGCTGCATTATCTTCAGAAAATTCAGGAGGAGGATAGAAGTCTCCTCAACAAATTGCAAACAGCTCAAACGACATACCAGGGTCAAAAAGTGGATCAGGAAACTTTGCAAAAACAATTACAAACTCAGCAGGCAAATTTAAATACACAAAAGACAGCTAAAAATAACCTCCTAAATGCCACCAAGAGTGATGAGACCAAGTATCAATCATTATTGAGCCAAGCCATTGCCCAAAGAAATTCTTTCTTAAGCTTCATTAACTCTCATGGAGGTGCGTCTATTTTGTCGAATCAAACCGTTCAGCAGGGGTCCTGGGGGTACTATTACAATCAGAGGGACGGGGAGTGGGGGAATAGTTATATGGGTAGTAGCCATCTGACAATGGCAGATTACGGGTGTTTAGTTACGTCCGTTGCTATGATGGCAACACATGCCGGCAAAAATTTGAAGCCCAGCGATATTGCCAATACCCCAAGTGCTTTTTTCAGTCCGGATGGTGATACCGCTCTTTTATATTGGCAATTTAACGTAAACGGAATAAATGTGAATTTAAATTCTTTTTCCGTTGCCCAACTAGATCAAAAATTATCCTCGGGTCCTGTAATTGTCGGTCTTTTTTCAGGGCCAGATCATTACATTGTTTTGAAAAGCGGCAGTGGAGGAAATTACGTTATGAATGATCCCTTCTTAGAAAATGGGGGAGATAAAAATTTTGGAGATAAATACTCAGTAAGCAATATTAAGATGGCCTTCACTGCAAGTTTTAACTAGCACGATATTGAATTTTTTAGCTATAAAATTTACAGTTTCAATAATACTAAACTTCACCTCTTTACATATTTGATATGATGTATATACCAATGATTTAAATCATTGAAATGTATTAAATATGAAGGAAAAGATATTGCAAATATTTATTCTTTTGACTGTTTGGCTATTCGTTTTTCCAGGATATGCTTTTGCTTCATCTATTTCCATTTCTTCGTCGCAAACATCAATTAATGCTCCTGATGATGAATTTGTGGTTAACGTGAATCTATCTGTCAGTACTTCTAACGGTACTGTTTACTACTTGAGAGGTGAGTTTTATCAACAAAGCGTTTCCAGTTCATGCGGATTTACTTGGAATGGGACCGGCTGGTATAACGGTCCTTACATAAATAACGAATGGGTAAACCTTTTGTCGATTTCTATGCAAAATAACTCTTGGACAGGTCAAATCAGAACAAAAATAGACCCGGCAGATTCGGGATGCAGCGCTTCAGGAGATTATAATTTTCGTGTGCAAAGATATACAAGTTCAGGTACGGCGTCTTCAGACACCGAGACACCCCTTTCGGTTAGTGTATTAATTCCGACCCCGTCTCCATCTCCGACTCCAACTTTCACACCAACCACCCCACCTTCCCCTTCTATTAGTCCAACACAAACGATCTCCAAGGCAATATATAAAATTAATAAACCCAAAGACGATACAGGATCAGAATTAACCAGTGTTCAAATTTATATCGACGACCAATATACCCATCATGTAGACGATGAAATTCTGGAATTTTATCCCGGGAACGAATGTTATACGGGAGTAAGTTGCGATTTTGGTAATCACACAATTAGTTTAAGAAAAAACGGCTATTCCGACTGGGAAGAAACCAGAGATTTTTTAGCCGGAATAAATTTAGAAGTTAATCCTGTTTTAAATAAGCAAGCTGCCGCTTTTCCCACGCCGTCTCCTACTTCAACACCGACTCCCTCCTTGGCGCCATTACGGACTCCTACTCCCACTCCAGTCAAAACTTTGGCGCCTTCACCCTTGGACACAGGAAACGATTCCAGCGGCTCCGGTTATCTGTCGGATGTTTTAGGTATTCAAGATGAACGGACCGTATTGGATTCCCCCGTTGCTTCAGGGGCAGGTAAGACAGACGATAAATTTCCGACCCTTGCCGCAGGATGCATTATCTTAGGCGTAAGTTTTATTGGTTTTTCAATATTCAGTATTATTAAGAGTGCCAAAAAAAGC
>Ga0182021_10009083_pt1 | contig 11762 bp, 9 predicted proteins | sample 612E3MmetaG_FD_120493 | JGI IMG/M metagenome (GOLD analysis project Ga0182021, IMG submission 120493) | Permafrost microbial communities from Stordalen Mire, Sweden - 612E3M metaG (Illumina Assembly) | ecosystem: Environmental > Terrestrial > Soil > Wetlands > Permafrost | place: Sweden...
CACAGCCACGCCGCCCGAGGCCGATCCTCCCGGTAGACGCTCGCAACCGAATCGACCGCCGAAAGTCGCTTGGCGTCGGGCGGCGCCGAATGAACCGGGCTGCAACGCGATGGCGACACCACCGACGTGTCGCGGGGCGCACGACTCAAAAGTGATGCGGATACGGGCGCTTGGTAGAGCGAACACCCTGGTCCGCGGCCCGCTTTTTGGGCAAGTTGCCCAAATCGAAATCGCAAGTAACTGAATTACAAGGAGTTATTTTCCAAAAACCGCGTTTTTTGGGCAAAATGCCCAAAAGACCCCCCACGTCGATGGTCGAGCTCCGTGTGGGCGATGACCCCCAAAAGGGCGCCCCGATCGCCCGCGGACCAGGGGACCGTCCCACGGCCGGCCAGCATCTGCCAGTACGTGTACGCTCGGATCTGTTCGACTGGCGCGCGCCTCGCCAGTTCCCGCATTCCTACGTCGCGCACCCCGTGTCGCGCCTGCGCCACTTTTCCGGCCCCATCTTCGTGAATCCTTGGTCTCGCCGGGAGGCAAGCACCGTCATCCCGGTCCAGCCTGAATCCCGAAGTCCACTTCGGCCAGGCTGAATTCCCACGACCAAGCGTTTCGCTACGGTTGTCGTCATCTACTCCGTCGAGGTCCTTTCACCTCGATAGATTCCGCCCATGCCGGGCACACTGGGGGCCGGGCATGCCCGGCCCGCGGCGTTGAGGTACAGAACAAGCGGTCGAAGACCTAGAAGTCGAAAGATTCGATGGTCTCGAACGTGGTGAGCTTCAGATGCTCCAGCGTACCCGTTAGTTTTTCGTGCAAGCGCTCCGGGGTGCACGTCTGAACCATCTCGGCGGGGGTGCGCGGGTCGCGGTGGAGGATCGACTGAAACATAAAGGCATCCGCTAACCGGCAGGCGAGGTGAACCAACCCAACGACGCCATGATCGCTGCCATCGGCATGGTGATGTCCAACCACGTCCTGAAACACCTGTGGCAAGCCCCAAGCCCGAGACAGCAGCAAGCCCGCGGCGCAATGGTCCATCCCGAATTGCGCCTGTTCGACGGCGAGGATTTCTTCCACGGACTGATGGGTGCTTGTCGCCAGACGGCCATATGCCTCTCCATGCGCGGCCAGGAGTCCAATCCGGCCCAGATCGTGCATGACCGCGGTGGTGTAGCCGAGGCCCTTATCGACGCCGAACCACGGCCCCAGTTCCTGAGCGATGGCCGCGCTAGCGACGCTGTGCTTCCAGAACCGGCGCACGATGCCGACCCTCGGCGAACTGCTCATGATGGTGCGCATGGCCAGGGTAGTGGCTAACCCCTTCATGTGGTCGGTCCCCAGCATTGCCACGCCGTGCGCCGGGCTGGTTATACTGCCCCGAATAGGATACAGCGGCGAGTTCACTACGCCCAGAATTTCGGCTGTGAGCGCGGGGTCGGCTTCGACCAGGCTGGCGACCTCGGCCTGGTCCGGGTCGCCCCTGTCGAACAGCCGCAACAAGCGGATGACGACTGGCGCGAATGGCGGCAATTTGGCCAGCGGCCCCAGCTCCGGCGTTTCGATGCAGCTCTTCTCCAGGAGCGTTACGCCGGAGCAGGCGGGTACTGGTTCCCCGGCGCCGGCGCTTAAGCCTGCCAGCGCCTTCGCCGCCGAGGGCGTATTGTCGAGAACCAGGTTTCGCAGCCACCTAGGCATGGACGATTCTTTCTTGGGCAGGTTGGCCCTTATTCGCCGAAGTACCAGCGGGAGCGTCGGATCTCCCGCTTGATATCGATATCGGAAGGTTGAGGCGTGGTTTCGAGGGAATCATGCAAGATGATTGGCGCTATCTCCCGACCGGGCTCTTTCAAACGAAGTTCGCTTCGATGCCGTTCACGCTAATGAGTATCCACTCAGCGAGTTCCGGGAGGCTCTCTTCAAGAGCCCGCCGCTGGACCTCGGGAAACGCAGACACAATCCGCTGTGGATCGACTTCCGAGAGAGAAGGGAAAACCGACATGTGTACCATGTTGGCGAACTGAGATCCCGCCTGCACCAGGCGGATCAGGTCGCCGTCAAAACTGGGGGTGGACGGCGGATTCGCGTGCAGCGCCGCGACATTTTGCAATTCGAACGGGCATCCCCACCGGGACAAAAGCCACCTTCCGGCCTCGCCGTGATCCATCCCGAAGGCTCGCTTCTCGGCCTCCGGAAGGCGTTCTCCCCGGTCTAACGCGGCGGCCATGGCGCCCTCATAATCCTTGAATATATGCAACAGGGCAATCTGGCCAATATCGTGAATGAGACCGGCGGTGTAGCAACGCTCGCCTTCCAGCCCCATCGGGCCGGACAAGCGCTTGCACGCCAGGGCGGCGGCCAGGCTGTGGCGCCAGCACGCATGAACGGCCTCGCTCCTGCGCCGGCTGGCCAGGCTGCGCAGGGCCGCCGTCACGGCGAGCGAGCGAACAAGGTCCAAGCCGAGGAAGGCTATGGCGTGATAGACGCTGGTGATTTCCCGCCGGCAGCAGAACAGAGGCGAATTGGCTACGCGCAGCAACTCCAATGTCAGAACGGAATCGGTCCTCAACAGATTCGCCATCTCCGCGAACGATGCGGACGACTCCCCTGCCATTCGAAGCAGCCGGACGGCAACGTGCCGGAAAGGCGGGATTTCAGCTTCCAGCCGGCAGCGTGTCGCAGTGGCGGTTGTCGTCATGAGATGCCCTTAGGTCCGTGGTCCCGGACGCACGTATCTTAAGCTTGTCGATGCAGGCGATCAGGTCGTTGGTTTGAAATGGTTTCGACAGATAGGCATCCATTCCCGCTTCCAGGCAGCGCTCGCGGTCCCCTTTCATGGCATTGGCGGTCACGGCGACGATAGGGATGTGGCCGCCAATGACGCGCTCGAGATTGCGAATCGCGGCGGCCGTCTGCAATCCGTCCAGGCCTGGCATCTGAACGTCCATGAGCGTTACGTCGAAGGCGCCATGCTCGATCAGCGAAAGGGCTTCCGGGCCGCTGCCGGCGAGCGTGACCGTGTGGCCGCGCTGGGCCAGCAACGCCGAGATGAGCGTCCGGCTCACTTCATCGTCCTCCACCAGCAAAATCGAGCGCGGCGCGCTGGCCGGGCGATGGCATTCGCCGCGGTAGGGGTTGGGCGGCTCGGGCGGCTCGGCGAGCGGGAATGGCATGGTGAAGTGGAAGGCGCTCCCGGCGCCTTCCTGGCTCTCGACCCAAATTTTGCCGCCGGCCATCTCCACCAACCGGGTCGCGATCGCCAGTCCCAGGCCGGTGCCGCCGTACCTTCGAGACATCGAGCCGTCCGCCTGGTGGAACGGCTGGAAAATGCACTGCCGCCTGTCCAGCGGGATGCCGATCCCCGTGTCGCGCACGGTAAAGTGGGCCTCGGTGGCGCGCTCCGGCAAAGAGGTTGCGCTCACCTCGATGGATACGGACCCGGCCGCCGTGAACTTGACGGCGTTCCCCAGCAGGTTCAGCAACACCTGCCGGAGGCGGATGGAGTCGCCGACCAATGCGTCGGGGACGTCCGGGCCGACACGGGAGAGGAACTCCAGCGCCTTCTCAGCGGCGGCGGGACGGATGATTCCGACAGCGCTCCCGACGCATTCGCGCAATGAAAACGGGACGCGTTCCAGATCCAGGCGTCCGGCCTCGATTTTGGAGAAGTCCAGAATGTCGTTGATGATTCGCAGCAGGGCGTTGGCGGAGCTTTCGGCGGTCTCCAGGTAGTCCCGCTGATCGCAGGTCAGTTCCGTTTCCAGGGTAAGTTGCGTGAATCCGATAATCCCATTCAGGGGCGTGCGGATTTCGTGACTCATGTTGGCCAGAAACTCGCTCTTGGCTGTCGCCGCACTCTCGGCGGCGACGCGGGCCTGCCGCAGATCCTCTTCCATTCGCTTCCGATCACTGATGTCCAGCGAGAGCGCCAGCAGGCGATTGGAACCCTGAATCTGTACGACGCGGCTCCACACCAAGGCGGTGCGCGGGCCGTCGGCGAGCCGCTGGTAGACCACTTCGTTGGCGTCGAAGGAGCCGTGCATGGCCATCTCCCGGCGCAGCTTCTTGTACGTCTCGGAGCTCAACGACCCAACTTCCCGCGCGTTCTTCCCGATGATACGCCGCGCACCGAAGCCCACCTGTTCTTCAAAAGCCCGGTTCACAGCCATGAACCGGCCCTTCATGTCCATCAGCGTAATTCCGATCGCACTGGCTTCGAAGACGATGCGGAACGCTTCTTGCGCCGTGGATCTCTCGTTGAACTCCCGTTCGATTCGCCGATTGGCGGCCTGCAATGCGGCGGTGCGCTCCGCCACCATGAGGTTCAGGTCCGCCATTCTCGCCTCCGCCTGGCGGGTGAGGAGCCATTTCCGAGCGAGCGCATGGGCTAATTGGATGACCTCAATGTTGTCGAAAGGCTTTTTCAGTATCAACATGCTATCCGAGTGTCCGATCCGCTTGTAGATGTCGTTCCAGGAATAGTCCGAATAGGCGGTGCAGAGCACGGTTTGCAGGTCCGGATCGACCGTGCGGAGGCGGGAGACGGTCTCCACGCCGTCCCAACCCGGCGGCATCCGTACATCGACGAAGGCTAGCGCGTAAGGACGCCCCTGCGCCGCCGCGAGACTCGCCTTCTCGAAGCCGTGTTCTCCCTGATACGCGGAATCGATCTCGAACCGCGTGAAGGGCACCGGCGTCGCGTCGAAAAGGACCTCCTCGTCGCGCTGCAAATCGAGTCCTGCTTCGTTTACCCCGCCAAGAATCTTCCGAAGGTCGTCGTGGATGGCCCGATTGTCGTCAATGATCAGGATACGGTGATTGGGCGCGACAAGATCCGCGGATTTCATGGCAGGCTCCCGTGTTGCGTTTTGCCCTTCCCGGCGACGGGAAGTTCGAGAATGAACGTCGCTCCCAAACCCAGCCCCTCGCTTTCCGCCCAGAGCGAGCCGCCCATCTGACGGGCAGCCAGGGCTCCCAAGTGCAGGCCGAATCCGTGACCGTTCTGCTTGGTTGTGAACCCGTGCGCGAAGACGCGCGTCAGGTTCTCGCGCGCCAAGCCCACCCCGGAATCCCGCACTTCGATGCGGACCCAATCGCCGCCGTGCGCGCCGATGCGGATGCGAACGGCTCTTTCGGGGTTGTTTCCGCCGATGATGGCGTCCTTCGCGTTGCGCAGCAGGTTCAAGAGGATCTGGAGGACGCTGTGCTTGTCGGCGGACACGGGGGGCGGGTTGTCGGATTCCCGTTCGAGACGTATCTTGTGACGGTCGAATCCGGGCTGGATCATGCGGAGCGCGTCCTCCACCAGCGCGGCGGGGGAAATCTCCTCCGCCAGCCCCGCGGTTTTCGCATAGGTCTGCTGAGTCGCCACGATCCGCCGGATGTGTTCGATGTGTTCTCGCAGCAGATCCAACTCGATCTGCATGTCCTGGCGCTGCTCCTGGAAGTGGTTCCCCAGCTTCGCCAGATACGGAAGAACCCGCTGCCCTTTGGGGTCGCGAGCGAGGAAATCGGATAGATCGCCAGCGTGCTGTTGCAGTAACTGAATCGTGGCCACAAGGTTGTCGATCCGCAACTCCCTGGTTTTGGCGGCAAGCAGCGTGGCTGTGACATTGACGCTGTTCAGCACGTTACCCACGTTGTGGAGCACGCCGGCGGCGACCTCGGCCATGCCGGAAAGGCGGGACAGTTCCTCCGCGCGCCTGCGATCGGAAATGTCGGTGTGAGACCCCGCTATCCGATAGGCTGCGCCGTTCTCGTCGCGAAGGGCCTCGCCCCTCGCCAAAATCCACGGATAAGAACCGTCCTTGTGCCGGAACCGGTACTCAATCCTATACTGGGACGCCTCGCCTTTCAGATAGCGTTGCAGGTGTTCCATCACGCGCGGCCTGTCGTCGGGATGGAGATGCTCCTCGAAGGTGGAGAAGGCGTTGGGCAGCTCGTGGTCCTCGTAGCCGATCATGCGTTTCCATTGAGGCGAGAAGAACTGCGCGTTGGTCCGCAGGTCCCAGTCCCAAATGCCGTCGTTGCTGGCGTTGACGGCCAGCATGTACTGTTCCCGGCTCTTTTGCAGCTCCGCGGTACGGGCCCGGACCAGGGCTTCCAGATCGGTGGTCCCCGGCGCTGTGCTAGTGTTCATCCGAGCCTCCCACTTCAGGGGCGTCCCGTCCATCCGAAACTTCCAAAGCTCGTGCTGTGAACCGCTGCACTATCCCCTGTAGTGTCTTATCGGGTGGAAAAGAGGAGTTTCGAGCCGAACTTTTGCGAGTGGGTCTCTGGGCGCCAGTCCGCGTCCGCTCGCCGGATCGGCGCCTGGGGTGAGTGAGTTCCCCTGGTCAACCGCGTGGAACTGGCGCCCGCTCCGCGTCAGTTTGCGCGGCGCGACTGCGACCAGCGGGCCAGGTAACCTTCGGTGGCCACGTTCTCGAGTTCGCGTCCAGCGGCGGCGGCATGTTCCTCCAACCGCCGGTCCCTCATCTTCTCAAGCAGCTTGACCCGCTGACGGGCCCTTTGGACGCGCGCGCGCTGTTCGGCCGCCGACAGCAAGCGCTGGCGGCGCTCCTCCGCCGCCTCGATCGCTTCTTTGTCGGCGCGCAGACGGTAGCGGCCCAGGTTCAGGAAATCCGCGGCGGGGATTGAGGAACGCTCCTGCAGTTCGCGCTCAACAGCCGCTCGTTCGGCCTGCAATCGTGCGATTTTCCGCTCGGCGGTCCGCACCAACCCGAGACAATCGGCGAGGCGATTCTCTTCCATGCGGCGCTTCTTGCAATACCACTCGAGCACGCGGTCGAGCCGGAATTGGAATCGCTGCATGGGCCGCTACAGCCTCCCGGCGATGGCCTTCAGGCGCGCGAGCGCATCTGCGAAGGGCGCGTCCACCTGGGTATCCTGCTTCAGAAACGCCGCGATTTCGGGCTGCATGCGGACGGCGGCGTCGAGAGCCGGATTTGTTCCGGGCGCGTACGCGCCCAGCTCGATCAGATCCTTCGACTCCGCGTAGGTTGCCAGCGCCTCGCGCAACTTGCGGGCGGCGGCCATGTGGTCCGGGGCGGAAAGTTGCGGCCCGAGGCGGCTCACCGACTGCAACACCTCGATGGCGGGGTAGTACCCGGCGGCCGCCAGGCGGCGGGAAAGGACGATATGGCCATCGAGAATGGCGCGCACCGCATCGCACACCGGCTCGTTGAAATCGTCGCCCTCGACCAGGACCGTGAAGAAGCCGGTGATGGAGCCCTTCTGAAAATTGCCGGCTCTCTCCAGGATTCTCGGCAGCAGGTTGAACACCGAGGGCGTGTACCCCTTCTGACTGGGCGGCTCGCCCGCGGCCAGCCCGATTTCGCGCTGCGCCATGGCGAGCCGCGTAACCGAGTCCATGATCAATAGGACGTTGGCGCCCTGATCGCGGAAATACTCGGCGATGGCGAGGGCCACGAAGCATGCCCGTACGCGCAGTGGAGCGGGCCGGTCGGAAGTGGAGCAAACCACCACCGAGCGTTTGCGGCCCTCGGGCCCGAGCTCGTGCTCCAGGAAGGCGCGAACCTCGCGATTGCGCTCTCCGATGAGCGCAATCACGGTGATGTCCGCCGAGTTGTGGCGCGCCATGGCGCCCAGCAACGTGCTCTTCCCGACCCCGCTGCCGCCGAAAATTCCCATGCGCTGCCCCGTGCCGACCGGAATCAGCGTGTCGATCGCGCGGATGCCGGTGGCGATGGGGTCGACGATGTGCGCGCGATCGAGCGGGCTCCCCGGCGCCTGGTACAGACGATAAGACGCACCAGGCCGAATCGGGTTCCCCCGGTCGAGCGGTTTTCCGAAACCATCGAGGACGCGGCCCACGATATCGGGCCCGACGGCGACCTGGGCGTCCTCCCGCCGGGCGATGATGCGGTCGTGCAACTGTATGCCGTCGATCTCTTCCAGCGGCATGGAGAGCACGTGGCCGTCACGAAACCCAATGACCTGGGTGCGAATGCGGCGGCCGGCCGAGGTGACCACTTCGCAGAAATCTCCCACGGCCGCGGCCGGCCCGCGCGAGGCGACCAGCAGGCCCACGAGCTCGACCACTTCGCCGGTCCAGGGCAGCAGTTCCAGACTGCGCACGCCGGCGATATAGGGATTCAGGTCGATCCATTGCGGCGCCGTCATACACGCGTCTCCAGTTGGTCGATGAGACCTCGCTCGATCTCCGCGAGCTGAGTTTCCACGGACGCATCCAGGGCGCCGCGGCTGATTTCGAAAACGGCTCCGCCCTTGGGTTGCGCCGGATCGCCGACCACCGCGATGGATTGGCCGCGCCCGGTCTGATCGAGGCAGGCCCGCACCAGTTTCTCCCGGTCGGGATGAACGCGCACGCGGTACACTTCCTGGGCTTGCAGCTTTTCCAGGGCCGCTTTGATGAGGGCCTCCAACGCCGAACCATCGATGGAGAGCTCGCGGTGCAGCACGCGCCGCGCGATCTCGATGGAAAGCCGCACCATGTCGCCTTCGGCGCGCCGGATGGTTTCCGCGCGCGTCCCGGCCAGCTCGGCGACGGCCGCGGCCAGTTGTTGCACGGTTTCACGAACGTCGGATTCGAGGTTCCGCCGGGCCGATTCTTCTCCGGCGCGAACCCCCGCCTCATAGGATTGGCGCGATTTCGTTTCCACGGCCGCTTCCAGCTCGGCGATTTTCGCCCGGAGCCGCGCGGCGTCGGCGTTGGCCGCCGCTGCCTGGTCCGGCTTGGCTGCCGGCGTCGAGGGGCCCGGGCGGTTGCGCCAGGGCATGGGCGCGACTTCCACGGCGGCATGTTTTAGGACTTTAGACAACATATTCCTCGCCGCCGCCACGGTCGGTGGTAATGCTGCCCTGTTTCTGCAACTGGCGAACCGAGCCGACCACCTGCTGCTGGGCAGCCTGCACGTCGCGGATGCGCACCGGGCCGAGCGCTTCCATATCTTCGGTGAGCATCTCGGCGGCCCTTTGCGACATGCACTGCGTGAAGTGGGCGCGGATCTTCCCGGCCGCGCCTTTGAGGGCGACGGTCAGGACCTTACGATCGAGCTGCGCGACCAGGGCCTTCATGCCTTCCTTATCGATGTTGAGAATATCTTCGAAGGTAAACATGAGATTCCGAACGGCGTTGGCCGCCCCCTGGTTCTCCTCTTCGACCTGCGAAAGAAGTTTCTCGGCCAACGAAGACTCGACGTTGTTCAGCACGCCGGCGAGGGAACGGATACCGTCGGAGCGGCTGACCCGGCGGATGGCCTTCAGCTTGGAACCGATGGCCTCGGTGATTTTGCGGAAGATCTCCGGGGAGATCCTATCCAGAGTGGCCATGCGCAACGCCGCCTGCGCCTGAAGCTCGGCCGGCAGCAACTGTAACAGCGCGCCGCCCGCTTCGGGAGTCATATTCGAGAGCACGAGCGCGATGGTCTGCGGGTTCTCGTTGCGCAGGAAAGCGGCCAATTGGCGTGGGTCCGTATTCTGCAAGAGCTGCAGCTCCGGGGTGGAGTCCTGCGGCGTTGGATGCGCCGGCGCCGCCGGAGCATCCAACATCTCTTGCGCGGATTCCGGTCCCAGCGCCTGCTCGATGAGCCGGCGGGCAAACACGGCGCCGCCTTTGGCGAAGAAGCGGCTGGAGCCGGTAAGGCTTTCGAATTCGCGAAAGACGCTCACCATGTGGTGCGGCGCCACGGCTTCCAGGGCCGAGATTTCGGACGTCACCCGGCGGATCTCATCGGCATCGAGCTGCCGCAACAACTCAGCGGAAACCTGGTCGCCGATTCCCATCAGGAACATGGCGGCCTTAGTCGCTCCGGAAACGGGTTCAGTGATCTGAGTCATGGTGGTCTAAGCGACGACTTTTCCGGCGCGGGCTGGCCACCGGCGCGCCGGCCGCCAGCCTGCCTGCGTTAGCTTCTACTTTCCTGCAGCCACATACGCAACACGTTCGCCGTCAATTCGGGCTCGCGTTTGGCGACCATACGAACGCGCTGGGCCAGCTCGCTGTTCTCTTCGGCCGCGGACGGAGCCGCGATGGCGGCGGCGGCGGCGATTTCCGCGGCCGCCGGGCCGAGCTCGGTTCGCGCGGCGGGCGATTGCAGTTCGTCCGGAACCTCCACTTTCCTTGCGGGTGCGCGCCGGGCGAACCGGAATATCCCGCGCATCAGGACCAGCAGAAACGCAAGGCCAATGCCGGCGGGCGCCCACAGATCGCGATATTTCGTTGCGAACTCGAGCCATCCCGGCGCTTTCTTGCCGGGCGCGGGAAGAGGCTTGAACGGTTTAGGCGGCTCGGCGTTGAGGCTGGATTCGAAGGGCAGGGTCTCGACGATGAGCTGGTCGCCGCGTTGCGCGTCGAAACCTGTGACGCCGGCCACCAGGTCCTTGATGGTCTTCAGCGTCTCCGGCGCGGGCGGCTCCAGGACGCGGCGCCTGGCGGCCCCTTCGCCTTCCCACCGCACGCTCTGGTCCACCAGGACCGCCAGAGACATGCGGTGTATCACGCCCTGGGGAATCCTGGTATGGCGGATGACGCGGCTGGTTTGATACGTGACGTTTTCCGTGCGCCGCGAGATGCCGTTCGCTTCCTTGCCGGAAGAAGACGCCTGCTGCGGCATATTCGCCGCGGTGCCCGGAACGCCGCCGGAGGCGGCGCGCTCGGATACGTCCTCGGTCTTTTGGGAGCTGAGCATCACGGAGCGCGAGGGGTCCAGCGTTTCCTCCTGCTGTTCGCCGCTGGTAAGGTCGCAGTCCACCGAGGCGCCGGCGCGAAATCCCTTGGCCCCGAGAAGCGGTTCCAGGGTTTCGCTGATCTTGGCCACCAGGTTCTTTTCGATTTGCTGGCGCACTTCGAGGGCTTCACTGGTGATCTCCGATCCATCGCCCGGGGCGGTCTTCTTGGGCCGGCTTAGGAGCGTACCGTCCATATCCACCACGGAGACGGAATCGGGAACCAGTCCTTCAACAGCGCTGGCCACCAGGTTGGTGACCGCGAGCACGTTCTGGGCGGAGATCTGCGCCCCCGGCCGCAATTTCACCATCACGCTGGCCTTGGCGGGCTGCTGTTGGTCGAGGAACACGGACTCCTTGGGGAGGGTCAGGTGAACGCGGGCCTGTTCGACCTCCGCCAGACTCATGACGGAGCGCTCCAACTCCCCCTCCAGCGCGCGCTTATAGTTGATGTGCTCGACGAACTCGGTTGCGCCGAAATTGCTCTTATCGAAAAGCTCGAAGCCGATCCGGCCGGTCTTCGGCAGGCCGGCGGCGGCCAGCGCCAGCCGCGATTCCGCCAGCTTTCCGGAGGGAACCATCACAGAGCCGCCGTTATCCGACAGACGGTATTCCACTCCGGTCTCTCTTAGCTTCTGCACCACGCCAGCCGCATCTTCCGGAGCCATGGACGTGTATAGGGGGCGAAAATCGCCTTCGTGCTTCCAGTGGACGAAGCAGATCATGCCGGCCACCACCGCCAGCGCGGCAGCGACAATCGAAATGCGCTGTTTGAGAGAGAGCCCGGTTATGAGGGTCTTGAACTGATCCATGGCGGCCTCCGCCGGCTACATCTGCATTTTCATGACTTCCTGGTAGGCGTCCACGACCTTGTTGCGGACTTGCAGTCCCAGCTCGAATGCCAGCTCCGCCTTCTGGGTGGCGAGAATCGTGGTGTGCAGCTCTTCGTTTTCTCCGGTGAGGAACTTCTGCACCGAATCGGCTGCATTGCGCTGCAGCGATTCCAGAGAATCGATGGCGCCGGAAAGGACGCTTTGAAACTGGCCGGGCTG
>Ga0182021_10009084_pt1 | contig 11761 bp, 11 predicted proteins | sample 612E3MmetaG_FD_120493 | JGI IMG/M metagenome (GOLD analysis project Ga0182021, IMG submission 120493) | Permafrost microbial communities from Stordalen Mire, Sweden - 612E3M metaG (Illumina Assembly) | ecosystem: Environmental > Terrestrial > Soil > Wetlands > Permafrost | place: Sweden...
ATCCGGCATTTGCCGGACGAATCCGACCGGCGCAAATTTGAAATAATGATTTTTTGTTTTTACAAGGCGCTGTACCCAAGTGGCTTAAGGGGAAGGTCTGCAAAACCTTTATTCGTCGGTTCGAATCCGACCGGCGCCTCAAATCTTAATCCCTTTCTATATGTTTACCGTTTATATACTTCTTAGCGAAAAAGACAACAAACGTTATATAGGTTTTACAGACGATATTGAAAGAAGACTTTCCGAACACGATTTAGGAAAAGTAAAATCTACCAAAAACAGAAGACCTCTAAAATTAATTTACACGGAACTATTCGAAAACAAATCTGATGCAATGATGAGAGAAAAATATTTTAAAACTCATCCAGGAAGAAATTATCTCGATTCTATAGGTAAATAATATAAACTTCAGGAGGTCTGCAATCCGGCATTTGCCGGACGAATCCGACCGGTGCCTCAAAAAACAATAATGCCCTATCCGTAGGGCTTTTCTTTTCTTATAATTATCAACTCTCGTTTTTTACCAAATATCTCTTGATCTTTTGTGTAGTTGTCTTTTCAAATTCTTTTTCACGAATATAGAATTTCTTTATCTGCTTGAAGGAAGAGAGTTGTTTATTTGTCTTTTCAATCTCTTCGGAAATTGTTTTGTGCAGTAATTCATCAGTAATTTTAGTGTGGCTTGCTTCAGCTAATTCAATAAACGCTTCGGCATCAACTACAATTTGAGCGGAAATTATTTCCCCTTGTTTAGAATCCTCTTCGCCAGACACAAGAGCTTCCAGAATAAATGGACTGCGTGTTAAAATGTCTTCCACTTCTTCCGGGAAAACATTTTTACCGCTTTTCGAGATAATCACATTTTTCTTTCTGCCGTTGATATGTAAAAAACCATCATCATCTACAAAACCAATATCACCCGTCTTAAACCAATTGCTTTCAAAAGTATCTTCTGTTGCTTTTTCATTTTTATAATAACCAAGCATTACGTTTGGACCTTTTGTCCAGATTTCTCCGCTGCCGTTTTCATCTGGGTTACTTATCTTAATTTGCACATTAGGTAACGGTATACCAGCGGCATCATCTTTAAAACTATCAATTCGATTTAAAGCTAGAATGGGTGATGTTTCGGTTAGACCATATCCTTGAATAAAATTAAAACCAAACTCTCTTAACCCTTTTGCAACTAGTGGATCCGGTGCTGCCCCGCCTGCTATAAACATGCGAACCGAGCCGCCGAACTTTTCATGAAGTTCATGAAAAACTTTTTTCTTAATGTTGTTTAATCCAACCATTGTAAATAGATTTGTAAATTTTACGAGCGGCGGGACAATAATTGATTTCACCTTGTTGTCTTGTATCCCCTTCATAACTCGCTTAAACATTTTGTCATAAAGTAAAGGTATTGCCAGAAGAATTGTTGCTTTTACTTTCTGAAGATCATCAACAATTGTTTTCAGTGACCGTGCATAATGAACCGATGCACCGCAATATAGCGGACACATCATTCCGCAAGTACATTCATAAGTGTGATGCATAGGCAATACGGAAAGGAAACGATCTTTATCATCAATCAAAACAAGACTTACCATGTCCATCAGATTAGAGGCAAGATTTTTTTGAGAAAGCATGACACCTTTAGCACGACCAAGAGAACCTGAAGTGAAAATTATTTCAGCAAGTTCATCTGGATTTATTTTCGGTATTGCATCAACATGAATTGGTTTTACCTTTCTAATCAATTCAGCCATAGGGAAAAAATCTTTTTCTTCACCGGTTGCATCCATACAAATAAAATGTTTTAGCTTCTTTAAAAAATTTCTTCCCTCCGCCATAATTCCAGAATAACTGCCTGAAAAAATTATAGCCTCTGAATCAGATTCATGTATTATGTTCATGATTTCGTTGGTAATAAGATTTTTATCTATCGGTACCATAACATAATTGAAACACAAGCCTGTTAAAAATCCAATAGCCCATTGAACACGATTCTCACCAATAATTGCGATATGAGTTCTTTCTTTGATACCAAGTTCTTTTAACGCAGAACCAAATCTTAAAATATTCTCCTGCAACTCGCGGAATGTTACCTTATTGATCGGAGTATCGTTCAAATCTTCTAAGGCAAGTTTCGCGCTGAAATTCTTTGTTGATTGTAAAATCATATCCTGGATAGAATTGATATGAGGGACATTATTTAGCTTAATTTCTTTTTTCATGTTTGATCTATTTTTTTTGTGAATGATCGAATAGTATCAAGAAGAACAAAAATCAGTTAATAATAAACATCTTAATTACTTATTTTGAATTAGCTATTTCCGTTAATATATTTTTTAGCAATCTATAAAATTTATCAACATCAGCGATCTTCACTTTTTCATCCGGTGAGTGAGCTCCTTCTATTGTGGGACCGAATGATACCATTTGCAACCCGGGATATTTATCACCTAAAATTCCGCATTCAAGTCCGGCATGAACTGCTTTCAATTCAGGGTTTTTAGAAAATAAATTTCTAAAGACTTTTTTTGAGATCATTAATAACTCTGAATTCATATCAGGTTGCCAGCCAGGATAACCATCACCAACTGTAATCTCCGCCCCGGCTAAATCGAAAACTGCTTTAACACTTTTGGCAACATTTTTCTTTGCACTTTCTATGGAACTCCGCTGACTGGTTCCAATTTTTAGTTTATCGCTTTCCACTTCGATTGTTGCTAGGTTTGTAGAAGTTGCAACAAGTTCAGGTATATCCGCACTCATTGCTATAACACCGTGAGGCATAGCAAGTATTGTATTAATGATATTAGTCGAAAATTGTTTTGTGTAAGCTTTTGGATAAGTTTTAACAGCTGCATCGTCTCTTTCAAAATTTATTTTTATGCTATCATCTCTCAATCGAAATTCTAAAACTGTCTCTAAAGAAAATGTATTGATCAACTCGCGTACATCTGCGTCATTATCAGGACTTAGGAAAATTACTGCTTCGGCTTCACGAGGTATTGCATTACGTTTAGAACCGCCATTTAGATAAGCAAGTTGATAATCATATTTCTCTAGCATACTGATCAGCAGTCCAATAATTTTTATTGCATTAGCTCTTCCGTCGGAAATATTAATGCCCGAATGACCACCCTTTAATCCCGAAACGTTAAGTGTGAATGCAACGTATCCTTTTTTTGGTTCTTCATATTCAATTTTAAAGGTTCCGACAGAATCCATTCCTCCAGCACAACCGACATAAAATGCCCCATCCTCTTCTGTGTCAAGATTCAATAACATTTTTCCTGTAATGAAATCTTTTTGTAGATTGTTTGCACCTGTCAGACCGGTTTCTTCATCAACAGTAAAAAGCAATTCTAAAGGGCCATGAATAAAATCATCATCTTGCGATACTGCTAATGCTGCTGCCGCACCTATTCCATTATCTGCACCTAAAGTAGTTCCATCAGCTTTGATCCATTCACCTTCGCGCAAAAATTTTATTGGATCTTTTGTAAAATCATGCTTGGTATCTTTATTCTTTTCGCAGACCATATCAATATGACTCTGAAGAACAACTGTCCGTGTGTTTTCAAATCTTAGTTTAGCCGGTACTAAAATCACAACATTCCCTACTTCATCTTCTTTCATATCAAAATTATTTTGTCCGGAAAAATTTCTAAGATAAAGACGTACTCTCTCTTCATTTTTGGATGGTCTGGGAATTTGACTAATTTCAAAAAATCTTTTCCACAATTTAATTGGTGAAAGTCCTTCAATAGCTGATGTTAACATTTTTACTCCAAATTTTAATTATGACGGATATTAAGAATATCGCCATCTTTAACTATATACTCTTTCCCTTCAAGTCTCCACGTACCGGCATCTTTACATTTTGCGAACGAACCATGTTTAATAAAATCTTCATAATGAACGACTTCTGCTCTAATAAAACGATTAAAAAAGTCTGTATGAATTACACCAGCCGATTGCTGAGCTGTATAATTCTTTTTAATAGTCCAAGCACGGCACTCGTCTTCACCAACTGTAAAGAATGATTGAAGTCCAAGCATTTCATAAGATGTTCTTAATATTTTACTCAAAGCAGATTCTTTGATTCCATAATCTTGCATAAAAACTAATTGATCGTCATCGCTCATTTTAGAAAGTTCTAATTCTATTTTCGCAAAAAAAGGAATTATAGTTGCGTGCGATTTATTTAATTTCATTTTCAGTTGTTCAATTTCTGATTCAACATTAGGGATAGAATTTTCATCATAATTTATTGCAATTCCAAGCTGTTTGATCGTTAACAATTGATAACCGGACAATAATCTAACTTCATTTTCATCAAGATGAAGTGTTCTAAGAGGTAATTCTTTCTCGCAATGGGCTAAGCATTTTTCTAATGTTAGAATCTCACGTTTAATTTTTTCATCTTTAGTTTTTAATACATCTCTTTTCAATTTTTCTATTCGTGTTTCTAAAAATGCCAGATCGGAAAGAAGATATTCTGTTTCCAGAAATTCTATATCCCTAAGCGGATTTATGCTCTCCATCGGGTGTGAAACTGATAGGTCTTCGAAACCACGGACTATATAAAAAAGTGAGTCGTTATTTTTTACTGCATTTAGAAAAGTAGATGTGATCTTAACTTTATTATCTTCGGACATTTTCAAACCGGGGATGTCAAATACTTCTATTGTGGCGTTTATTTGTTTTTTAGGATTGAAAATTTTGGTGAGCTGATCCAACCGATCATCAGGAACTTTTACGACTTCAATAGATGCTTCTTCTTTCGACGAAGTTTCGTTTTCCTTCTTTGCCAATGTGTTGAATAAAGTTGTTTTACCGGAATATTGTAATCCAACCAGACCTATTTGCATTTTTTATCTCAACAATTAGAATGAACAATTACTATTTAAAATATAACTAAATTTTAATGGAATTGGATAACAACCGTAATGAGAGAATAGGTAAGATTAAGAAATAATTTGTGTGTGAAGAGCAATCTCTTCGAGTACAGAACTAACTTTCAGACAATCATTTAATTCGCCATTAAAAACCTGTGATTTCCCTTTAACATGTGCTTCAAAAGCGTAAGAACGGGCTTCTTCGTAACTGCACTTAACCGCTTTGATTATCTGATTTATTACATCATCAAAACTATGCCAGTCATCGTTAAATAAAATAACTTTATAAGGCAACCCGATAGTAACTTCATTTTCGGAATCGGGCTCAATTATTCCTTGCGGTTTCTCTTCGTTCATATTTTTTATCAATTCTTATTCAATTTATAAAATTGCCTCACAAAAATAAATTTTAATTATATTTGTTCTCCCAAAGGTTAAGATTATAAATTTGTTCCTAATCATTTAGCAAATCGATTTTAAGGAGGATAAATGAAAATAGCTGTTTGCGTTAGTCATGTGCCCGATACTGCAACTAAAATTAATATAGGAAGCGGCGGTAAAACATTAGATCCAAATGGCGTTACATTTATTGTAAATCCATATGATGAATATGCAGTTGAAGAAGCTCTTAAAACTAAAGAAAAAATTGGCGGAGAAACTATAGCAATAAGTTTAGGCAGTGATACAAACAAAGAAACTTTGCGCAAGGTTCTCGCTATGGGTATAGATAATGCGGTTTTGCTAAAAGATGATAGTTATCGAGATTCTTTTTCAGTTGCAAAAGCTCTTGCTGAAGAAATCAAAGTCCAAAATGCTGAGTTAGTTTTCTCTGGAAGACAATCTGTAGATTTTGATAATTCAGTTGTTGGGCAACTTACTGCCGAAATTCTAGGTTACAATTGTATATCAGTCGTAGTAAGTTTTTCGCTGGAAGGCAATAAGATTACTTGTGAACGTGAGATTGAAGGCGGAAAAGAAATTGTTGAAACAACACTTCCGGCGCTAATCACAACTCAAAAAGGTTTGAATGAACCAAGATACGCTTCGCTAAAAGGAATTATGGCTGCTAAGAAAAAAGAAATTCTAGTGAAACAACCTGCTGCTGTAAATAATTCCGTAGAAATTATTTCGATGAAAAAACCCACACCAAAACAAGCTGGTAAAATCCTTGGTGTTGATGCAACTGCAGTTCCTGAATTAATCCGTTTATTAAGAGAAGAAGCAAAAGTCATTTAAGGAAAAAAATATTATGGCAAATAAAATTTTAGTTTTTATTGAACAAAGAAATGGAAAAATAAAAAAATCATCTCTTGAAGCAGTTAAAGTAGCTTCTGATTTTGCTCAAAAACTTTCCGGCTCGGTAGAAGCAATTTCTATCGGCAATGAAATTGAAAGTTTGGAAAGAGTTGGTGGTTTCGGCGTGGTTAAGGTTACTCATTTTAAAAATGCCGACTTAGAAAATTATTCTCCAAGCGCTTACACTGATATAATCGTAAAGTATTCAATAGAGAATAAAATTGATATAATTTTTTTCTCTGCAAGTTCTATGGGCAAAGATTTAGCTCCGCATGTTGCTGTTAAAACCGATTCCGGACTTGCGATGGACTGCATCCTATTAAATTGTGAATCGAATGATATAATTGCAACGCGTCCTATTTATGCCGGTAAAGCATTGATTGATATAAAATTAACATCTCCTAAAAAAGTTTTTGCTCTTCGTCCGAATGTTTTTAATTCCGGAACACCAACAGATAAAAAAGCTGAAGTTTCTGTTGTTAATGTTGATTCACCAAATTTAAGCGTTAAAGTAGTTGACATCAAAAAATCAGAGGGTAAACTAGATGTTGCAGAAGCGGATATCATAATCTCCGGAGGACGTGGTATGAAGGGCCCGGAACATTTCAAACTTGTTGAAGAATTAGCAGAAGTTCTTGGAGCTGCATCCGGTGCTTCACGTGCAGTTGTAGATGCAGGTTGGCGCCCACATTCCGAGCAAGTTGGACAAACCGGCAAAACCGTTTCCCCAAATTTATATATAGCTTTAGGAATCTCCGGCGCAATTCAACATTTGGCAGGAATGCGTTCTTCAAAGTATATTGTTGCAATCAATAAAGATAAAGATGCACCAATTTTCCAAGCAGCCGATTATGGAATTGCGGGAGATGTTTTTGAAATTGTACCAGCAATGATTGAAGAAATCAAAAAAATTAAATCATAGAAGGTTAATTGCACAAAGTACAAGTTGAAATATTAGGATTATCAGCAAGTCCATCAGCCGGAGGAGCTTACGCTCTGTTGTTAAAAGAAGTGTTTGGCGTCCGTCGCTTGCCAATTATTATAGGTCAATACGAAGCTCAATCCATTGCGCTTGAAATGGAAGGTATAAAACCTCCTCGTCCGCTAACACATGATCTTCTTAAAAGCGTTATTGATAATCTTGGGGCTACAATTAATGAAATAATTATTAATGAGTTGAGAGAAAATACATTTTATGCAAAAATAAAACTTGAGATTGCAACATTGACAAATGAAATTGACTCCCGTCCAAGTGATGCAATTGCACTTGCAGTTCGAACAGGAGCACCCTTATATGTTGCCGAAGAAGTTATGAAAAGAGCTGCATTTGTACCTTCAAGCGAAGATTCTGACGATGCATTCAATGAGACAGCTAATCCTCTCTCCGAAACTGAATCAAAAGGACCAAAGAAAAATTTATCTGAGACTAAATTAGCACAACTACAAGATCTGCTTAGGGAAGCACTTGAAAAAGAAGATTATGAGAGAGCTGCAAAATTAAGAGACGAGATAAATAAATTAAGCGGAAGTACAAATTAATTAAAAACTACCTTCCCAATTTCACATTCCAAACATTTATTCTTCGAACAATAATTTCTGAATAGTTCAATTATACCTTGAGCCATCACCGTTCTTTTAACCTGATCAGTAAAATCCAGTGCTTGTGAAACTTCAGTTATAATTTGATTTTCCGACCGTTGTTCATAGATGCTATATAGACTTGTTATTTTTTTTGAAAGAGTTTCATTACCGAATATTTCAAAATAAACAGAGTAGAATGGTAAAATAACATTTACAATAATTTCATCTGCACGCGAAGCACCGACAAAATATTTGATTTCACCGTTTGCAGTCTGATCAAAAACATAATGATCTTTCCAATAACCGTCTGATTTAATTACAAATAAAGAGCGTAAAGAATTTATCAATACTGTATGGTTATGAATTTCGGCTATTTTCTTGGATATTATTCCAATTAAATTATTATGTAGTATTTCTTTTAATATCCTTGCACCGCCTGCTATTCTTATTGTTGGAAAGTTTTGAGGTCGCAATCTGAAAAAATGCCAGTCGGTTTCAGATAATATTTTACCATCATAAAATGAACGGATAGAATTCCAATGAAGAGAAATTATTTCTAAATATTTTTTTGTTTGTTCTTCAACAGCAATATTTGCATCTTGAAAAAATCCACCTACATTTAATAACGCAGCTTCATACTTCTCAACAAGTATTCCGTCATAATCTATTTTTGTTAAAAACTTAACATTTGCGGCTTGAGCCAGATTCATCATTTGGTTTTTGTTTTTAGAATAGCCCAGGGCTTCAAAGATCAATTCATACAATAACTGCTGCCATATTTCTTTCGATACAAAATCAGAATGTCTGAATTTTCTTTCTTGAAATTGGGCTGTGAGTTCATAAGTAATTACAGGTTCTTTAATGTTCAGTTCATTAATAAATTGCAGTTCTTTAAGACGATCAAATATTTTTTTACATTTTTTCTCGAACCTATTGACACCCTGCTGGTATAAATATTTTTCTTTAACTTCATTCGAAATACTGTTTATATATTTACTGCATTTGATATTTGATACAGTGTTGACCTTTATATCATCAAGTCCTTTGTGTACTTCGTCAAGAATGTTTTTCTCAATAAATTCTGAGATACAAATTGATGGCACTTTTCTACCGTCTCTTGTATAAACGTATCCATATTTATTTTTATTAACTAGCGAAGCATGAAGTATTACTTTAGAATATTTATTATCAATATGATGTCCGTGTGATTTCCAATCTGAATAATCACGGTCAATTTCTATATCGCCTATATAAGTTAGGTTACCAATTCTGATGCGAGCATTTTTAAAATCAGGTCCGGCATATTCATCATTATGAATTCCTACGTCAAGAATTGTTATATCTTCACCGGAATTAGTTTTTAGTGAGCTGTTGAATTGTTGGTTTTTCCAGATCTCGTAAAGTGTGCTTTCTTGAACTATGAAGTTTTTCTCGCCCATTTATAATTCAGAATTGAATTGCGTTTTATTTTACATTTCGACTAAATCATTCTTCAATTAAAATTTAATATAATACAATGGCAAAAGCTATCAATCTTTTATGATAAGGATCTAATAAGCGAGTTGTAGTCTTTAATTGCTTTAGAAGTGGCTGTTGCAAAATTTATTGTAGAGTCAGCATATATAAGAGACCGGCTTACATTAATTAGAAATTGATTAGAGTTATTATCCTTAAATATTCTTACTACTTCTTCCAAACTTCCTCCTTGAACACCTACGCCTGGCACTAACACAGGTAAGTTCTTAATACTAGAAATATTATCTTTAAGTTCTGATGAATTTGTCGCACCGAAAACAATTCCGCAATTTTGATTTTTATTCCACTCAATAACTTTTTCTATAACTTTTTGATAAAGAAGTTTTCCGTCCGATAGTTTTAACTTTTCAAAATCTTCGGAACCTTTATTAGATGTAAGAGCAAGAATGAAATTTATTTTGTCTTTATAATCCAGAAATGGACTTAGGGAATCAAATCCCATGTACGGATGGAGAGTTATCGAATCAAAATTGAAATGATTATAAATTGATTCCGCGTACATTTGGGAAGTATTACCAATATCGCCGCGTTTTGCATCCGCTATAGTCAAAACGTCTTTCGGAATGAGTTCTAATGTTTTGTATAAGTTATCGATCCCTTTTGTACCGTCCTTTTCATAAAATGCAAAATTGATCTTGTACGCAGCGGCATCTTTGTAAGTACACCCTATAATTATTTTATTAAAATCAACAATAGGTGAAGAAATATTATGTAAATGTTGAGGAATTTTTTTGATATCTGTATCAAGTCCAACACATATGTGCGAGTTTTGATTTAATTTTTGCTGAAGTTTTTGCTGTGCCGTCATAAAATTCTCAAGTATGAAGTTTTCTGTTTCTGTAAATATTCATTACAATTCCTAACATTACCATATTTACCAGCAATGAACTTCCTCCGTAGCTTAAAAACGGAAGAGGCAATCCAATAACCGGTGTTATACCAAGATTCATTCCAATATTGATTGCAAAATGTGAGAATAATAAAGTTAGAACACCTATAATTATCAGTACACTAAATTTATCTTTGGCAGTGGCAGAAAGTTTGAATAATCTTAAAAAAATTATTAGGAATAATGCTATAATAAGTACACTGCCAATAAATCCAAATTCTTCTCCAATTACACAATAAATAAAATCAGTCCATTGTTCGGGGATATATCTAAGCTGAGTTTGATTGCCATGCAAGAAACCTTTTCCAAAAAAACCTCCGGAGCCGATTGCAACTTTTGCCTGAAGAGCATTGTAGCCTGAACCTAATGGATCTGCAGAAGGATCGAGAAACGAAGCAATTCTTTTTTGCTGATGCGGTTTAAGTATTTTAAATGCATAATCAAAAAAGAATCCTGCAGAAAGATTAATAATGAATACCGTAACGCTGTTGAATAGATCTCTTTTGAAAAAAAATAGAGCAGCAACAATTAAAAGTAGTGCTGCAACAAAAGCATAAACTCCAAATAGAGATGCAAACACAACAAAACCCGGAGATAGTACAACAAATAAACCAAATAAACTTATTCCACTCCAAAAAATTAATGATATTGTAATAATTGCAAATACAATTGAAGTACCCATATCCGGTTCAAGCATAATTAACATGATAGGCACAAAACCAATTGCAAGAGCAACTCCAATATCTAAAAGATTATTTATATCGCGGCTTTTATATGTGAGCCAATATGCCAGCATTAAAATTGTGCCGAGCTTAGCAAGTTCTGATGGTTGAAATCCGAAACCTCCGATACCGAACCAACTTTTTGCGCCATAAATTGTTTTACCAACAACAAGCACTGCTAGAAGAAAAAAAAGAGATGCAAAAAAAGCCGGTATAGCAAACGATTTAAATAACTGCTGCGGTAAAGAGAATGTTATAAAGAATGCAATAATTGCTACGATTGCAAAAACTAATTGCTTTTGAAAATTTCCACTCGCAGTTGGGTGATTGAAAGTCGAACTATAAATTGCCAACAATCCAAAAATCATCAATACAATTACCGGGATAAAAATTGCAAGATCAAATCTATCCTGTAATTTATAATTAATGTGCAATCTGTTTCTCCTTAACATTAGTTGCAGCAGCGAGGTTTTTATTTTCTTCCTTATTTCCTTTTATCAAATATGCTTTTATTATATCCCTTGCAATAGGTGCAGCAATTGTACTTCCAAATCCTGCATTCTCAACCAAAACTGCAATTGCAATTTTAGGATTTATAAAAGGGGCGAAACCGATAAATAATGAATGCTCTTTACCATGTGGATTTTGCGCAGTACCTGTCTTTCCGGAAATTTGTAATTCATCCGATTTAATATTTGTAGCCGTACCGGCTCCGTTAACGACTAGGTACATTGCACGCCGGACAATATCGAATGACTTTTGACTAATTCCAATATCATAGGTTTGGGGTTTTACTTCAGTGTACTGATTAGTACGCATATCAGTATAGCCTTTTAAAAAATGCG
>Ga0182021_10009085_pt1 | contig 11761 bp, 11 predicted proteins | sample 612E3MmetaG_FD_120493 | JGI IMG/M metagenome (GOLD analysis project Ga0182021, IMG submission 120493) | Permafrost microbial communities from Stordalen Mire, Sweden - 612E3M metaG (Illumina Assembly) | ecosystem: Environmental > Terrestrial > Soil > Wetlands > Permafrost | place: Sweden...
CCCCCGCTGCAAAGGTCGGGCGACCTGGACGGTTTCGATGGAGCGGACGGCGAGCAGCTCGATCTGAATCTGGTGCAGGCGGGATGAGTACTGCGGATGCCGGTCTTGACAAAGCGGGCTGGTCTTTCGAGACCCTTGCCGTGCGGGCCGGTCAGGAGCGCAGCCAGTTCGGCGAACATTCCGAAGCGCTCTACCTGACATCCAGCTTCGTCTTCGAAAACGCGGCGCAGGCGGCGGCGCGCTTCTCCGGCGTGGAGCCGGGCAACGTCTACGCCCGCTTCACCAATCCCACGGTCACCACCATGCAGGAACGGTTGGCGGCACTCGAGGGCGCCGAGGCTTGCATTGCCACCGCCAGCGGCATGGCGGCGATCCTGTCTACCGTGATGGCGCTGATGAAGTCTGGCGAACATATCGTCGCCTCGCGCAGCATCTTCGGCGCCACGCAGCAACTATTCGGCAACATTTTGCCGCGCTTCGGCGTCGACACCAGCTTCGTCGATGACGGCACAGTCGAAGCCTTCCGCGCCGCGCTGCGTCCGAACACCAGGCTGGTATTCATCGAGACGCCGTCGAATCCCTTGACCGAAGTATTCGACATCGCTGCGCTGGCAGCAGTGGCGCACGCCGCGGGAGTGCTGCTGGTGGTCGACAACTGCTTATGCACGCCGGCTCTGCAAAGGCCGCTGGAACTGGGGGCCGACCTGGTGATCCATTCCGCCACCAAGTATCTGGACGGGCAGGGCCGTGTGCTGGGCGGCGCTGTCTGCGGCGCAAAGGTGCTGACCGAGGAAGTATTCAAGTTCCTGCGCACTGCCGGGCCGACCTTGTCGCCTTTCAATGCCTGGGTGATTCTCAAGGGACTGGAAACCCTGTCGGTACGCATGAAGGCTCAGTCGGCCAATGCACTGCAACTGGCGCAGTGGCTGGAAGCGCAGCCGCAGGTGGCGCGGGTGTATTACCCCGGGCTGGCTTCACATCCGCAGCACGCGCTGGCGCGCAGGCAGCAGTCCAGTGGCGGCGCCATAGTATCGTTCGATGTCAAGGGCGATCGTGAAGTGGCGTGGCGGGTAGTGGATAACTGCCGCCTGTTGTCGATCACCGCCAATCTGGGCGATACCAAGACCACCATTACGCATCCGGCTTCCACCACCCATGGCCGCATCACGCCCGAGGCACGGGCAGCGTCCGGCATAAGCGAAGGTCTGTTGCGGATTGCCGTCGGGCTGGAAAGTCCGGCGGACTTGCAGGCCGATCTGGCGCGGGGTTTGGCTTAGGTCCGGTCTAGCAACTCAGGTCGATGCGGCGCACGCCTGCGGCGCTGATTTCCAGCGCGTCGCCGCGCGCCGTATCCCAGTCGGAAAGTACCCAGCGTTCCGCGCTGCCGGAGTCAAGCTGAATATCTTCGCATCCGGGCCGGTGCGTGTGGCCATGGATCAGGCGGGTACAGCCGTGAGCCGTTAGAGCCGCGCGTATCGCAGCGGCGTTGGCGCCCATGGTCGCGGCTGTCTTGCCTTGTATTGCGGCGGTGCTGCGGCGACGCAAGTTTTCCACCTCGGCGCGGCGTTCGGTCAGCGGGCGGGCAAGAAAATTCTTCTGCCACTCCGGTGCGCGAACCATCTGGCGGAACTGCTGGTAGGCAATATCGTCAGTACAGACAGTGTCGCCATGCATCAGCAAAGTCGGCGTTACCTGCCCGCGAAGCGGAGTTGACGGCCCGCGAAGCGGAATTCCCGTCACGCAAGGCGAAGGTACGCAGAGCGCACCGCCAGCGTCGCCCGAGTGGGTACCGCTTTGCATAATTCTTTCGGTCTCCCCCAGCAGAGTGATGCCCGCCGCTGCGGCAAAGGTCTCGCCGATCAGGAAATCGCGGTTGCCGGCGATGAAGAAGATGCGTGTGCCCTGATCCGCCAGATCACGCAGCAGCTTGCACACCTGCGTATTGAAAGGATCGCCAAGATCATCGTCACCGATCCAGTACTCGAACAGGTCGCCGAGGATGAACAGCACCTCGACCTTGGCGGCTGCCGTAGCGGCGAGAAAGGCAGCGAAGCGCCCGGTCAGATCGGGCCGTTCCGCCCGCAGGTGCAGGTCGGAAACGAAGCGGGCAGTTCCGGCGATGGTCAGCATGGAACCGCCCCTGGAGCCTGGCTTCAGACTTTTTCGGCGCGTTCGATGATGACGTCGTCTGCAGGCACGTTCTGGTGGAAGCCCTTGTTGGTCGTCTTCACCGACTTGATCTTGTCCACGACATCCTTGCCTTCCACGACGCGACCGAAGACGCAGTAGCCCCAGCCATCCTGACATTTGTCTTGGTCGAGAAAATCGTTGTCACCGACGTTGATGAAGAACTGCGCGGTGGCCGAATGCGGGTCGCTGGTACGCGCCATGGCGACGGTGTAGCGCTGGTTCTTCAGGCCGTTCTTGGCTTCGTTCTGGATCGGCGCCTTGACCGGCTTCTGCTCCATGCCCGGCTCGAAGCCGCCGCCCTGAATCATGAAGCCATCGATCACGCGATGGAAAACCGTATTGTCGTAGTGGCCGGCTTCAACATAGGCGATGAAGTTGGCGACGCTCTTGGGCGCCTTCTCGGCGTCGAGTTCGAGCGTGATGGCGCCGTGGTTGGTGGTGAGCTTGATCATGGGGTGTGGTCCTGTGTGGATTAGTTCTTGGCCGGCAGCAACTTGACGGATTCGATGAGAATCGGCGCGGTCGGCACATACTGGTGCGGACCGGAATTTGCCGTCGGCACCTTGGCAATCTTCTGCACCACATCGAGGCCTTGCACGACCTTGCCGAATACCGCATAGCCCCAACCGTCAGGGGATGGGTAGTCAAGGCCCTTATTGTCGACGAGATTGATGAAGAACTGCGCGGTGGCGGAATGCGGATCATTCGTGCGCGCCATGGCTAGCGTGCCGGCTTCGTTCTTCAGGCCGTTCTTGGCTTCGTTCTGGATAGGTGCGCGGGCCTCCTTCTGCTTCATGTCCGGCGTGAAGCCGCCGCCCTGGATCATGAAGCCCGGAATCACGCGGTGGAATACGGTGCCGTTGAAGAAGCCGTCCCTGGCGTACTGCAGAAAGTTCTCGACCGACTTGGGCGCCTTGTCCTGATACAACTCGATGATCAGCGTGCCTTGCGAGGTCTTCAATTCAACCTGGGGATTGGCGGCGTGTGTGGTGATGCTGAAGAGAAAAACGAAAGCAAGCAGAAACAGGCGATGCATGGAACCTCCTCGGAAACGGGTGAGGGAAACGGTGATTCAGGCAGTCAACCGGTATAGGCTTACGCGGCGCCTTCGAAGACGATCTTCCAGTGTCCGCCTTCCTTGATCCAGTACTGACGTTTCTTCATCTGGTTAGAGAGGTTGCTGGAGCGGTAATCCTGCTCGAAAGTCACGACGACGTATTCTTCCTTGCCAGGATTGCGGAACATGCTGATGTTGCCGGTACCCACCTTGATCCAGCTCTTGCCCGCGTTGACCTTGCGCTTCTGTTCGATCCAGCCCTGGTAGCCCTGTCCGTCGGCATTGAACTTGGCCGAGTAGTGCCGCGCGTAGTGCTCGAGGTCGCGACTCTCCCAGTCCTGCCGCCATTCCTCGATCATCTTGAGCAGCGATGTGCGTTCGTTCTGCCAATCGTCCAGCGAAAGCCATTCGATGCTGTTGCTGATGATCACCGGGGTCAGTCCGATCTGCAGGCTTTTCGACAGCGTGTCCAGATCCTGATTGGCCAGCACCACGCAGCCATCCGATGCCTTCGGCGGCCGCGAGAAGGTGTCGGACGGCGTGCCGTGCAGCCAGATGCCGTGGCCATTGCGTCCCTGGCGCTTGTCCCAGTCGTTGGGATAGTTGATGGGGAAGGCGCCACTGCCGTAGAAGTCGGTCAGCTTTTGCCGCGGCAGGCTGGAGGTGACGTGATAGACGCCAATCGGCGTCTTCCTGTCGCCCTCACGGGTCTTGTCGGCGCCGAGCTTGCCCTGTGTGATGTAGTAGTCGGCGACGAACCGCGGCGTGCCATTGTCGTTCTGGTAAAGATAGAGGCGGGATTTCTGTGTGTCCACTACCACCGCATACTTTTGTTCCGCTTGCATCTGCAGCAGATAGCGCGGCACATAGTCGGCCGGCGGCTTGGTGCGGTAGCCCTTGAGGCGGACAATGGCTTCGTCACGCAGATCGGCCACCTTTTCCCCGGCAGCGGGTCCACCGCCTTCGCCAAAGGCCATCAGGGCGCGCGAGCGGGCCAGCAGCAGATCGCCCATTACCAGATGCGCCAGGCGAAAATTGGGATAGGCCTTGATCAGCATTTCGGTCTGCTGCATGGCGAGTTCAAGCCGGTTGCTTTCGATGGCGTCGAATACTTTCGCCAGCAGCGGTTCCGGCCCGGAATCCGTATAGATCGCCTCGACGGCAGGGCTGCCGGCATCCCTCTTGAGATGCCTGGGCGCCTTGCCGGCAGCTTCAGCCGCGCCTGCGGCAAGCAGCAGGCAGCAGCTTGCGATGACCGTCAGTGAGCGCAGCAGGCACCTCATCAGCTACCGACCCTCTCCTGCAGGATCTGCCATTTGCCGTCGCGTTTGCCCATCAGCAGCACCTTGTTGCTGGATGTCTTGAGCGACGCCGACTTGTAGTGCTGGCGGAATTTCACCGTGGCACTGTCGCCATCGACGCTTATGCGCAGGTTTTCGTAGCTGACCTGAATCGCACCCGGCTTGTTGATGCGTTTTTGCCGTTCGGCATCCCACGCGGAACGCGATTCACCCGCCGGAGTCTTGAAGTCGTGGGCATAGGCCGCAAGGTAGGCCTTCACGTCCTTGCGCGACCAGGCGGCAGTCCACAGGTCGATGGCACTGGTGATTTCAGTATTGGCATCCCCTGCGGCTTTCGCCGGGGCGGGCCTGGGTGCTTCGACCGGCTTGGCCGTTACGGCGACGGGCGCTGGCGTTGGAGCGGCGGCTGCCTGGGCTGGTGCTGGTTTGGCTGCTTCAGCAAGCTTGACGGGTTCGATCGGACGCACATCGGCAACCGGCATCCCGGGCTTGCCGACCTTGCCGGGGCGGCCGGCGGTGCCCATCAGCTCGCGGATCAAGGCCAGCTTGTTCTGCGCGCTCGAACTCGACGAATCGATCTGCAGCGCCTTGTCGTAGGCTTGACTGGCGAGCCGCGCGTAGATGTCGCCGAGGTTCTCGTGGGCAGTGGCGTAGCGCGGATCGGTGCGGATGGCCATTTCCAGCGCCTGCTTGGCCTTGTCGTACTGCTTCTGCTGGGCGTAGATGACGGCCAGATTGTTGTAGGGTTCGGGCAGTTCCGGGTAATCCTCGGTCAGCTTGGAGAATACGGCAATGGCCTCGTTGGGCTTGTTCATCTCGGTCAACACGATGCCCTTGAGAAAGCGTCCCTGAGCATCCTTGGGCTTGCCCGCAAGATACTTGTCGACTTGTTCCAGCGCCTGGGGATACTGCCCCTGCTTGATCTGTTTGCTGATGTCCTGCAGGGCGTCGGCATGGACGGCAGGGGCCAGCGCCAGGAGAATGACGGAAGCGGCTGATGCCAGTAGGCGTGCGGCGTTGAAGCGGATTTGGGTCATGGTATATACTTCTCTTTGACGGTTGCCCGAAAAAATGTTTTTCAGTGGAGGCTAACGCTGGTTTTGTCGGCGTTAAGCGTAGCGGCCGAAACTAAAATGAATTTCGCGGGGACAAACCATGCTGGATTCAACCTTGGATTCTAACAAGAAGCCCGCCTTCCCCACAACCTGACCGCATTTGATCGATGGGGCGATAATGCCGGCCTTTCGCGGCTATTTTCTCGCTTACCCCGGCGTTCAGGCAATTCCCTCTCCCCATGCTGAAGATATACAACACCCTGGCCCGCGAAAAACAGGCATTCGTTCCCATTGAGCCAGGCCGTGTCAGCATGTACGTCTGCGGCATGACGGTGTATGACTTTTGCCATCTGGGGCATGCCCGCGTAATGGTGGTGTTCGATCTGGTGGCGCGCTGGCTCAGGGCCAGCGGTTACGTCCTGAAGTACGTGCGCAACATCACCGATATCGACGACAAGATCATCCGTCGCGCGCTGGAGAATGGCGAGACGATCCGCCAGCTGACCGACCGCTTCATTGTCGCCATGAACCAGGACGCCGCTGCGCTGGGCGTGCTGCCCCCCGACGCCGAGCCGCGCGCCACCGACTACGTGGCGCAGATGCTGGACATGATCGGCACGCTGGAAAGGAACGGCTATGCCTATGTCGCCGCGAGCAATGATGTCTGCTACTCGGTGCGCAAGTTTTCCGGCTACGGCAAGCTTTCCGGCAAGTCGCTGGAAGACCTGCGCGCCGGCGAACGGGTCGATGTCATGGCCGGCAAGCAGGATCCGCTCGACTTCGTGCTGTGGAAGCACGCCCGGGATGATGAACCCGCCGAAGTGAAGTGGGAATCGCCTTGGGGGCCGGGTCGTCCGGGCTGGCATATCGAGTGCTCGGCCATGGGGTCGGAACTGCTGGGCCGGCACTTCGACATCCACGGTGGCGGCCAGGACCTGCAGTTTCCCCACCACGAAAACGAGATCGCCCAGTCGGAAGGCGCCCATCATTGCCAGTACGTCAATTACTGGATGCACAACGGTTTCGTCCGCGTTGACGACGAAAAGATGTCGAAGTCGCTGGGCAATTTTTTCACCATCCGTGAGGTACTGAAAAAGTACGACGCCGAAGTGGTGCGCTTTTTCATCCTGCGCGCCCACTATCGCAGTCCGCTCAACTATTCCGACGTTCATCTCGACGATGCGCGGCAGGCGCTGACAAGGTTGTACACCGCGCTCAAGGGCATCGCCGGCGAAGTGGCCGTGGATTGGAGCGAGGCCCATGCCGTGCGCTTCAAGGCCGCACTCGACGAGGACTTCGGCACGCCGGAAGCCATGGCGGTGTTGTTCGACCTGGCGACAGCGGTGAATCGCGGCGAAACGGCCCTGGCGGGGCAGCTCAAGGCGTTGGGCGGAGTGCTCGGACTGCTGCAGCGCGACCCGCAGATCTTCTTGCAGGCGGCGCCGGCCGGTGGTCTCGGCAACGACGAGATAGATGCCAGGATTGCCGCTCGCGGCGCGGCGAAGAAGGCGAGGAATTTTGCCGAGTCGGACCGTATCCGCGATGAACTGAAAGCGGCGGGCATCATGCTGGAAGACGGACCGCAGGGCACAACCTGGCGCAGAGCCTGAGCGTTGGCTGGCTGGGCGGCACCACATCCGCGAATGTGTAGTGCCGTGAGCGAGGTGCCATGGGGCACCGCCGCGCATTACTCCTGTCGCGCAAGTCTCAGCCGCTGAAAAAATCCTTGACCCGATCCAGCCAGCTTTGCGCACGCGGACTGTGCCGCTGGGCATTGCTCTGACTGATTATTTCGAATTCCTGCAGCAGTTCCTTCTGCCGGTCGGTGAGTTTGACCGGGGTCTCCAGCACCACATGGCAGAGCAGGTCGCCGTGGCTGATGGAGCGCACGCCCTTGATGCCTTTGCCGCGCAGGCGGAATACCTTGCCGGTCTGCGTTTCGGCCGGCACCTTGAGCTTGGCGACACCGTCGAGCGTCGGCACCTCTATTTCGCCGCCGAGCGCCGCCGTGGCAAAGCTGAGCGGCATCTCGCAATGCAGGTCGTCGTGGTCGCGCTGGAAAACCGAGTGGGCCTTCAGGTGAATCTGGACGTAGAGGTCGCCCGCCGGGCCGCCGTTGACGCCAGGCTCGCCCTCGCCGGTGAGGCGAATCCGGTCGCCTTCGTCGATCCCCGACGGAATCTTCACTGACAGGGTCTTGTGCTGCTTGACGCGGCCTGAGCCGTGGCAGGTGCCGCAGGGGTCGGGAATGTAGCGTCCGGTGCCGTGGCACTTCGGGCAGGTTTGCTGGATCGAGAAGAAGCCCTGCTGCATGCGCACCTGACCGTGGCCGCCGCAACTGGGGCAGGTCTTCGGTTCGGTGCCTTTCTTGGCGCCGCTGCCGCTGCAGGTTTCGCACTCCGCCATGGTGGGGATGCGGATGCGGGTTTCGGTGCCGCGCGCGGCTTCTTCCAGGGCGACTTCGAGGTTGTAGCGCAGGTCGGCGCCGCGATAGACGCTGGAGCGTCCGCCGCCACGCCCGCCACCGCCACCGAAGATGTCGCCGAAAATATCCGAAAAGGCGTCGGCGAAGCCACCCATGCCGGCAGCACCCCCGGCCTGCGGGTCGACGCCGGCATGGCCGTATTGATCATAGGCCGAGCGCTTCTGCGCATCGGAAAGAATTTCGTAGGCCTCCTTGGCTTCCTTGAAGTGATCTTCGGACTTGGGGTTGTCCGGATTGCGGTCCGGATGGTGCTTCATGGCCAGCTTGCGGTAGGCCTTCTTGATGTCCTCGTCGGAAGCGTCGCGGTTGATGCCGAGGATTTCGTAGTAGTCGCGTTTTGCCATGGCTTTTGTCGATCTTCTGTTGGCGCAAAGGCCGAGTCAGGCGGCGCGCTCTTTGCAAATGAGGCGTCCGCTTGAACCCGGCCACTTAAAACGGCACTCGTTTGACAACCGAGTGCCCGGTTTAAGCTTTCTTGTCCTTCACTTCGGTGAACTCTGCATCGACCACATCGCCGTCGTCCTTCTTCGTCTCGCCGGCGGCGGCGCCCGATGCACCGGCCGCTCCCGCAGCTCCGGCCGCGCCCTGCGCATCACCGTAGATCTTTTCGCCGAGTTTCTGCGAGGCTTTGGACAGCGCTTCGGTCTTGGCTTCGATGGCGGCCTTGTCGCCGTCCTTCAGCACGGCCTCGGCCTCCTTGATCGCGGTTTCGATGCTGGCCTTTTCGTCGGCGCCGAGCTTGTCGCCGTGTTCGGCCAGCGCCTTCTTGATCGAATGCACCATGGCATCGCACTGGTTGCGCGCGTCGACCAGCTCGCGAGCTTTGTGGTCTTCCTCGGCGTGGGCTTCGGCATCCTTCACCATGCTCTGGATCTCGGTTTCGGAAAGTCCCGAGTTGGCCTTGATGGTGATCTTGTTTTCCTTGCCGGTGCCCTTGTCCTTGGCCGAAACGTGCAAGATGCCGTTGGCATCAATGTCGAAGGTGACCTCGATCTGCGGCATGCCGCGCGGCGACGGCGGAATGTCGGACAGGTTGAACTGGCCGAGACTCTTGTTGCCGCTGGCCATTTCGCGCTCGCCCTGCATCACGTGAATGGTCACGGCGCTCTGGTTGTCGTCGGCGGTGGAGAAGGTCTGGCTGGTCTTGGTCGGAATCGTGGTGTTCTTGGCGATCAGCTTGGTCATGACGCCGCCCAGGGTTTCGATACCCAGGCTGAGCGGGCAGACGTCGAGCAGCAGCACGTCCTTGACTTCACCCTGCAATACGCCGCCCTGGATCGATGCGCCCACGGCAACGGCTTCGTCGGGGTTGACGTCGCGGCGCGGTTCCTTGCCGAAGAATTCCTTGACCTTGTCCTGCACCTTGGGCATGCGCGTCATGCCGCCGACCAGGATCACGTCGGTGATGTCCGAGTTCTTGACGCCGGCATCCTTCATCGCGATGCGGCAGGGCTCGATGGTGCGGGCGATCAGGTCTTCCACCAGCGCTTCGTACTTGGCGCGGGTCAGCTTCATCGCCAGATGCTTCGGACCGGTCGCATCCGCCGTGATGTAGGGCAGGTTGAATTCGGTCTGCTGGCTGGAGGACAGCTCGATCTTGGCCTTTTCCGCGGCTTCCTTGAGGCGTTGCAGGGCCAGCACATCGTTCTTCAGATCGACGCCCTGTTCCTTCTTGAACTCGGTCACCACGTAGTCGATCAGGCGCTGGTCGAAATCCTCGCCGCCGAGGAAGGTATCGCCGTTGGTGGACAGCACCTCGAACTGGTGCTCGCCGTCGAGTTCGGCGATCTCGATGATGGAGATGTCGAAGGTACCGCCGCCGAGGTCATACACGGCAATCTTGCGGTCGCCTTCCTGCTTGTCCATGCCGAAGGCCAGTGCCGCCGCAGTCGGCTCGTTGATGATGCGCTTGACATCGAGGCCGGCAATCCGGCCGGCATCCTTGGTGGCCTGGCGCTGGCTGTCGTTGAAGTAGGCGGGCACGGTAATCACGGCTTCGGTGACTTCCTCGCCGAGGTAGTCTTCCGCAGTCTTCTTCATCTTGCGCAGCACTTCGGCGGTAACCTGCGGCGGCGCCATCTTGTTGCCGCGGGCCTCGACCCAGGCGTCGCCGTTGTCGGCCTTGACGATCTTGAAGGGCATCAGACTGATGTCCTTCTGCACTTCCTTCTCTTCGAAGCGGCGGCCGATCAGGCGCTTGACGGCATACAGGGTGTTCTTGGCATTGGTCACCGCCTGGCGCTTGGCCGACGCGCCGCAGAGGATCTCGCCGTCTTCCGCGTAGGCGACGATGGACGGCGTGGTGCGCGCGCCTTCCGCGTTTTCGATGACCTTGGGCTTGCCGCCTTCCATGATGGCGACGCAGCTGTTGGTGGTGCCGAGGTCGATGCCGATGATCTTGCCCATGTTTTTTTCCCTTTAGTAATTTGCTCGCCGGGGATTTCCCCTTGGCGAATCCTTAAGCCTGTGCCTGATATGGGGGTATTGCGCGCGGCTTCAAGCCTTGGCCTTCGAAACCACTACCAGCGCCGGGCGGATCACCCGCTCGTGCAGGGCGTAACCCTTTTGCAGCACGCTGAGTACGGTGTTGGCTTCAGTGGAGTCGTCCGCCGCCTCAATCTGGCTGATTGCCTGATGCTTGTGCGGATCGAACTTTTCGCCGAGCGGTTTGATCTCGGCCAGGCCGGATTTCTCGAATGCTGCAATCAACTGCCTGAGGGTCAGTTCGACGCCGGCCTTGAGGTGTTCGGCACTCTGGTTTTCGCTGGCCAGCGCGGCTTCCAGGCTGTCCTTGACCGCCAGCATCTCGCCGGAGAATTTCTCGACAGCGAACTTGCCGGCCTTGCCGATGTCTTCCTGTGCGCGACGCCGCACATTTTCGGTCTCGGCCTTGGCGCGCAACCACGCATCCTGATGCTCGGCGGCCTTGAGTTCAGCGGCCTGGAGCATGTCTTCAAGGCTCGGCGCCACCGCGCTTTCCGCGCTCGGGTCAGGAATCTGGGCTGGTGGCAGGGCGACCCCGGCAGCCGATCCTGAGTCCGGCGCGGCTTCGGTGTCTGGCGTGGGGCGATGGGTGTGTGGCTTGTGCTGCATGGGTCGGGCTCCGGAAGAGACCCGCCCCAGATCAGGGTGAATCCGGCAGCTTCAAGTGCCGTCCGGAAGAATTATTTCTGACTGCGAACCCAGCGCATCAGGCTGGCGGCATCCATCGCGCCGGCCTGTCGCGCGACTTCGTGGCCATTCCTGAACAGGGCTAGCGTCGGAATTGAACGGATGCCAAAGCGTGCCGCGAGTTGTTGTTCCGCCTCGGTATTCACTTTCGCCAAGCGGAACTCCGGCTCGAGTTGTTTCGCCGCCTGGGCGAAGGCCGGCGCCATGGTACGGCAGGGACCGCACCATGGCGCCCAGAAATCCACCAGCAGTGGAATGTCGGACCGTCCGGCGTGGGCATCGAAGTTTGCCGCGCCGAGTTCCACCGGCTCGCCTGTAAACAGGCGAGCCTTGCACTTGCCGCAAGTGCCGCCATCGGCAAGGCGTCCGGCAGGAAGGCGATTGGCTGCGTGGCAGTGGGGGCAAATGACGATCATGGTTTCGGACATGGCATGCTCCATATATCAGCTAACACTGATATGCGGACGCCGGCGGCAAATTCAAGCGGAGCGCTCTGCGCGCC
>Ga0182021_10009086_pt1 | contig 11759 bp, 14 predicted proteins | sample 612E3MmetaG_FD_120493 | JGI IMG/M metagenome (GOLD analysis project Ga0182021, IMG submission 120493) | Permafrost microbial communities from Stordalen Mire, Sweden - 612E3M metaG (Illumina Assembly) | ecosystem: Environmental > Terrestrial > Soil > Wetlands > Permafrost | place: Sweden...
GCTCAAACCGCTCAAGGGCGTGCGCATTACCGGCTCGTTGCACATGACCATCGAGACGGCGATCCTCATCGAGACGCTCATCGAACTCGGCGCGTCGGTGCGCTGGGCGAGTTGCAACATTTTCTCCACGCAAGACCACGCCGCCGCGGCGATCGCAAAGGCCGGTATCCGCGTATTCGCGTGGAAGGGCGAGACGCTGGAGGAATATTGGGACTGCACGCTCGACGCGCTCACCCACCCCGGCAACCACGGCCCGCAACTCATCGTGGACGACGGCGGCGACGCGACGTTGCTCATCCACAAAGGCTACGAACTCGAGAACGGAAGCGATTGGGTCAATACCAAGAGCGCGAGCCACGAAGAGCAAGTCATCAAAGATTTGTTGAAACGCGTCCTCAAGGAGCGCCCCGGTTTCTGGCACAACGTCGTCAAAGACTGGAAAGGCGTTTCCGAAGAGACGACGACCGGCGTGCATCGTCTCTACCAGATGCTCGAAGCCGGCAATTTGCTCGTGCCGGCCATCAACGTGAACGACTCCGTCACCAAGTCGAAATTCGACAATCTCTATGGTTGCCGGGAGTCACTGGCCGACGGCATCAAACGCGCCACCGACGTGATGGTGGCCGGTAAAGTCGCCGTGGTTTGCGGGTACGGCGATGTCGGCAAAGGCAGTTCGCATTCGCTCCGCGGTTTCGGCGCGCGCGTCATCGTTACCGAGATTGATCCAATCAACGCGTTGCAGGCGGCGATGGAAGGCTTTCAGGTCACAACCGTCGAAGACACACTCGGCACAGCGGACATCTACGTCACCACGACCGGCAACTGCGACATCATCACGCTCGAACACATGGCGAAGATGAAAGACCAAGCCATCGTCTGCAACATCGGCCATTTTGATAACGAGATTCAGATCGACCGGCTCAACACCGCGAAGGGCGTCACCAAACTCAACATCAAGCCCCAAGTGGACAAGTACACCTTCCCCACCGGCAACAGCATCTACATGCTCGCCGAAGGCCGGTTGGTAAATCTCGGTTGCGCCACCGGCCACCCGAGTTTCGTCATGTCCAACAGCTTTACCAACCAATGCCTCGCGCAGTTGGATCTGTGGAAGAACAAAGACACGAACAAGATCGGTGTCTACCGCTTGCCGAAGAAGCTCGACGAGGAAGTGGCCCGGTTGCACCTCGAGAAGATCGGCGTGAAGCTCACCAAGCTCTCCAAGAAACAAGCCGACTACCTCGGCGTCCCGGTCGATGGCCCGTACAAGCCGGAGCATTACCGGTACTGAGCCGCAACTGGGTCACACATCGAAGCGGTCATCAAATAGAAAATGATCCAAATCCGAGGCTGCTTGATCATGTAGTTTCGTGGTTACGTCGTCTATCTTTCGACTTATATCATCCGGGGTTACTCACCCCGCTCCAACTTCGCAATCGTCGCTCTTATGTCCGCAATGGTCTTCTCGCCGCAGTTTCTCCGCTTCAGAAGGGCCGATGTAGTTACTACTCGCAACTGATGTAGCTCTTTGATGCCAGCATTGGCCAATACATTTTGGGTCCGCACCGTGAATGGCAGTGCCTTAACTTGCAAGTCGTCGAATCTTGCTGGAAACACGAACGTCTCACTACAGTCCGTATCCGGTGGATCAGCAATCGATGCGAAATGAGTCTGGCTCGCCATTACTTCAGCCACCCGATTTTGATTTCACACTCGATAGCTTTGAAAGCAGTGTCGGCGGTGATGAGTTCAGCTTTCTTGCTTTTCGCCAGCGCGGCGGCGAAGGCGTCGGCTAAGCCCAGATTGTGCGCCGTTTTCAATTGTGCGGCAGATTCCGCTAATTCGCGGTCGAGCGACGCGACCTCCAGCGGCATGGTGCGCTCAAACCGGCGCGCCGTCTCCACCCCGGCGCGCCCTTCCTTGTGTTCGATTTTGTAGAGGACTTCCGCCCAATTGATGGCGCTGATCAGTAGCGGCTTATCGGCTTCAGCGGCGCGGTGAAAAAGATCACGAACCTGTCCCATGCCGGGTTCGGCGAAGAATAAGGCAAGCAGGGCGGAGGCGTCAAGGACGGTGGTCTTCACCGGCGATTCTCCCGGTCACGTTCGGCGCGGCGTTCTACCAAATGTTCCTGCACCACCGACTTTTCACCGGGCTTCTGCTTAAAGATGCCGCAGAACGACTCGATGTACTCCCGCGTCACGGGCTGGAAAATGATGCGTTCACCCTCCTCTACGAAGTTGATTCTGGTCCCCGGCTTGATGCCATACCGCCGGCGGATTCGCACGGGAACTACCAACTGACCCTTTGAAGTGACATACGCTGAGTTCATTAGTTGCCTTTCTTCTGCAATAACTATGCCAGTTCATAAAAAGTAAGGCAAGCTAAATGTTGTAAGACATATTCTGTCTTGGCATCCTTGCAGCTTCGTGGTTCAATCCTTTCGTGCACCGCATCACGATTTATTCCAAGCCCGGTTGTCATCTGTGCGACCGGGCCAAGGAAGTCGTCGAACGGTGCCGGATCGCGTTTGAAGTGGTGGACATCTCCGGCAATCCCGAACTCGAAACCCGGTACGGCCACGACATTCCGGTCATACTGCTTGACGGAACGGAGATTGCCCGACACTTTATCCGGGAACGCAAGCTGCTCGAATTACTCAACAACAACCGAGGAAGCCCATGAACCACAAAACTCTGGCCGCGCTCTGCGGCATCGCGCTGCTCATTGCCGGCACCATCGCTCTGGCGCAAGCCAACAAGCCGACCGGCGACATCCAAAGTGTGATTGATCAGAACGAAAAAATTCTGCAGAAGCAGGACGACATCCTGAAACAACTCGGCGACATCAAGCAAGACCTCGCCGTGTTGCGCCGCCGGTCGAGCTAACTCATTTCCGCGATGATCTTCGCCGCCGCGCCGCGGCGATCCTGCGCGGCGAGAATGGGCCGGCCGACGACGATGTAATTCGCCCCGGCCGCGACGGCCTCGGCCGGCGTCATCACCCGTTTCTGGTCACCGGCCTCGACCCATGCCGGACGGATGCCGGGCGTGACGATTAGGAAGTCCTGCCCCAACTCTGCGCGCAACATCTTGATTTCGTGCGGCGACGCAATCACGCCGTTCAATCCACATTCCTTCGCCAAACGCGCATACCGGAGCACATCCGCGCCGACGTTGCCGGCGATGCTGGTGAGCACGGTCACGCCAAGAATGACCGGATGAGACGGAACACCGACAGCGGCCTTGAGCATCTCGGGGCCGCCGCTGGCGTGAACGGTGAGCATGAATACTTTCAGTGCCGCCGCCGATTCGACGGCTTTGGCAACGGTGTTGGGGATGTCGTGGAATTTCAGGTCGAGAAAGACTCGCTTGCCGGCATCGTTGATGAACTCGACAATCTTCGGTCCGGTACGCGTGAAGAGTTGGCTGCCGACTTTGAAGACATCTACGACGCCGGTCAGGTCGCGGACGAGAGCTGTGGCTTGGTCGTAGCTTTCGACGTCGAGCGCCACGATGAGCTTGGATTTCATCGGGGCGCATGTTAGGGAAACGGTCGTGACGACACAAGCGTTCTCACCGGCGAAAATCAATTTGTATCTGCGCATTACCGGCAAGCGGCCGGACGGGTATCACGAGTTGGAGACGGTGATGTTGCCGCTGGATTTCGGCGACACGATGACGTTTGAACCACGACCGGCCGGAATCGAATTGGTGTGCGACGATCCGCGGTTGCCGGTGAATGACAACAATCTGGTCGTGCGCGCCGCAAAATTATTGGGGGCGCGCGGCGCGAAGATCACGCTGCAGAAGCGGACGCCGTTGGCGGCCGGTCTTGGCGGCGGCAGCAGCAATGCGGCGACAACATTGTTGGCGTTGGGCAAAGGCGAGTCGCCGGCAAGGCTGAATGAGTTGGCGGCGAAGCTTGGATCGGACATCAATTTCTTTCTGGCCGGCGGGGCCGCGCTTTGCCGGGGACGCGGGGAGTTGGTCGAGCCAGTGCCGTGCAAATTGAGCGCGACCGTGTTGCTCGTGAATCCCGGGTTCGGGATTTCGACGAAGTGGGCGTACGAAAACTGGGCGGCGATGCAATTGACAGCCAAGCCGCCGGACGCTAGTCTGCTGGTGCGCGTGTTGGCCGAGGACGATCTGGCGGGGGTTTGCCGGTCGTTGTACAATTCGCTGGAAGCGCCGTCGGTCGGGAAGTTCCCGGTGTTGGAATTGCTGAAGGAGACGATGCGGGCCGGCGGAGCGGCGGGGGCGTTGATGAGCGGCAGCGGGGCGACGGTGTTTGGGTTATTTGCGGAGGCCGCGGCGGCGGAGGCGAGCGCACGGTTGATTCGCGAACAATTTGGGCCAAGTATGTGGACGCTGGCGGCGAAGTTCAGAAGTGCCTGATTCCCCGATAGTGTAATCGGTAACACAGCGGCCTTTGGAGCCGTATTTCCTGGTTCGAGTCCAGGTCGAGGAGCCACTTTTCCTAGCCATCCTTCGGGGTGGCATATCGGCTGCTAATCAATGATTGAGCTTGGAGTGCTCAATCAGATGGCAGTAGGAATTTCAGAGGAAGAGAACCAGCAGCTTCAGCGCACCGTTGAGATGTTCGAGGCGATCACGGAATCGCAACCAGACGACTACCAGTCGCTGGAGATTCTGAAGGAAGCCTACAACAAACTCGGCCGCAAAGAAGACGGCTTGCGCATTTCCAAGCAGCTCGCGCGGGCGTACATCAAACTCGGCCAAGTCTCCCAAGCCATTCTCGAATTTGAAGGCATCGTTCAGGAATTTCCCAACGACGCCGATGCCACTGCCGCTCTGGCCGAACTCGAAAAGAAAACGAACCAATCACCCGATTCTGCGTCGAATGTGGCGCCCTCGTTGGCTGAGCACTCCAAGGCAAAGCCACCTCCTGCTGGCGGGCCAGCGGGGGCGCCCTCCCCTTCCTTGCATCGGGCCAAACCGGAAGACGGCGACCGGATTCTCGCCAACGTCCTGATCGTCGAGAAGCTCGTGACGACGCAGGCCGTCGAGCCGTTGCTACAGCGGCTGCGCGAGATCCGGCACAACCACACCGACAAGTCCGTCGCGTTGTCGCTCGTGCCGCTGTTGGTCAGCGAACAGATCGCGAAGCTCGACGACATTCTGATGGTGATGGTGAACAAGTCCCGGCTGCCGTTCATGCCATTGTCGATTTACGACGTGGATCGCGACACCGCGTGCCGGTTGCCGGAGGATGTCTGCTGGCAGTACTGCCTCGTGCCGTTCGATCTGATCAGCCGGTCGGTGCTCATCGCCACGGCCAATCCCTTCGACCAAGCGGCGCGCAAACAGGTCGAGGCGATGCTCGATTTCCACGTGTTCTGGTTTGTGGCTCCGCCGGCCGACATCGTCACGGCCCTGCGGCGCGCCTACGGACTCGATAACCGGAAAGGGCCACCGGCCAAGCCATGAAATCCTTCGGGGAACGCATTGCCGACCTGTTGATTGCCGACGGGCTGTTGACGCAAACGCAGCTCGGCGAAGTGGTCGACTCCCAGAAGAAACAGGGCGGCCGGCTGCTGAAGTTGCTGCTCGACCGGCAGTTTGTCTCCGACCTCGACATGACGGTGGCGATGGCGCGTTGTCTGAACACGCCGCCGGTCACGCTGGCCAAGATGCACGTGGCGCCCGAAATCGCCGACCTCATCCCGAAGGAAATGGCGATGACCTTCAAGCTGTTGCCGGTCGCGCGGCTCGGCAAAAAACTCTACGTCGCCATGGCCGACCCGCTCAACGTGCTCGCGCTCGACGACCTGCGCCGGTTGCAGCCGACGCTGGAGATCATCCCGCTGATCAGCACCGAGAAAGCGATCACCGACTTCCTCAACAACGCCCAAGCCCAAGCGGGCGGCGGGATGGACGAGATCCTCAAGGATGTCAACGTCGACGACGTGGAGATCGCCAAGGAGAAATCCGAAGAGATCAACCTCGACAAGCTCGTCGAAAGCAGCGAGGAAGGCCCGGTCATCAAGCTGGTCAACTTGATGCTCATGCAAGCCATCAAAGACCGGGTCAGCGACATCCACATCGAGCCTTTCGAGAAAATCCTGCGCCTCCGGTACCGCATTGACGGCGTGCTCTACGATTCGGTGTCGCCGCCGAAATCGCTGCAAGCCGCCATCACCTCGCGCATCAAGATCATGTCCAACCTCGACATCGCCGAGCGCCGGCTACCGCAAGACGGACGCTTCCGCATCAAACTGGCCGGTCGCGAAGTTGACCTGCGCGTGTCGATCCTGCCGACCATTCATGGCGAAAAAATCGTCATGCGCGTCCTCGACAAAGGCAACCTGTGCGCGAGCCTCGACAACCTCGGCCTCGAAGCGGACGACCTGATGAAGTTCAAACGCGCCATCGACGCGCCCCACGGCATGATCCTGATGACCGGCCCGACCGGCTCCGGCAAGACTTCCACTCTCTACGCCGTGATGACGCAACTTAACACGCCCGATCTCAACATCGTCACCGTCGAAGACCCGGTCGAGTACCAGATGGTCGGCGTTAATCAAGTGCAGGTGAAGCCGGACATCGGCCTGACGTTCGCCGACGGCTTGCGTTCCATCCTCCGGCAAGATCCCGATGTCGTCATGGTCGGTGAAATCCGCGACTCTGAAACGGCCGACATTGCCGTCAAAGCCGCGTTGACCGGTCACTTGGTGCTCTCGACCTTGCACACCAACGACGCGCCCGGCGCGATTGCGCGTATGGTGGACATGGGCATCGAGCCGTTTCTGGTCAGTTCGTCCGTCTTGCTGATTTGCGCGCAACGTTTGATCCGCAAAATCTGTCCGCACTGCAAAGAGACGATCCAAGTGCCGGCCGACGTGGTTCACCGGCTCGGCATGAAACCGGAGGAAGTGACCGGGCAGGAGTTCTACCGGGGGCGCGGCTGTTCGCGCTGCAAAGAGACCGGCTTTCTTGGTCGGCTGGCCATCCTCGAAATTCTGCCGATCTCCGACGCAATTCGCGAACAGATCCTCGTTGACTCCAGCGCCCGGGTTCTCAGGGAGCTTGCGATGCGCGAAGGCATGAAAACCCTGCAACGCGCCGGCATGATCAAGGCCAAAACCGGTCTGACATCGCTCGACGAAGTCCTCCGCGTTTCAGGATGAGGCTCGACGAAAATGGAAGATCATCTCCATCTTTGGCTGACCCGCCTCACAAACCTGAGAATCACTCTCACGCCGTGCTCAACCAACCGCCAAAAAGTTGAACAAACCGCAATGGCACAAGCCGTGCTTAAACAAGCCTGAAAGAGAAAACGCCCATGCGATTCCCGTTTTTCAAAAACGTCAATAAAGTCGAAACGAAAGAAACCATCCGGATGCCCGTCCCGGTCCGGCGCAGCAGCCTCGCGGACACGCAGCCGCTGCAACGCACCCCGATCCCGCCGGCCGTCGCCCCACCGCCGCCGCCAGCGGCCCCCGAGACGACCGGCCCGTGCGTCGAACTCGGCGTGACCTCGCTCATCGCGCAATTGCCCCAACAGATCTTCACCGACGCCGGTCGCGCCCAACTCGACACCGTCAAGCTCTCCGTGCCGGTCGGTCTGGTGATCGCGCAACTCTCCACCGGTAAAGTCGCCATCAAGCTTGATGATCTGATCCCGCTATTCCCGGCGAACGTCCTGCGCAGCCCGCTGCCGCCGGTTTCCGATCAGCAATCGGTCGTGTTGCCGTTGCACGAAGTCATCGCGGCGCTGCCGGCCGAACTGCTCGCCACCGAACACGACTCCGAAATCAGCGTCACCGATCCCGAAGTCGCCAGCCTGCCCGATCTCATTGACGAAACCGTTCTCCATGCCACCCCGCCGGCACCGGAAGAAACGAAAACCCCGGAACCCGCCGCGGTCATCGTTCCGCCCAAGCCCAAGAGCAACGGCGCGCCCGAATACGTCATGATCAGCCTGCGCTCGCTGGTCGCGGTGATGCCGGACAACGTCTTCTGCTGTTCGCGTTCACAACTGGCCGGCCGCATCAACGTTGATTCCCCCATCCTGCTGCCGTCCGAGCCGATCATCCCGCAACTGCGCGGCGCGAACGTGAAATTGCCGCTCTCAATCATCGTCGCCATGGTGCCGCATCAAGTCCTCGCCAACCCGATGCCCGCGCTTGATGGCCTGACCGTGCCGCTGCCGCTGGCCGAAATCATCCCGCAACTTCCCGCGGCCGTTTTCACGGAAGGTCTCCGCGAACCGGTGCCGGAAGTTGAACTGGCCGGCGAACCCATTCCGGATCCGTTCCAGGAAAAGGGCGCCGTCATCGAAACGCCGGCACCCGAACCGGAACTGCAACCATTCACCGGCGAAATTGCCGTGAACGAAGCCGCGTTGGCGGACGACACCTTCTCCGTTTTCACCGAGCGCAGCCCGGCCCCAGTGGTGGAGCCGGTCGCGCCCGAACCCGAACCGGAGCCGGCACCGCAAGTGACCGAACCGGTCGCCGAAGCGCCCGCGCCGGTCGTCGAGGAAGTCGTGCCGGTCGAACCGGTGGCCGAAGTTGTCGCGCCGGAACCGGTCGTCGTACCGGCACCGGAAGTTTTCGCTGCGACACCGGAGCCGGAAGTTGTGCAACCGGTCGCCACACCCGAACCCGAGGTTGTGGAACCGGTCGCCGAAGTTACCGAACCCGCCGTCGCGGAACTGGTCGCCGAAGTTGCCGCGCCGGAGCCGGTCGTTGAGACGTCGACGGTAGACGAGAAGAAGTTGCTCGTCGATCTGAACCGCTGCAGCGTCGAGGATCTCACGACGATCGACGGCATCGGCCGCGCGCTGGCCCAACGGATTATCGATTTCCGCAATTCACGCGGCAAGTTCAATTCGGTCAACGAACTCCGGCAAGTGCCCGGCATCGGCCGCAAGACGTTCCGCGCGCTGGCCGGCGTGCACCCGCACGCGCTGAACCGCATCCTCGGCGCGACGGACGACGGCGAGTTGACGTTGCAGGAAATCGTGCGGTTGACCGGCAAGCTGCCCGGCATTGATGGCTGCATGTTGGCGACGGCGGACGGATTGTTCGTGACCGGCGAGTTGCCGCCGCACCTCGACCAGAGCACGATCAGCGTGTTCGCGCCGCAGTTGTTCAAGAAGGTCGGCCGGTACGCGCGCGAGTTGAAGGTCGGCTCGATCCGGCGGTTTACGATTTTCACGGACACTCAACCCATCAGCATCTTCCGCGCGGGAGATGTGTACCTGATTGTGATTCACGACGCGTTTCGATTTAGCAAGGCGCTGCTGCGGCGCTGCGAACGGATCAGTCAGGAAATTGCCCGGCTGAGCAGCCAGCGGGTCACGGTCTAAGCAAGGGAACCATGGCTATCATCAATTACGCAAACAAGGAAGTGCAGTTCAAAATCGTGTTCTACGGCCCCGCGCTCTGCGGCAAGACCACGAACCTCGCCTACATCCACAGCCAGGTCAACGACGTCAACAAAGGCGAACTCGTCTCGCTCGCCACCGCCGCCGACCGGACGTTGTTCTTCGACTTCCTGCCATTGAACGCCGTCGTCATCCGCGGGTTCAAGACCAAGTTCCAGCTTTACACGGTGCCGGGCCAAGTCATCTACAACGCCACCCGGCAGCTTGTGCTCCGCAGCGTCGACGGCATCGTGTTCGTCGCCGACTCGCAGTGGGACAAAATGGAAGAGAACGTCGAGAGCTTCAAGAACCTCCAAGAGAACCTCGCCCGGCAAGGCGCGAGTCTCGACACCCTCCCCTACGTGCTCCAGTACAACAAGCGCGACATGCCCAACCCGGCCCCGAACCACTACCTCGAGTTCGTGCTCAACAACCGGCGCGTGCGCGTCCCGAGCTTCCCCTCCGTGGCGAGCAATGGCCAAGGTGTGTTCGGCACCCTCAACGCCGTCTCGCGGTTGCTGCTCCAAAAATTCGCCAAGGAAAACGAACAGAACGCCGCCAAGAACCCGCGCACCCCGACCGGCGGCCACACCTCACTATCCGGCATCGGTTCCACCCCAACGCGCCGGTAACACTGCCATGCAAGCCACGCCGATCCTCACCGTGCAGTCGGCCAACGATCTGTTGGACGTGTTGGACGATTTCCTTGAAAAATCCGAAGCCAACTTCGCGATGGTCATCGAACGCGGCGGCTCGGTGCTCAGCCAATGCGGCGACATCCCCGAATCCACCGACACGACCATCGTCGCCGCCCTCGCCGCCGGCAGTTTCGCCGCGACGAAAGAATTGGCGCTGCGCATCGGCGAACAGGAATTCACCGCGTTGCATCAGCAAGGCGAGAATTCCCAATTGTTCATGGTCGCGGTTTGTGAAGATGCCGTATTAGTAACCGTCTTCGGCAACCAAACCACGCTCGGTCTCGTCCGCTTCTATTCCGGTCGCGCCGTGAAGCAAGTGGCGACGGTGCTCGACCAAGCCCGGTCAAACGATCATCTCCCCCCGATCTTCACCACCCGCGACGTGCAGAACATCTTCGGCGAATAGTCTTTGGTCACACCAACGGCGGCAACTGTCCCCGACTCTCAAACCATTGCCTCAAGAAAAGCCGATCCGGCTCGTCTTTCGACCGATACGTCTTCGCCTTCATCCGCCAGAGCAACGCCGGCGACGCAAAGGGAATCGAGACCCCATCAATCTCCACGGTGACGATCTCAGGCGCGGCTTGAGCGTATTCGATCCCACCGGCCGACTTCATCAGGTCCACCACGATCTCATCGGCCACGCGGATGACGCTATACCGACCCAACTCCCCCGGTGATAACTCCCGCGCCGCGCCGTCCGGCAAGTAGGCCAACCCTTGATAGACGCGCCGTTCGTTCTCGACGCCGGCCGCCACCAACAAATCGATGTCCATCGTTTGGCGGATGTAGCCGGTGGCGCGCATCGCGAATCCACCAATCACCAGATACGCTGCGCCGGCGGTGTTGAGGTGCCGGCACAACGCCACGAGGTCCGCGAGTGTCGGCTCGCGCGGTTCTAATGGTTCGGGCGTGGCCGGGTGATCATTTTCCATAACCACTCATCCGCCGCTTCGTGCGTCGCGAATCGAAACACTCCGCGAGGTACGTGCAACCCGCCGAGCGCGTGCCGCCACTGCCGGGCGTCCTCCACCGTGCGCTGGGCGGACGAGTCTGTCCCCGGCGTCTTGACACGCCGTCCCACCACGCGCTCAGGTTTGTCAGGCAGGTTCATGTTGATCCTTCTGCGTGCGAAAGCCTAACACGCCGCCCCGACACACTCAAGCCAATCAAACATGCCGAGTCGTTTCCCCCGATCTTCACCACCCGCGACGTCCAGAACATCTTCGGCGAGTAGCCCTGCCCTTCCCCCTGCGGTTAGGCCCGGCAAGCATGGGGCCGGTGTCCGGATGAACCCGGCAACCAAGCCAGCGCCCTGTCTCAATCGACTGTTGGTATGTCGCGAACCGTCAGCCAAATTTTTCAAGCGGTGAAGCCCGTCTTTCAGATGGCCGCGCCTGTACTTGAGCGGATCGCGCACATACTTTTTTTGTTCGGGCACGGGCTTTAGCGAAAGAAGCCCATTGTCGGTGATGCCAACTCCGTACTTTAGCGATTCAACTATGTAGTTGAATGATTTTTTCCCGTACTTCCGCGACTCAACTCCGGGATTCTCCACTGGTGCGACACCGTTCATTGGGAGGGCGCGCCTCACGGCAAGCCGCGGCTCGGCTGGAGCCTCGCCCTCCCGCTGCCCTTGTGATGAGGCGTGTTGCAGCACTCGTTCCA
>Ga0182021_10009087_pt1 | contig 11759 bp, 11 predicted proteins | sample 612E3MmetaG_FD_120493 | JGI IMG/M metagenome (GOLD analysis project Ga0182021, IMG submission 120493) | Permafrost microbial communities from Stordalen Mire, Sweden - 612E3M metaG (Illumina Assembly) | ecosystem: Environmental > Terrestrial > Soil > Wetlands > Permafrost | place: Sweden...
CGTTTTCCCTGTTCCGGGCGGGCCCAGCAGGAGAACTCCGCGCGGGATCTTTCCGCCTAATTTCTGAAACTTGGTCGGTTCACGTAAGAACTCAATGATCTCCTCAAGCTCCTGCTTAGCTTCATCGGCCCCTGCCACATCCTTAAAGGTAACTTTAATTGCCGATTCCGAGATCAATTTGGCTTTGCTTTTGCCGAAATTAAATATTCCTTTTGTGCCTCCGGCACCGGCCTGCATTCTGCGGAAGAAGAGCATCCAGATCCCAAGTAACAGTATCCAGGGAACAAAACCGAGAAGAACCGTAAGCCATTCGTTCGATTCTTTAACGAATGTATACTTGATGTTTTTTTCGTTCCAAATCTTTACCTGATCCTGGATGACCGGTTCAACCAGAGTGACTGAAAAAGTTTTTACATCAACGGGATTGTTGTTAACAGTAATTTTCTGTTTTTCGGACAGGGTTCCTTCAAATCTGTAATCGTTCACGTCGGTTTTGAAAACTTTAGCCTCAACAATCTTGTCTGATTTAAGCATATTTTCATAAACGTCGAAGGTGACTTCGACTACACTCGATGACCCGGCGCGCATGAACTGCATAACGATTACCGCGGCAATTATTACCGCGCCCCAGCTGAAAACGGTTTTGATTATTTTACTCCAATCAAAATCATTATCGGGTTTCGGCGAACCGTCGGGTCCCTTCTTAGGTTTACCGGGATTTGTTTTTTTCTCTTGATCGGCCATAAATGATTTATTATCCCAACTTTCCATTATTTTCCTGATTATTCGCTTAAAACGTAGATGGAACGCAGATTTCGATACTTCTGAGCGTAATCGAGACCGTACCCAATCACGAATTTATTAGGAATATTGAAGCCAATATAATCAATTTTAAGGTCAAATTTCAGACTCTCCGGTTTTACCAGGAGTGAAACGACCTTCACGCTGGCCGGATTATGCTCTTTTATCAGTTTTTCGATATAATTGATCGATAAACCGGTGTCGATAATATCTTCCACTATTATCAGATGCCGGTCGGTTATATCGGCATTTAATTCCTTCAAGAGTTTTACCCTGCCGGCAGATATCTTTTCATCCCCGTAACTGGATAGCTTAAAGAAGTCGATCTCGCAATTGGCGCTGAATCTTTTCATCAGATCGGCCATAAACATGAACGATCCGTTGAGCACTCCGATAAATATAGGAAGTTTGGCTTTATATTCCTCCGTAAGCACTTCTCCGATTTCGGCAATTCTTTTTTGAATTTCGACCTCGGTTAAATATGGAACAAATTTCTCGTTTCCGACCCAGATTGCAGTATCATCTGTTTTCATCTTGTCCACAATTTATAAATAGTTTTTGTTTTCGGACTCAGTTTAAAATCTTCGCCTATCCTTAAACCAATAATCCAGACAATATGGTTCCTATTCAACAGCAAAAGAATATCTTTCTTTCCCGATGCGGGGATCTTTAAGTCGGTTAGAAAATCGGAAATTTTCTTATACCCTTTCATGCCCAAAGGCTTGAACCGGTCGCCGTTTCTCCACCCGCGTACGGTAAATTCCTTGGCCAGACCGTCACCTGAAATATATTCAATCCTTTTATCATCCCCGAATTTGACGTTTTCTTTCCCGCTAAGTTCAATCCCGATGCTTCTTGAGCCGAATTTTACGGCACTATTGATTGTAAGGGTAAGTTCCAGATCCGGGTTCTTTTTCTTTCTCCCGATTCGAATTTCATTTTCTTCTCTGAAAGCAAATAAATCTCCCGAAAGCTGAACCCGTCTTCCCTTCTGCTTCAGGATAAGTGAATTAATCTTGATATAGTCATCATACCCGAATTGATGGCCGGGTTCAGATTGAAGAGCCATTTTTAATATCAGTCCGGGAATCTCTCCGTCGAACAGATCGGCAAGTGTGAGATTTATTTTGAGTGATCCGTTTTCTTCGCTGCAGTACCGATTAACGAAATAGAGTGCCGCTCTGTTGTTGAATTTCATTTCACTCTCGAAATTCTTCGATGAACGGAACATCGCTTCATCTACCGAAGGATTCAGTTTCGCTCTTACGAGAGGAAGAATCCTATGGCGTATAAAATTACGCTTAAAATCGTCGGTCAGATTGGAAGAGTCGGTTCTATAGCCGATCTTCTCTTTTTCAAGGTAACCGGTGATTTCGGTTTTAGAGATCCCGAGTAAAGGCCGGATGATATTGCCCCGGCGGACCGGTATACCGCTGAGTCCCTGCATTCCGGCTCCGCTGAAAAGATTAATCAGAATTGTTTCGGCATTATCGCTCAGATTATGAGCGGTCACGATTTTCGAGCAGTTCAACTTATGGGCAAAGATATCAAGATTTTTATAACGGAGTTTCCGGGCAGCCTCCTCGATGGAAAGTCTTTTCTCGCGGGCATATTTCCTAACATTGATTTTTTTTGAAATGAAGGGAAGATCCAGCGTGGCACAGAGTTCCCGCGCGAAATTTTCATCGTCGTCCGATTCCTTTCCCCTCAGACCATGGTTAAAATGGACGGCGCTCAGTTCAATTCCGTACCGTTTTTTATATTTGTTGAGAAAATAAAGCGCGAAAACAGAATCGGGTCCGCCGCTTAAAGCGACCAGTATCTTATCGCCCGGAACCAATAAACCGGAACCGTCGATAAAATTCAATATTTTCTGCTCGATTCTCGTCATAATATATTCTATCAAAAAAAGAAAGTCTCAAAAGAGACTCTCAATTATGCTTACAAAATCCGGATCGGCTTTCTATTCCAGCTCCAGCACTTCAAACTTGATAACACCCGCGGGAACCCTCGCCTGTACAACCTGTCCCGGTTTCGCCGCCATCAATGCCTGTCCCACCGGCGAAGTAATCGAGATTTTTCCTTTATCGATATCGGCTTCTTCGGGCGATACGAGAGTATATGTATAAAGTTTTGAATTATTCAGATTTTTGACTTTCAGCGTTGATAAAATATGCGCTTGATCTTTAGGCATATTACTCAGATCGATTACCGTAGCACGCGAAAGAAGCTCTTCAAGCTTGCTGATTCTCAATTCCAGCAGCCCCTGTTCTTCTTTAGCGGCATCGTACTCGGCGTTTTCAGAAAGATCGCCGTGGGAACGGGCTTCAGCAATACGTTCGGCCATCTGCTTCCGGCCGTGCGTTTTCATTTTGCTCAGTTCCTTTTCGAGTTCGCGCATTCTTTCTTTGCTCAAATAGACAAAGTTGGACACCTGTAAAACTCCTATTTATTCCATAGATAAAAAAAATTGCCACTACTTTTCGGCAGTGGCATCGAAAACTTAAAGAATTTCAATATAGATTTCAACAGTTATCGATCAACAAGGATCAATATTTCACATCGTCGATACGGCAGACAGTTCTAAGTTTACAGAAGCGGCAGACTTTGGCATCGCGGTCTTCCAGCGTTGAAAGATTAAATTTTCCGCCGGATATGGATCCAATATAGGTCCCGATGTATTCAATGCTTTTGCGGATCAGCTGATCGACCGACTGGATCTCGTCCCCCTTGCCCCCTTTCGATTTAACGGGTTTCTTTCCGAAATCGTCGGAAGAATACTTCAGCGAATAGATGAAGATTTCGTTGGGCGAATAATCGATTCCGTATTTTCTTTTCAGAAGCTCGCCCGCGGCATAAAGATAAACCGGAAGCTGGAGCGAGATCCCGTTTTTCAAATCATTAAAAGAGGGCTTCGACCCGCTCAATTTATAATCTACGACGTTGAACGATTTCAATTTTTCGTTAATCTCGATCCTGTCGATTTTACCTCGTAGTTTGGCACCGTCAAGTTTTATCGGTTCGGAATCGCTCAATATTTCATCGGATTCGCTATTCCGCAACCTGCCGAAGCCGACTTCAAAGTATGCCGGCAGAAAACTGCCGTCCCCTTCCCTTTCGGCTTCTATAAAGCGGTAAAGAACCGATTCTTTTCTTTCGCCTGCGATTCCCAGCAATTTTTCCTTTTCATAAAATGTGAGCGGGGATTTGAATAAAGCAGTCTCGATCCGGCGTTCGGCGATTCCGAAGATCAGTTTTTCCGCCTCTCTGAAGTCGGAATCGCCGCATCCCGCAATTTTAATTTTCTCTTTTCTTACGGATGCATAGAATTCATAGAGTATGGCGTGCAGGACACGGCCAAGTTCGACGGCTTCGACTTCTTCGGTCGGATCTTCAATTACCTCGATTCCAAGAAGCCGTTCGGAAAAATATTTGAACGGGCACTTTGCATAGGTTTCAAGCTGCGAAATCGAATATTGTTTAAATGAAAACAATTTTAGCTTTTCGGCCAACGGAGAGGCGTCCGATGATTCTCCGTTAAACCCGCCCGCTAACAGATGCCCGGTGAATGGAGAATCACCGAACGGATTGCCGGTTCTTATTTTTTCAATTGCCAGGGATTGGGATATTGCCTTTCTATCCAGCCCGGTTCCCGGATCAGGAATGCCCGCAAGTCCGTTCTTTCCCGCGTAGATTTGAAGATCTTCATCCGAATAAATTGTGTCTTCATAATTCGATTCATTTTTCCCGGATATTTCGAATAGATTTTCGAAATCGGTCAGGAAAGTGGAAACGACATTTTCCTGACCCCGGTCTGCCGCGGAATAAGAGAGATAAAGTTTTTTCGACCAGGTGCAGAGCGACTGGTAAAAACGGTATCGTTCTTCAGTCTGGTGTTGCGACGCTTTTTTCTTAAATGAGCCGGAGAAAAAAATCTCGGGACTGAATCGTGTCGGAAATTCACCGTCTTTGAGCCCTCCGATAAAAAGATATTCGAAATTCAGCCCGCGGATCTCATCGAGTGAAGTCACCTGAACGCCGTAATCTGATCTCTCTTTCACATTGAATCGTGCCCAGCCGCAGGCTGTGCGTATCTGGCCGGTATAGAAAGCCAGCGGGAATTCCTTTTCATTGCCGTATTCCGCTTGAAGCAGATCGAATATCTCCGTAATTGTTTCGATAAATTCGGTAAACGCCCTTATATTGCTTTCGCGGGCATCTCCCGCTTCGAGCAATTTGCCGGGCATTTTTATAGCGACAATAAAGTCTTTAAGAGTCTTGACGAACTTATCGATTGTCAACTTCCGGTTAAATGGTTCCAGCAGATTTGACAATGCTTTAATATCGTTCATTGCTTTTTTATAGGAAGCCCGCCTTAAATTTGTCTCGTCGCTGTCGGAGTCCCCGGAAAAATCAAGATTGGCAAGAGCGTCGTATAAGACGCTGTTCCAGTTCTCGCGCCCTGCGACAATCTTGAGTTCCGCTGAAACACTATAAAGATTGGCAATGTCGAAATCACCGGGATCGGTAAAACCGCTGCTGAGAGCGCGAAAGATATTCCTGAAATAAAAATTATTCTCGATTATCTCCAGAAAATTAACCACCGCCGTCACAGGTCCCGAATTGTCAAGGGGAGTACGGTCGGTCAGGTTGAATGGAAGCCCGTTCTTCTCGAACAAATCCTTGATAATCGAAGAGTACCCGTGAATCATATTGAAAGCGACGCATATATGGTGCGGTGCGGCCCCCTCATTCAATATCAACTCTTTTATCTCGCGGGCAATCAGTCCGATTTCTTTTTCCTTATCCGTTGCGGATATTTTCACCACCTTATTCCTGAAATCGAATTTTTGAGCGGGTTGTTTCGAACCGAAAAGTTTTGTTCTTATAATCGAACGGAAATCATTTTCCGCTTCGGAGCCTTTGCCGTCAATTTTTATAAAACCCAGTTCTTCCAGGCGGGAGTAGCATTTATCCAGGTGAGCGAAAATCATTTTGTTCCGGGAGTCGTAATCGAAGCTTAAAAAAAGGCGAGCATTGGGAACACCTGTTAACCGGTCGATCACATCGATTTCAGGAAATGAGAATTCGTTGAATCCGTCGATAAGAATCAGGTTAACGTACGGGTAAATTTTTCTGAAGAACGCGACAAATTCTTTAAGGGGTGCCAGATTAAGATGCCCGTAAATATCGCCAGTCTCAAACGCATTAAGAGCATTGCATTTTTTAAGATAAACTTCGTAGATGTCGACTATATCGAGAGCCTTTTTCTTTTCGGAGAATTCGAGTTTTCCGCTCTGCAGTCTGAGTACTTCCGGTGTAATCCCCTGGCGTTTGTATTCGGAGATCACATTTTTCACACGGTCGAGCGTACCGAACGGAATTCCCTCCTTATATAAGGAAAAGTACCTTAGTTTTACTTCCGCAGAGCTCTGCTTGATAAAGATCGTAGCAGAAGCCTCACTCAGCAGACGGAACGGTTTTATCTCCCGGAGCAATTTGGAAGTCAGGGTGCCGAGAGTCTCAATGTTCAACCCCGACGCGGCCTTGTGCGGTGAACGCGAGATAAACTCTTTTTTTAGATTTCTCGCTCGCCGGTTTGTAGGAACAACCATTAAAAGCTCGCCGGCATTCCCTTTTCCGATTTTCTCCTCGATGAGTGCGGATGTGTCAACCGGCCCGGCATTCTCTTTTGTGAGTATCATGTCCCGGTTGGAATATTTTTATATGATTTTCTGATCTGCTTGGATAAATCGAGACCAAGCATGGCTATAGTATCGGTGAATCTTTTTTCCATATCCGCCCTTGTGGAAATAAAAAGGGTCTCAAGCTCAAGAAATTTACCGAGTCCTTTAACCTCGTCGAGATGAACGCGGGTATTATTCCAAAAATAAAGTTTTCTTTTCTTCTCGACCACAGCTTCGACGGTCAGGAGATCGTCGAAATACTTTTCCGGATTTTCGCCGGTGAGCCGCATCAAATCAAAATTACTCCATCTTTTTCCCTTCTCAGCCCTGACATACTTAATTAATGTCGCCGAATCCCCTTCTATTCTCAGTTTGAGGAGGCCCTTTTTCCACCTGTAATAGATATCTTTCTGTTTCAGCACACCCTTATTTTCAGCATTTGCTTTCTTCAGCAGGTAAATATATTTTAAATGCGAATCGACTTTAAGTTTAAGCTCCAAATTGACCGGCATGTTTCAAACCTTTTTATGTGATTGTTTGTTAAATTATTATAAGATTTGCAGAAACGAATCGACGTAATTTATGGAGTTTATTTTTAACCTATATTCCATATCTTTAATTATAAGCTTAGTAAAAGGAATGGTAAGATGAAAGTATTCACGCTGATTTTACTTCTTTTTCCGGCTGCTTTTCTTAACGCGCAAAAGCTCGGCGAGATGGCCCCGGAGAGACCGCCTGAAGTATTTCCGCCGAACAGCTGGGGCGCCGATTTTATGTTCGGCGAAGGCGGGTTCGGTCTCGGTACTTTCTACAGACGTTCTATTTCCCGGACAATGACGGAATTTGTTGATTTCTCAATTTCGGAGTTGAAAGACGAGAGGGAAGTTCAATATACCGACATTTTCGGCAACACAACTACTCCGGATAAAGTTAACCGGGCATTTCTTTTTCCGGTCAATTTCGGCATTCAGTATAGAATTTTTTCCGAATCCATTATTGAAAATTTCCGCCCGTATATCAGCTTTGGGGTGGGCCCAACATTCATTTTAACCGATCCCTACAACCGGGAATTTTTTTCCGCCTTCAGAGCGTCACAGATTCATTACGCCGCCGGCGGTTATATCGGTATGGGAGCGGATATCGGACTCAGCAAAACAAACTTGATTGGAATTAGTTTTCATTATCTTTATGCCCATCTCTTCGGAGATAGTATAGAAGAGCTTATAGGCTCATACAGAAATGATTTCGGACAATTGTATATTTCGTTAAATCTTGGACTGATGTATTGAAAACAGATGCTGTACCATTTACAGGATTCAAAGGGGAATTATTCAGATTTCTGAAAGACCTCGAGAAGAATAACTCCATCGTGTGGTTTCATAAAAACAAGATTCGGTACCAGTCCTTCTTGGTCGAACCCGCGAAGGCATTCATAACCGAAATGGGACCATTCCTTAATCGTCTTAATCCGGCGATCCGGACCGAGCCCAAATTCAATAAAACAATTATGAGGCTCAATAAGGATATGCGGTTTGCGAAAGGGGAACCTTACAGGACTTTTCTTCTAATTCATTTCGGCAAGTTCAAACTCGACAGCGAGTTTTATCTCTATTTCGAGCCGGGCAGCTACTCAATGGGCCTCTTCATAAACAGGTCGGACGAAGAGAAGTACTTTTTCAGGGTAAACCAGGTTAAGTTTGAGAAGGAGATCAAGGAAATCTGCGCCCGGTATAAAATCAATAATAACTTTTCACTCGGTTATCTTAACAGGGAACCCTCTTCCCTGATTCCTAAGTTCAGCGCCTTAAGGCATTACGACGCTCTGAGCAGGTTTGACTATCTCCTTCTTGAGAAAATAAAACTCCCCTCCGAAAAAGTATTATTCTCGGACGAGATAATATTAGAGATGATCAAGATGATATCCGCTCTGTATCCTCTCTATTGTTTCGCCATATCCCCCCAACCGATGAAAGAACTGAGAATATTCGAAGATAATTTCGGCGAGCAGCTTTAGAAAATTATTTCCACTTTATAGTGCAACCGATGGCGAATGTCTCCGGTACCGAAACCGGTGTGCCGTTGAGAATTTCGTCAATCGCGTTGCGGAGATAACTGATTTTTACATTCTGAGGTTCCTGCCAGTTATCGTCTATCTTTCCGTGAAATACAAGCTTTCTTCCGGAATCAAAAAGAAATATTTCCGGTGTATGTGTAGCCCCGTATAATTTCGCGATCTGTTGAGTTTCATCTCTCAAATAGAGGAAATTAAAACCGCGCTCTTTCGCCCTCTCGGCCATTTTTTCGAATGAATCATCGGGATAATTTTCATCGTCATTCGAGTTTATCGCGGCGATCTGAATCCGGCCCTCATAATCCTTTTGTATCCTTATCAGACGATCCTCGTATGCCCGCACATACGGGCAATGGTTGCAACTGAACACAACTACCAATCCCTTCATGTCCGGGAACGAATCGAGTGAATAGTTTTTTCCATCGGTTGCCCTGAGATTAAATTCGGGTGCCTGTGAACCGATTTTCAATGTCGCGGTAGCCATTTCTCCTCCATTTTTATGAATGTTTACTTACATTAGATATTGATAATAATCTCAAGGGCAATTTGTGAAAAATAATTATGTATATCAAAACCCGGCCGTACAGCTCTTCGAGTGCCATGGTGCTTATAGGGAGAACGGATTAAATTCCGAAATGATAAAACATTCGGAAATACTCCCCCTTTTGGAAAAATATTCGGGAACTTCCGTCTTTAGGATTGAGAAACTCGGGGAGTCCGTTGAAGAGAGGGAGATAAATTCAATAGTATTCGGGACGGGGCAGATTAATATTCTCGCCTGGTCGCAGATGCACGGCGATGAACCGACGGCAACAGCCGCGATATTCGACCTGTTAAAATTTTTCAGTGCGGACGATGAATTCAATAAAATCAGGGAGCTCCTGTTAAATAAACTGACATTTCATTTTATCCCTATGCTCAATCCCGACGGCGCGGAGATATTCCGGCGTGAAAACGCTTTCAATGTGGACCTGAATCGTGACGCTCTCAGGCTCCAGTCGCCCGAGTCAAAAATACTTTGGGATTATAGCGTGAAAACATCTCCCGAATTCGGTTTTAATCTGCATGATCAAAACAATTATTACGGCGCGGGAAGATCGGGCAATACGGCGGCTATTTCCCTTCTGGCTCCCCCTTCGAGCTATTCGAAGAATATCGGTTATACGAGGGAAAAGAGTATGCAGGTAATCTCGCGAATTTATGATTCTCTTTCATTGTTCGTTCCCGGTAGTATTGCCCGTTACAACGACGATTTTGAACCCAGGGCGTTCGGCGATAATCTTGTCAAATCCGGGATCAGTGTTATATTAATTGAGTCGGGATTCATAAAAAACGATACCGGGAAGGAAATAATAAGAAAGCTTAATTTTGAAGCCCTCTTAACGGCATTTGTTTCAATCGCGCGGGATGACTTCGCCTCCGTCGACTATCGCGGATACTTTAATATACCTGAAAACAGGGAGCTTTTTTTTGATCTGCTGCTCAGAAATCTGAATATTAGATGCGGAAAAAATTATTATATGATCGACATAGGAATCAACCGGGAGAAAAGCTTCGATCATTCGGAATGCCTACTGCGGTATAAAGGGAAAATAACCGAAGTAGGCGATCTGTCTATCTATTATGGCATAGAGGAGGCCGACCTCGCGGGCTACAGGATAGTCTCACCGGAAATGCCGATGAGGGATGGACCGGGGGATCTGAGAATAGCCCGGGATGAAGAAATTTCGATTGAGGTGACCAATGGATTCCTTAAATATCTATAATCTCTCTTAAAAGCTCTTTTAAAAGAAGATCAGATGCTTTCTAAGTTGTTAAAGAAATGATTAATTTGTTTACTTAATTAATTCAGGGCATAAGATAACCGCCGCATTATTTATACCCGGCGGTAGATCAAAGAAAATTTCCATGAGAGCAATTACAGAGAACCTGACTGATCTCGAACTTCAACATCGGTATGCGGAATTTGAGAAAGAAGCTATTCCGTATATGGATGCGGTTTATAACTTCGCCCTTAGAATGACAAATGACGAGGACGATGCTGATGATTTGGTCCAGGAGACTTTTCTTAAGGCTTTCCGGTTCTTCGATAAATTTGAGAAGGGTACTAATTGCAAAGCATGGCTCTTTAGAATATTAAAGAATTCTTACATAAACGACTACCGGAAACAAATCAAGGAACCGAATAAGGTTGATTACGAAGACGTACAGAATTTTTATGAAACGGTTAAATCCGACGAAATTAATACAACCCATTATGAGCAGGACGCGTTTTCAAGTCTGCTCGACGACGAAATATCAGAAGCTCTTACATCATTGCCCGAGGATTTCAGGACTGTGATAATTCTGAGTGATATTGAAGGATTTACCTACGAGGAGATTTCCGACTTTGTTGACATTCCGGTTGGTACGGTACGTTCGCGGCTCCACCGCGCCCGTAAAATGCTTTATGCCCAGTTGTACGATTACGCGAAAGATAAAGGATTTGTAACCAGGAAAAGGACGTTAAATAAATCAAATGTTCAATATTAAAAACATCATTGTTCCAACCGACTTCAGCAACCTGTCGCAAACTGCATTCAAGTACGCCGAAGAACTTGCCGAGATAGCCGATGCGCGAATTCACGTCGTTTATGTTCTCGACACATCCTCTCCTTTTCTAAAAATGCAAAATCCGGATATATCCCGGGAAGAAGCGATTCGTAAGGGAGAAGCGGAAGCCCTCAAACAGCTCGATTCTTCCGTCTATGAATTCGGGGAAGATGCCGCCGCGAAGATGATTAAAATCGTCAGGAAAGGAATCGATTACCAGGAAATAGTTAAATATTCGAAGGAGATCGGGGCCGATATTATAGTGCTAGCCACTCACGGAAGGTCGGGTACTCTTCATTCGCTACTAGGCAGTGTGGCTGAAAATGTTATACGCAACTCCCATTGCCCGGTTCTGGTAATTCCGCCTAGAGAAGAACTTCAGTAGGAAGTAAGCAGTAGGTAGTAAGTAGAAAGAAAAAAGCAGTGAAAAAGCCCCCTTGTTTATTTGTTGAACTGTTTAATTGTTTATCTTATCCAATCCCTCAACAGTTCGGAAAGAGGAGAATTGGAAATATGGAATGTTGGAAAAATGGAATATTGGGTACGGTACATCTGAAACTACTGGCTACTTCTTGAATGATTGGCTGATTTGATGATTGGGAAAACTA
>Ga0182021_10009088_pt1 | contig 11758 bp, 7 predicted proteins | sample 612E3MmetaG_FD_120493 | JGI IMG/M metagenome (GOLD analysis project Ga0182021, IMG submission 120493) | Permafrost microbial communities from Stordalen Mire, Sweden - 612E3M metaG (Illumina Assembly) | ecosystem: Environmental > Terrestrial > Soil > Wetlands > Permafrost | place: Sweden...
AGAGCAAGGAGTCCGGGGCGAGGTATCGCGGCCTCCTGGAAGCGGCGCCGGATGCGATGGTGGTGGTGGATCAGAGCGGCAAGATCGTCCTCCTGAACGTCCAGGCGGAGAAGCAGTTCGGCTACCGCCGCGATGAGCTTGTCGGGCAGCAGGTCAAGAACATCATCCCCGAGGGGTTCGCGGAACGGTTGATCGCGGACGCCTTGCGATCCGCCGCCGACGCGCTCGCGCAGCAGATCGGCACTGGGATCGAACTCTCCGGGCGTCGCAAGGACGGCACCGAGTTCCCTATCGAGATCATGCTCAGCCCGCTGGAGAGCAGCGAGGGGATCCTGGTCACGGCCGCCATCCGCGACATCAGCGTGCGAAGAGAAGCGGATGCCGCGCTCCGGCGAACGTCCCAGTTGCTCCAGGCATCCCAGTCCATGGCCCAGGTCGGTGGCTGGGAGGTGGACCCGGTGGGCAACACGATGTTCTGGACCGCCGAGACCTACCGGATCCACGACACCTCGCCGGCTGAGTACACGCCCACGCTGGCCAGCGCGATCCAGTTCTACGCCCCGGAGTCGATGCCGATCATCGCCGCGGCAGTGCAAGAGGCTATCGACCACGGCACTCCCTTCGATCTGGAGCTGGCGCTCATCACCGCCAAGGGTCGACGGATTTGGGTGCACACCAAGGGCACCGTGACGATGGATGAGGGCCGGACCGTCAAGATCACGGGCGTCTTCCATGACATTACCGAGCAGCGTCAGCTCGAGACCCAACTCCGCCAGGCCCAGAGGCTCGAAGTGGTGGGCCAGCTGGCAGGTGGTATCGCCCACGACTTCAACAACCTGCTCACCGCCATCCGGGGCTACACCGAGCTGGTGCAGCGCAAGCTCGCCCCGGGCGACCAGAACCGGGCCGACCTCGATCAGGTCTTGGGAGCCTCGGACCGTGCCGTCGAGCTGACGCGGCAGCTGCTCGCGTTCAGTCGCCGCCAGGTGCTCCAACCCAGAGTCGTGGATCCCGGAGAGCTCGTCGCGGGCATAGCTCCGATGCTGCGACATCTCCTGGGCGAGCACATCGAGCTGGTGACCTACGCCGGGCCCAACCTCGGACACGTGAAGGTCGATCCATCCCAGTTCGAGCAGGTCATCGTCAACCTGGCGGTGAATGCCCGAGATGCCATGCCGGAGGGCGGCAAGCTCAGGATCGAGACGGCCAACATAGAACTCGGCAGCGCGTACGCCGCCTCCCATCCGGGCACCACCCCGGGACCCTACGTCGCGCTCATGGTGTCGGACAACGGCAGCGGGATGAGCGAGGCGGTCAAGTCGCACATCTTCGAGCCCTTCTTCACCACAAAGGAGCCCGGCAAGGGGACGGGCATGGGGCTTGCCACCGTCTACGGCATCGCGCAGCAGTCGGGTGGCTCGATCTACGTCTACAGCGAGCCCGGCTACGGCACGAGTTTCAAGATCTACCTGCCACGCGTCGAAGACGAGACCGCCGCGGCAGCCGCCTCAGTCCCGAAGGCCGTGACGCCGACCGGCTCGGAGACGATCCTCCTCGTCGAGGACGAGCCGTCCGTGCGGGCATACGCCGCCCGGATTCTGTCCGAGCAGGGCTACGTCGTACTGGAAGCACCGGGCGGCGCCGCGGCGCTTGCCCTGGTCGCGGCCCACCCGGGCCCGATCGACCTGCTCGTCACCGACGTGGTAATGCCCGGCCTTCAGGGCCACCAGCTCGGCAAGCAGCTCAGCGATCTCCGGCCCGACCTGCGCGTTCTGTACGTCTCGGGCTTCACGGAGAATTCGGTGGTCGACCATGGCGTCGTCGGCGAGGGGATCGCCTTCCTGCCAAAGCCGTACACCGTCGACGGGCTGGGCCGGGCGGTGCGCCTGGTCCTCGACAGGCCAGCGTGACGGCTGTGACTCCCGGCCCTCTCGGCGACCCGGCGGCGGACCTCATCCTGATCGTCGACGACGACTCCGCCGTGCGGAGGCTCTTCGCACGGGTCCTTCAGGGTGCGGGCTACGCCACGTGTGAGGCCGCCGACGGCGTCGCGGCCCTCGAGATGCTCGAGGTCCGTCCGGTCGCGCTCGTCCTGCTCGATAGCACGATGCCGCGCCTGGATGGCGCCGGCGTGATCCGGGCCGTACGTGCGCACCCCGCGACCCGGACCCTGCCGATCATCCTCGTTACGGCCAAGGGTGACCTCGAGGATCGGGTCCGCGGCCTACAAGCAGGGGCCGACGATTACCTCGCGAAGCCCGTCGAACTCCACGAGCTGGAGGTGCGCGTCCGCGCTCAGCTGCGCATCCATGCCGCGTGGACGCAGGCATTCGAGCATGAGGCGATGGAGCGTCGCGCCATCACCGGGGCCCTGCGCCGCGTGCCGAACGGCGGCCCGCCCGAACGCACGGCCCGTGCGCTGGTCGAGGAGATCGTGCCGGCCCTGGGGCTCGAGGCGGTCGCCCTCGCGACCCTCTCGCCCGAAGGGACGCTGATCCCGCTCGCCGTGGCCGGGGACTGGGCAGGCCGCTTCCGTCCCGGCTGTCCCGTGGAGCCGGCGCTCGCGCGTCAGCTGCGCGAACAGACGTCCCACGGCCCGTGGGTGCTCAACCAGGCGATAGGAGCTGGAGAACGACCCCTCGGCGCCGGGATGGTCGCCGCTCTCTCCCTCGTGGGACCCGGCGGGCCATTCGGGCTACTGGTGCTCCGCGATGCGCTGGGTCCCGACGGGCCTACCGGCTTCGCAAGACGCCTGCCCCTCTTTCTCGAACTCTCCGAGACAACGGCCGCACTGCTGCGGCCCGGTCTGGAGGCTGGTGAGGCACACCTCCGAGCCCGCGCAGGTCTCGAGAGCATCATCGCCGCAGGGGCCTTCACTCCGCACTTCCAACCGGTGGTGTACCTGGCGGACCGCGCGATCGCCGGCTACGAGGCCCTGACCCGCTTCGACGACGGTGTGCCACCCGACGTGCATTTCGCCGAGGCTGCCCGCCTCGGCATGGAACACGAACTCGAGCGTGCCACGCTGGCGGCCGCGATTCCGGCGGCGCGAGGCCTCCCCGGCGGTTTTCTGGCGCTCAACGTTTCACCCGGATTCGTGCTTGCCTCGCCGGAACTGCCGGCCCTCCTCGCCGGAACCGACCGGGCCGTCGTTCTCGAAATCACCGAGCACGCCCAGGTCGGCGACTACGAGGCGCTCCGGGCGGCAATTGCGCGAATCGAACCGCCCGCGGCGGTTGCGGTAGACGACGCGGGTTCGGGCTACGCCAGCCTGCGCCACATCCTCGCTCTACACCCGGCCTACGTGAAGCTGGACCTGAGCTGGGTCCGCGACATCGATTCCGACCCTGCCCGCCAGGCTCTCGTGGCGGGCCTGGCTCACTTCGCCGCCGAGACCGGATGCGCCCTCGTCGGCGAGGGGATCGAGACCGAGGCGGAGCGCACCACCTTGCTGAGACTCAACGTGCCCTTTGGCCAGGGCTACTTGTTCGGGCGGCCGGCCCCGGCAGGGCAAGCAGCGACGGCACGAGTCGTGTAGTGAACGCTTGCCACGCCGCGGAACCCCCGGTCTTGCCGGGCGTGAACTTGCTCATCGGCCCACCCAGTAGGTCCGGCGCTTCGCGGGTTCGAAGTCCCTCGGGGTCTAGACTGCATGGTGTTCGTGTACCAAAGCCATGCATGCCGCTGGAGCACGCGGCAGGGAAGCGTTCGTGGACGAACAAGCGCCGGATCAGCAACCCGTGAACACGTCCGTCGGCCAGGTGCCGATGGATCGGCTGCGGTCGATCTTCGACGGCATGTTCGACGGAGTCTGGCTCGTGGCCTCCAGCGGTCGAACGACCTACGCGAACGGCGCAATGGCCGGGCTCCTCGGATCGACGCCGGACGATATGCGCGGGCGTCCGATCACGGACTTCCTCGATGAGGCCCTATGGCTTGAGGTCAAGGGCTTCCTGGCGCGTCAGCGAAACCAGGCCGGCGAGCGGATGGAGCTCCGGCTTCGCCGGGCCGATGGGAGCGATCTGTTCGGCATCGTGGCCGGGAGCCCGATCACGACGGACGAGGGCGTCTTCGTCGGAACGATGCTGAACGTCAGCGACGTGACCGGCAAGCGCAGCATGGATGCCCAGGTGATCCAGACCCAGCGCCTGGAGGCCATCGGTCAGTTCGCCGGCGGGATTGTCCACGACTTCAACAATCTGCTGACGTCGATCCAGGGGTACGCCGAGCTGGCCCGCGACGCCCTGCCCGAAGGCGACCCGATTCGCGAGGATCTCGACCAGGTGCTCGCCAGCGCCGGACGGGCGAGCGCCATCACTCGCAAGCTCCTCGCGTTCACCCATCGGCAGATCCTCCTGCCGGTGGACATCGACCCGGCCCAGGTAATTGCCGATCTTGTCCCGATGCTGAGGCCGTTGATGGGCGACGTCGAGGTTGAGGTGGAGGTGGAGGCGGAGCACGGCTGGATCCGGGTCGATCCCACTCAGCTCGAACAGGTCATGGTCAATCTAGCGGTCAACGCCCACGATGCGATGCCGACCGGAGGCACCATGACCATCGCGGTCCACGACCTGAAGTCAATCGACCCAGACCGACCCGACCCCGATCTCAACGCGGGCCCGTTCGTTCGGATCAGCGTCTCCGACACGGGGGTCGGCATGGACGAGGCAACGAGAGCCAGGATCTTCGACCCCTTCTACACCACCAAGGGCATGGGCAAGGGCACGGGACTCGGACTTTCCACGGTGTTCGGCATCGTCGCCCAATCCGGTGGGCAGATCCAGGTCGAGACATCTCCCGGTGCGGGTACGACCTTCCACGTCGATCTGCCGCGTCTGGGGACTGCCCTGTCGCCATGCCCACAGCCCCCCGCCGAAGTGACGCCCCGCCGGTCGGGCGTCGTCCTCGTGGTCGAGGACGATCCCGCGGTGCGGGAGTTCGCGCGCCGAAGTCTCGAAGCTACGGGATACACCGTTCTCACGGCAGCCGAGGGTGATGAGGCACTGCGGGCGAGCGAGGGTCGGAGCGAGACGATTGACGTGCTGCTCACAGACGTCGCAATGCCCGGCGTCCATGGGCCCGAGTTGGCGGCCAGGATCTGTGCGCAGCGACCCTGCATCGGCGTGGTGTTCATGAGCGGCTACGCAGATGATCTCGGTCCAGGCAACGAACTCAGCGCGTCGAGTGAAATCCTTCCCAAGCCGTTCAACGTCGACGCCCTCAATCGCGCGGTCGGTCGGGCCCTCGACGCAAGCGGCGGGGGAGATCGGTAGTTCTGGCGCTCGGCGACCCAGCTCGCCCCCGGCGGCTCCGCCCGCGGTAGCGCCAGGCGGTCGAGGCGAGATTCGGGGGAGCCGCCGGCGACTTCGAAATTGAGCGCGCCGGCCGAGCTATGCCGGCCGAGCTACGCCGGCCATGGGTTCGACTCTGCCGATTCGCTGCCCAAATGGGCGCCGGCGACAGCCTTCGCCCAGGCCGCACGTCTGTCGCCCAGGCCCCAGCGGCTCGGTCCCGATCGCATATCGTACGCTATGGACCATCCGAAATATATGGTATACTCCTTCCCGTCAACCGACGGCAGAGCACTCCACCGAGGCGAACGGGGCAAGGGCTCCCATCCTCCCGTCGTCGGCCAAGAAGTGCAGCCCCGGGCGAAAGAAGGCAAATCATGGAACTCCTGCTCATTATCGTCATCCTCCTCGTGGTTTTCGGCGGCTTCGGGTTCAGCCGTCGCTGAGAGCTCGACAATCTGACAGGCCGAAACCTGCAGGCTCGCCGTAGGGCCACAGACGCGGTCTTCATTGGGGCCGGGGCGAACTCTGAGTCAGCCCCGGCCTCGGCCGCGGCATGGAGGAAACTCGATGGACAGTCCCGGGCAGACGGAAGAGCACCTCGACGAGGCAATTGCCAAGGCCATGGGTGGGACGGCGCCTGCGGTCGACCCGCTTGGCGTGGACGCGCCGGCGTCCATCCCAATCCACGACAGCGGGGAATTCCCGAAGGATTGCCGCGGTGCCGAGGCGAGCAAGACGACGGCCGCTGCCACTCCTCAAGAGCTGATTCGTCACGCCCAGTACCTGGAGTGGCGAGCGGGGCTTCTCGCTGGTGAAGCAGACGCGCTCCGCTCCATGGCCGCGGCCCGCTGACCCACGGCCCTGACAGCCTGCTCGGACCTTCTCCGTCGTCCAGCAGTTCAGTGGGCTAGCAGGGCCGGCCTGGCGATGCCCTGGAGCTTGTCGGCAGCTCAGGTCGACGCTTGTGCCCCTTGACCGGTGGTGCCCACGACAACGGGTCGTCTATGCCAGGGCACGCCAAGGATCGGCAAGAGGTATCGATCTATCCCGTAGTAGCCGGCTACGCGCCAGGCGAGCATCAGGCCAACTGTGAGGGCGAACAGAATCGGGTTGGTGGAAGCCGATCCCGCCAGCATGTAGGACATGTTCATCGTCGCCCCAAAGAACGCGGCGATCCCGACGATGGCTCCGAGAAGGATGCCCAGCCCAACCGCCGTCTCGCCAAGGGCTATCAACCACCCGAACCAGCCCTGAGCGTGGTTGTCGATCAGGATCTGCAGGAAGCTGCGGTACCACTCGAATGTGATCGAGGGTCTGCCGGTCTGCGGGATGGCGACGGCGCCTTTCCAGTACCCGAGCAGCGCTGAGCCGCCGTCCGTCCAGCCTGTGCCGCTGAGCTTCTCCCAACCGGCAAGAAGCCACTCGAAGCCCACGAAGATGCGGATCGGCAGCCAGAAGAGGCCGGCGCGCGTGTTGCTGAAGAGATAGCGGGCAAAGGCCGGCCCTTCGACCTCCACGGCCTGGGCGTCCGGGTTGGTGCGGTCGCTGAAGAGCAGAAACAGGGTCACGAGGGCGGCGACCCAGAAGGCGACTGTCAGGGCCGGTCGCGCGGAGTCGGGCGGGATTATCCAGGGGTCATATAGCAGGAACAGCGCGATCGCGGCGAGGGCCGCAATCGGCGTCACAAGGCGCCGGGCGGAAGCCACAGAACGGATCCTCCAGTGGCACCCGGCCGCAGAGTGAGGTCGCCTGACCCGGCCGGGACGTCAAGGCGGTTGCACGCACGCGTCGCTCGACTGGTGCTTGGGTGCCAGCCGTCGCGACTCGCCGATTGTGGCCCCGCCCAGGCTGCATGTTTGGCCCCGTCGCGCTGGGTGGTATGCCTCAGTCGTTTCTCACGGCCGTCGCCGCTCCGCCGAGGCGAACGAGCCCGAGTCGTTGACGCCTCAAGTCATAGGGGCGCTCCCGAGCGAGACGCAAGGCGCGGCCGCCTTCGACGAGTGGGAAGTTGCCCGCGGCGTGGCCAACCCCGGTCGCGCATGTGCCGGAATGGTGAACGTATGCCCGATTGGTCAGGGAGAGGTGGGGAAGGAAGGTGGTGGAGATGAGGGGACTCGAACCCCTGACCCCCGCGATGCGAACGCGGTGCTCTTCCGGCTGAGCTACATCCCCACGCGAGCGAGCCGCAGTCTAGCACAGGCCCCGTCGAGCACACCCTCGAGCTCCCTCGGCGGCCGAGCGGCGCCACGCAGAAAAAGGTGCCCACGACCGCTGGAGGCGTATTGAGGAGAATCCCAATGGCAATAGCAGGGCAGGGATAGGGACCGAGCATCGGTCATCGGCTCGTGCGGCCGGTCGGGAGCCGGTTCACGAAAGCGCGACTGGCGGCCGGTCGGGGCCGGTTCATGAACCGAGCCACGCGGCCGCACTCTTGACTAGTAGAACATCTGTTCTATTATTGACGTCCCATGACGACCCCTCCCCCGAACATTCAAGCCGCTCTGGCGTCCCTCCGGGACCGCTTGGGTGGGGCAGCTCCGAGCTGGGGCGTTGCTCGCCCCGACCGAGCCCAACCTGGGCGAGTCGAGGTCGTGGGGGCGCTGGCAATAGCGCCGTGGCCAAGCAACGATCCGGAGGAGCCGCCGGGCGCACCGGACGTGCCGGGCGCACCGGGCGCACCGGGCGTGCCGAACAGACCGAGTGGTCCCTCGGTCACGCTGAATCGGGCGATACCCACCGGCTTTCGCGCCCTGGATGCAATCCTCGGGTTGGGCGGTCTGCCGCTCGCCGCAACCACCGCCTTCCATGGCGATGGGACCAGCGGCAAGACGACGCTCGCGCTGCAGGCGGTGGCTCAGGCCCAGGCCGCCGGCGGGATCGTGGCGTACTTGGACCTGGCCGGGAGCCTGGATCCGGTCGAGGCAGTGACTCGGGGCGTCCAGCTCGACTGGCTGGTCGTTCTGACGCCGGATTCGTTGGAAGAGGCACTGGCCATGGCGGCGATGCTCCTCCAGGATCGAACCGTCGACCTGCTGCTGCTGGATCTCCAGTCCGGGTCTATGGAGAGAGCCGGGATTCCGGCATCGAAACTGGCGGATCGATTCGGCCGGCTGGCTGCGATGGCTCGTCGAGCCGGCGTGCAGTTGCTCGTTCTGGAGCCGCCGAGCCTTCCTTCCGCCCTGGCGGGTGCTCTCAGCCAGGTCGCCGCGCTGAGGCTGGAGATGAGCCGTCGAGCGTGGATTCGACTGGGGCGAGATGTGGTCGGGCAACGAACCGAGGTTCGCGTGGCAAGGGATCGGTTCGGGCCGCCTGGCAGAGCGGCGGAGCTGCGAATCCTCTACGCGGAGGGCGGGCTGCGCGATGCCTGCCTGGCGAGGGGCGAGCTTCTGCGAGAGGCCGCGGAGGGTGTTCGCCGCCCAGTCGAATCAGTCGAGGCGACGCCCCGGCTCCTGGCCGGAGTCGCTCCGCCCGGGGTCGTCCGGCCGGCCGCTCAATCGCGAGTTGTCCGGTCTCCGCTGCCCCCGCCTCTTCCTCAGCTATATCCGGTTTCCGTCGATGCGACTCCTCCATCTCTACTGGCCCCACCTTCTTCTTCGCCTGGCCTGCAGCCGGTCCTCTACGCCGTTTGCGGTGGTGCCGATCGTTCTGGGCGGGAAACCCTGGACGAACGGCCCGGTCCTGGACGCGAGCCGGTCGGCGCTGGAACTGGGCGTCCGGCCCGGAATGCCGCTGGGAGCGGCTCATCGACTTGCCCCGGAGGCGCTGTTTCTCGATCCGGATCCAGCCGCTGAGGGGATTTCGCTGGAGACGGCGCTCGATCGACTGGCCGGCTTCAGCCCCGGCGTGGCGGCCGAGACTGACCCAAGGCGGCCGGGATTCGGGCGGGTCGAGGTGCAGCTGGACGGCCTGGAACGGTTGTGGGGCCCGGAGCCGCTGATCGTCCAGCGAATCGGAGAGGCACTGGCGGGGACGCTGCCCGGGCCGCCGCTGGCGGGGATCGGCGGGACGCGGTTTGCGGCTGCCGTCGCCGCCATGCGGGCTGTGGTGGGCGGCGAGGTTCCGCTCCATGTCGTCGAGCCGGGAGCGGACGCAGAGTACCTGGCGCCGCTTCCCGCCGGTTTGCTGAGCCGCGATCCGGAGGTCCGGGCCCGGCTCGAGAGGTTCGGGCTGCGCGTCATCGGTCAGGTCGCCGAGTTGCCGCGCTCCGCGATGGTGGCCCGGTTCGGACCGGATGGGGAATTGATCCATGCGCGGTCACGCGGCGAGGAGACGGATCCGTTTCGGCCGCGCCGGGCCCCGGAACGAATGGCCATGGCGCTCCCCATTGACCCGCCCGTGGTGGACGTGGAAGGGCTTCGCTTCGTTCTCCATCGCCTGACGGCGGCGTTTGGCGATCAGTTAGAAGCTCGCGGCGCCGCGGCCGCCCGAACCAGACTGACTCTCGAACTGGATCGTTCGTTCTCGGTCGGGGAGCTGCCGCCCTCGCTGACGGTGGACCAGCACCTCCCGGAGCCCACCTCCGAGGGTCTGGCGATCGAGCGGCTGCTCATCGCTCGCCTGGAGACGGCCCCGCCGCCGGCGCCCGTCTCGCGAGTGGATCTGGAGCTGTGCGACGTGGCGCCGGCCGCAGGCTGCCAGCTGACTCTGTTCACGCCGCAGACGGGTCGAACGGGTCGGCTCGGCTGGCAGCTGGCGAGGCTCGGCCTCCGCTTCGGCGAGGAGCGGATCGGCTGGATGAAGCTGGATGATCCGGAGGCGCCTCTCGCCGAAGCCCGGTGGACGTGGCGACGGCAGTCCGGCGGCCGGTCCACGCCCCCGGCCGCAACCCCCAGCCGCGCGCAGTCCGGCGGCCGGTCCACGCCCCCGGCCGATCTTCGCGGGAGGTCTCCATGACGCGGCTGTTGCGCGAGCACCCAACCATCGAGGTCGAGCTCGGCCTCACAGGGGAGCCGGTTGCGTTCCGCTGGAACGGACGGCGCGAGCAAGTCGAGGTTGCCAACCGCTGGCGCGTGGAGGAGAGCTGGTGGAGCCAGCCGATTGCCCGGGATTACTTCAAGGTCGCCGGGTCCAGCTGGCTGGCACTCCTGTACCTGGACCGAGTCGATGGAACCTGGCATCTCGAGCGCCTGTACGACTGACTGATGCACGGACGGCTCTCGGGTCGCCGGCACGGTCGATAGGATTGACTGACGCCGCGACACGGCATGGACCGGCGGTCGGCCCGCCTGTGGGGATCCTGCCAGGGGGTGCTCAGTGCAGGAGTTCTGGTTCTGCGAAGCCTGCAAGTCGATGAACCGCGGCAACGCGGACCATTGCTACCGCTGCCATGCGCCCAAGGATTCGTCGACCATGGCGACCGTGGTCCGCAGACAGCCGGGCGTGGTGCTGACGCCGGGTCTCGACGACGAGCATCGTGCTGTTGCCTGGACCCTGATGTTCCGTCAGACGTATGTTTCGGCCTGGAAGCTCGGCTACGTCGCCGCCACCCTGCTCCTCCTGGTTATCGCCGTCGGAGCGGTCGCGGCCGCCATCGAGATTGCTCTCATGGTGTCTCGCGGCTCGCCGACGCCGGTCGCTCCGGCCGACGCCCGGAGCCCGATCTTCCTGGTGACCCTGCTCGCGATGGGGCTGATCGGCTTGTGCGCCGCCGTGGCGCACAGCGTCTTCCTGGGCCTGACCTCGATGGATGCGCCCGCGCTGGGCAGCGGATCGCCACAATTCGATCCCGTCCGAGCCGGTCTGTGGTGGATCGAGAGCTGGCTGTGGGCGATCAGAGCGGGCCTGGCCTTCGTCGTCCCGCCGCTGCTGTGTTTCTACGCCATGTCGATCGGCGGCGTGATCCTCGGCCTTGTGCCGGGCCTCGTGTGGGTCGTCTGTGCCTTCTGGCTGCTCGGCGACCCGATCACGAGCCTGGGCAAGCCGGCCCGGCTCCTCAAAGACCTCTGGGAGCGGCTGGCCGTTCCAGGTTCGTCGGACGCCCGAATCGTCACTCTCTGGTCGGCGGCGTGGGGTGTGGCCCGCGGCGTCGACTACGCCATCGCGGCCCTGACCTATATCGCCATCATGGCGCTGGCCATCGCGAGCTTCGTCTCGTCCCGTTCGGGCGTGTCGATTGGAGGATCGTCGAATGCCAACGTGACATTGATGGTGATTCTGCTGGTAGATCTCGTCGTGCTCGTCCAGTGGATCGCCGACGGGATCGCCCTGTACCTGCTGGCCCAGATCACGATCGAGCTATCGCAACGGCAGCGGACCCGTGAGGGATGGGTTCTGGCCGGCTCCAGCTCAGCCCTGGCACGAGCCAACCTCCCGATCGCGCCCCAGGCAACCGTGATGCCGGCCGCCCCGACGCCGCTTCCGGCCGCCCCGACGCCGCTTCCGGCCGCCCCGACGCCGCTTCCGGCCGCCCCGACGCCGCTTCCGGCCGCCCCGACGCCGCTTCCGGCCGCCCCGACGCCGCTTCC
>Ga0182021_10009089_pt1 | contig 11758 bp, 8 predicted proteins | sample 612E3MmetaG_FD_120493 | JGI IMG/M metagenome (GOLD analysis project Ga0182021, IMG submission 120493) | Permafrost microbial communities from Stordalen Mire, Sweden - 612E3M metaG (Illumina Assembly) | ecosystem: Environmental > Terrestrial > Soil > Wetlands > Permafrost | place: Sweden...
AGGGGGTGCGTGACCTCATCGCCGCGGCCGAGAGCCTGTAGTGCCCCGTGGCGGGGTCGGGGTCGGGGTCGGAGTCGGAGACGGGATCGGGGTCGGAGACGGGGTCGAGGGCGGGGCCCCGTCCCCGACTCCGTCCCCGCCACGGCCCCCGACCCCTAATTCCAGGCTCAGGGCTCGATGGTGGGCGCGTCGTCGCGCATGAAGGTCACCAGGAACTTCTGAATCGCGGTGCGCGCGCTGGGATTCTGGGTCGACACGAAGTGACCGTCATAACCAAGTTTGCCGTTGCTGTCGGCGGCGGGCTGGTACTGGATCTGCGCCGCTGTGACCGGGGCCAGGGTGCCAAAGGCTTGGTTGTCGATGACGGGAGGATCGATCGTGATCATGCCGTAGTTCGCCGGGTAGTCGTCGACCAAGGGAGTCGCGACCGGGAAGCCCGCGGCCTCGGCGTAGAGCCGCTGCGTCTCGACGGGCGCGTAACTGTCGTTGGTTCCGTACACGTGCAGCGCGTGGCGCCGGCTGACCCCTTGATAGGGCTCCAAGAAGAGATGCCGGCCGAAATTCACTGAGTCCGAACGCTCGAAGTACATCTGCATCAGATTCAGCACCTGGTCGTAGGACCCGACAGCGTTCTCGCCGAGAACCAACGGCAACGTCGTGGCCATGTCGACCGGCTGGCTCTTCTGCAAGATGGTATAAATGAGGGTTCCGCCTGTGCCGCTCATCACCCCCGCGCCATAGCCGGCCTGGAAGGCCAGTGCCAGGGAAGCGGCATTCCCGCCCTGCGAATGTCCGTAGAGCGCCACATGCGCGGAATCGATCTTGATGCCTTGGCCGGCAAAGCCGCCGAGCGCGCGCGGGATGGCCAGCAGATCGGCCGCGGCTTGCAGGGCGTTGTCGCGGGCCGCGCGCGGATTGAGAAAATTGTAGACCAATTCCCCGACGTCCACAGTGGAGTTCCCATTGCGCGTCCCGTGCAGAATTCCGTCGTAGCCCAATGTCGCCGTAGCGACTGCGGGCCCGGCCGAATCCAAGCCGGTTGCGTAGTCTTGGGCAAGGCCCAACTCGACAGCAGAGCGGTAGGAGCCGCCCGTGCCGTGGCTGTAGACCACCAACGGCCATCCCGCGGCCGGGGCTTTGCCGTGCGGAACGGCGAGAGAGATGCAGACATTCTCATTGCGCACGATGCTCGCCGTCCCGTCGGCTCCCAGGATGATGCCGCCGCCATCGTTGGGGTCCAGGTAGGGAGGCGTTCCTTGCTGGAAGACTGGCAGGCTGATGGTGCCCTGATACTCGTCGAAACTGGCGCCGACCAGTTGATCGGGGAAGCAGCCCCGCTTGTGGAGCGCGCCGGTCTGGCCATCATCACAGGGAGAAACGGCACCCGGATCATTGCAACGAACCAGCGGGCTCAGCGCGGGTGCAGGCGCTGCCGCAATGGCAGCCTGGATCGCGGTCATGGGATCCTCGATCCTCTCGGTCGTGAACACGGCCACCGCGGCCAACTCGCCCGCGGTCAGCTTGGTGGGCGCTGTGTCGTCCGCGATGTAGTCCCGCAAGGGAGCGTAAGCGGCCCAGGCAGCCGCCAGATCGGAATCGGCCGGCGCCCCGTCGGCCAGCATGGCAGAGAAGTCGCTGTCAGGACCAAACACCGTTCCCGACTCATCGGTTGCGATGCGCCTCACGATGGCCGCGTAGGTGGTGCCCGGCCGCAGCGGATGGCCGAAGGGCGGACGCATCGACAGGTAGCGGTCACAAATGTAGGGAGTCCGATCCCCGTAGATGTTGTAATGCACACCCGAAATGACTCCGTACTCCGGGGAGCTGGGCGTGATGTTGAGCAGCGCCAGTGACTGCTGGCTGAGCGGAGTTGTCGCCTGCACGGCGAAGCTGCCCATGTCCGGCATGCGCGAGAAGCGGAAGAAAATCGCCTCATTGACACCGAAACCGGTCGAGTCCTGCTCGATGGCAGCAATGTAGCGAGCCACCAGGTCGAACGCGAGCAGCCGCGCGCCCGGAGTTGGATGGCCGGTCAGGTTGATCTTGCCGTTCGGTCGGCGAATGTCGTTAGGGAAGGGCAAGTGGTAGAAGTCGTTGCCGGGTGGGTCGCTTGCGCGAGGCACATGAAACAAGACCGTGGGGGTAGCGGCTTCCTGCGCGTCACAGCCTGCCCCGGACCAAGGTTGCAAGAGCGCCGCCTTGGTACAAATCCCTGCCAAGCACAGCAGCCCTGCCATGCAGTCCGTAGCTTGCGTGCAACCGGCGGACAGATCGCCCATGCCCGGGTGCGAACACACGCCGGTCAGCCCTTGTCCCACGCACATGAGCCCGGCGCCGCATTGGCCATCGCCCGAGCAGTCGGCACCCACGGCCCCAGTGCCCACCGGCTCGCACTTGCCCACCTGCGGGCCTTGCGTGCAGTAGTAGCCCGGCATGCATTCGGCCGAAAGAACGCAGGCCGCATCCGGAATGGTGGAGCCGGCGGGCTGGCAGGTGTGGGTGACAGAGTCGCAGGAAAGCCCATTGCGACAGTCAGCGAGGTTGTGACAGGTTTCGCCAACGCCCAAGCTGCCATGGATGATCGGCCCCGAGGACGAACCGCCACCACAACCGGAGAGCGCCAAGGCAAGAACAACACCAACCGAGAACAAAGACCGCGGGCAAATGCGAAGTGTCATAGGCAAAGCTCCTTGGCCCAAAAGGTAACCCCGCTTTCCCATCGCCACAACGCAACCCGCGGCCCCGTAATCCCGCGGCAAGCGCAGCGAGGCCGCGGGATTACGGATTACGGCCAAACCTTGCCCATTATTCCTTGCCGCGTTATCGTGGACGAATGGGCACAGGCGCAGTCATCAACGGCAAGCTCGTTCCGGTTTCCGGCCTGGAAGTTCAGAACTTCCTCGATGATCCCCGCCTGAAACTTGCTCCCGACGATGTCAGGCCACGCAACGCTCGCGAGCAAGCGTGGATCCATATGATCGTGGTCCACACCACAGGGGGCATTCCAGGAGGCAAGGATCTGCGTCCCCAAGTCATCAACCCGGGGGTGGGGCCATCTTCGAACGCTGGCGAGCGTGTGGTCGGTTCCTGGACCCACGATTCCACCCGGCATGGTGGCGCGCACTTCATCGTCGATTTCGATCGAAGCGTCTACTGCTGTGCCGACCTGGTGACCGAGGCCGCCTATCACGCTGAGCGAGCCAACGGGCCTTCAGTTGGAATCGAGGTTGTCCAGAGCCGCTCTGCCGAGCTTTATCAGGACCAGATGGATGCGGCTGTTCAGCTGGTACTCTGGCTTTGCGCCAACATGCCCACACCCATACAGGCGCAGATACCCCTTCCCTACCAAGGCAAGCCCATTGCGCGATTCGTGGAGTCGCAGGATCTGGCAACTCCTTTGTCCGACGTGGTGGGAGTCGTGGGCCACCGCGACCTCACGGCCAATCGCGGGGAGGGCGATCCCGGCAACGCCATCATGGATGCGCTGGCCACCGCAGGCTGCGAGCGCTTCGACTTCGAAGCAGGTCAGGATATCGTAACGTGGAAACAGCGCCAGGCGGATCTCGGCATTGCCAAGCCCGATGGAATTCCCGGTCCCGCGACCGTAGCGGCCCTCAAGGCGACCGGCCACGCCAACGGATTGTGGATGCTGGCGCCTGGGAATCGCTGAGGATTTGCGGGCTCCGGGCATAGGGCTAGTCATCAGCCGCAAGAACTCCCAGTGGACCAGGATGGCCGCGACCGCCAAGCCGGCGGGCTCCCCACGCGACTAGATATCAGCCTGCGCGAGCGAGAACTTGTTGTTCTTTTCGTAGAGGACCTGGAAGCTGTCGCGTGATTCCGGTGGCAGCAGCCGCTTCACCTTCTCCTGTCGGCCTCGTTCGAAGAGCACGAACACGCGACGGCCGCGGTGGCTTTTCACCCACTCCTCCATTTTTTCGTCGGCGTTGTCAGTGTCGAAGACCGTGCGTTCCTCCTGCGGGCCTTCGTAGATTTCGTTCTTCGTGTAGAAGGTCTCGCCCCGCCAATACATGGAGTAGGCGATGAGCCGCTCGTCAGGCGAACGGCGGTGCTTGTAGTATTCGGCGATGGTCCCTTTTTGCGACCAGAAGGGCGCCACCTCGCGCATGAACACGTCCAGCAGAAACCACGTGAAGAGCACGGCCGACGCGCACAGCCCCACCACGGCCGTGCGTAGTGATTTGCGCCAGGCCAGCGCCACCAGGGTCAGGCAGAACAGCACGGCAAAGACAATGAGGGGCGCGCGGAAGTCCAGTTCTTTGGGCCAGGGCCGCCCGGTCGGGCTGTGGACGTAGTCGTAGGAGAAGAGCCACAGGAAGCGCTCGCTGGCGTGCTGGGTGTTCACCAGATCGGCCATCACCAAAATCAGAAGGGGAACGCCGGGAAGGACGGACAACAGGCCCCGTCGCGCATCTCGACGAGTGAGCAGGTCGTCGAGGAAGCACCCAATCACGATGCCCAGCCCGGGAATGGCGGGCATGACGTAGTGGTGAAACTTGGTCATGGACATGGACACCACGGCGTAGCCCGCCACGAACCAGATGGCGCCCAGCCAGTACACCGCTTGCCGGCGCACATCGTCAGCCTTGCGCATGACCATGGTGGCCATGGCCGCAGGGGCCAGCGCCACCCAGGGCAAGGTGCCGTAGCCCAGCTCGCGCAGGAAGTACTCGAAGGTGCCCCGATCACCGTGACGGCCCAGCATCATGCGCCGCCAGTGGTTGTCGCCGAACAGCTCATTCCAGAAAGCCCACCCGTGTTTCGCGATCATGGCGTGGTGCCAGGGCGCCGCGACCACGGCGACCACGACGATCGAGAGCAACACCGCGGGCAGAAGTTGCGCGCGCCGCAGCCGTTTCCAGTTCCAGGTGAAGAAGAGGTAGGCGATGAAAATGATCAGAGGCAAGCCCAAGCCGGCAAAGCCCTTGGCCAGCACCGCCAGGCCGCACAGCATGGCCGCAATGTAAAGGTAGAGCGGGGCGCGGTAGCGCGCGCGTGCCGCAAAAAACAGAAATGCGGCCGCGCCGAGATAGTAGGGAATCATCAAGACCGCGCCGTACATCAGGACTTCGCCTTCACCCCACGGCACCTTCACCTTGAGCTGGACCGAATCGACGATCAGCTGCGGCAAGACGATGAGCAGGAAGACGCCGATGGCGGCGTAGAAGAGCGGGTGATGGGGCCAGCTTCGCCAGCCGCGGCCGCGCCGAGGCAGCAGCTCGTCGCGATCGTCGAGCAAGGCGAGCGTCCCCAGCGCCAAGGCCATGGTCATGGGCCCCACGAAAGCCATGTCGGTCATGGCCTGGCGAGCGATCAGGCTGAACATGGGGCATGTGCCGGTCACCAGCGCCGCCAGGAACCCGGCGCGACGGTTCACGAAGCGCGACACCACCAAGTACACACCCCACAGAGCCAGCACGCCGAACAGGCAGAAGGGCACACGCACCGCCCATTCGGTACGCGAAAGCAAGGCCATCTCGCCTGGGTCGTTGCCCGGCAGGCCGATGCGCGCGATGTGCATGCCGATGCTCATGATCCAGAAGGTCAGCACCGGCTTGGACCAGAACACGTCGGCGTCGCGCGGGGATCCGGGCCACCACAAGCTGATAAAGTCGCCTCGCTTGGTCATCTGGCGCGCGACCTCGGAGTAGTGCGTTTCCCACGGATCCCAGAGGCCGTAACTGCCGGCGAACGGGATGTAGAGCAGGAGGCCGACCATGATCACGAGCAGGGTCATCTGCCGCTCGCTCAGGCGATCGAACCAATTCACATGGGCCGGGCCCGCGGAAGCCGGGGTGGAGACTGTCGGGGCGTTTTCTGGGGTGGTCACGTGGCGTCCTGCGCTGGAGGAAATCTACCTCTATCACAGGGTAGCCCCGCGGCCGAACCCAAAGGGGTTGAGGTAATTCACCCAGTCAGCCACCCACAACCTAACCGATCCGGCGGCGCCGCACTGGCCTCGCCCATCCCTGACCCTTCGGACTTGCGACACCGCCGGATCTCCCCGACCCTCCCGCGGACCCACCTGGACCCGCCTTTCCGCGGCCCACGCTGACCTACCGTCCACCACCTACCCCACCCGCTGCCCGCTCCTAGTCCGCGACAAGACACCATCGGCGGGGTGGCGCTGCCGCTTGAGGAGAAAACCGCGGCCTCCAACGCAGCCCAGGTTTTGTGCGTGCTTTCCCGCCGCTCCAGAGTCAAGGATTCGTAGTTGATGCCCGTTTCTCCCAAGGTCGTCCTGCGCAAGAACCTGGGGCGTGCCCTGCGCCAGGGACACCCCTGGGTCTTCCGTGATGCCCTGGCAGAAGTTCCCACCATCCCGAGCGGGACCATGGTTGCGGTGACCGGGCGAGACGGCAGGCCCCTGGCCTATGGCTACTGGGATTGCACCGGACCCATCGCGGTGCGTGTCCTGGACCTGCAGCCGGTGCGCGATGGGCGGATGCTGGCCTGTGCGCGCTTGCGCCAGGCCCTGACCAAGCGGCTGCTGCGTCTCGACCGCGACAAGACCAACGCCTTTCGCTGGGTCCACGGCGAGGGCGACGGCCTGCCGGGAATCCACGTCGATCTGTACGACCAGGTGGCCGTGGTGCGTTTCGACGGCGCAGGCGCCCGGGCCTTCTACCACAATCTCGCTGACATGTTGGCCGAGTGCTCGGCTCCGCTGCGCCTATTGCGCGTCGTTGATCGCGAGCAGCGCGACGGCGATCTGGGCGAAATCGAGGTGCGCGAGAATGGAATTCGCTTCATCGTAGACCTGGGCCGGGGGCAAAAGGGCGGCCTGTTTCTCGACCAGCGCGAGAACCGGCAGACGGTGGCGGGTCACGCCGCGGGCAAATCGCTGCTGAATCTGTACGGCTACACCGGGGGCTTTTCACTCTACGCTGCAGCCGCCGGTGCCACCCAGACCGACACTGTCGACATAGCGAAGCCGGCGCTGGCCACCGCACGCCGCAATTTTCAGCTCAACCGCCTGGCACTACAAGACGCCGGGTTCCACGCCGCCGATGCGCTGGCGTTCCTCGAGCAAGCGGCGCGCCGCACGCAGCGTTGGGATGTCGTCGTGTCGGACCCGCCCAGTTTCGCCCCGTCTCGGCGTGCCTTGCCCGCGGCTCGACGCGCCTACTATCAGCTGCATCGGATGGCCGCTGCCGTGGTCACGCCCGGCGGCCGGCTGTGCGCGGCTTCTTGTTCCAGCCATTTTCCGCGCGACGAATTCTTGACCAGCGTCGAGCGAGGCGCCGCTGCCGCGGGCCGCAGGTTCCGGCTGGAATCCGTGACCGGCGCGGGATTCGACCACCCCGCCCTGCCGGCTTTTCCCGAGGGCGACTACCTGAAGTTCGCCATCGGGCGCGTGGACTGATTCTCCGCGGCCGCTAGTTGAACGTGATGCTCTTCAGGCACAAATTGTCGACGGTGATGGCGGTCGTCGACGAGGGGATCTCCACCGCAACCCAGTTGATGTTGGGCACGTCCGCCGGAAGCAAGGCGGTGCCGCCGCCGTTCCAGCAGGCCGTGTTGAAGCTGGCGAACAGAATCGCACTTCCGGTGTAGGCCGCGCAGTACTGCGTAGTCAGGGGATCGCCCTTTCTGTGCACAACTACGCGCAACACATTGGTGGACGTGCCCGAGAGCGAGACATTGATGCTCGCGTACGGCATGCCAATGGCAGCACCGTCGGTGGACGCATACACGCCAATTTCAATACCCCAGTTTCCGTTGTAATCGGGTTGAGTCGGGATTGTGGCAAGGGCTGCAATCGTACCCGAAACACAAAGGGCGGTCGGGGAATTCCAGGGCGCAGTCAGGGTGCAGGGGCTGCTGCTGGTGACTCCGCCGAGGCACGCCGGGTCTGTCACGACATCGCCCACCAAACCCCAGTTTGGCCATCCGTAGCCAGTCATCACGCCGATGGCCAGCCCCTGCTTGAATGTGACGGTATCCCCGGTGGTGGGGCCGGTGGCCGTGTCCGGCGTGGCCGCGTCCGGCGTGACCGCGTCCGGCGTGGCCGCGTCTGGTGTGGCCGCGTCCGGCGTTGGTTGCGCGCACACGCAGGTCGAGAACCTGCCCTCCTCGGTGCACACCTTGACGCCGGGCCGGCCGGACAGGCACGGGCACACCAGGCTGGTGCCGGAAACGCACTCGGGCGGCAAGACCACCGGACCATCCGCCTCGGGTGTTCCGGCATCGGGCAGTGAAACAACTTGGCGACCACCCGATGTGGCAGGAGAAGATGCGCCACCCGTGGCGGTTGCTCCGCTGGTTCCTATGTTGCCCGCGCTGAGGCCACCTCCTGCCACAGCAGCATCTGCGGTGCCATTGCCGCCGCCACCGCAGCTGCCGAGACATGCCACCAGAAAACACGAAAACACGACGCACAGTCTGGCAACCATATAGACGATGGTGGCTCCGTTCGGGCTTGGCCGCAAACCCAATTCATGCCTGTTGCAGTCACACGCGCCGACGCGTAGCCTTCTGCGCCCAGGAGTTTTCATGGCCCTTGAACGCACGCTCGCCATCATCAAGCCCGACGCCGTGGCACAAAACGCCATCGGTGCCATCATCGCCACCATCGAACATGCCGGACTGCGGGTCATCGGTCTGCGCCAGCTGCGACTGAGCCAGGCTCAGGCCGAGGGTTTCTATGGCGTTCACCGAGAGCGTCCCTTCTTCCCCAAGCTGGTCGCGTTCATGACCTCGGGGCCTTGCGTGGTCATCGCCCTGCAGGGCGACAACGCCATCCAACGCTGGCGCGAGTTGATGGGTCCGACCGACTCGACCAAGGCGCCCGCCGGCACCATCCGTGCAAGCTTCGGAACCAGCATCGAGCGCAACGCTGTACACGGCAGCGACGCCCCCGACACGGCTCGCTTCGAATTGGGTTGGATGTTCGCGGGCTGCGACTTGGCCCTGTCCGCGCAGCGAGAATAGCGCCGCAGGCCGCGCTACGCGACGCAAGACGCCGGCTCTGGCATTCGGGCCGGCGTTGCGCCGATCCGCAGCTATACTCCCGCCGTTGGACCTCCGATCGCTCACCATCGAGGAGCTGCGCGAACGTGTGGCGCGCCAGGGTGAACCCCCATTTCGCGCCGAACAAGTCTTCCGCTGGCTGCACGGCCCTGGGCCAGGCGGCGTGGGCAGCGTGCGCGCACCGGAGGCTGTCAGCAATATTCCCCGATCCCTGCGCGACGCCCTGCTGGCGGGGGCGCCCTTGCAACCCATTCGCCTGGACGGTGTGGTGGCCGCGGCCGATGGCACGCGCAAGTTCCGTTTCCGCACCCACGACGGCTACGCCATCGAGTCGGTGCTGATTCCCGACGACAAGCCCGAGCGGGCCAAGCTGACCCTGTGCCTGTCGTGCCAGGCCGGCTGCGCCTGGGGCTGCGCCTTCTGCGCCACCGCCACGCTCGGCTTCGGCCGGCACCTGTCTGCCGGCGAGATGGTCGAGCAACTCTACTGGGGCATGGAATCCGCGGGGCAAAAGCCGAGCAACGTGGTCTTCATGGGCATGGGCGAGCCGCTGCACAACCTGGATGCGGTGGCGCGCGCGCTTCGCATCTTCGAGCATCCTTGGGGCGCTGGCCTGTCGCCCCGACGTCTCACGGTTTCCACCGCCGGCGTCGTGCCTGGCATCGATGCCCTGGCCAAAGTGCGGCCGGCGCCCAATCTGGCCATCTCGCTCAACGCCACCACGGACGAAGTGCGCGACCGGCTCATGCCCGTCAACCGGCACTGGAACATCGCCGCGCTGCTGGCCGCCGCTCGACGTTTCCCGCTGGCCCACCACCGTTGCATCACTTTTGAATACGTCCTGCTGGCGGGTGTTAACGACAGCGACATGGATGCAGCTCGCCTGCCGCGCCTGTTGCGTGGTATTCCGAGCAAGGTGAACATCATCCCGTACAATCCCGTGCCCGGTCTACCCTTCGAGAGCCCCAGCGCGGAACGGGCCCTGGCCTTCCAGAACGCGGTTCGGCTTGCGGACATTCCGGTCTACATCCGCACGTCACGTGGCTCGGACGCCGCAGCGGCTTGCGGGCAACTGGCCGCGCGCGCTGACGAACGTCTGGAAAAGTGTGAACTGACAGCCGTGGCAAAGACAGGACGCGCCCTATGAGCGGGGCTGCCCTGCACTGGCGCGAAAGCCCTGCCCCGGGTGGGACGCGACTTTCTGCTGCGCAGGTGCTGACCCTAGTCAGTGATCCCATGCAGGCCGTGGAGGCGCGCCTGCTGGCTCAGATGGACAGCCCCATCGGGCGCATCCCCGATGTGGGCGGCCACCTGCTCGGTGCAGGCGGCAAGCGGCTGCGCCCGCTCTTGGCGGTGCTCGCTTGCCGGGCGACCGACGCGCCCTTGAACGTGGCCATCGCGGTCGGTTGCGCTGCCGAGCTTATCCACACCGCCACCCTCTTTCACGACGACGTGGTGGACGGCGGGGCGGTCCGGCGCGGGCGGCCCGCTGCGCGCATGGTATACGGCAACGGGCTTGCCGTACTGGTGGGCGATTTCTGCCTGGCGCGCGGGCTCGAGGCGATCTCAGCCACCGGATCGTTGGTCACGGTCCAGTCCATGGCCGCGGCCGTGACGGAAATGGCTGAGGGCGAAGTGGCGCAATTGGAAGGCGCCGGTGATCCCGAGGCCACCGCCGAGGGCTACTTCGATATCATCGACCGCAAGACCGGATCGCTGATGGCGTGGTGTGCACGCGTCGGTGGGGTGCTGCCCGGACCTCTCGATGCGACCATGGCCCGCTACGGCCGCCTGCTGGGGCGCGCATTCCAGATCACCGACGATGTGCTCGACTGCGCGGGCAGCGAACCCACCAGCGGCAAATCTCCGGGGCGTGACCTGCAAGAGGGCAAGCTGACCCTGCCGGTGTTGCTGGCGTGTGAGGCCTGCCCGGCGGTGCGCGACGACATCCGTTCTGCTATGGGCGACTCGGGCGTGTCGACGGAAGATGCCGCCCGCATCATGCAGGCGACGCGCGCGGCAGGCGGCCTCGACCGCGCCCGCGCCCAGGCCCTGACCCTGGCCCACGATGCCGTTGCCGAGCTGCAATCCGTGCCCCCCTCGCCCTACCGGGATGCGCTGGCCGCGCTGGCGCGCCTTTCGGTCGAGCGGGTGGCGTGACATGGCCCAGGCCGCAAGCGACGTGCGCGCCATGTTCGACCGCATCGCCGGTCGGTACGATGTCGCCAATCGGGTCATGTCCGCCGGTCTCGACGTTCTCTGGCGGCGCCGGGCCATGCGGTTTTTGCTCGACGGAATCGATGAGCGTTCCTGGGTGCTGGATCTGGGCGCGGGCACGCTCGACGGCGCGGTCGAAATCCTGCGGCAGCGGCCCGAGGCGCGTGTGGTGGCCGTGGACTTTGCGCGCACCATGCTGGCCGAGGGTCGGTGCAAGCCGGGCGCCGCCGCAGTGGCCCTGCACGCCGCCGACGGCCACCGGCTGCCCTACCGGGACGGTGCCTTCGCCGCAGCCTTTTCTGGTTTTTGCGTGCGCAACCTGCGCGACCTGGCGTCGGGGTTGGCCGAGTTACGCCGGGTAATACGGCCCGCCGGCCGCTTGGTCATTCTGGAATTCTTTCGGCCTGCGCGGCCGCGCCTTTTCTGGGATGGACTGTGGACCGGCCGCCTGCTGCCGCTTCTGGGATGGGCGATAGGCGGCGATCGCGCGGCCTACCGCTACCTGCCGGATTCCATCCAGCGTTTCGACACGCGGGCCGATTTCGAA
>Ga0182021_10009090_pt1 | contig 11758 bp, 12 predicted proteins | sample 612E3MmetaG_FD_120493 | JGI IMG/M metagenome (GOLD analysis project Ga0182021, IMG submission 120493) | Permafrost microbial communities from Stordalen Mire, Sweden - 612E3M metaG (Illumina Assembly) | ecosystem: Environmental > Terrestrial > Soil > Wetlands > Permafrost | place: Sweden...
CGTGAAGTTGCGCACCCAGATGAGTTCGTTGAGCTGCCACTCGCAGGCGGCCAGCCAACCCGGTTCGTTCAACTCGATAAAGGCTTCACGCGCACGCTGCAAGGCACTCGCCACGCGATCGGGCCGTACCCAACCAGTGGCCGCGCGGCCCAGTTGCCAGGCCGCGCGGGCGTGGAGAAATCGATCGGTGGTGTGACCGGCAGCCGCATCCAGCAGCGCCGCCAACGCCCAACCATAGCGTGGTCGCGCATAGGCCGCCCGCCGGGATTGCTCGCCGAGGTGATCGAGCAAGACTTGATCTAGCCGGGGCAGGGGCGCAGTCAGCGCGTGAAGGTCAGATTCAAGATCGGGTTGAAGATAGAGTTTTTCGACCAGTGCCAGGTAGGCCGAAATAGCCGGTGTATCAGCCATTGAGGTCAACGTCAAACGAGTTCCAGAGTGAGTTGCAAGTCGGCCATGAAGCACTGTCGGGTTTCATCCCACACCAGGTTGAGGGGAATGGCTGCAAAGTCCACGCGTCCGCGCTGCGAGATTATCGCTAGGGCGCGATACGAGCCCCACTCGACATTGGCGCGCAGATCAGGCAGGTCAACAGATTGTTCCGGTTGGGAAGCCGGACCGACTTTGAGTTGCAGGTGCAGCGTCTCAGCGGCTTCTGTGCGCCAGACGGCCTCCAGCACAATCGACAGCGGCTGTTGATTCATTTCTACTTCGCTGCGCAAGAGCGTGAACCAGGTGTCGTCCAGGCCGGGCTCCGAGCGATAAGCGCCTGCAACCTGCGGTGTGGCCGGGAAAAAGATCGCGTGAAGTTGATCGGCCGTTTGACGCCAGGTGGCGCGCCAGTTGGCGTGCCACCTGGCAGGCGAGGGGGGCTGCGTCGCAGACGACGTCCGGGCCTGTTTCTGCAGAAACGACAGATCGGGCGCGGGTACGTTGTGAAAAGGCTGCACGGTCGATTCCAGGGCTTCGCGCAATAGCTGATAGGAGAACTGGCAGCGCGCGCAGGTTTGCAGATGGGTCTGTAAATAGGGGGGCAGCGGCGCTGGATCGAGGCCGTTGAGTTCATCGTCGACGATACGATCGAGGATGGCCTCAACCTCCGCGCAGGCGGCCGCTAGGCCGGCTGGTGAAGGCGCATCATCCGGCAAGTCAGCCTCGCTGGCCGTTTCAATATCTTCGGCCAGCCGCCGGAAGCGCTCGGGCCAGGGCGCGATTTCCCGCAGGCGCAAGCGCAGCTCGTCAAGGGGGGCAAGGCGAGAATCGTCAGTCATGTTGCTCTTATTTAGATAATGCGATTTGCCGTTCAAGTCTTTCACTTGGCGAGCACTTTCTTGAGGCGCTGCAAGGCGCGGTGCTTCAGGTTGTAAACCGCCTGCGGACTTTTGCCCAGACGCCGCGCCACTTCGTCTTCCGAACGATCGTAAAAGTATACTTCAATAATAACACGCTGCTGAGTTTCACTGGGTAGTTGAGCAATGGCGGCCAGCAGCCAGTCCTGCACTTCCGCCTGCGCAAACGGATCGGCGGTCGGATCAGCGAGCAGCTCATGCAAAGAGAAGGAGTCCGAGTCGGCTGAGGTGGTCAGCGCTCGATCGAGCGACTGGAGCTCTGGCGCGCGTTCCAGAACATCATGCGAGCGCTGGTAATGCTGCAAGATTTTGTTTTTGAGGATTACCGTCGCCCAGGCGTCGAAGGCCACATCGTAAGGAAACACTTCGCGGAAAATCGTTTCGCAGGTTTCCTGCGCGAAGTCGAGCGCTTCGCGCATGTTGGGCGCGGTGTGATTCAGGCGCTGCAAGATGCGGCCGGCCCGCTGCGTGAGCCGCTCAAACAAACCGCCCCAGGTCGGTTCATGGCGCTCAGCCAGCGGCTGCACCCGGTTATATTCCAGCAATACCACGCGAATTACCCGATCGATATACGCCAGGCGAGTTCTGGCTGTCAGCGGATAAGCGACGATGCGGTCGAGGCGGCCCGACTCGGCATTGCGTCCCACGATCTCGCGCACCAACCGGCTCAAGGCCGCACGAGATAAACCAAGAGAGGCTAAGTCGTCGTTGGTAACCAGTTCTTTGACACGGTCACGGCATTGAGTGTGGAGATCGGGTAAATGGGTGGGCATGCTGATTGAATTCACGGAAGTTAGGAACCGCGACTACTTTATCATGTGCCGGGTAATGTGGCAAACGAGGCAAACTGTCGCGTTCGGCTTGCCATCGAGCGGATGTGGAAGTTTGCCAAGAGGTAGTGCTGTAGGTTAAGCGCGTCGGAAGATTAGCGCATGATCGACATTTGCTAGAGCAGATCGTCGAAGTAGAGCGAGGCAGGTTTACCGTTAGCGTCCACGCTGCGCCACCGATCGGCTTCTTCACGCGGCATGAACGTCCGCCCGATTTCCTGCGCGTAGTACAGGATGCAGGCTTGCACGGTTTTGTGTTCCCCAGGGTTAGGTACGGAGAACTCGGAATCTTCGGATCTCGTTCGAGTCTCTAAATCCAGATCGGAGCGGGCATAAGCCAATCAGCGTTCAGCTTCAGGCGTGTTCATAGCTTTGGTGTACGCGTTGAAGAAGTTGGAAAAATGTTGCGAGACGTCGTCAACTGCTGGCCGATCTTGTCGGCCAGTGTGCGGATGATCGATCAGACGGGGTCATCAGGATTGGCTGGAGTGGAATGTAGAAGCGCACCAATTTCTTATCGCGCGCGATGAGTTTGAACGCTTTCGCGCGTCCACCGACTTCTTGTGCGATGCGATTGATTTCGTCATCGAAGACATCGCACAGGCGCTTGGCGAAGACCAACGGCAGGATGTAATCCTTGTACTTGGGCGCGTCCTTCGCACCGCGGATGGAGCAGGCCGCATCCCACAGCCATTGTTCGATCGATTTGTCGGTGTTGTTGGGCATAGAGTTCCTGATGAATGATGAATCACGACAGAGGTAGAGCAATTGTAAGGTCAAAGGGCTGGGGGAGCAAGTGATAGAGAGTGTCGGCGGGTGCGGAGGCAGTGAAACTTGTAGTGTTGTAACACTGTTCGATCAATGTCCGCCTGCTGATGCTATAATCGCTGCTATTCCACTTACTTGTGCGTGATACGATGAAGCATAAATTATCTGTCGTCATCGATGGCCCAACCGCCAATATGTTCGCCAGCCGTGTCATTGAGGACGCTCGAACCCTACGTCCTCCGACGGGTGATTTTCAGCAGCCTGTCCAATTCGCGGCGAAAAGGATTTTTCTTCATCTGGAACCGGCCAGTCGTACCGAGCGAGATAATCCGGTTAGGATCGTTATCGAGGGTAGTGCCTATGAACTGATAGGCCGCGAACGGCATTTACTCCAGCCGCCCCAGGAGATGATTGAGTTCGGAGTAACCGATATTGGCGACTATCGCATTGAAGTCGATGCGATTTGGGAGCCCGAGGCGCGTGATTTCGTCGAAGCGCTGTGGCTGTCAATTAGCAAACGTTGGAACTCGACGCCTCCTCTCGCGCAGCTTCATACTACCCTCACCGAATTTGGAATCTGGTGTAATTATCCTGCTGAAGAAATGGCTCGTGCCATTACTCAATGGCTGGGGTCGCTAGACCGTCCAAATTTGAAATGGAAGTCGCAGATGGTTTTGAGCCTTGGTGCCATCGGAATGGACTTCGCCCTGCAACTTGAAGACCTGACCACTCGACAAACGGGTGAGTGCTATTTCAGTGTTCGCCAGTGGAGCAAGTTTGACGTAACCAATATTTACCTTCAGCCTATCTTTGCGAGCAATCATGCCGTGGCCGGACTGCAGCATTCCTTTGTACGCGAGATCGAAGAATTCGTCGTCGGTCAGCTTGATCAAGTCAGGAGGGATACTTCGACAATCGATCGCTTGCCGGTGGCACCTCAACTTGAGCAGGTCCAACAGTCTTCAGCTAACCTGCCCGCTGCGGCTGCCTCACCTGAAGCGCCAGCCTCACAGGATACGTTGGAAGCTGCCCGAATAATCAACCTGACCCATTTGGACAATCTGTGGAGAATCAGTCGCGGAAGCACAGAGATAGCTCTGTTTAATAAAGCCAATGGCTTTTGGTTTTTGTCTTACTTGCTTAAGCGCCCTGGTGAAACGTTTAGCTCGGTCGCTATATTCCAGGCCACAGTCGGAAGCAAAGAACTTGGAATGATGCGTACTAGCCTTGATCCAGACGGTTCTATTGTTGAACATGACTGGGGTGCAGCCCACAATGTGGTTGATAAACAGACGATCCAGAGCGCCAAAAAGCGGATTCAGGCTATCGATGCTGAGCTTGCAGCTGATAGTGGGGGTGAAAACCCCGAGGAGTTCATCGAGCACAAACAAGAACTTGAACAAGAGCGCAAGGAGATTGAGGCTTACCTGAAGCAAAGCACGGGCAAATTTGGAAAAAGTCGTAAGACTGGTAATTCGCTTGAGAACGCACGCAGTAATGTTACCCAGCAGATCAGAAAGGTAATCAAAGATATTGCTGCCAAAGACGCAGAGTTGGGTGCGCACTTAGAATCCACCGTGTTCACAGGCACAAGCTGCACGTATCAACCTGATCCGCAGCATCCAATCCACTGGAATGTGATGTTCTGAACCTGTAAACCACATTTTTACCGCCTGTAAAGCCAATTTTTACGCCTCATAGTGTGAGAACACTGTGAGGCGTTTTTATTCAGCAGCCGCAAAATTCCACCCTACCCCTAGCAAAACCCTTGAAAAACAGGCCGTTTTTGAGTCGCCCGTAGCAGCCTTAGGGTGTAATTTTGCGGTTACTGTTTTTATTTGCAAAAGGAGTCGATTATGCAGCGAATACACCGCTTTACGTTACGTCTAGGCGATGCGGAACTCGGCGCTTTGGTACGGCTGAGCGCAGTGCTGCGGCGTAGCCAGTCTGACACCGTCAGGTGGTTGCTAGCGGCCTGTCGGAGAGGAAATCTCATCCCCTGTTTGTGGGTGTTTTGACGCCACAAGTGGGGAGTAAGTCGCTATTCTGACCTGAAATACCCGCCCAAGTGGTGTTTTTCTCAGTCCGTTATGTTCTCTCCGACAGGCTGCTAGCCGAGGCCAATCGTCAATTGGCTCCCAGTTCGTCGCCAGTCAGTGAGCCGGAGCCGAATCAGAATAATCAAAGTACAGAGGTGCGGCATGGGACAGTATGACTCAGTATTGATCGAGATAATCGCTCAAGCGGCGCAGCATGGCCGTCGTCTGCGGCTGGAGCAGGGACGGGTCGCCGGACCGGTATCGCTCACTGAGCGCTCTGGCGAGCAAGTTGAACAGGGTGCGGCTATGAACCCGGTTGAGCAATCATTGACGCTGCAGAATGCGCCGAGGGAACATGAAGGTTAACGTAGAGAATATTCCAGTGGAGATGCTTCAGCATCCAACCTGGATATGTTGGACCTATCGCATGCGCCACGGAAAAATGACAAAGTGCCCACTTCAACCAAACGGTGAACCGGCAAGCAGTACTGACTCTGCGACATGGCACTCGCTCGAGCGATGTAATGCTGCCGCCCATCGGTTTAGCGGCATTGGCATCGTGCTGACCAACGGCCTCGCCGGTATTGATCTCGATCATCACGTTGACGAAGCTGGTCATCTATCCGATCTGGCACAACGCCTTATCGCACAACTCAATTCCTACACCGAACTATCACCATCAGGTAGAGGGTTGCACATCCTGTTCAGAGGAAAACTACCGGTCGGTGGTCGCCGCAACGATCGTATGCACTTCGACTGGTATGACACCGGACGCTATTTTACAGTCACCGGCCGGCATCTGGCCGGAACTCCGCTGAGGTTGGCGCGCACCGATCGCGTTCTGCTGGCTATTCAGGCCGACGTGTTTGGTACACCGGTTCGGTCCGAAACATGTTCGCGCTCGCCCATCGTCGTGGGTGATGATACTGAACTATTGGAGCGTGCGATGGCAGCGCGTAACGGCGATCGATACCGTGCTCTATGGCATGGCGATACTACCGCATATGCTGGTGATCACAGCCGAGCGGATCTTGCGCTGTGCGGAATGCTGGCGTTCTGGACAGGCGGTGGCGCGGTGCGCATCGATCGGCTGTTTCGGCAATCAGGGTTGATGCGTGAGAAATGGGATCGTCGACATTATGCCGACGGCAGAACGTATGGCCAAGCTACTATAGCTAAGGTACTTGGTCGTTGATGGGGGTGACGAACTTGGAGCAAACTAACATTGCGCTTTATACCTCTGGCGGACATATCTGCCCGCCGCTGCCAGCAGGCGTGCAGTTTGATCTGGAACTTGGCAAAGATGCAGGTCAATCGATTGATCGCTATCTAGAGCAGGCTTTGGCTATTTCGCCGGCAACGCCTAGCATTTTTCACGAGAGTGCTGCGCTTACTCAGGTCGGTATCGTTGTTGCGCGCAGGTTAAAAATACAAATGCCACACGCAGCCGTTTTCCCTAATCTATGCAGTGCTTGGGTTGCGCCCACAACTTTGTATGCCAAAACAACCGGCCTGGAAATTCCACGTCGCAATCTTCGGAGCAGGTTTCCACACCTGCTCGGTGCGCAAGAAATGACCTTGGAGGCTATGTTGGCCGACATGGCAGGGCTGGAACCTGTGAACCTTGCGACCTTATCAGAAGAAGACCAAGATCTTTGGAAGGAAGAACGTAACTTCGCTGCACAGCGCGGCCTGATTATCGACGAGATGAGTGGTCTATTCGCTGGCGCAGGTAAAGACTATAACGCCGGCCTCATCGAGGCCATTCTTCGTTTGTCTGACTGTGACGAGCACTTCGTACGTTCAACGCGCGGTCAAGGACGTCTCTCCATTCGGAATGCTTACCTAGTATTTCTTGGGGCGAGCACTCCTGGCGGTTTGGCGCCTCACCTCAATTCAGAACGATTATGGTCTATGGGGGTGTGGCCTCGCTTTGCGCTCCTTACACCCGAAGATGGGCGGCCGGCGTGGCAAGAAGCGCGCCCCTTCGGGGGAACACTCGATCTTAGCGCCACTCTTTGTGAACTTTATACCCGATTGCCGCCGGTCGTATGGCCCCAGACGCCTATCGCACTCGATGTGGGCGTCGGTACCACCGTTCTAAATACTTGGACGCGGTACGACAAATCGCTTCGCTACGATCTTCTTACGCCAGAACTGCCAGAGCGACTATGGGGCTGGTATGGCCGTGCTCCAACGCAAGTGCTAAAGGTCGCTGTCCTTCTGGCCGCACTCGATTGGAAGGCAGGTGCAGCTCCCAAAATCGAATTACCGCACTTGATGCGCGCGATTTCCATTGTTGAAAGCTGGCGAGCCAGCGTGCATCGGCTGTTAGCGATGACGACTCAGAGTGTATATAGCACGATGCAGCAACGAATCACACGTTTGCTGGCTTTAGCCGACCCCCACGGCGCGACTTTACGCGACATGTACAAAGCCTTTCGGGACAAAACGCCCTTCGAGATTGAATCGGTATTGGAGCAAATGGCGCGGGTGAATGAAATCATCGTCGTGGATGTTCGGCCCGGCCCGCAAGGTGGCCGGCCTACCAAACGTTATCGTTTAGCCGCAGTTTAGAGGATTCATAGGTTCTGGCGGTTTTGGTTCTGTCCCTACCGCCCCGAAACGTTCGCACGCGATCAGAGGATCACCGCAGTTGTGGCTTTTTATGGACAAAACCCAAAACCCCACAACTGCCCTACCCGGCACTATCACACTTCTATGGAGATTCGCTATGCCTGACGAGAAATATGTCGACCTGACGAGCAGCGTTATTGCTGCATACCACACGGTTTTTTACGCTACCAAACATCACCAAGCTTATACCGTCTTCAACCTGGCCGAGGCGATGAATATCGAACTGCAAATGCGCGGCCATCGCGTCGAACGCGAGGTCGGTGTGCTACGAACCTATCAACGCCAACCGATTGGCCCGGCCTATGTCGATATCATCGTTGATCGACTCGTTGCCATTGTAGTCAAGAAAAATGCCAAACTCACCACCGTTCATGACGCTCAACTGCGGGCCTATCTTGATGACAGTGACTGTCCGCTTGGACTGCTGATCAACTTCGGCGGGCAGGAACCTGAAGTGCGGCAGTTCGATCGCCGTGAGGAGAGTGAGTAACATGGCCCTGTTTTTCCAGCGCAAACAAGTCGAACGCGACGGCGCACGCCAGTTGTTGAACGGCATTGCCACGCAGTTTGAAGTGATGACCTATTTCACCGCTCTATATGGATCAAAGTCCATTGAGGAAGTCGGACGTGAACTTGCAGCGGCATTGCGAGAAACGCTGGCTGAACAAACCCGACAAACCGAGGAGGCGCGTCGTCTGGCTGATGCCTGGCAGCAAAAATTTCAGATCCAGCTAAATGAGAACACACGCCAACGGCAGGAGCAGACCGCTCTGGCACAACGCGCCCGCGAAATGGGCGTGTCGTTTAGTTCGGCTTACGGGCAGTTGGAACAGGCCCGTGCAACAGCCATACAACTCGAAGTTTCACTGAATCGTGAACGCGCCGGCCGGGCAGGTGATGTCACGCGCCTGGAATCCAAAGTTGCTGACCTCAACCGGATTGTTGCCGCCCAACAACTTGAGATCCTCAAATTGCGTGGTGAGCCTATCGGCGATGAGGAGGTGTCAGATGAACGTGCTGACCTGAATCAAGAACACCCGTAGCGTCTTGGCCAGCCTTGCGCCATGCGTTTGTGCTGATGTAGATGCCAGAGCAATCACGTGCAAATCGTTCTTGCGCACAAATCACGCGCATAAATACGAGGGTCAAGATTATATAACGATCTGATTTGTATTAACCGCACCATTCTCGATTAGAAAGGAAACTGCCATGCCTGACAAAACCGAACTCAAGGTCGTACACCAAACGCTGCTCGATCAACTCACCGACCAGCCCTGGCTTGCCCTGCTGGCGACGCTGGATGTCGCCGGCGTTGCCGACACCCAGCAATTTCAGAAAGCCACTGGCCTCAATCGTGACAAAACCATGAGGCTGCTCGACGACATGCATGCTATCCATCCTGACCTGTGCCCGTGGCTGGGTCACGCCGTTCCCCGTCCCGGAGTGCGTGGTCATCCGCCCAAGGTCTATCGTTTGGGCGAAATGGGTGCCGCGATATTACGCCTGAATGACTGCCCTCAGGCCCGGGCCTGCGGTCTGAAAGACGATACGCCGATTGCGCATGCCTTGGCTTTGCTCGATCTGTCCCTCGCTGCGAAGCAGTCCGGTGTTGCCATCCAGATCGATCGGGAGTTGAAATACGGCAACGGGCGCGGTCTCCGTCCCGATGGCTTGATCACGCTCCCCGATGGGCTGCTCGCGTTTTTTGAAATTGAGCAGGCGGCGGCACCGGACTATTTGCGTCGCATGAAAGACAGTCTCCAAAACCGACTGGACTTCTTCCGCAACAAGGAGGGTCAGGCCGCTCAACCCATTGTGCGAATGCTCATCAACGTGCCACGCGGCAAAACGTGGACGAAGACGATTGGTTACTGGCAGCAGGTGATCCCGATCGCCTTCGGTCGCAATTTCAGGAAGCCGCCCTATCGGATTCTGGCCCTGCCCCTGGCAGAGTTTCTGCAGAATCCCGATTGGTCGGCGCAGCCCGACGAAACTCGCTGGATCGATCTCACGTCCTCTGCGGCTGAAGAGGCGGCGACCACTAACGCGGGGCTTCCCGCGTTAGTGGTCGCCGCGAAAGTTCCCAATGGACTACGTTCCCGGTCGAGCTATGATGATCGCCTCATTATCGAGGCGTTGTGGCAAGTGTTCCAGGAAACGGCCCACAAGCCCGACCGTAATCTGTCGCGTGCTGATCCGGCATTCTTCGAATTGATGCGCCTGATCCACGCGGCCTCCCACGATGAGCATCTTTCGCCACGGGAGCAGGCTGGCATGCCTGATGCGTCACTGTATCTGCTGATGCGCTATTTGCAGATGCATCCGCTGTTGCGAACAGACATTCAAAAAGCGCTCAAGCGCGGTGCCATCATGACTCGTTGGAATCCGACGATGGTCACCCATCGCATGCAAATCGTGATCGATACGTTTCTGGAGTATCACGGTTGGCACGTTGACGGTCCGTTGCAGGCGCGCGCCGCCATGACGAACTGGGACGATCGCGAGCCGCGCGTTTTCTCGGTTGAGGTCTCGATCGGGTCGAGCGAGTTGTTGATGTCGGAACGGGATGGGGTGGTGCCGGGCCGCGACGAACTCGATCGTGCGTGCCGAGCGTTGGCCTGGGTGTTGTATGCGCTATTCGCTTATGCCCGTCACGTTGGTCTGGAAACCCCTGTGTTCTGGTGAATCGCAGATGTGACAGCAGCGCACGTTCGATTACGTTGGTTGATCAATCGCAGGTCAAATGATCTGCTTCACGCCCTTTAACAATCAAGTCTGGTGCAATTGCATGGATGCATCAGGTTGGCTATAATCCGTTCTGAAGGAGCCGCATGGCCGAAGACTGGATTACCACACACGAAGCTGCTGAGATCAGTGGGTATCACCCTGTGCATCTGCGCCGGTTGATTCGCGCTGGCAAAGTAACAGGTCAACGCTGGGGCCGCGACTGGCAAATCAGCCGGTCCAGCTTGTTGGACTACCTCAAGAAAGCGGAGGACCTGGGCGAAAAGAGAGGACCCAAACCGGGATCTTGACAATCATGGTATAATGCTCCCTAGAGAGCATTGTTTATCGCTTGAGCGGGCGGCGTAAGTGCTGGTAACACTTACGCCGCCCTGACCCAACGAGCCGGAATCGACGGCGCGTAAGGCTGTGTGGCATTTTACTGCACACAGCAGATTGACGCCAACCTGAAACCGGGTTGGCGTCTTTTTGTTGAACCGGCCGAGTGTCAGGTTTACGGTGCGTTCTTTGCAAAGGATCAAGATTTGAACGACAAGGAGGAATTTGATGAAAGTAAAAGCACAAATCATTATCGGATTGGTGTCTCTCGCATGTTTGCTGGCCTACACCTGGGTTCATACGGGTGCCTTGTTGGCCTCCTACGTTGAACCGCATGTGGTCGGTTTTGTCGCCGCCGCCGGGATCGAACTGGCGATTGTTGGACTGTCGCTTCGGGTAAACGAACTCCGCAGGAGTAGTCTTGGAGCGCGCTTTTTTGTGTTCACCCTGATCGCGGTGGTTATCGTGTCGGCGTTGGCAAATGTCAGCGAGGGTTTCGCGGTGAAGTTTCACGAACCGCTGACGGTGTCCAATGTGGGCAAACTGGACATTGTGCAAGCCGTTGTGTCGGTGGCGGCAACCGCGTTGATCAGTCTGGTGACACTCGCCCTCGCCGAAATTGTCGGGCAGGACGTCAGTGCTGCTGTAAAGGTGTCCAGTCGGGTTGCGAAACCGTCGGCAGTGACAGTGCCTGTGGTGACGCCGGAAGTGTCCGATACAACGTCAACTACAGATGTGGTGAACACATTGACGCCGACACTTGAACAAGCCCGGAGTGTCAAGGCCAATCAGGATGCCCAACAAAAAGCAGCAGCACTGGACATGTTGATTGAACAACTGACCCGCGACCCGGACGTTACGGTCACTGAACTGGCACGTTTGATTGGCAAGAGCCGGACGACGGTTTACGCCTATCTGGACGAGTTGGAAGCGTCAGGCAAGATACATCGCAATGGACAGGCAACGGTGCTAGCAGCCTGTCGGAGAGAACATAACGGACGGAGAAAAACACCACTTGGGCGGGTATTTCAGGTCAGAATAGCGACTTACTCCCCACTTGTGGCGTCAAAAC
>Ga0182021_10009092_pt1 | contig 11757 bp, 7 predicted proteins | sample 612E3MmetaG_FD_120493 | JGI IMG/M metagenome (GOLD analysis project Ga0182021, IMG submission 120493) | Permafrost microbial communities from Stordalen Mire, Sweden - 612E3M metaG (Illumina Assembly) | ecosystem: Environmental > Terrestrial > Soil > Wetlands > Permafrost | place: Sweden...
TAGCTATATTCATCCTTAAAAAATATCATATATCCCTTTACAATACCATACGCATTATAGATTGACAATGCTCCTACAACTACACATGACTGCCAAAACCATTCAGCTTTCCTATCAAATTGGAATAATATAAATAATAACAAGAAGAATATGAATCCTACAATAGAATCCCCTTTGTTCTCAACAAGTAGCTTCACGTTAAATTTAAATAATTCTTTCTTCATATTATACTTCTTCAAAACAACTCTCATTCGTTTATTAAATGAGTAATGAATTATCCCTAAATTTTCAGGATATAAGTATATACAAGGGATATCATTTAGAGCATAAACCTTTTTTTTCTCTCTATATTCACTCTTCTTTAGTTCATTTAAGTTCCACATCCCGAAAAATTCAACATAGACTTTATATTTTGGAAGATAAAAATCTGCAACTCTATAAGTACAACTGTCTCCCTTGAGATTATTAATTACATCTTGCTCAATGAAATCAATTCCCTCCCAATCGAAAAAATCCATTAAAAATTCTTCACCCTCAGAAGGTTCATAATTAAGTTGGTCCATCTTTGATTTATTGATATCCATTTTTTCAATTAATTTCAATTATGTAAACAAAATTTCTAATTGATTTTACTTGTTCTGTCAATTGTTTTCCTACCAATAAGTTCACTGTAGTCAACTTGGGCATAGTTGGTAATAAATCTATAAGATTTAACAAGTATGGTGATTTAATTGCATATGATACATTTTCTCCGATTGTTAGTTTAGCATTTACTATTCCAATAACATTCCCACTTGAATCGAATAAGGGACCACCACTATTTCCAGGTTGAAGCGGAACGGAAATTTGATAAGACGTTACATCACCTTGGAATCCACTTTTTGAACTTATTATTCCATTTGTAAGTTTAATTTCATCGCCCATAACAGCCTTTAATGGATAACCAAGCACAAATACTGAACTTCCTACATCACTGGACTTGTTTTTTATGGTATATGGGATTGTACCTAATGAGATAAAACTACTATCGATAATTTGAATAAGTGCAAGATCATTATTTTTATCCTCTATAATAATTTTGGCAGACATAGATTTTGAAAAATCTCCACCTACACCTCTAACTTTTATTTTATTAGCCTTATTAATAACATGAGAATTTGTTACAATCAATCCTGTAGATGAAATACCAAAGCCAGTTCCGGAAGACGGACTTGTATTAGAAACGGTTAAACCTTCACTAGCTGTTGGGTAAAGCTTAATGTAAACTGATTTGTCTTGACTCTGAATTGCAAGATTCATTAATCCAGTTTCAAAAGAGATGTATGCATTATTATTTATAGACTTATTCTTCATTTTCCAATCAGCCTTAAAAAGACTTTCTGTAGCAGTCGGACTAAGTTTTGCTTTAATTTCTCCAACTAACCAATCTGAAGAATTTGTGGCGCCTGAAAGATAAATTAGGTTATAATTAGACCCAGTTTTTATCAACCCAAGTTTGTATTTTGGCATCTGATCAGTTGCTATTGCACTTTCGTAGATACCTTCAAATTGATCAACTCCTCTTTCTTGAAAATACCTCTTAAGCCTTTCTTCATCCCAATCTGTTATTTCTGAAGGAAGACTAAGTCGTTGTTTCTCATGGTAACTCTTTTTAAATCCATACATTTCTAAGCATCTGTTGTAAAAAGCTGTCTGAATATTAGAATAAACATTTACCGCAATATTTTTTTTGACGTCAAATCTGAAGATATCATTATTGCAAGAAATAAAAGTCAACTTAATATCCGTATATGAATTATTAGAATAACCCCAAGAAGGAGAAACAATTACGAGATCGCACAATGAAGGAATATTTTGATTTGAACTTAATATTTTGCCCCATTTAACATCATCAAAACCAATTTCTTTAAGATATTTAATAATCCCTAAAATGGCTGAAGCATTGGCTGGACTTTTTCCATTTGAAATATCATCGACGGTTGCATCTGCCAAGGCAACATAAGCGTATTTAACTCCACTTAGAAAATTTGTAAAATCAAGATTTGAATTATTCTGATAGTCCGGTTTAGAATTCTGACTCAAGATCAAGTTGGACGTCAGAAATAACAAGATTAAAATTGAAATATTTAGTTTCATTTCAAAAAGTTTATTTTATTAAAAAGGTATTATCATACCTTAAAATTAATTCAACTTAGGTCATATTTATCAAAATTAGCTCTTAGTAATATTCAAAGCAATTTTATTTTTTGCTTCCCAAGTCCAAGGTTAATAAGTTGTACATTCAATATATTGATATATAATGTGTTATAGTATGGCTCAATTTTAACATATAGTATAAACAGCTGTTTTAAAACTATTTACGGCATTGTTGCATTTCTATATAGTAGAATACTATAGAGAATGAGAAAGTGTCTTAAACAAGCTAGAAATAGCTCAAAAAATGTTTCTCATAATCTTATATAATGCAGATATACAGTTAATTAATTAATTTGGGAAGTTGGAATAACAAGTCGAAAATATTAAATAATTGTTGCCATTATTAGAGCTTTATTAGGCAATTAATTAAACCGTCCGAGTTACGTTTAGGGTTTTTAAAATGTCTAGAAATATTGAAACTGTCATAATATTGCGGGTATCTTAGCATTAGTTGCTGAATACTATTTTTTCATGAATTTCCAGCTAGTTCCTGATTTATCATAATTGCCACTAATACTAGTAGAAATTACATAATCTTCAGGTCCATGAAAAACACTATTAATTCCAATAATGGTTTTGTTTGTTAATGCTGTATAAATAACCATCCCCTTCATATTATTTTGTGGATTGGGCAGACAAGTTATCAATCTAGTATTTTCATCTCTAATTGTAATATCTCCAAAAATGATTACATTATTCTCAAGTTTGAAAGTTAATAAGGATTTATATTTGGTTAAAAATAAATTGGTACTGATAGTTCCATATACCAATAATCCAAAGTCAGATAAGTCTTGAGTTGCTGCAATCGAATCAGGGATAATTATATTACCATCAGATTTGAAGTGGTTAAATGTCTCGACAACATAATCTTTTAAACTGTTCATAGCTGTAATATCCCTATCTTTTGTAGGATAAATAAAAGCTGTTTTTGTACTCCTGAATGCAGCGTTTATTGGCCCAATAAATTGAGACCAAGCATTGACAAAAATTGAAAATGCCAATAATGTAAATAGTAATTTTTTCATAGTTTATAATTTTTATGATAAAATGTTTCTATAAAAACTACTTGTACCTAAGTTTTCATAATAAATTGTGTTTAGATCAAATATCCGAAAACCTAGTAAAACAATATCTCCTTTAGTGCACCCCCTTAAACCTAACCGCCAGTCGGTTTAATTAGTTGCCATCCATATCTAGGTTAGCATGCGTTTTTGCAAAGTCCCGATAAGTGGACGAGCGTTTGGTGTCATGATGAAACTGTCTGACCTGAGAAAGGCAATTCAGCAAACCGTCTGTGTTTTGTGGCGTTTTTATTTTAACATTGTCCAATAAATCCACTTTCTTGCATTATCTTTTGAATCACCTTCCTTAACTATTTCATCAGGTATTATTTGCTTACCATAGAGTATTCTATTTCGATCGGCATAAACAGCAGTCATAAGAGCAATCATTGAGCTATCAGAAAGTATAAATGTTGAATTAGCAGTGGTACGGCCACTGGTTGCACTACCAAAAAAACGAGTTTTTGGTAACCCTTTAAACGCAACGACAATTGCTTCAGCTGCACTCGCTGTACTATTATTTATCAGAATTGCAATCTTCATATTTTTGTTTTTCAATTGATATAAGGAATCCATTTGCAATACAGTAGTTGTATCCATAAAAGCTTTCCCTTTAGAATATCCCCACTTTTCAAAGTTATTTTTGGAATTAACAAAATATCCAGCAGTACCATCTCCTAATATTGGTCCGACACCAAGAAGCATAGGCCACATATTTCCGCCTCCATTATTCCTAAGGTCTATTATCCATCCGGTAATTTTATGCTTATCAAGGTCTTTAATTAAATCTTGGATTCGGCCAGCAAAAGCTTTCTCAAGCTTCTCATTTCCAATGAATCCCGGGATTTTAATATAGCCAATTTCATCCTTATATTCTGAAGTAATAGATTGGATCTTTCTCATAGTTGTATCAGAAAATTCTTTTTTCAGAGTTTTTGATGGAATGAAGAAACTGTGTCCATCATTTAGTTGTGATAAAGCAAATCTAATTGTTTGATGAGCATCTTCAATTGTTGTGTCATTTTTCCCTCTTTTTAAGACTTTTGATCTGTAATCACTCCAATCAATAAGTTCTTTCTTCATTGAATATTTTTCAATAATATCTAATGCCGCATTTATGTATTTTTCCTGCTTTATGTATTTTTTTTGTTGATTACATGAAATCAGGAAGACAATGCATATGACAAAGAATAACCGTACTATATTTTTCATCAATTTTGGAATATGAAATTGTCCTATAACTAGTTTAACAATTTATCTTGAAGACGTTATGTGGAGTAGCTTTTTTAAAGTCATGCTAAACGGACGAGATCTAAATGTCACGATGAAGCCGTCCAGATGGCGTGGTCCCGATAATTGGCAGAAAATTGTCAAGTCACGATAAAGTTGTCACGGTGGCGTGCAAAAACCATGACAACTGAGCGTCGGCTTGCAACCCTATTGACCTTGTCGTGGTAGCAGGAACAGTCCGGGTGCAACGAAATTTGATAAGTTGAAATGAATTTCCACGCATAGACTTTGGATCCGATTGAGAAGTTGTCCGGGCTGGTGAAGGCAATTAATTAAACGTCAATGTTATGGTTAGGCCTTTATTTCTCTATATTCTTAGTCATCTCATTTATTACCAAGATATTTTTCAAAGACTTCATAAATTTTCTCCTTTGACAGCTCTTTTCCTTTTGCGATTATTAAACCGTTTGGATCAATGAGATATAATGCTGGATATGAATCAATTTTATATAGTTCCTGTATAGAGCTTTTTGGTGCAGGAATCATTGTCCATTTTATCATATTTTGTGAAACAAACTTTTCAACTTTGATTTTGGGATCATCTGCTATTCCAACTATCTCAAATTTATCACCTGCGTATTTATTATATAGATTTTTATAGGTATTTCGTATATCATCTATACAATGTGGGCAACTTGTTGACCAAAAATCAAGAAGGACATATTTGCCTTTATATGTTTTAGGAAACACAATACTATCACCTTTTAATGTCACAGTTTTAAACGGTATAGCTGGCATATTCACTTGAGTACTACCTTTTACCAATGCATTTGTATCTAGTTTTAAGTAAATAGTCCTTCCGTCAGCGTTACAGGTTACCTTATAGTAAAGATTTTTAAGTTTAGCGTATTGATCATTACCGAAAACTTGTTTCGTATGTTGAACAGTATCAGATAATTCAAAGGAAACCTCATCGGTATAATTTACACCTATTCCATTTTCAGGATATACTAAAAGCTTATATTGTAATGTATCAAAAGTAAAAGTAGCCAAGGTTTGTTCACAAAATCTCATCATTAAAAAGTCAGTTTTCTTGATCTCTCTTAAAGCTATCCAGGTGGAATCTGATTGAATTTTCCCATTAATAAACCGTTCAAAAAGCACCTTATGCGATATAATGTCAAGATTTTTCTCACTTAAGACAAAAGGCTGATCGTCACTTAAATCAAAGTTATTGTTAGTGTCTATTAAGCAGTATTTAGTACCTTTTTTTGAGATCCCAGTTACGAAAATGAGGAATGTTTTTACATAGCTTGGAGTACATTGAATAGTATCTTGAACATGTTTTCTTAGATAATTGATATAATCATTTTTATTTATTATACCAGCTTTATATGCTTGAAAAACAGCTTGAACATCATCAAGACAAAGAATGTATTTTCTTATTTTACTCAATGAGTCTGGAATTCCTTTAAACTTTGGATAAAGGACAGATCGAGGACTATTTTCATTAAAAGTGGTCATATAGATATGGAATGAATTATCAGTGCTATTTTCCATTTTAGTGGCTCTCAATTCAAAGCTTTTTGGCAACTCTGGAGGGTTTGGTTTTGAATGCGTGCAAGCAATTATGATTGGCAATAGCAAGCCTACGATAAAGTATTTGAGTATTTTCATATGACTATTATTGATTTATACAAAAGCTGATATTGTCGTTTTTCTACTTTTTAAAATTATTAAGGTTTATAAAGTTAATAAGCTATCCATGAGATACGTTTTAAGTTTTTGTTGCCAAAACAATGTCACTTTGTAATGTACTGCCACTTAAGCATGACGAACCATCTATTTAGTTTGTTGCCATTTGTATCAGGGCAGCCGAAGGCAATTAATTAATCGTCCGTGTTATAGTGCGTTTTTTAGTCTGTCAGGGTAAATTATTTATCTGGTCGTTTGTTGATCTCGATAGGTTTATAAGTTCTTACAATTCTAAATCCAGTATATCCATTACAAGAATCGGGATCAATAATTTGACGATCACTAATATTACTTTTTGACCTCCAGGAACCACCTCTGCTTATTGCTGATGAATCATCAGGTGAAACCACCCATTCTGACACATTATCAGACAGATGTGAAAGTCCCCATTTATTTAAACTCCCCTCAAATACTTTTCGTATTGACTGATCATTTGACTGTCTATGTTTTAAAGGTTGTTTTGCAACATATTCCCATTCTATCTCCATTGGAAGCCGGAATTCTGTGTCTGGGTTTGTTACAATGTAGACTTTAGATTTTCCATGACCTACTTTTTTTATCACCCATTCAAATCTTGTCTTCCAGAAACAGAAATACTCTGCATTGTTTCTTGAAACTCCTACAACTGGATAGTCATCATACTTCTCATTGGTGAAATAGTTTTTGTACCTTTTATCAAGCTTATAAAGAGCAGATGAATCAATTACCTTTGGAAGTAATTCTTCCATCCCAATGAAGACTGGAACAGTCCACACTCTGGTTTTTCCAAATTCGTTTTTTGACCCGTTGATTTCCTTTGATCTTGCTAATATTTGTTCTGGATTATTTTTAACCCAGTCTGTAAATTCATGATATTCTTTGTTCGTTATTTCATTGCTTACATAAAAAGATTCAAGCGAAATTTGGATCTTCTGAGATGAGTCTTTTCCTACAGATTTATCTGAAAGCAATTCCAAAGATGGAACGGCTATCATTTCAATAGGCTGAGTCTTTTCGTTTTCACAAGCGAACAACAAACAAAGTAGCCCTGATAGAATTGAAATATTTCTCATATTGCAAGCTATTATAGTTTAAAGAGCTAGGAGTGGTTTTTTGAGAGTAGATTGATTCAAATTTGTTTGAATAGTACATATGACGAACTGCTTAACTATATTGTCCATAATGTGTTCAGTCTTTTTCACAAGTATATTATCGGTTTTATCCATTATCCAATCTTAGGATCAATATGATTCACTCATATCTTAAAGCATTTACAGGGTTAACACGAGATGCTCTATAGGAATGAATGTAAACAGTCATAAGTACCACAACTGCAGAAATAACAAAAGAAACTAAAAACACCCACCAATTTATTTGTGTCTTGAAAGCAAACTTGTTTAACCACTTAGTCATAAAATAGATTGTTACAGGTACGCAAAGTAGACCTGCTGTAATAACAAGGATAAGATTATCAATCAGAAATGAATAAACAATTGATTGTTCTGAGCTTCCAAATGTCTTTTTGATCCCTATTTCTTTAATTCTTGATCGGGCAATAAATAATGTGAGGCCAAATAGTCCAAAAGCCGCAATAAGAAGCGTAAAGAGAGCGAATATCGAAACAATTGTGCTTAAATTTCTTTCAGATGAATAGATACTTTTAATCATATCTTCAATTGGCGTGAACTGGAAAGGCCTTTCGGGAGCAGCTTTCTTCCATTCAGCTTCAAGCATTGGTAGAATATTTGCTAATGTCCCTGGTTTATAGTGTACAACTACCTGCTGGATATACTTGTCGGTCATATTAATCATTAGTGGTGGAATATTGGAATGGATTGAATGTAGATTAAAGTCTTTTACTATTCCAATAATGGTTGAACCGAAAATTTGTTTTCCAAGGGGTTCCTTAATGCCAAGCTGTTTAACGGCAGCTTCGTTGAGCATAACGGATTGCTTCAGATCGCTGCCAAAATCCTGCGAGAATTCCCGGCCTTGCAGTATTTTTATGCCCATTGTTTTGATGAAGTTATAATCAACGGCAAGACCTTCCACATTTACTTTCAATGATTTATCCTCGAAATGTGGAACCATTGAAGACATTGATCCCTGCATAGGAAGGCCATCCATCACACCTGCAGCCATTATCACATTAGGGTTTGATTTTATATTGTTGATATAGGCTGAGTAGCCAGAAAAATCTCGTCCAAGTTCAATTATTATTATATCCTTGTTATAGTAGCCAAGATCCTTATTAAGAGCATATTTATATTGTGAGCGTATAATTAGCGTACTCGAAACAAATGAGCAGAAAATTACAAGTTGTACGACAATAAGGGTTGACCTGAAGAATTGTTTCCTTTTGCCTCTAAGCGCAGTACTCTTAACGATATCAACAACTTTTAGTCCGGACAAGTATGATGATGTATATAAACCTGATATGACCCCAATTATTACTGTCAGAGTAAGATATACAACTATATAGGTAACAATATTTGAACTAATTATATTTAGTTTGGTCTGAAATAGTTTAGAGGCAAATGGGAGGGAAATCCTCATTAGAATTAGAGCAATTGGAAATACTATCAAAGCCAACAAAATTGATTCACTTAGCAGTTGATTTTTTATACTGCTGTTAATTGCTCCAAAAGTTTTTCTTATCCCTATCTCAAGTCGTCTGCCTGTTGATACAGCAGTTGATAATATTATATAATTTATTGCAGCAACCAACATAATCAAAAATGCAATAGCAGAAAAAAGTTTGACGTTACTAATATTTCCAATAATCCCTGAATTTGCAATATTGGCTGATTTCAGGTAGACATCCCTTAGGTTTTGAAGTGAATATTGATAAGGTGGTTTTTCACTAATGTTTTTTACCTCAAATGCTCTAAATTGATTTTCAATGGCTTTTATGTCATAACCCTTGGAAAGTTTAACCCATGTAATCCAGAAATTCATTGTCCAATTCACATCAGCATTTGTAATATTGAAAGCTTTGTTTATTGGATCAAGAGTCCACCTGCTGTTTACTAAACATTGAGCCCTGAAAGTAGAGTTTTCTGGCAGATCTTCAAATACACCGCGAATTATAAAAACCTGATCCTTATTGCTTACTGATCCAACTATTTCTTTTCCCACCGGATTCTGCCCCGGGAATAATTTTTCAGCTTGATTGTGTGAAAGGAAAATAGAATTCAGATCATCTAGAAGATTGTTTTCAGAAGAACCGTAAATCAATGGGAGTGTGAAAATGCCAAAAATGTCAGAGTTTGTAGCAATAACATCTGGAAGAGTAAAAATATTATCATTTATTTTCAAACTAAAGCCATTTATTCGTCTTACACATACAGCCTTTTCAACCTGTGGAAATTCATTTTTTAATGATGTAGCTAGACAATAGGGTGTGCCAGACATTATACTCTTGAAATCGACATAGTAATTCACTACACGATAGACTTGTTTGCTGTTCTTGTGATATCGGTCGTAACTAAGTTCATTAATTACAAAAAGCAGTATTATAAATGAAGCAGCAAGCGCAACAGAAAGACCTAACAGATTGATTCCTGCAAACAGTTTATTGTGTCTGATGAATCGGATCGCTGATTTGAAATAGTTTTTTAACATTGTATCTGTATTGAGTAGTTGAGTATTTTATTATCAATGGTGCACTCAAAGTATACTAATAGTAGATGTTTTTATGAAGCAAATCAAATTTACAACGATTTATTTAGTTATGCAACTAAAATAATAGTATTATAAATTAAGATTAAATGAACTTGAGTTATAGTGCGTTCGTCAAGGCAAACTTAGGGTCAAACACGGGCTTCGCATGTACTATAATGGCCCGGCGGTTTAATTGAGTTGGCGTCCGTGTCCGGTTTAGCATGTGTTTTTGCGAAGTCCCGATAAGTGGATGAGCGTTTGGTGTCACGATGAAGTCGTCCGGTCTGACGAAGGCAATTCAGCAAACCGTCCGTGTTGGTGGTGGTTTTTTTATTTTAATTTTATTCTTTTAACTATTTCCTCAAATCTTGCAATGTTATAATCATACGTATTTCTTGTTGCGGTAAAATTGATCAAACAATAAATGTTATCGCCCTTCAAATAAACACATTGTTGATAAAACCAACCATTATCTGATGTATAAAAATATTTGAATGTAGAATCATTTTTCTCTATCAATCTATAATTGGGCCTCATTTCATGGGGTGACTTACTACGATTGATAAAATCATTAAAAGTTAACGAGTCTGATTTGTATTCCCATCCTATTATCATTGCATTAACCACTTCGTGATATTCAGGGAAGGTTGCTCCAAACATCTTATCATTTTTAGTTTTTATTACATTAGCCCAATCAGGAACCTCCAATTCTAAGAAATTTCGACTATCCCGTAAAATATATTTCTCTTTTGACTTCTTTATATCCGCCAATACGTCCATATCAATATTTCCTCCATAAACTTTTAAAGAATTGGCAACTTCTTTCAAATTTTCAACCTCTTCATTTAAGCTTTCATCTTCGAATACAGGGATAGTTAGTGATACATTTTTGTTACCATAAATTGAAAAATTTAAACATAACATATAAGTAACATTTAATGTTTTAACATCAACTAAAGTACCTGTTTTAATATCGTACTCTTTTTCATTGTCGCCAGAAGTATCATTCTGTGATTCTGGCGGATTTTTATACCACCAAATTAAAAATGGTTTATTCTTCCGGTAGTAATATTCTTCGCCACTTTTCAATTTGGTTTTTAACACCTTTTGTTGATAATCTAATTCCCATTTTTTATATGCTTGTAGTACTTTGGGAATAGTAATAGAACTCTTTTGGTTAGGTAAAATTTCAGAAAATGGGGTTACCTTGATTTGCAATAGTTTCTTATTGTTGTAAATAATCTGATTCTCTTCATTTTGAAAAAGCGTATCTGCTCTAAATTCTAGTGTGAACCAATTATCTTTGGTGTCATCCACCATTATATAAGTACTGTCAACCCTAAAAAAATAGCGATAAGTTCTGTTGCGCGATTGTGCAATTGAATTCACACAAAGCAAAAAAGTTATTATTAAGGTCAAAACAAATTGTTTCATTTCAGGACATTACTAGGTTTATATTGCTGTTACTTAGGCCTGTGCCGCGTCTACTTGCCACTAACGGCCGGCGATGTAAATAGTTGCCGTCAGCGTCAAGGTTGGCATACGTTTTTGCAAAGTCCCGATAGGTGGACGAGCGTTTTGTACCAAGATGAAACTGTCCGGGCTGACGAAGGCAATTAATTAAAGCACCGTCCGAATTATATGTAGGGGTAGTTTTAAAACTGTCCATATGTACGAGAACTCTGTCGTCCAGTCGTTAATCAAGACGGATTACAAACCTAGTTTTACAAATCGTTGATTCCTACTTCGGGCCTCCTGCTTATTGTACCTATCTGATATCTTTATTCCGATAACCTGCCCTCTATCATTACGATAAAAATCAATTGATTGCATAAACATTTTCCCGGTTCTGAAATTATCGTTGTTTACCCAA